>Ga0315279_10001175_pt1 | contig 44692 bp, 42 predicted proteins | sample YL17G06_20_MG_FD_203694 | JGI IMG/M metagenome (GOLD analysis project Ga0315279, IMG submission 203694) | Sediment microbial communities from Yellowstone Lake, YNP, Wyoming, USA - YL17G06_20 | ecosystem: Environmental > Aquatic > Freshwater > Lake > Sediment | place: USA: Wyoming | collected...
TCAGGCCCAAGATTACGTAAACCCAGGGCGGACAAAATACACTTGGCTACCTTTACTTCCTCCTGTGGATTATCAGTAAGCGATATCCGTATTGTATCACCGATTCCGTCTAATAGTAAAGTACCTATTGCAATAGCGGATTTTATGGCGCCGGTATTTGCTGTTCCGGTTGCGGTTACGCCTAAATGTAGAGGATAATCACAGAGCCTGCTGATTTTCCGATATGCCTTTACTGTATCCAGTATGTTGGATGCTTTTAAGGAAACTACGATATCACCAAAACCGTATTCTTCCAGGGTCTTTATATAATCCAAGGCTACCTTAACCATTTTATCGGAAATATCTCTGCCGGAAATGTTGTGAGCCGGCAAAGACCCTGAATTTAACCCCACCCGGATAGGAATTCTTTTTAGTTTCGCGGCATTGGCTATTCTACGGAGTTGGTCTTTTTTATAGATGTTGCCCGGGTTTAATCTTATTTTATCCGCACCGCTATCTATCGCTTCTAATGCCAGGCGCCAGTCAAAGTGTATATCCGCTACCAACGGTATACTGATGTGCGGTTTAATTTTCCGTATAGCCCTGGCATCAGCGCTATTCTTTACGGCCACTCGCACAATCTCACAGCCGATACTGGCTAATCCCTTAATCTGCTTAAGCGTATCCGAAACACAAGCGGTTTTACACTTAGTCATAGACTGTATGGCAACAGGATAATTGGTTCCGATACGCAGATTCCCTATTCTTACGATTCTGGTTTTTCGCCGAGCAACACGCATATGCTATTTAACCAATTTGGATATTCTGTCACCGAACAATCTTACGATATCATTATAAGTTACTAGTAAAACTAATGACAGCAGTACGCTCATACCTATCTGCGTGATAATCCGTTCTATCTTGAGGCTCAAAGATTTCCCGCGTATTTTCTCAATAATCAAAAACATAATGTGTCCTCCGTCTAATATTGGTAAAGGCAGAAGATTAAATATAGCCAGACTCACGCTCAATATTGCCAAAAGGTGTAAAAGCGCAATCACTCCAAGGTGCGCAGCCTGAGAAGTGATATAGAAAATACCCAGGGGACCGGTTATTGATTCCTGCACGGATAAATGTCCGGTAATTATACGCCAAAATCCCAGATAGGTAAGCGCGGTAAGGCTCCAGGTCTTATTTATGGCTAAGAGCGAAGATTCAAAAAAACCGTGCTTTACCCTAATCAGTTCATCAGCCGGAGTTATGCCTATAAGACCGACGCTGTGCCTTCTACCCAAGGGGTCATCTAATTTTTCTTCTTTTATGTTAACGTCTATCGAGAAGTCTCGATTATTTCTGATAATGGATAATTTTACCACTTGCGCATTTTTTTTCTCCCAAATCATCTTCTGCATATCCTCGAAGAATTCTACTTTCTTACCATCCACAGCTACTATTTTATCACCCACCTGTATACCCGCATTCTTCGCACCGTACCCTTCAAGCAAGCCTCCCACTTTGGTCGTTAGCGTCGGATAGCCGGCAACGAATATCAGCCAGAAGCAAATTAAGCCTAAGGCATAATTTAATAGAGGCCCCATAAATATTATCTTGGCGCGCTCTTTGGGCGTTTTCGAAAGATACTCATCCGGAGCACCTTTGTATTCCTCCTGGTTATCTCCGGCTAACTTGACATAGCCACCCAGGGGAATAAGGTTTATGCTGTATTCGGTATTATTTTTCACCTTACCGATAATCCTGGCGCCAAAGCCAAGTGAGAATTTCTCCACTCTCACTCCAATCTTCTTAGCCGCAATAAAATGACCGAATTCATGCACGATGATTAATATGCCTAAGACAAATAGAAAAGCCAATAAAGAAACCATTTTAAGATTACCTTTTAGTTTTTATTAATAAATTTATAGGCCTGGTGCCTCGCCCAGGTATCGGCCTTAAAAATATCATCTAATCTTGGCTCTTTGATTAAGCGATGTCGGTCTAAAACCTTTTCGATAATCCTGGGTATGGCTATAAATTCAAGTCTACCTTTTAAAAATTCCGCTACGCTGACCTCGTTAGCCGCATTAAGCACGCAGGGTGCTGTGCCCGATTCTCTAGCCACCCGATAGGCTAGTCCCAAGCAGGGGAATCTTTTAAAATCCGGTTTCTCAAAATTGAAACTCTTGATTTTATAGAAATCGATGCTGGCCAGATTATTTGATAACCTTTCCGGGCTAGATAAAGCATACTGTATCGGAATACGCATATCCGTGATTGAGAGCTGTGCCAGAATCACCCCGTCGATGAATTCCACCATGGAGTGAATTATTGCTTCCGGATGGATGACGATTTTAATCATCTCTGGCCTAACATCAAAGAGATACATGGCCTCTAACACCTCCAGGCCCTTATTCATCAAAGTGGCGGAATCAACTGTAATTTTCTTGCCCATTTTCCATCGCGGATGTTGGAGGACATTTTTTATGGAAACTCTTTCGAAGTCCTTGGCCGCAGTTTTTCGGAAAGGGCCGCCAGAAGCAGTAAGGTAAAGTTTTTTAATCCTGTTTTTGGGATGCCCCTGTAAACACTGCCAGATGGCTGACTGTTCGCTGTCCACGGGTATAATCTTAGCTTTTTTATTTTTGGCCTTGCTCATAACTATCGGTCCAGCCATTACCAGAGCCTCTTTGTTGGCTAAGGCGATAACCTTGGCACAATCCAGGGCTTTTAATAATGGCTTAAGTGCACCTGCGCCACTTATTGCTAAGAGGATTTCATCAACGTCTTTATCTTCAACCAAGGGGTCCAAGCCTTCTTCGCCGATAAAAACTCGGGTACCTTTATCTTTTAATCTTGATTTTAAATTTAAACCGGCTTTTACATCGCTAACGCAGACAGCATCAGGCTTAAAGGTCTTTATCTGTTGGTATAAAATCTCGATGTTGGCATTGGTGCTTAAAGCCACAACCCTAAATTCATCGGGGTGGGCTTGGATTACTGCAAGGGCGTTTTGCCCAATTGAACCGGTTGAGCCTAATATCGAGATGCGTTTCATGCCTATCTTTAACTTTATATAAGTTTTAAAACTATATTCATATAAAAATAAAAACTGGGTGCGCTAAATAGTAAACTATCCATTATATCCAGAAAACCACCTAAGCCCGGCAGGATGTTGCCGGAATCCTTGACCTGGCAGTCGCGTTTTATCAGAGATTCGGATAAATCGCCCAGTTGTGCTAATGCACCTAAGCCGATGCCGATTAAAACTAAGTGTACATAAGACAAATCTAAGAAAGGTTTACTTGCCAGTGCTCCCAATACGCTGAATACCAATCCACCTATTGCTCCTTCCACAGATTTATTAGGACTTATCCTGGGCATAAACGGTGTTTTGCCGAAACGCGTGCCCACAAGGTACGCACCGATGTCTCCCAATTTTGTAATCAATAGCACTGCGGCCAAGAGCCCTATGCCGCCAGGCATGTATCTTATTTTAATCAAAAAACTCAAGAACCAGGAAATATAGAATACGCCGAATATAGTTGTGGAGATATCCGCAATCGCGCCGGTGTTGCTGTGGCGTTTAAACTGCATAAGAATTAAAAATAAAAATGCCAAAACCATAAAAAGCAACTCCCACCCCCGTGTCAGTTCAAAACGGAAAGTTATGGAAAGGGGAATTACTGCGCCCATAACCGTACCAAAATATTTATATATACTGATGCCTTTGTTCTGGAGCATGGTGAAAAATTCATAAAGGCTCCCGACGATAAGACCAGTTAAAATCAGGGCGCTGGGCAATTCAAAAAATATGGCCACGGCGCTAATCGTAATCAGTATAATGGAAGTGATTATCCTACGTGTGAGCATCTATCCCACCGAACCTGCGTTCTCTCTTTCGATAAATCCGGATTGCCTTTTCTAAATCGCTTTTCGTAAAATCCGGCCAATATTTTTTCACAAAATAAAGCTCGGCATAGGAAAGCTGCCAGAGTAAAAAATTGCTTAAGCGCATCTCACCACTCGTACGAATCAAAAGGTCCGGATCCGCAAGTCCGGCAGTATAAAAATAATTACTGAATTTTTCTGTATCCAGGTCATCCGGATTCATCTTGCCTTCGATAACCGCCTGAGCAAACCTCTTGGCTGCATCCACTATCTCTTGTCTGGCTCCGTAATTTAAAGCCAGGACCACGGTTAAACCAGTATTATCTTTAGTTCTATTTTGCGCCTGCCTAATCTTGGTCTGTATATATTCGGGTAAGGGTTCATCCCTGCCGATACTTATAAATCTGATATTATTCTTATCTAACTGGCTGATTTCGGAATCTAGAAATCTACTCAATGCGCGCATGAGCATATTTATTTCGTTTTGAGGCCTCAACCAGTTTTCAGCAGAAAAGGCAAAAAGGGTAATTACCTTTACACCAAACTCTGCGGCTGCTTTAATAATTTCTTTTACCCGTTTAATGCCCTGGCGGTGGCCGGCAGTGCGCGCAATATTCCTTTCTTTTGCCCAGCGGCCATTTCCATCCATGATAATGGCGATGTGCCCGGGTATATTCTTATTTTTCACCTATTCATCCATTCTTATTTATGTACTCTATAGTCTATATCCGGGAATATATTGTCTTGGCCTTCAATGCTGGCTAACCAGGCTTCATCAATGGAATTAGATCTTATATCTTCATAAAGACGCAAAAACCTCAAAAGGTGGTCTTTGGTGCGTTTTACAGCATAACTCAGATGCGTGCCTGTGCCCATAATGAAAGCCCAATCTGAACTTTGCGCAAGAAGCAATTCTCGCAGGGCCTGATTCAAGGCGCGCTTAACTAAGCCGTTCGTATTCGGAAAACTTTTAGCCAGTTCAGTCATTCTCTCCGAAGCAACATGCAGGTGCTGATAAATCCAGTCGTTGGACCCCTGCAACCACATCTCGCTGAAACCTTTCCAACCCCAGCTCGATAAGGAAGGAGTAACTACTTGATTACGCGGATTCTCCTGCAGATACTCCGATGGGGTAATCATGCGTATTGTCTTCTGGTCAAAATATATTTTACGCATGAGAAAATCCAGCCACTGCGGTCCTTCATACCACCAATGTCCGAATAATTCCGCGTCATATGGCGAAACAATAATGGGTTTTCTCTGCATAAAATCATAGAGGTACTCTATCTGTCTTTCGCGGTTGAACATAAAATTACCCGCATGCTGGGCTGCCTTTTCTCTGGCTAAAGCCTGATTATAGGGTTGTTTGTCTTCGCTGCCGGTGATACGATAGTATTTTATTCCCATATTCACCCTTATTCCGTCGGGATGTATGTAAGGCCGGATATAATCATAATCTAAATCAAAACCGATATCCCGATAAAATTCACGGTAATAGTAATCTCCAGGATAGCCTTCAATTGATGACCAGACCTGTTTGGATGATTCCAGGTCCCTGCCAAAACAGGCTACCCCGGATTTGCAGTATACGGGAGCAAATACGCCGTATTTAGGACGGGGGCTAGCATGCAATATAGCGTGGGCATCGCCGAAGAAATATTTTAGCCCTGCTTCTTTAAATATTTCATCATCCCCGGGGTTATAACCGCATTCAGGAAGCCATATGCCTTTGGGTTTAGTGCCGAAGGTTCTTTCATAATGCCCCACTGCTGTTTTTACCTGAGCCCTGACCGAGGGCTTGGTCACATCCATTAAAGGAAGGTATCCGTGGGTTGCGGCGCAGGTAATGATTTCTAATTTGCCTGCATCCTGGATATTCTTAAAGGCTTCGACGAGATTATGGTTATATCTCTGGAATAAATTCCTGGCTTCATAAAAACGCGCCAGATACATATTGGCTAACTGATTAAACTCCCGCTGCCAGCGCGTCCTCTCCACTTCTCTATGCCCCAATTCAATAAGTTTATTGATATGGTTAAGGTACCTATTTTGCAGAAGGTTATCCTGGAGCATGGATATGAGTGTCGGAGATAGAGTCATAGTCAGCCGAAAATCCACCTTATCATGCAGTAATTTTTCAAACGTCAAAATCAAAGGGATGTAGGTTTCGGTTATCGCTTCATAAAGCCAATCCTCTTCCAGAAAATCTGCATGTTCAGGATGCCTAACAAAAGGAAGATGACCGTGCAAAACTATACAAAGATATCCTTTATTCATTTTTGACTTAACGAAAGTGTCCTTAATAATAAGTATTTTTTATTTGGTCGTTTTGGTTACAATCGGAGTAATGGACTTTTCTTCCAGACCATCTGCGGCTTGCACCTTTATGCCAATGACTTATCTGCCATCGGGGAGTGCATTCAGAATTTCTTTTCTTTGGGTATCTTTTTTACCGGACTGGCTGCTGAGGCTAGAGCCCCTGAGGAAAGTATACCGGAAAAAAGGGCGCGGCGCATTCTTTCCTGCCAGGCCTTGCCCAAAGGAGAACTCTTACCAAATCCAAAACCCATGCCGTAAAGCCGGGCAAACATATCTTCTGGGATCATCCATTCCTCATCCAAAAGCCAGGACGGCCCAGCCAGAGGAGTATGAACCACATTGGAACGCGTGATCGTAATAAACCTGCCGCCGCTAAGTAACAGCCCTATATCAACGCACCAGGACCTACCGGGGCTACCTGTATCAATATACCAGCTCGTTGCGCTAGATCCTACATCGATATCAAACAATCGATGCGCGTTTTTACCGTTAAAAATGATATGGCTTATATCGTATACCCTTAGGATTCTTTTCGCACTGAAAAATTTATCCCCGATTTCTGATTTTATCCTATCCAGAGTCGATGCCTGGATTTCCCAATAGGCATGTATCCACCAGGGATCGCGTACCTGAATAACTATCCTATCTCTACCGTACCCAGAAGGTAAATCCGTCAACATAACCCGTGGAGCGGTAACCGTAACCGGTGTTGAAAATTTAGATTTCTCTACTGCCAACTGCTGCGCCCCAAGAATTTCCTTAACCGCTTCTTTAGGCGCCTGGCCTGATTTAGACCGGGCAATAGAAATCCTAGGGATTGATTTGCTTCTCTTTTTTACTGTGGTCTTTTTTAGTTTTCTTCCTGTTTTACGTAAGGCGGTCATTTTAGGCTCACCTCCCTTTAATGAGCAGACAATTTACGGAGTGTAACGACGTAAATTGTAGTGGTTGTATCAAAGATGCAACCACGTCTGCGAATTAATCCCCCCTGCTTTCTTGCAATAAAGGGGGAAAATTCAGCCAACGAACTTATGTCCTCATTCGCCAAGGCTTCGGAGGACTATCCCCCGAAGCGGAAGCGAAGGGGGATGTTCGCTTAAGCTCCATAAGTTCGGGCTTCATTTGATTAATAAAAAAGGGGGATAGTTACCCCCTTTTTCGTTGACGCTTTGTTCTCTGGGCTTTTTTAGCTCCTTTTATGTCATCGTTTAGAACGGCTGGACTTACTGGTTACCAACGCCTCCTTGAGATCTTCTTCAAGTTTATCTTTAAGCTTGGTAACCTTCAAGACTTCTTTTTTTAAACTCTCGCTTACTAACTGCTCCTGAAGCAGGGCCTTCTTGGTAGTCTCGCCTGCTGCCTGCACCTCGGCCAATTCCTGGCTTAAGGTATTTAATTTCTTTTCAAGAGCCAGCTTCGCCTGTCCAAATTTATTCATTTTTTCTTCCAAATCCAGCCGGATTGCCATTTCTTTGTCGCGGGCCACCTTCTGACGCTGGGCATTACTACAGGAGCTCACTGTGCCGATAAAAAATATCACTGTCAAAAGCCCTAACATCAGGATAACCCTGTTTTTTAAAGTCTCCTCCATTACCAGCTACCTCCTGTTTATATGTAATATTTACTTGAGGTTCTCTTTTGGTTCGAGCAGCAATTTTTCAGTTTTCTCTTGCGCACCAGGACTAATTGCTTCCTGTTTTTCTTTCACTTTTTTTAGCTGGGGCAGAATGACAATCTCAACCCTGCGGTTTAGGTGCCGTCCCTCTTTGGTATCATTCGAAGCTACTGGCCTATACTCGCCATAGCCGATTGCAGAGACCCGCTCAGGCTCGATGCCCTTCTCATCGATTAAGAAATGCAGGACACTCAATGCGCGTGCCGTGGATAATTCCCAGTTTGACTTCCAGCCTGAAAATTTAATGGGCCGGTTATCAGTATGCCCCTCTATTCCCACATTTAGATTCGGCACATTTTCCTTTAAGACCTTGACCACTTTATCCAGAGCCGAATAGACCTCGGGTTTTATCTTGGCTTTTCCAGAATCAAATAAAATATCCGTCAAGAAAGTAATCACCAGACCCTTCTCCATCATCTGGAGTTTGACCTGTTTATCTTTGATCTCTTGACTCAACTGCTCCGCGAGGATCTTCTTGGCCTGATTTAAAGCATCCAGCTGCTGGTTAAGCGCCTGGATTCTCTCAAGGTCAGAGCGTCTTCCCTTCTGAAAGATGAATGTGCATCCAGCTAAAGTTAGACTTAAAAATACTATTAAGACAAATTTAAATAAACCGTATTTCATTGTTCACCTCCGCTATTATTGTTGCCTATTTTCTTTATTAGCGAGCAGATACTTTTTAAAAAACAATTTTTAGCAGGAAGTTTGACTATAACACAATCAATGGGTTTAGTCAAGACCTTTATAACCTTACTCATACAAAGATAGTATCCTGGCGAGACGAACCCACGGAAATCATCGAAATCTTGGTATTAAGAGTATCCTGTATGTAGGACAAATAATTTCTGGCATTGGTGGGTAAGTCTTTATATTGTTTGGGCTTACTTAGAATCTCTGGCCAGCCTGGCAGCTCTTTATACAAGGCTTGAGCAGATTTTAGCACCTGGAAATCGCGGGGGAATTCTTTAAAAATCTTTCCTTTGTATTTATAGGCCGTGCATATTTTTACGGTCTTTAATCCGTCTAAGACATCCAGCTTCATTATCGCCAATTCCAAGATACCGTTTAATAAAACTGCCTCTTTAACCATTACGCTATCAAACCAGCCGCAGCGCCGGGGTCTGCCAGTGGTGGCGCCGAACTCATGGCCTTTGTTGCGGATAAATTTATCGAAGCGGGGTGAAAATTCTGTGGGAAAAGGCCCTTCTCCCACCCGTGTAGTATAGGCCTTGGCTACACCAACAATCTTATCCATCTTAATGGGAGAAATACCGCTTCCCGTACAAGCACCGCCGGCGGTAGCTGAGGATGAGGTAACAAACGGATAGGTTCCAAAATCGATATCCAAAAAAGTGCCCTGCGCACCTTCAAAAAGAATATCTTTTCGTTCTTTAATAGCGGAATTTAAAAAAATTGCCGTATTACAGATGTATTTGGAGAGTTTTTTGCCGTATTCCAGGTATTCTCTGTAGATCTTGTTAAAATTAAATCCCGGATGAGCGTATACTTTCTTGAAGATTTCGTTTTTTTCTTTTAAATTATCCTGCAGTTTATCTCGCAAGATCCCGGGGTTAAGAAGGTCGATTATCCTTATTCCGCAACGGTTGATTTTATCCGAATAGCAAGGCCCGATACCTTTTCCGGTTGTGCCGATTTTATTCGACCTTTTTAACTCGCGCAACTGGTCGAGAATCTTATGATATGGCAAAATCACATGGGCCAGGGAGGAAATTTTAAGGTTATTGTTGATTTTAATTCCGGCTAAAGACAAGTCCTGGATTTCTTTGATAAGCGCTTCCGGATCAACCACTACGCCGTTGCCGATGACGCAAATTTTACCTTTGTGCAAAATACCTGAAGGAATAAGATGAAAGATGTATTCTTGGCCATCTACTACCACGGTGTGCCCAGCGTTGCTGCCGCCTTGATAGCGCACAATACAATCCACTTTTCCAGATAAGATATCAATAATCTTACCCTTACCTTCATCCCCCCACTGTGTGCCGACAATAATTATATTCATGGCTTTAAACTTTCTTTAAGGATTCATGGTAAAAATCTTTTTGGCGATATCCGGGTATTTGGCAATGAATTTCAATTCATCATCAACCAAGGGCTTTTGATTGTGGACATTGGCGTAACGCACTAACTCCAAAACCTGAGTTGCCTCTTGGTCATCGCGAAATTCCACTTCCAATTTTTCATAGACATTGCGGAAACCTTTAATGCCAGAATATTCGCCGGCGGTAATCTTACGGCCAGTCTCGATTATCTCCGGCTCACCTCGACCTAATTCTTCAAAATCATATAATTCATAGTTACGTCTGTCTTTTAAGGCTCCGTCAGCATGAATCCCGGATTCATGGGCAAAGGCATTTGCGCCTATTCCGGGTTGGTTTATGGGTATGGGTACGCCAAAGGCATAAGAGGCATATTTGCAGATCTTCCAGGCCATCTTAAGATTCACCTGCTCATCCAGAGAATAATTCTGCATGCTGCTGGCGTATTTTATGGCCAGGATCACCGAAACCAAATCAGCGTTACCCGAGCGTTCCCCCATCCCGTTAACGCAGGTATTGATATAAGCATCTTGCCTAGCGTCATTGGCTGCCTTGGCTCCGGCAATGGAATTGGCTACCACTAAACCCAAATCATTGTGACAGTGAATTTCGATGGGTATCTTTACTGCCTCAGCAAGCTGTTTGATTCGCTCATAAATCGTAAAAGGCGTATCGCATCCTAATGTATCGCAATAACGGATCCTGTCTACACCAGCTGTTTTGGCAGCTTGCGCAAATTCAATCAGATAATCCATTTTGGTGCGCGAGGCATCTTCGGCATTTACTCCAAGAGACTCCACTCCCAATTTACGCCCTTGCCTAACCGCTTCGGTCATCTCGGTTATTACCGAAGCGCAATCAAGCTTACCTTTGAATTTATGCACAATCATCTGCTCGGAAGTGGATATGGAAAGATTGAGATGTTTTATCTGCGGGACTAATTTAAAAGCGTTTACCACGTCGTCTTCGATAGCCCTAATCCAACCTTCTAACCTAATTGGAGAAAGAACGCCTTTTTTGCCTAATTCCAAATTAGCATTAAGGTAATTTGTTTCGTGGTGAGTAACCGGGAAACCAAATTCTGACTGAAAAATACCCATTTCATTAAGATAGAGATTAATCATCGTCTTTTCCAACTTGGAAAGGCAGATCCGTGAAGTCTGGACTCCGTCGCGATTAGTTACATCAATGATATAGATCTTGGGGTTAGACATGTTAAAACTCCTTTTATAATTATTTGCCGAATAATTTTTTAAAATCCTCTTTCTTCGGTACACTGCCCTGGGTGCTGAATATTTCCTGATTGTCCACAAGATAAGTGGAGCCGAACATAATCCCCAATTCTTTATTCAGGTTTATATTCTCTCTCAAAAGTTCTGCTCCCTGTGGGCTTCTGGCGCAGGTTTTTATTTTGGCAGCCTCAAGCCCCACACCCAAACAGTCTTCCCACCAGGAGCTGTTTATATTTTTAGCCCGGCAACTGATATAATCAAAAAAGGATTGCGGATAGTACTTGCGCATACAAACCGCACGCAAGTATTCTTCGATTTCCGCATTGCCTCTTGCAGCTTCAAAATTACCTTCACGCTCTATCGCCAAAAAATGGATACTAGGTTTAAATTCCTTAATCGTCTCCAATAATTCTAAGGATTGCTTGTCATAAAGACTAAGCACCAAATCCAGTTTACCATTCATCCTTGTTCTGTCCAATAAATACGACATACCGCTTAATTGGGCTTTTACTATATAAAATTCGCCTTTCGGAATTAAATTTTCCCTTAAATTATCAAAACTTTTTTCTCTTTCTACATTGCGGCCTAACAGATAAGCAGGAAGAAATTTTAATCCCAGGTCCTGGATAACTTTTTTTGCCTTGGCATCGGGATAATATAGGTAAGAAACACTCAATCCGGGAAAATAAGATTTTAAATACCGGGTTGTTTTTTCGGTATCGCAGACATTACAAACTTTAGGGGTAATAATCAGTAGTTTAACTTTTTGGGGCTGGCTAAAAATACAGCGAGCTTGCTTTGAGCCGGGGTCCTGGCACATACCCGTTAAATCTTCCTTTTTACAATTACGGTCGGAAAAACACTCCGGTAGGATATTCTGTATATCCGGATCATCTTTTAATTTATCAGAGAGACGCAACTGGTCTGCCTTGTATTTAGTTATCCGATTATTCTCGATGGTCAAAGATAATCTTCCCAAACGCCGGCCCTGCCAGGATGGCCTTAGGATTATGGTCTGGTTTATTTTGGTTGAAATTTCTTCTTTTGTGCGGCTGTGGCCGCTGATAACAATATCGATACCATCGATATCCTGGATTAATCTTAAATCCTGGTCCTCACCCAAATGACTTAAAAGTAAAATCAGATTAACCCCCTTACCTTTTAGTTCACTCACCGCTTGTTTAACCGCAGGTTGGGCTTGCGAAAATTCAAGACCGTCTGACTTTTGTCTGGCGGATAAACTCGTTACGCCGATGATGCCAATTTTAACATTGCCTACTTCTTTGACGATATAGGGTAAGGTTCTATCCGATTTCATATTCGCAGAGAGAAAGTGCAATTTGGTTTTAGCGATATTATCCTCGAGGAACTTGCGGCCAAAATTAAACTCATCATCGGCAATAGTTACCGCATCGTACTGCATCAATTCCATGGTCTTAAGGCTAATGCGGCTGCGCAGCATATCCAGTTCGGTATTCTGGGTATATTCATCCGTAAGACCGCCGGCAAAAAATCCACCTGAATCTACAAGTAAAACATTGGGAGTATCTTTACGTATATATTTGACCAGGGTCCCCCGTCGGCTGACTCCTCCGTCAGGCTCAATAGGGCAGTTACAGGGATAAAGCATGGCATGGGTTTCACCTGAATACAGTATGGTGATATCCTGAGCCCGACTCTGGCAGGCTATGGCCAGGAAAAACAGGATGGATGAAATTTTTTTTATCATTAAATCTTGATTACCTTAACTGCCAGGATATTATCGGTGTTTTTTATCTTATCCAATACTGATGAGCTAACCTGGCTATCCACATTTAATACGGTAATTGCTCTACCGCCTGGCTTTTCCCGACCAAAGGTCATGGCCGCGATATTTATATTATGCTTGCCTAAAATCGTTCCTAAATTACCGATAATTCCCGGTCTATCCCAGTTCTGGATAACAATCAGGTCTCCCACCGGAAGTATCTCAGCATAGTAGTCGTCAATTTTAACGATGCGCGGTTGTTTATTGGGTGAAAGTGTACCATAAATCAGCTTGGTCTCTTTATCGGTCCTGACTTCTAACTGAATCAGGTTTACGAACTCTTCCTCCTTGGATGACTTTGATTCTTTGATTTTGATGCCTCTTTCTTTAGCCAGAGTCGTCGCATTTATAAAATTTACGGTTTCTTTTAATATCGGAGAAAGTATGCCCTTAACCAAGGCCATGGTCAATGTGCTTAAATCGTACTGGATGATTTCTCCGCTATAGTTTATATTCAATTGCTCAAAACGTCCCTCCACCAATTGGCTAGTGAATATCCCCATTTTTTCAGATAAATTTATATAAGGGTTAAGGATTTTACAAACTTCTGCTTCCACGCAAGGGTAATTCGCGGCATTGCGGATGCCTTTACCCAGAAGCGCGTCACGCACAATCTGGGCAACCTCAATTGCGACGTTTACCTGCGCCTCTTCTGTGGATGCACCCAAGTGGGGCGTGATGATAACGTTATCGAGTTTGAGAAACTCGCTATCCTGAGAAACCGGCTCATGTTCAAAAACATCCATTGCTGCGCCAATAACCTTGCCTTCTTTAATTGCCTTTATCAGCGCTACTTCGTCAATAATGCCTCCGCGGGCGCAATTAACTATACGCACACCTTTTTTCATAAGCGCGAATTGCGCATCCGATATCATATGCTTGGTTTCTTCGGTAAGCGGGGTATGCACCGAGATATAATCAGAACGCGTAAGTAAATCTTTGAGTTCCACTATCTCTACGCCTATACCCTCAGCTACCTCACGCGATAAAAATGGGTCATAAGCTAAAACTTTCATGCCAAACGATAATGCACGTTTGGCCAGTTCCGAACCGATTTTACCCAGACCGATTACGCCTAAGGTTTTGTTATAAATCTCAACGCCCATAAATTCGGAGCGCTTCCATTCCCCTTTTTTGGTCGAGGCATTAGCCTGGGGTATATTGCGGGAAAGCGCTAAGATCATACTCATGGTGTGTTCAGCAGTAGAGATAGTATTTCCGGTCGGAGTATTCATAACAATAATACCCTTTTGCGTGGCTGCTTCTAAATCCACGTTATCTAAACCCACCCCAGCCCGGCCAATCACCCTTAGATTCTTGGCAGCATCAATCACGTCCTTGGTGACTTTAGTTGCGCTTCTTACAATAAGGGCATCGTAATCTTTGATTGTCTCCTTTAAAACCTCAGGCTTAAGCTCAGGTTTAACATCAACCTGAAATTCTTTAACATCTTTAAGGATTTTAAGACCCTCTTCAGACAAGGGATCGCTGACTAATATTTTTATCATGAGGACCTCCTAGTATTAACCTCAATTAAAAGGTTGAGGTCAAGGTCGAGGCTTTAGAAAAGCTTAACCTCAGCCTTAGCCTTATTGTCTTAACCTTAATTAAAAGGTCCAGGTTAAGGCCCGAGGTTTTAGAAAAACTCAACCTTAGCCTTAAGCCTTAGCCTTATCTTTACTTAAGGAATACCTCTTCGGCTGTTTTAACTCCTGAACCGATATTGAATTTATACCCCATCTGGGCGAGGACTTTTTCCAGGCAGGAAATTCCTACGATAATGTCAAATTCATCAATAAAGCCCATATGGGCAATCCTAAAGACTCTTCCTTTTAATTCCTCCTGGCCTCCGGCTATAGTTACGCCATAATTATCGCGCATGGTCTTGACTAATTTTTCACCGTCTATGCCTGCGGGGGCATTTACCGCAGTGACCACATTGGAACTCGCAGTGGGTGCAAAAAGCGTAAGACCTAGCGCCTTTACTGCCAGGCGGGTAGCCTCAGCCATTTTGCGATGACGGTTAAAAACATTCTCCAGGCCATCTGCTTTTATTATTTTTAAACTTTCACCTAAAGCAATGATTAAGGATATGGCTGGCGTAAAAGGTGTATCGGTCTTATCATAAGCTTTTTTGGCTTTCTTTAAATCAAAATAATATTTAGGGCATTTGGAATCGTCAACTTTAGCCCAGGCCTTGCTAGATACAGAAATAAAACCCAGGCCAGGCGGAAGCATTAGTCCTTTTTGTGAGCCTGAAACAACTACATCAACACCCCAATCATCAGTCTTTAACTCGATTGCTCCCAGACCACTTATGGCATCCACGACCAGAACGCTATCCGTATCTCTGACAACCTGGCCTATTGCCTGGATATCATTGGTTACCCCGGTTGAGGTCTCGCATAGTGTGGTGAATACTGCTTTTATCTTGGGGTTGGCTTTTAATCTTTTGGCTATTTCTTGAGGGTCAACTGCTTTTCCCCATTCTGCCGGAATAATTTCCGGTATGATTGCATAACTCTTACAAATCTCTGTCCATCTTTCTCCGAATTTTCCGCCTTCAACAGTTATGGCAAGTTCGCCAGGCGATAATAAATTCGCAACCGCTGCTTCCATTGCTCCTGTCCCGGATGAAGCCAGAATAAAAATATCGTTTTTGGTCTGAAAAACATATTTCAGTCCTTCGGTGGCTTCTTTTAAAACTGCCTGGAACTGAGGGGTGCGATGATGAATTATGGGTCTGCTCATCGCCTGACAAACCTCAGGAGGCAGGGGCGTTGGCCCAGGGGTCAATAGATAATTCTTTCTCATTGGTTATTTCCTCCCATCATTTTTTCTGCTGGATAATCACTTCATCAATAAGACCGTACTCTTTGGCTTCATCGCTAGTCATAAAATAATCCCGGTCACTATCCTTCTCAATTTTTGTCAAGGGTTGGCCCGTGTGTTTGGATAAGATGCCGTTGATTTTATCGCGCAGTTTTAAAATCTCTTTGGCATGAATGGAGATATCCGCCGCCACGCCTTCAACCCCGCCCCAGGGCTGATGGATCATAATTCTAGAATTTGGTAAAGCAAAGCGCTTGCCCTTTGTGCCGGCAGCCAGGATAATCGCACCCATGCTTGAGGCCTGACCTACGCAGTAAGTAGCCACATCGCATTTGACAAACTGTATGGTATCGTATATTGCTAGCCCGGCAGTTACTGAGCCGCCCGGAGTATTAATATAGATATTGATGTCCTTGTTAACGTCCTCCATCTGCAAAAAGAGCATCTGGGCAATAATCAGGTTGGCCACATTATCATCGATAGGTGTTCCGACAAAAATAATCCGGTCTTTAAGTAAGCGTGAATAAATATCATAGGCCCGTTCATAACCGCGGCTGGTCTGCTCAATAACCATGGGAATCAAAGTCTGCATTTTTTCCGTCATCATCCACCTCCGTTTTTATAGTGTAAGCGATAAGGCCAAGGTCAAGGTTGAGGCTTAGTTTATCGTATCCTTAGCCTAAACCTCAGCCTAAACCTTAAGCTAAGGTGTTTCTTTCCAATCAGCCTCTTTCAATAACAGCTCCATCACCTGATGCGGCATATGGTCATCCAGCGGTATCTTTTCTTTTTTAGCTATCTCTGCTAGAACCAGATAAATCTTAACTTGGTTTTCTGCAACCGGCATCAGTTTCTGGGATAATTCTTTTTCCTGTTCATCAATCTTTTCCCTCGGCAAGCCCTTTAAGGCCAAATCTATCTTGGCCTGGCGCGCCAGATCCTGCAGTTGCCGATCAACCAGAGACCGCGGTAATTTAACATTCAGGTCTCCTGTTAAAGCCTGGATAATCTCCTGTTCTATCTTTTGCCTCTGTTGGTTTTCTTTCTGCAGAAAAATCTGCCTTTCCACTGCTTTTTCTAATTCTCCGACGTCAGGATACCCTAAAGCCTTAGCAAAATTATCATCAATACTCTCAATCTTTCTTGATTCTTTTAAGGAATCGATATTGCGTTTTATCTCCTCAGGGCTAACCTCAATTTTTTTGTAATTAACACTAATACCTTTATAATCTTTAAGCGAAAATTGCGGGCTTACCTCAACACTAGCCTTGAATGAAAGGTTGGTCCGGTCTAACTTAACCTCGGTTATATCGGGGAGTTCCACTACCTCCAGGCCTTCCTTATCCAGAACCTGATTATAAACATCGGGTATTAATTCCTTGAGCACCATTTCGTGCGCCTGAGAAGAAAAGTTTTTTTCTAAAATATCGCTGGGCACATGGCCTGGCCGAAAACCCGGCACCTTGGCTTCTTGGCCGATTTTTTCAAAAACCTCCTTGAATTTATTCGTGACGATATCACCGCTTACCTCAACGCTGATCTCTCTTTTAGTACTATCTAATTTTTTAACTTCGCTTTTCATCACTTACATCCTGAATTTATCGCCCAGATAAATCTCTCTAGCCTTGGGATTATTAATCAGGTCTTCGGCGGTTCCGGAAATCAGGATTCTTCCTTCGGCAATTAAATATGCCCGGTCAGTTATGGATAGAGTCTCCCTGACATTATGGTCAGTAAGCAGTATCCCTAATCCTTTTTCTTTTAATTCTTTGATAATCTCCTGGGCTTCGTTGACTACAATCGGGTCTATCCCGGAAAACGGCTCATCCAGAAGTATGAAAGAGGGGTTGGTAACTAAAGCCCGGGTTATCTCAAGCCGCCTTCTCTCTCCGCCTGAAAGTGTATAAGCCCTGCTTTTGGCCAGATGCGAGATATTTAGTTCTTTAAGGAGGCTCTCCAACCTTCTTTTCCGCTCGGTTTTACCTATCGGAATAGTCTCCAGAATCGAGAGGATATTTTCTTCAACCGTAAGTTTCCGAAATACCGATGGTTCCTGAGAAAGATAGCCGATTCCATAGTGGGCGCGCTCATGTATAGGCATAGAGGTTATGTTATAATTATCGAATATAATCTGGCCTCGATTGGCTGGGATAATGCCTACCACCATATAGAAGGTGGTGGTTTTTCCCGCGCCATTGGGGCCCAGGAGCCCGACGATTTCCCCGCGCTTGACCACCATATCCACGCCTCTGACTACTTCCCTACCGTCATAACTTTTGCATAGGTTTTTAATTTCCAAAAGATGCATTCTTCATATCCTCCGCCGAATATATTATCAGTTTGGGCCTGCCTGAGAGACTGATCTTTTTATCTAGAGCGGTGTAAACCGCTTCATCGCTGTAAGAAATATTCTGGCCGCGCACAATCTTAACATTACCAATTGCTACGATCTTATCGATACTGCTTGCGGTAACTCCAAAGTCTGCCTCAGCCTGAACCTTATCTTTCTTATTGGTGGAAAAATAAACATCCATACGGTCGCTGTAAATCTGGGAATCCTGTCTATCCACCTTGACGTTATTGTTGAAGGTGGCAATATTCTTTTCGTAATCTATATCCAGCGGGCCGTCGCAGGTAATCACAATCGTATTTTTTTTGATATCCTCTTTTGCCGTCTTGTCTTTTTCCGCAGGAGTGATATTAACGGTAACATCCTTTTCCAGTCTAACCTGTTTCAGGTCAGTATGCCCGAGAGCACCCTGGGCCTGAGTGGTCATGTTTTGGCGCTCAATATTAACTAGGTCTTTGGTCTGAACAATATTATTTTTCCTGTCCCAATCCAGGGAATTTGTAGTCAGTTTTGCTCCGGAGGAAGTAGTGATGATTACGTTTTCCTCAAGATGCATCTTGCCTTCTTTTTTGTCAAAATCGCCTTTATCGGCAGTAAGCTTGATATTTTCTTTTTCTCCGTACATGTTCCCGATTATGTCTTTGAGTTTTATCGTATCCGTAAAAATATCCGCGGATTTACCGTTTAAATCCCAGGTCTTTTTGCCTCTCTCGCCAAAACCCCCCAGCGAAAAATCGCTAATCTGCTGGTCGGATTCCTGGGTAGGGGCTGAGTTTTCTGCCCCGCAAAAACTAGTAATTAAAAATATAAGTAAGGGGACAAATGTAAAACTTTTAAGCATCGTAGTCCTTTAAAACTTCCTGCCATTGTCCTTGGGCTTTAAGAATCAGTTCGGCAACCTCGCGCACCGCACCCCGTCCGCCGTATCTTAAAGTCACATAGGAGGCTGCCTGTTTTATTTCAGGACAGGCATTAAATACGGCAATGGCAAGACCCACTCTCTTCATCAGGCATAAATCCACCAGATCATCGCCGACAAAACAAATCTCATCTGAGCTGACTTTATATTTATTCAGGATTTTCTCCAGAACTGCTGTTTTGGGAGAGATATTCTCAAAAACCACTTCCACGTGCATATCGCGCGCCCTTGGCTTAATTGCCCGAGAGCCCTTGGCAGTAATAAGCATAGTAGGTATACCTGCTTTTTTAAGCAGGTATACGCCCATGCCATCATGCACATCGAAAAACTTGGCATCGTGGCCTTTGGAATCGTAGATTATCCGGCCGTCAGTCAAAACACCGTCTACATCCAACAAGAGCAATTTTATTTTTTTGGCCTTATTTAAGATATATTCTTCCATCCTTATAATAATCCTGCCTTCAATAAATCCTGCACATCCAGAAGCCCGACAGGTTTTTTGCTTTTATCGATTACGGGTAATTCATCAATCTTTTTTTGCTGCAATATGCGCATGGCTTCTACTGCTAGCATTCCGCTAGTCACCGCCGCCGGATTCTTAGTCATTACCTCTTTGACTTTGCGTTGCGTAAGGTTGGGGTCTTGCTCAAGGTGCCGGCGTAAATCGCCATCGGTAAATATACCGCAGAGCCTGCCTTTTTTATCCACGATTGTGGCGCTGCCTGCCCTGGACTGCGTAATCTTCACCAAGACCTCGGATATTTTTTTATCTTCGCTGACCACAGTGTGACTGGTTCCTTTACGCATGATATCTTCGACTTTTAAAAGCAGCCGTTTGCCAAGGAGACCGCCTGGATGATAAAAGGCAAAGTCCTCTTCTTTAAACCCTTTTAGTTCTACCAGGCACACTGCCAAGGCATCAGTCATAGCCAGGGTGGCGGTAGTGGAAGCAGTGGGTGCCAGACCTAACGGGCAAGCTTCTTTTTTAATCGGAATATGCAAAACCACATCGCTATATTTGGCTAAAATTGAATTTTTATTTCCAGTAAGGGCGATAATCTTTGAGCCGATCTTTTTTAATAAGGGCAGAAGCTGTTTTATCTCTTCGTTTTGACCGCTATTTGAAATTATAATGACCGCATCATCCGCAGTCACCCTGCCCAGATCTCCGTGGATAGCCTCGGCAGAATGTAAGAATAAACTGGGCGTACCTGTAGAAGCCAGGGTTGCGGAAAATTTCTGGGCAATAATCCCGGTTTTACCCATGCCGCTGACCACAACCCTGCCTTTGGTGTTTAGGATTAAATCCAGGACTCGCTTAAATTCCTTGCCAACGCAGGATTTTAAATTTTTAACTGCCTCGGCCTCGATATCCAAAACTTGTCTTGCCCGTTTAATAATATTAATTCTCATAAAGCCTTCTCGATTTTTTTTACCTGCTTAATCAATTTTCTCAAGGCTTCTAAACTGATCATGTTCGGACCATCGCAGAGTGCTGCATCAGGCTGATGATGCACCTCTAAGAATAGACCATCGCAGCCAAAAGCCACGGCTGCGCGGGAAAGGCCTTCCACAAACTCACGCTCTCCTCCTGAAGAAATACCTTTGCCTCCGGGAATCTGAACGCTGTGCGTGGCATCATAAATAACCGGATAACCGAAATCGCGTATTATCTTCAGACTCCTGAAATCAGAAACTAAGTTATTGTAACCGAAAGATACTCCCCGTTCAGTAATCAGTATTTTATGGTTGCCGACGGATTCGCACTTTTTGATAATCGGCAGTATATCCCAAGGCGCCAGGAATTGGCCCTTTTTGATATTGATGACTTTGCCGGTTGCGGCTGCGGCTACCAGGATGTCCGTCTGGCGGCAAAGTAGCGCCGGAATCTGGATTATATCTAAAACTTCTTGAGCTTCTTCAATATCATTTTTACAATGCACATCGCTTAAAATCGGTACCTTTACTCTGGATTTAACTTTATTTAAAATCTCCAGGCCCCTTTTAAGACCTGGGCCGCGATATGAATCCAGAGAAAGGCGGTTGGCTTTATCAAAACTGGCTTTAAAAATAAAAGGTATACCCAGCCTCGCCGTCATCTCCTTGAGCCGCAAGGCACTATCAAGACAGCTATTTTCGGATTCAATTACACAGGGACCGGCAATCAAAACTAAGGGGTTGCCTTTTCCTATTTTTATATTGTTTATCCGTACTTGCGGCATTATATCCTCTGCTTTTGTAAATATTCTTTTACTTTTTCCAGGTCTTCAGCAGTATCCACGCCGATACTATCGTACTTGGTTTCAATAACTTTAATGCGGTAACCTTCCTGCAAAACCCTTAATTGTTCCAATTTTTCGATATTTTCCAAAGTTGAAACCGGAAGATTCCGATAGATAAATAAGAAATCCTTGGTGTAGGCGTAGAGCCCGATGTGTTTATAATAAACCGGTGACTCGACCTCGGAATTACGCGCCTGAAAAGGAATAGGCGCTCTTGAAAAATAAAGGGCTAAATTATTTTTATCGACAACTACCTTGACTACATCGGGATTATCAACATCCCGGATATCCTCTATCTTTTTCATAAGCGTGGCCATGGAAACAGTATTATCGTCAAGCAGGGCCTGGGCCACCATATCAATCGCAACCGGCTGAATCAGCGGCTCATCGCCCTGAATGTTTACTACGACTTTAACATCTAAGGGGTTAACTACTTCGATGATCCTATCTGTCCCTGAAATATGCCCCTTGGCTGTTAAAACTACTTTGGCCCCAAAATCCCTGGCGATATCCGCTACCTTTTCATCATCGCAGGCAATTAACAGATCATCCAAAACCTTGGCTTGCTTTGCCCGCTCCCAGACGTGCTGAATCATAGGTTTACCCAGTATATCTGCAAGCACCTTGCCTTCGAACCTGGTTGATGAATACCTCGCTGGTATTACTCCGATAGCCTCCATTTAAACTCTAACCTATCCTTTCTGATAATTCTTTTCGGGAAGTTACTGCGGTTCCTAACTTGCTCACCACTATACCAGCAGCAAAATTGGCGATGTGTGCGGCTTCCAGATTTTTCGCATTAGAGGCAAGAGCAAGACTGAAAGTAGCAATTACCGTATCCCCCGCTCCAGACACATCAAAAACTTCCTGGGCTACTGTGGGTATGTGCGTAATCCGGCCGGACCTCTCAAACAGACGCATGCCATTCTCACCCAGGGTAACCAGCAGCGATTCCAGGCCCAGATATTTTAAAATCTGGCTGGCTGCTAAGTCTATATCTTTATCCGTGGTTAGCCGGTCATTATGCACATGGAAACTATTCGTGGTATCTCTGATTTTGAGATTCCTAATCGCATTTTCTAACTCTTTGCGATTAGGGGTTATTGAGGTTACCCCCCGGTAATACTGGAAATTTTCTTCTTTGGGGTCAACGGTTATAATTTTTTTATTTTTACGTCCCAGGCTTATAACTTCCCTAAGGAGCCGGTTATTAATTACGCCCTTACCGTAATCTTCGATTATCACCGCATCAAAATTATCAATGTTTTTTTTAATGAAACTGACTATCTTAGAATTTAACTGCTCCGGAAGCGAATGCGTATGCTCCCAATCCATTCTGACTATCTGCTGGTGTCCGGCAATAATACGCGTCTTAACCGTGGTATGCCTTTTGGGCTCAACAAATATACCTTTGGTATCTATCTTTCTTTTTTTAAGCTCAGACAGGAGGATTTCGGCATTGGTGTCGCTGCCTACCGCGCCTAATAGGCAAACCCGGCTATCCAAAGCATGGATATTGTTAGCCACATTGGCTGCGCCGCCCGGAACATAGGTGCGTCTGTTCGCCCAGACTACCGGGACTGGCGCTTCCGGTGAAATCCGCTCCACCTGCCCCCAGATATATTCATCCAGAATCAGATCGCCGATGACCAGGATCTTGGCTTTATTAAAATTAGCGATGATCTCTTTTAGATTTCTCATATTTTCTCTATGATTGCCTGGGCTAAAATAGGAAGCATAATCTCATGATGCCCGATGATGTAAAAACCCCTGCCCCCTGACTCAACTGGCCGGGATACTACGTTCTGAAAAGGACGATAGTGATAAATCATATCAAAGGTAGCACTGGTAAAATCCTTAACTTTAAAGCCTAAGTTGCGCGCCAAATTAAGCGCCTTTAAAAATACCTCGGGCAGGATTACTGCCGAGCCGCAGTTGAGCACCACCCCCCCATCATTTAAAGTGCGGATACTTTCGGTAAGCTGATAAAAATCGCGCAGGCTACCCTCGCCGGTACGTGCTCCGTTAAAAGATACGTGTTGATGGATGATATCCGTACCAATCGCCACATGCACGCAAACCGGGACTTTATATTTATAGGCATTATAAAGCAGGCTTAAGTTCTTATAAGGCAATTTTGCGCTGGCAATTTTTCTGGCTAGGGCATAACCGAATCCTAATCCTTCCAGCACTCCTTCGTTTACGGCATCATTAATAAAGTCCGCGGTTTCCTTAGCCATCCCGAATTTGCCGTGTTTTAAATTTTCACCCACATCCTCTGAGGTCTTACCCTGAAAGGCAATCTCAAAATCGTGAATGGCACAGGCGCCATTTAAAGCTAGACAGGTGATGATTTTTCTTTTTAAGAGTTCAATGAGAATCGGGTTAAGACCGCATTTTATCACATGCGCCCCGCACATAAAGATAATGGCTTTTTTCTTCTTATGCGCCTTAACTATTGCCTCAACTATTGCGCTAAAATCCTTGCCTTTGAGTATATAGGGCAAGGATTTATAAAACTGGGCAAAGCTCCTGCCTTTAGCAGGAGCTTTTGCAAAATCCCCAATCTCTACCTTGCTATAACGCTTCTTTATCGAGTAAGTCTTTACCTTATGTATGTTTATCATCAGAACCTATAATTTTAGCATAAATTTGGGCTAAATCAACGATATATTTTACCATCTCCGGGGCGGCTGTCTTGTTTTGTTTCTCGCAGAGGGACGCTTTCCTACGCCCAAAGGGCGTAGGATTGACGCTTAAGCCTATCGGACCCTCGCTCTGCCTGACTTCGTAGATAGCTGGGCAACCCTGCCCGCTCGGGTTCCTTTGGACGCGCCTAGCTCGAAATCAATCCAAGCCAGCCACAATATCGTATAACATACAGTTATCTAACAGCCGAAAGTACGAATATATATTTTTAAATAGCGTTTCTAAATATTTTAGGGTTTTTGCTGGAGGCACATAAGAAAATTTTTGGCAAATGTCTGCGAGCCTGCCTGCCGGCAGGCAGGGAATTACGAGGAGAGTAGGACGCTAATCCGATACAGGCTCTCCCGTAGCGACGAAGTAAACCGAAGCAGACGGCAAAAATTTTCAGTGCCGGAAGCAAAACCCTAAAATATACTACTGATCTGTTTTCAGAATTGACTCGGCTGCGTTTAGGACGTCTTCAGTGGTTATTGCCTTAAGGCAGGCAAATTCCTTAACGCAATTATGCGCCAGGCACTCGATACACCCTACTTCCTTATGCAAAATAAGGTCATTTTTTCCCACCGGTCCCCAGCGCTTGGGGCTTAAACCTGCCTGATTGCGTCCGAATATGGAAACAACTGGCGCGCCTACAGCTGAAGCCACATGCACGGGCCCGGAATCATTCGAAATAAACAGGCGGGATCTTTTTAAGATGCTGGCGAGCTGACTAACTGAAGTTTTACCTGCCAGGTTAATGGCGGAGTGTTGCATGTTTCTGATTACGCTCTGTGCCAGGCTAAGGTCCTTTGGCCCGGATACGATTAAAACTTTAAAGGAGTATTTTTCAATCAATCTATCCGCAACCTGGGCAAATCTATCATTTGGCCAAACCTTGGAAGGACAACTTGCACCCGGATGAATAGCCAACAACTTATCCTTTTCTTTTATCCCTTCTTGCCTGAATAATTCCTCTACCCACCTTTCCGATTCCGGCCTTATCGGCATAAATAAGTTTTTATCTTCGGGTTCAATTCCTAAATATCTTACCAAATCCAGGTTATAATCTAATTCGTGTTTTTCTCCGTATTGCTTGGTATGTCTTATCCTGTCAGTAAGGAGGAACCCGAGTTTCAGGTCATAGCCAATTCTTTTGGGTATGCCGGCAAAGAAAGTCACCAGGTGCACGCGGTTGGTAGGATGCAGTATAATTGCCAGGTCGAACCTTTTTTTCTTTAAATTGCGAGCAAATTTAAGCGAGCGCCACCAGCTCTTATGCTTTCCGTCTTTATCATAAATAATTACTTTATCCAGATAAGGATTACCCTCTACGGCGTCTTTGGAGTAAGGTGAAACCATCATCGCAATATAGGCATCAGGGTAATGATAGCGCAAGGTTTTAATCACGGGCGTGGATAAAAGTACATCACCGATGCGGTCTGTCCTGACTATAAGTATGCGTTTAAAATTATCGCATATTTGTTGTTTTGCGGATAGTTCCCCTCTTAATATTTCTTTGGCCTTTTTTAAAACTTCCTCTGCCTTTATTAAGTGCATACAATCTACATTGCCAAAGCGGCATTGCGCTTCATGACAACGACGGCAAAAGAGTTCCCTAGAAATAACGAGGCTATTATTTTTAGGCCAAGGGCCGTATTTCTTCTCATCGCTGGCCCCAAATAATGCCAGAATAGGCCTATCCATATAACTGGCCAACTGCAAAACTCCTGTATCACAAACGAGCACTAAAGATGAAATTTGGATCAGATAAGCTAACTGTAAGAGACTGGTTAAGCCGGAGAAATCAAATACATTGCCTTCAGAATGTTCACAGATGTATTGAGTAACTGACCTATCAGAATTCCTGCCCACCAGAATCACCCGGTAATCTCTGCTTAAGCCACTAGCGACCTGGGCAAACTTTTCTTTTTCCCACCGACGGTTTGCGCCACCAGCTGCCGCAGCGATAATAACAATTTTCTCATTCATTCTGATATTATTTTTTTCTAAAAGGTGGTTTATGTAATCTCTGTCATTCTGATTAATAAATAAGGATTTGTTTGTTATATCAAAAAATGGATTTTGCATTTTTAATGCCTTTTGCAATCTATATAAATTCTGCTCCTTCATATGTCGGATACAAGAAGGGATATGTAAAAACGGCGAAGTCTTAAATCGAGCCGGCGGCAATAAACCAAAGAGCGTATTGCGTAAATCCACCACTAAATCAAAGTTTGCTTTCTTAAGCGCAAAAAATAACTTAATTTTCTCGCGTAACACAGAATGCTTATCGTAAATAATAAGTTTATTTATATAAGGATTGTCTTTAAAGATTTCTTTCAGTAAAGGTCCGGTCATCATAGTTATTTTGCATTGGGGAAAACTATGCCTGATACTATCCAATACGGGCAGTGCTAAAATAACATCGCCGATGTTACTGGGAGTTATCAAGAGAGCCGTATTAATTTTTGAATTGCAAATTGTCATTTTTTCCTTTAAATTCTAATGCTTTAATTTTCTTAATTGCTCTAAAACATCTTCAGGAGTGATTGCCATCATACAACGCTGGTCTTTACAACCCACGACATAACAGGGGATTTTACAACCGGTGTCCTTACGCAAGATAGTAGTGTTTTTTAGCGGATATGGCCCGGTAAGGCTAGGGTCAGTGGGCCCGAAAAGCGCGATTATTTTTTTTGTAGCCACGGCATTTGCGATGTGTAAGGGCCCTGTGTCTGCGCTGATAAAGACATCCAGTTTTTTACACAACGCACCCAATTGTTTGAGGTTAAATACCCCGCAGGCAAGTATCGGTTTTTCCTGCATCAGATTCTGTATCTTTTTCACCAGGCCTAAATCTGCGTTGCTGCCGGTAATAATCACCTTAGCACCGAGATTACTAATCAGGTTATCGGCTAACTTGGCCCAATACTCTGACGGCCAACGCTTAGGCAACCAATTACCCGCAGGGTTTATCCCCACCAGAAAATCTTCAACACCTATGGAATTTTTCTGCAAAAATTTATGCACAACTTCCTCATCTTCCGGTCTGAAGAAAAATTCGGTGTATCTGTCTTCGACTCTTAAGCCCGCCTTCTCGATAATCGTCAGGTAATAATCTATGCGGTGCAGGGTATCTTTAGGTGGAGGCGTAATCTTGTGGGTAAGCAGAAAGGCACGCTTTTTCGTATAGTGGCCGATCCTTTCTGGGATTCGGGCAAGCCTGCAGATTAAGGCCCGGCTAAATGAGCGGTGCAATAAAAATACTGTATCAAACCGTTTGCTTCTTAATAACTGCACGAAATTCAGTTTGGACATGATGCCTTTATGTCGGTCTTTCTCATCGAATATAATAATTTCGTCCAAATGGGGATTGTCTTTTAATATCTGATAACAATGGCTAGGTACGATACAGGCGATATAACTGTCGAGAAAATTGCGCCGGATATTTCTTATGGTGGCAGTAGAAAAGAGAACATCCCCCAGCCAGTTAACATTAAAAATAAGGATGCGTTTTTTCTTTGCGGTCATATTATTTTTTACGCGCCTCCTTTATAAACGTATAAAATCCCGATGTCTCCACCCGAAATATAAAAAGGTTACTGGCGTTTTCCGAAATCCTCAACCTCTTTAAAGCAAAGATATCATCGCCAGGATACCCTTTGCCAGGGTTAGTGGCTACAGCCACCTTGTATCCGGCATCAATAACTAACTGTCTTATCTTAGCATTAAATCTACCTTCAGGATAGCTAAAGGCATTGACTTTCTTACCCAATTTTTGTTCCAGTATTTGCTTGGAAAGAAAGACCTGGTTCTTTAATTCTTCCTCGGACTTAATCTTGGTCAAAGGCTCAGGACCCAGGGCATGGCTACCAAAAATAATTAATCCTGAATCCTGCATAATCTTAACCTGGTCCCAACTGAGCCTGTCATCCTGAGGCCTTCCTATCTCATTAACAATAATAAATATTGTGGCACAAAGGTTGTATTTTTTCAATACCGGGAAGGCATAGGTATAATTATCCCTATAGCCATCATCCAGGGTTATGATGATGGTGCGAGGAGGGATTTTCTTTTTATCTTTAATTAAAGTTGCCAATTCTTCCAGGGTTATTACGTTGTAGCGATTATTCCTTAAAAAACGCATCTGACACTCGAAGGTTTCAGGCTTAACCGCAAGCATAGTTTGCCTAGAAGCGTTGGGATTAACCGAATGATACATCAGAACAGGCACAACATACTTTCCGCGGATAACTCCCAGAAAGAATAATATGCCTATAATTATCAGGCCAAAAACCGTAACTAATGTTTTGCGTTTAGACATTCCAAATATACCTTTTCGGTTTTTAAAATCATCTCTTCCAGGGAAAAGTTTTTATGGATAAAAATGCGGGCTTTTTCACCTAAGGCCTTGGCCTTAAAGTTATCCTGCAGTAATTCCAATATCGCCCGAGAAAGCGCATTGCTATCGGCTGGCTCAACTAATAAGCCATTCTCTCCATTTTGGATTAAGGTTTTTATGCCTCCGATGTTTGAGCCAACTACCGCTAAGCCATAGGCCATGGCCTCCATTAAACTTAAGCCCAGGCCTTCTTTTAAAGAAGGCATCACAAACACATCCATGACCAAGAATGCCTGGATGGTATCATTAGCGGACGGCACAAAGAATACGTTTTTCTCAATATCTAAGCGTTTAATCAGATCAAGGAGCTTTTTCTTTTCCTTACCTTCGCCGATAATAAGTAACTGTGCATCCGGAATTTTTACCAAAACTTTTTTCATGGCTTCAATAAGATAGATATGCCCCTTAACCTCAGAAAGCCTGGCGATAATCCCCACTACTTTCGCATTGTTCAGGCCAAACTTTTCTTTTGTCGCTAACTTTGTATTAGAATTCTGGATAGAAAATCTGTTGAGGTCTATTCCGTTGTGGACAAGACGTATCTTTGCCTCATCAACCTTAAAATCATCTCTTAAATGTTCGCTTACCTGCTGGCTTATGGCAATGACCCTCTTTCCCCAACAGGGAAATAACCAACGGGAAAATTTGGGCTTAAAAAAACCGTGGCAGGTTGAAATATAGGGTTTACCGGTTGCCCTATGAAAAAGGCAGCCTAATACCTGGGTTACCCGCGTGTTAACATGAATAATATCTATATTCTTTTCTTTTATATATTTAAGCAGCTTAAAGAAACTGAATAAAACCTTTAGGTCAATCTCGGATTTTGTCTTTATAGGTATGGGTATATAGCTTATTCCACCTTGGATAAATTTGCTCAGGCAATCCCCGGAACTTGAGGCAACAAAAACATTATGGCCACGGCTTTTAAGGCCTTTGGCTAAAGACAAAATATAGCTGGTAATGCCGCCGACATTAAGATGGTTGGATAGATACAGGATATTCATTTTAAAAGTTTATCTATTGCCTCCATAACTTCTTGCACTGCGATTGACTCCATACATTTATTATGCCGGCATTTGGATTTATAACAAGGGCTGCAGGATAAATCTTTTTTAATCACCACATAATCTTTTGCCGGTGGTAGGTGCCTGGTCGGGTCAGTCGGCCCGAACAAAGCCACAAAAGGTACAGACATACCTGCTGCGATATGCAAGGGTGCTGAATCCGTGGAAATATATGCGCTGCATCTTTTAATTAAACAGGCCAGCTGGCCAAGAGTGGTTTTTCCGCAGGCATTGATGGGTTTTATACACTCAACCTTATTCAAAAGAGCCTGGGTTACTTTTAAATCTTTCTGTGTTCCGGTAATAACCAAACGTATATCCCTGTGTCCTAATCCTTCGCAAAGTTTAATAACATGCTGCATGGGCCAATTTTTGCTGGTCCACTTGGAACTGGCGCTTAAGTTTATACCGATAAGCTTCTGGTGAGGGCTTAGCCACTGGGATTTTAAGAATTCGTCGATGTAGAGTTCGTCTTTTGCACTCGGCCAGAGTTCAAGATGCTGGTCTTTTAAATCAATATCGAGCATTTTTAATACCCTGAATTGGTGCCTGACCGGATCCAGGCTGGGTTTTTCGTCCTTTATGCGATGGTTAAGCAGAAATCCAAACTTCCGGTTATCGTATCCGTAGCGGTTTGGTGCCAGGCTAAGCCAGGTAAGTATATGGCTATTGCGGTTATTCTGCAGGTCAATGACGACATCAAAGCTTTTCTTCCTCAATTGCTTGCCTAATTTTAAAAGCCCACCCAACCCTTTATCTTTATTTTTAAAATCACAGACCAGCAATTCATCGATATAAGGGCAACCAATAACTAGGTCCCTGGACTCTTCCCCTACCAGAAAACTGATTTTATAATTATCTTGAAATTTTTCGCGGATTGCCCTTAAAGCAGCGCTGGATAAAATTACGTCTCCAATTGAACTGATTTTAATAATCAGGAGCTTGGAATTATGCAGCGCATCCTCATAAACACTAACCGTATTTTTGACCATCAGCCCGACATTGTATTTTTCACTCACCCTTTTATAGGCAGCCTCGGCTATTGTAACTGCTAATTCTTTATTTTTAAAAATCTGAATGACGGCTTCGGCCATGGACTGGGGGTCAGCTGGTGGAACGAGGAGTCCGGTTTTATTGTCCTCAATAATATCCACGACCCCTCCTACCTTTGTGGCTACCACCGGTACGCCTGCGGCCTGGGCTTCAATAATCACCCTGCCGAATGCCTCCTGGGTAGTGGTGGCCATAACCAAAAGGTCCAGATGCGCCAGGATTGCCGGGATATCCCTTTGCGTACCTAAAAATTGCGTGCAATTCCACAGTCCCAACCTTTTTACCAAAATCTGTAATTCTTCTTTGTAGGCATCTTTGGATGCGGGAGTATCTCCCACTATCCATATTTTAAGTCCGGCTACAGACTTAGCCACCTTGGCCATCGCCTTAATAAAATACAGGTGGCCTTTAAGGGAGGTAATCCTGCCGATTATACCCACGTTAAAATCTTGGTTTCTTTTTTGGTCGGGCCTTGTGTATTTAAATTTCTCCAGGTCTACGCTGCGAGGGATCAGTCTTATGCGCTCCTGCGCCAAGCCAAAATCATCAATCATATGCCTGGCAATGACATTACTTAAAACAATAACCCGCTTGCCCCAGCCCATAGCATAGCTAAAGGGGTGCTTTTTGTAATAACCGTGGCAGGTGGTAATGAATACTTTATTGGTGGCTCGGGTGGCAAAATAAGCAATCCAGGCAGGTACGCGCGAACGCGCATGCACAATATCGATCTTTTCCTTATTAATAATCTCCTCTAATTTGGGGATATTCTTTATAATGGAAAAGATTGATTTTTTATGCACTGACAATTGATAATGAATAGCTCCGCAAGCCTCCAATTCCTTAACCAATTCTCCTCCGCTAGAAACCACCACGGCTTTATGTCCTAACCTTACCAGGTGCCTGGCCAGGTCAATTGTCCCAGTTTCTACCCCTCCCACATGCAACTGCGGCAATATCTGCAGTATATTCATTTTTTTTATATGATTGTTTTTAAAGCCTCGGTAACCTTCAGGTTATCTTTTAGCACATTTATTGTTGGCTTTTCTTCTAATATTTTTTTAATAACCGAGGATATCTGATTAGGCTGGCAAAGATAAATATATTTTTTAGATGCCATATAATCCAAGAAAGAGGAATGTCTTTTATCTATCCGCGATTTAAAAACAATAACAAATTTTGCGGCACTGGCTGCCTCTGAAATCATCGAAATACTCTCAGGGGAAACCACCAGGATTTTACTTAAAGCCAGTATACCGCCTAAGGCATGTGGTAAATTATTTTCATTAGCAATAATCAAAAGCCGGCTGCGCTGATAATTCTGCAATTCGTCTTTGAGCAGGCTTTCGATTCCAGAAGGAGTCCTGCGAGAAGTGGTAGTTAAAATCTGACCGTCGTATTCTTCCAAAGAGAATTTAATCTGGCTGATCACTTCCTGCATTATGTCCTGGTTTAAGCAAAAGTCTTTGGTATTACCTCCGACCAATAACCCTAATACTAATTCTTTAGTAATACTAATGCGCATCTTAAAAGCTTCAGCCTGGGCTTTAAGGTAATTTTCATTGATTAAATTCAAAGCGCCTTCGCTAACGATGATATTTTTTCTTTTCGGCGGCCTGTCATGCCAGGGCATAATTACTAGATTAAATCTTCGGGTGCTTAAAAAAGACGGCCGCATAATCACAATAGATTTGGAAAGATTCTCCCGCGAAAGCACATAGTTTACCGGTGCAACTGAAGAGCCGCAGGAGATAATGATATCAGGCGTAAACTTAATTAAAGATTTATATACATCTGGTTCTAAATTTGCCTTAAGACACCAGAGGCAGGCCTGACACTGATATTTTCCGGATAGACAGCTGCTTAAATCCAGGCTAAGCCGGGATAACTTATTTTTAAATTTTACCTCCACAGTATCAATTTTAGTGCTTATCTCTTTGCCTTTTAGATAGTTATCCAGGATTTCGGCAACAGCCTGGGATTGTCTGAGGTGGCCGGTTTTACCATCATTTAAAATCAAAATATTTTTCTGCCTGCAGTATTTCCATATTTTATAAGTCCAGAGATAATCTTTAGGAAACTTTAAAATTAATTTCTCGAATATACGGCTGAGTTCCTGGAGATTATCCTTAATATCTTTATCCTGATTGCCGGTTTTTTTAAGTCTGAAAGGCGGCTCGATAATAACTTTTAGATAAGGCCCTTTTAGCCGGGTATGATAAGCCGGTAAAATAACCGCATCGTATCTTAAAGCCAGCCTCAGCGCCCCTGAAGCCATAGAAGCATCTTTGCCGAAGAATTGCACTAATGTTCCGGTTTTCCCTCCCTGGTCAATTGTAATACCTATAGCTTCGTTATTTTTAAGCGCCTGGATTAAGTCGCGGGTCTGGTTCTCTCTCTGGATTAGCTGGCAGCCTTTTTGCTTTCGGTAGGTATTAAGCAGATTATCTAAAAGCGGATACCTCTGTTCCCGCACCACCAGATAAAACTTAAAACCCAGGTTAACGCAGATAAGATTGGAGAGTTCCCAACTTCCAGAATGGACACCTGCGAAAATAACACCCTTACCTTCTTTAAAAGCTTCTTTGATAAAATTTAATCCTTCGATACTGATGTATCTATCCAAATATTTCTTGTCAATCACCGGTAGTAAAAATATTTCAATTAGATTCCGGCCGAAAGTCTGATAAAATTCTCTGTTTAATACCTTCAATCCAGATGGCGATAATTTATCGTTTAAGGCTACCCTGATATTCGCATAGGCCTGAGCTTTATGCTTAAGGTCAAAGGCATAGAGTAATTCACCAATCACCCTGCCCAGAAAAAGACTTGCCTTCAAAGGCAAGGCTCTTATAACTGGGCTAAGCAGCCTAAAGGCTATACAACTGGCGTAATCGATGATAAAATTTTTCTGCATCTTCTATAATCTCCAGCTCAATACGCAAAACAAAAATAGCTGGCAGGTTATTACGTAGCAGCTGCGTATCGAGCCTTGCCGCATCTTTTTCCGTAGTCAGAATCGCAGCAGCATTTTGCTGTGCTGATTCTGCGATGATATTGTTTAAATCTCCCTCTGAATAATGGTAGTGGTCAGCGAATCTAAAGGATAAGCAAATTTGGAGCCCTAATTTTTTGACGGTATTCTCAAAATAAAGCGGATCCCCTATACCTGAGAATATAGCTACAGTTTTTCCTTTGAACATATCCGTATCCAGCAACTTCTCGCTCTCCCCTACTCTATAAAAACCCACGGGCTTATGTACGGACTCGAAAATCTCAGCTGGATGATTAATTCGCTTTAAGAAATCTTTTATACCTTTAACATCCGCATCCAGATCGGTCTTGGTTAAAATAAACATATCCGCTTTGTTGAGCGTAGAAATGGGTTGACGCAATATGCCCCGCGGAAGCAGCCTACGGTTTCCGAAAGGATTGCTGGCATCAATAACTACAATCTCCAGGTCTTTTTTAATCTTCCACTGCTGCAGCCCATCATCCAAAATCACGGTATCTACGTCGTAATCACGAATACCCAGGTTAGCAGAGCGGATGCGATTGCTATCCACTAAAACAGGTATATCCGTCAGACTTTTTTTGAGCATATAGGGCTCATCGCCCATCATTCTGTACTCCATAGTCCACAGTCCAGAGTCCACAGTTTTTCTGTCGACTGTCGACTGTCGACTGTCGACTCTTCTTTTGTATCCTCTACTCAAAATAGCTATTCTATGTCCATTTTCTTTTAGATATCGAGCAATCAACTCTACCAAGGAGGTCTTACCTGTTCCGCCCAAGGTGATGTTACCTACGCTAATTACCTTACACTTTAGTCTATACGGCCTGATACTATAAATAAAAATTAAGCTCCTTACTGCCGAGGCATAAATAAAAGCCAGTAAAGAAAGTAAAATTTTTATTACACCGGCAATAAATCCTTTTTTCTTATCGCTGGCTAAACTGTAGAGATACGGCCGCATAGGTCCTTTATGATTTGGGTATTCTTCTGGGTTGCGCCCTGATTAGCGATTAACAAATCCCTAGCCCTTTGCGTTAGGAATTCTATCTTGGAAGGATTATCTAATAAATCCTTGATTTTTAAGTATAGTTCTTGCGTATCTTTTACCAGAAGCGCAGCACGCTGCTCTAAGAATAATTCGGCAATGTCGCGGAAATTAAACATATGCGGCCCGAATAAAACCGGTTTAGCGAACATTGCCGGCTCTAATATATTGTGTCCGCCTTTTCTGACCAGACTTCCTCCGACAAAAACAACGTCAGCAATGCTATAAAAAGATAAAAGTTCTCCCACGGTATCAAGAATGAATACGGCCACTTTATCGCTGCGGCTAGCCTCGCTTGGGGAAAGCTGGCTAATTCTTACCGCCGCAAATCCGCTTAACTGAATTAGCCTTTGAACCTCAGAGGTCCTCTCCGGATGACGCGGGGCAATGAGCAGTCTTAAATCAGGGAAATTCACCAATAATTTTTTATAAGCAGCCAGAATTACTTCTTCTTCTCCTGTATGGGTTGAGCCAGCTACCAAAAACTTCTCCTGCGGTTTAATACCCAGCTTTGGTCTTAAATCTTTAGCATCTTTTCTTAAACCGGTATAATTATGGATATCAAATTTCATATTACCGGTTATCCGGATTCTATTTTCAGATACGCCTAAACGGATAAGCCTTTGGCTGTCGCGCCTGGTCTGGACGCAAAAAAGATGGATTTTATTTAACATATTTTTAAGTAAAAACCTGATACATAAGTATCCTTTAAAAGAGGCATCCGATATTCTGGCATTGACGACAATAAGCGGTACGCCTTTTTGATAAAGGTGCGTTATCAGGTTCGGCCATAATTCCGTTTCGGCAAGAATAAATAAACTGGGTTTTATTTTTTCCATTACTGAAGAGACAATAAAACTTAAATCCAGGGGTAAATAGGTGACCCAGTCCTGATTCCTGGCGATATTCCGGGCAATTTTATTTCCGGTAGGCGTGACCGTAGAAATAACAAACCTTTTATCCGGATAGATTTTCCTTAGTTCTTCCAGAAGCGGCCTTATGCTCATAACCTCGCCTACGCTAACCGCATGTATCCAGATAGGCGCTTTGAGTTTTAAATCCCGAGGTAAAATACCTAAGCGCTGCATAAATCCGGCATGGCATTTTTTACGCCATAAAAATACAGGCAAATAAAAAATTGCTGCCACCAGGTATATCAGGTCATAAATTATAAACATTTTTATCGTCTCTTAAGAATTTGGTTTTTTAAGCCCGGGGGTGTGCTTTATCGTAGACACTCTTTAGGCGCTCCGTGGTAAGATGGGTGTATATCTGGGTGGTGGAAAGGTTGGCATGCCCTAAAAGTTCCTGCACGCTTCTTAAATCCGCTCCCCGGTCCAAAAGATGCGTGGCAAAGGAATGCCTTAAAGTATGCGGCGATACACCCTGCTTTATGCTGGCCAGCCTTACATATTTTTCAACGATATTCCTCACTCCTCGGTCAGTGATGCGTTTTCCGCTCTTATTCAAAAAAACTGCCGCAGATGTTCTTTTTCTTTTATCCAGATATTCCCGGATAGCCCTGATGGCATGCTCTCCGATAGGCGCCAGGCGCTCCTTTTTACCCTTACCAATAACCTTGACTATACCGCTGATAAAATCTATATCTTCGGTATCCAAACCCACCAGTTCTGATATTCGTATCCCGGTTGAGTAAAAAGTCTCCAGAATTGCCCGGTCACGCAAACCCCGCTCATCACCACGCACTGCTGCCTCAATTAATCTAGTGGTTTCACCTTCAGTCAGAAACTGGGGGAGGTGCTTTTCCATCTTTGGGCTAGAAACTACCAGTATCGGATTAGCCTTTAAAAATCCTTCCCGGGTTAAAAATTTAAAAAAAGACCTTAAAGTAGAAATTTTGCGGCCCACTGAGCGCGTTTGCAAGTTTTTTTCTTTAAGCAATGCCAGATATTTTCGCAAGGTAAGGTAATCGATGCTTTCGATATTCGTCTGGCCCAAAAATGCTTTAAAATCCTCCAAATCCAGGCGATAGTTGGTTATAGTATGGGGTGAGTAATTTTTTTCGATTTCAAGATACCGGATGAATTTTTCGATATACCTTTCTATCATAACTATTTATCTTGCGGTAGTTCTTTGGAAGTAAATCTACATTTGGGAAAATTTGAACAGCCGTAAAAGAATCCTCTCTTGGAGCGGCGCTGGATAAGTTCTCCGCCGCAGTCTTTTTCCGGGCATTTAACTCCTGTGGTAATGGACTTAGAATTTTTACATTGGGGAAAACCGGAGCAACTCAAGAATTTCCCTTTTCTGCCCCATTTGATAATCATAGGCTTCCCGCACTTATCGCAGATTTCATCAGTGGTAACCACTTCTTTTTTGATATTCTTCTGGGCAAAATCCAGGCTTTCCTTAAAGGGTTGATAGAAATTTTCAAGCACCTTTATCTTGTTTAAATTCCCTTCTTCAATTTCATCTAGGGAATCCTCCATGAGCGCGGTGAATTTAACATCCATAATCTTGGGGAAATATTCAACCAGAAGGTCACAGACTTTAAAACCCAATTCCGTAGGATAAAAATAACCCTTTTGCCTGCGCATATAGTCGCGTTGAATCAGCGTATAGATTATCGGCGCATAGGTAGAGGGTCTGCCGATTCCCTCTTCTTCCAGGGCCTTGACCAGAGAGCTATCCGAGAACCTTGGGGGCGGCTTGGTAAAATGCTGACTGGGTAGTAGAGCAACCAAGTCCAGGATTTCATCTTTTGCCAAAACCGGAAGTTTTGCTTTTTCATCTTCATCTTTATTGTTATTATAAACAGCGGTAAATCCATCGAAGATAAGGCTTGTCCCTGAAGCCAAGAATAAATATTTGTCCGCCTTTATATCCACGCTGGTTACTAAATATCGGCCGGGGGTCATCTGGCTTGCCACAAAGCGGTTGTAAATCAGAGTATATAATTTATACTGCTCATTGCTCAAAGATGATTTGATGCTTTCCGGAGTGCAATGCATGAGCGTCGGCCGGATAGCTTCATGCGCCTCTTGCGCATGTTTTTTTACTTTATAGACATTGGGGTTCTCCGGAAGATAGGCTTTTCCGAATTGTTTGAGGATAAGGCTTCTGACTTCGTTTATGGCTTCACCAGCCACCTGCGTGGAATCAGTGCGCATATAAGTGATCAGACCAACCGGAGCCTCCTGTCCAATATCAATACCCTCATAAAGCTGCTGGGCAATGATCATGGTTTTAGTGGCATTGAATCTGAATTTATTGAATGCCTCCTGCTGAAGAGTGCTGGTGATAAAAGGCGGCTCAGGATAGCGGTTCTTTTCCTTCTGTCTTACCTCTAAAACCACAAAGGTCTTATCTTTTATGTCCCCGGCTAGTTTTTCCGCCTCTTCTTTATTTTTTATATCTAGTTTATCTAGTTTTTGCTCATCTATCTTTTCTAACTTGGCACTGAATATCCCGGGTTCGTTTTTCTTCTGTAATTGCGCCTCAATCTCCCAGTATTCCTGGGGAATAAATTTCTGAATCTGCCGTTCCCTATCGACAATCAGCCTTAGGGCTACAGACTGCACCCTTCCTGCGCTTAAGCCCCGGGCAATCTTCTTCCAGAGCAAAGGGCTCAAGAAATAACCCACTATTCTATCCAATATGCGCCGGCCTCCCTGAGCTTCCACCATATTCAGGTTGAAATCGCGCGGATGGGCGAAGGCATCCTTAATTGCGCTGGAGGTAATTTCATGGAAGATAACCCTGCGAACATTTTTACCCTTAAAGAGCCGGTCCTTTAGTTGCCAGCCAATGGCTTCGCCTTCGCGGTCAGGGTCAGTAGCTACATAGATATTTTTTTTATCTTTACCTTCTTTTTTTAATTCTGCAAAAATCTTTTTTCTACCCGGGATAATCACGTACAAAGGATGGAAATCATTTTCGATATCCACGCCTATTTCTTTTTGGGGAAGGTCAATAAGGTGCCCCATGGAAGAAACGACTTTAAAATCTTCGCCAAGTATCTTACTGATAGTCTTGGCCTTGGTGGGTGATTCTACGATAACTAAGTTTTGATTCTTCATCTGGCTAATTCCTCGCAAATTGTTGACCCGGTAATTGTTTAATTAGTCTTTTCACCTGTAATCTTAAAAGAAGCTCAATAACCCTAGAGCTAGCAAGGTGCGTCTTTTCTAAAAGTTCGTCTAGCCGCACCGGCTCCCTGTTGATTGAGTTATATAGAGCATATTCATCAACTGATAAATCTGGAGATTTATTATCCCTGTTTTCGTTTTCTTCTATCATCTTGGGCTCTGAATCAATATTGAGATTTAATTCTTCAATAATATCATCAACGCAGGAGACTAATTTCGCGCCCTGCTTAATCAACCCGTTGGTCCCGAAAGAATTAAGTGAATCTACTTTTCCGGGTAGAGCAAAAACTTCTCGACCCTGTTCAAGAGCAAAATCCGCAGTAATAAGAGCACCGCTATTTCTGGCTGCTTCAGCCACTAATATGCCTAAAGATAAACCGCTGATTACGCGATTGCGCTGGGGAAAATTCTGCTTTAAAGGTAAAGTTGAAATGGGAAATTCAGAAATCACTGCCCCTGATTTAGAAATACCTTCAGCCAATTCTTTATTTTCTTCAGGATAGATATAATTAAAGCCGCTACCCATTACTGCAATGGTCCGGCCGCCTTGCTTTAAAGCTCCCCTGTGCGCATAGGTATCTATGCCATGAGCCATGCCTGAAACAATCGTAAAACCCTTAGCGGCTAAATCTGCGCTGAACCTTTCGCTATTAGTTAAGCCATAAAATGAGGCCCGGCGCGAACCCACAATACCTAAGCTTAATTTATCTTCCGGTTTTAATTCTCCTTTTACATAAAGAATAATCGGTGGGTCAGGTATGTTCTTTAGGTTTTCAGGATAATCCTTATCCTCGAAAGTTAAAATCTTTAAGGAGTGTTTTTTCGCTAAGGCGAACTCCTTATCTAAATCTTCTTTTTTTAGGGAAAATATTTTGCTAGCGATTTTTTCTCCGATACCTGAAACTGCCATTAATTTTTCTGCCGAAGATTTTAAGATATTTTCCGGTTTGCCAAAAAACTCAAACAGCTTCTTTAAGCGGATGCTGCCGATATCCGAAACCATATTTAAGCTAACAAGCGCCTCAAATCTGGTCATTTTTTCTTAGGAATCAATTTAATGATTTTATCCACAACCTCTTTTACTGAGAGTTTAGATGTATCAATGGTTTTATCTGCCCGGGCATAATAGGGAGCGCGCAATTTAAGCAAAAGGTCAATCTGATTTTTGGGCTCAGCCACTTTTAAAAGCGGACGTTCGCCAGAGGTCGAAGTACGTTTAAGTATTGCCTCAGGTGAAGCTGAAAGACAAATGATGGCGCCGGTCTCCTTCATTATTTTAATATTGTCCGGATTAATCACTATCCCACCACCGCAGGCAACCACAAATTTTGTTTCTTTGGCTACTTCTTTTAAAACCCTGTTCTCAACCCGGCGAAAATAGGGTTCACCGTCTTTGGCAAAGATATCGGATATTTTTCTTCTCTCGCGAAGTTCGATTAATTCATCCAAATCCACAAAACGCCATTTCTTTTTTTGGGCTAATTCCTTACCTACATACGTCTTACCTGTGGCCATGAACCCCACTAAATAAATGTTATTCATATCTGTAATTCTATCATAGAGTTAAGAGCCTGTCAAACTAAACCCCGCTCTTGCTTTAGAAAAAATAATCCAGATTTCAAGCAAGGGCGGGGTAAAGTTAGGGTTTACTGTTCGTTGTAAGCCGATAAAACGAGCTGGGTAAGCTCTTGTTGGGCTTCTTTACTGGTTGGATAAACCGTATTGTACCAGTGGCCGTCTTTACCTTGATGCCGAGGCATACCCACAAATAAACCGTTTTGGCCTTCCACAATGCGTAAGCCTTTAACCACTAAACCACCCAGAGAAATATCCACAAAGGCCTTAAGCTTGGATTCACCATCGACTTTGTAAATCCGGCTAATCTGAACCTGCTCGGTCTTTGCCATATCAATCACCCCCTCTGCTATAATAGACGAAGAGGAGGCGATATTCTCACATAATTATTTTTAAAACTTTAATATACGCTCTCAACGTGTATTTCGTATCTGGTTATCTTTTCCAATAACTCATTAGAATTTTCCACGTCAACCTGTTTATAAAAAGCCTTGGTTTGGTTATAATTCAGGCTTCTCAGCATGATGGTGGTATTTATCAGTGACTTATTTCTGCTAAAAAGAATAACCCGAATTGCCACCGTATTGCAATTCTTACCCGATAGGTTTTCGATTTCTCCGCTGATCACTAATTGCTTTTCCATTTTACCCCTGGTAAATCGGATATGATAAAAATTAAATTTAATCATCCGGTTTCTATCATTGGCAGGATATTTATCTACGGGATATTATTTCAGCCTTTTCTGGTAGGTGGTATACGCTTCCTTTATATCTGAAAGCGTATCCGAGCCAAATTTCTCTAACAGACAATCTGCCAAAACATAAGCGAGGCTCGATTCCGCAATCACGCCCGCAGCTTCTACCACACAAATATCTGCGCGCTCGACAGCCGCCTTGCCGGGTTTCTTAGTTTTTACATCCACAGAATCCAAAGGCTTAAGCAGGGTAGAGATAGGTTTCATACAGGCACGGACAACAATATCCTGGCCATTGGATATGCCACCTTCAATACCGCCAGCATTATTGGTTTTACGAAAATAACCTTTGCCCATGGTATAATAAATGGCATCGTGGGATTCTGAGCCGAATCTATCAGCATAACCAAATCCCAAACCAAATTCTATTGCCTTAATCCCCGGAATAGACATTATTGCTTGAGCAAGCTGAGCATCAAGTCGCCTATCTGCCTGAACATAACTTCCCAGACCCACTGGTACGCCTTTAGCCACAACCTCAAAAGTCCCGCCTACTGTATCTTTTTTAGCCATAGCCTCATAAACTTTTTCGCGCATACTCTGAAAATGTGATTCTCCGCCGATAGATAAAACCCGGCTAAATATCTTAATCTTAAATTCCTCAAGGAAAATTTTACAGATTGCACCAATCCCAACCTTAACTGCAGTTTCCCTGGCTGAGGCCCGCTCTAAAACATTGCGGATATCATCGAATCCGTATTTTAAGAATCCGGCTAAATCCGCATGCCCTGGCCGAGGGCAACTTACCTTGTGCAACTTCTCAATGCTGGAATCCTTATTCTCAATCAATAGGGCAATGGGGCTGGCTAGAGTAATCCCATTTTTTAGGCCTGAGATTATCTGAGCTGTATCCGGTTCAATCTGCATACGCTTGCCGCGGCCAAGGCCGGACCGCCTGCGTTTAAGTTCCTGATTAATCCTGTTGATATCTACTTTTAATCCTGCTGGCATACCTTCTAATATTGCTACCAGCGCTTTTCCGTGCGATTCACCTGCGGTTAAGTATCTTAACATAATGCCTCCTGTTTTGGTATCCTTAGGGACGGTTCTCATCTCGAAGCAAAAGTGTCCCTTTTGGGGACACTTTTAGTTCAACATTAGAACCGTCCCTATTTCCATAGACCTCTGCGATTCTGACGCGCTTCCTGATATAATTTTAAAAATAAATCCGCATATTTTACATTCGGAGGATAGGTCATTAATGAGGCGTAACCTTCTTTGACAATCTCCGCATTGACAAATGTGCCGTCCTTTAAATAAACATAGGCAAGAAGTCTTCCATATTTGTCCTGTCTTTCCAGATCAAACTCTAAGGTAACCCTTTTACCCTCAACCAAACTACGGGTAAAATCATAAGCGCGCTTTCCTAAAGCCTTAATGGTTTGAATATCCTGATGCGTTCTTTGACTGTCGCGGTATAATTTATCCGATTCATGCATCTCAGGTGTATCTATGCCAATAAGCCGCACTCTTTCGCCATTTTCCAGTTTCAAAGTATCTCCGTCTACTGCTCTGGTTACATAAATATCCGAATAATTATAGGACCTACCAAAAGGAATGCTAAATTTTCCTTCTTGATTAGAGGTAATATTTGATTGCTTGCAGGAAATGAAAAAAACTACTGACAGAACTAGTAAGGCCATAATAGCAACGATATTAAATATCCGTTTCAAATTTAAAAACCTCCTCTGTTATAGTCCAGCTGAAACTAAACCAGCCAAAACTACTGTATCTTCCGTGCAAAATATATCAGTTATACTCTTATCAAACAGCATATTTGCCTCTGGTCCAAACTCTTCATCGCTAGCCCAAAGTTCAACTAGAATTGGTACACCTTCAAATGCCTCTACGACTATACTTATATCTGCGGTTTGGGCTTTTTTTGCCGGCAGCCGCTCTAAGGCTGTAAGCAACGCCTGGGGGTTTGAGCCGTATTTACGGATTACCGGATCAATCGCTCTTTTTCTAAATGCCGGATAATAACCTTCTATCCCGGATAACTCTTTAAAAGAAACCCACTCTCCGGTTAATTCCGGCAGCCCGTTGATTTTTTTAGTCAGATAATGCAAGATCAAAATCGCCGTAAAATCCTTTGCCGGCACATTACAAGCGAGGGAAATTAGTTTCTTGGCTTCCAAATCCACGCTATACTCATCGCCCAAGAATTTTACGGATAAATTCTTCTCTTTTGTTAATGCGCTCAACTCTTCCCAGGCTTTATTAATGGCAATGTCATAACTCATTTAGTCATTTAGTGCCACCCTTTGAGCCAATCGGGAGCCGCTCCTTGCGCTAATCGGGAGGGTGTCCCCTTGCTTATCTCTATTCTTTAATTTTAGGTTCTGTCTTGCGACCGCTGAAAATTTACTAGGTTTATTTTACTCTTTTTGTGAGATAAATCAACTGTTTTAGGGTAGGGATTTCAAGGTCACAAATTGTGACCTTGAACTTGAACTGGTCGCAATTTGCGACCAGTTCATACAGATAGCAGAAAACTTGAGGTCACAAAATGTGACCTCAAGTTTGGTTACATTAGGTATGAAAGCCGATTCGCCTTTTTGGCTTTTCGACCGGAAGCTCTAAGAGTTGCCTTATGGCCTCAAATATATCTTTTATCGTTTTATCATGTTCAGCGTACTTTTTCTCTAATTGCTCGATTTTTAATGCTAATTCTTTGTGAGTTAAAAGAATCTCCCTTAATTTAGTAAATGCACGCATTATTAAGATATTAACCTGTATAGCTCTTTCGCTGTTTAAAACACTGGAGAGCATAGCCACTCCTTGTTCGGTAAAGACATAAGGTAGATATTTAATATGTTTACCTCTCCTAGAATTATCACTTTTCATATTGTTTAAGGTCGCAAATTGCGACCTTAAAGATTCTGTCTCTTCCCGAGATAGCCGAAACATAAAATCATCTGGGAATCTTTTTTTATTCCTTCTCATCTGCTCGTTTAATCTTTTCGTCTTTACTCCATAAAGCCTGGCTAAGTCCCTATCCAGCATTACTTTTTTACCCCTTATTTCTAAAATCCTGGTAGCGATTACTTCTACTGAAATTAAATTAGACATTTTATCCTCCTCTCTACCATAAATAGACGTGGAAAGAGGAAAAATCTAACAAAAAGGGGACACCCTGCCCTGCCTGCCGGCAGGCAGGCGATTGGCTTGGAGGGTGTCCCCCGATTGGCTTCTTGGGTGTCCCTATTATTTCTATTATTTTTTTACTACTTACAACTTCTTTTCTAAGCTGACTATTTCTGCTTTGAGATCCTGGATTTCTTTTGTATTAGCTTTAAGGTTCTTGTTGGATTCGATGAGCATGGCAGTTGAGCCGATTAGCTCTTGCTTTAAGTATTCTATATCTTTCTCCTGTTTTTGTATCCGACTCTCTTGCTCTTCTATCTTTTTCTGCTGTTTATCTATCTGGTTCTGCTGCTCCTGCACAGCTTTGGTTAGGACAATGGTAAGGTCCCCATAGGCAATGGCTTTATAGCCTCGATTATCAGTGCTCACCAGCTCAGGAACAGCCTTTTCAAACTCTTGAGCAATAAAGCCAAGATGCCTGCCTTGACCTTTAGAGTTAGGTTCGGTTTTGGAATCATATCTTACCGGGCGTAACTTTAGTATCTTATCTAATCCACCT
>Ga0315279_10001176_pt1 | contig 44673 bp, 58 predicted proteins | sample YL17G06_20_MG_FD_203694 | JGI IMG/M metagenome (GOLD analysis project Ga0315279, IMG submission 203694) | Sediment microbial communities from Yellowstone Lake, YNP, Wyoming, USA - YL17G06_20 | ecosystem: Environmental > Aquatic > Freshwater > Lake > Sediment | place: USA: Wyoming | collected...
GCACACGAAAAAGACAAATTCTGGAAAAAAGAAGAAGCAGACAAAGTTTTGGAAAAAACAAAAGGAAAAGATGCAACTGTCGCAGACATAAAAAAAAGAGAATATAAGCAGCCTTCACCAATTCCATTCAATACAACTGAACTGCAAGCAGATGCATACGCACACTTCAAATTCAGCCCGACTCAGACTAATTCGATAGCAGAAAGCCTCTATCAAGCAGGAATTATTTCCTATCCTCGTTCATCTTCGCAAAAGCTTCCTCCGTCAATTAATTATACGAAAATTTTGAAAGCTCTTGCAGCAATTCCGCAATACAAAAAATTTGCCGAACAGCTTTTGCAGAAAGACAAATTGATTCCGAACGAAGGAAAGAGAGAAGATCCAGCACATCCTGCGGTCTATCCGACTTTTGAAACACAAGATTTGAAAAAACTTACTGCGCAACAAAAGAAATTGTATGATTTGGTTGTGAGAAGATTCCTTTCAGTCTTTGCAGATCCAGCTACAAGAGAAAGCAACACTGTGAGTCTTGATGTGAATGGAGAGAAGTTCAAAGCAGTTGGAAAAAGAATTATCGAACCGGGATGGACTGCTATCTATGAACCATATCTTGCTTATGAAGAGCAGATTCTTCCGGACATGAAAATTGGAGATAAAATAAAAGTCCAGAAAATAGAACAGTTGGCAAAAGAAACACAGCCTCCGGGAAGATTTTCACAAGGATCAATTTTGAAGGAAATGGAAGAAAGAAATCTTGGAACAAGAGCGACGCGGGCAGAAATATTGCAGACACTTTACACAAGAAAATACATAATCGGAAAATCAATTCAAGTTACAAAATTAGGTGAGGCAGTCATAAAAGCGTTGAGAGAATTTTCTCCAAGAATTTTGTCAGAAGAATTGACAAAAAGATTCGAAGAAGAAATGGATGAGGTATTCAAAGGAAAGAAGAAAAGAGAGGAAGTGATTGAAGAAGCGAAAGAAACGCTGATTGATATTCTTGGCGAGTTCAAGCAGAATGAAAAGAAAATCGGAAAAAAACTTTTGGAAGCACTGGTTGAAGCAAGAAAAGAAGAGAGAAGACTTGGAGCTTGTCCTGTGTGCAAAGTTGGTGAATTGAGAATTATTCGTTCGAGAAAGACTATGAAATTTTTTGTCGGCTGTAGCTCTTATCCGAATTGCCATAATCTTTATCCTCTTCCGCAGGGAGCGTACATAACTCCGATGGGAAAAATTTGCGAAAAGTGCAACACGCCGATGATTCAAGTCCAGCGTAAAGGAAAAAGACCATTCAGGATGTGCTTGGACCCGAAATGCGAGACAAAGGCTGACTGGGGAAAGCCATCGAAAGAAGTTGCTGCAAAAGTGAAAGCAATTGAAAAAGCGAAAGCTGTTGCGCTGAAGACAGATAAATTAACAAAGAAAGCTTAGCCAGAGTTTATTTGCTTAAATCGTATCTAATTGTTCCAATAAAACAGAAATTATTGTTTTCGCTATACTTGGCAAACTCTAAAAATGGGTTTCCAGAAAATGTAATAACCCCTAACCACGATGATATAATTACTAAATCATGCGTCAGCTCGCCTTGGCTGGCATAACCAAAATCAGAATGTCTTTTATACAAATCTCTTGGTTCAATTCCTTTGCCTTCTTTGTCAATTCCAGCTGTATTCGCTAAATAGTTTACAAAATCAACAAATCTGGTCCTACGGAATACATCAGTAAAAGTTACAGTAACTGGACCTAATTGATTTGCAGTTGATACATTCGCCATAACTCAATCATGAAGCAGAAAAGACTTAAATCTTATTATGAAACAAATAAACTTCTAAAGGAAGCAGAATAATTATGGGTATTTTCGATATTTTCTTCAGGAAAAAAGAAAGAACATTTGGAAAAGCAAGTCTTGAAAATCTTGAAGAAGCTGCGAAAAAGAAAATTACAGAGCGGCAAGAAAATTTCAAAAGCGAGACAAGCAATTTCTTCTTGCAAGTCAGAGAGCAGGAAAAGAAAATCAAAGAAGGTTTGGAAAAGCTTTCTTCTGCGCAAGCTCCGAACCAAGTAGACCCTCAGCTTCTGAAAATTGCTATGACTTCGAGAAAATCTTTTGCCAAAAAAGTGGAAGATTTGATAAAAGAAAAGGAACAGACAGATTCCTCGTTTTCTTCTTTATATGAAATGTGCACTTCTTTCTCCACAGAATTTGAAGCAGTCGATGGAAGCACTGTGAAAGAGTTTGCAGCAATTAAAGAAGTTTTCAAAAACGAGTCTTATGCAATAATAGATGAGATGAAGGTGTTGAAGAAAATTTATGCGGATTTCAAAGAAAAATTGAAAAAAGAGTTGGATGTAATTCGGCCATATGAAGAAATTGAAACAAAAATTAAAATTGTGAGGGAGGAAAAAGAAAAATTGGAAAATTACAAAAAAGATCTGGAAAATATTTTGCAGAAAAATGAAAATCTGCAAAAGGAAAACGAAATGATGCAAATGAATTTGCGCGAACTTGAGGAAAGCAGCGAATGGAAAGGATATTTGGAAACGAAAAAGAAACTGGATGAAAAAGAAAATGAAAGAAGAGAAATTACCAGCCAAGTTGTTCAGAAATTTTCTTCGGTTGAAAGGCCATTAAAAAAACTGAACAATCTTTTGCAGAAAACTGCAAATGATATAAACAAAAAACTTTTGGAAAAATATCTTTCCTCCCCTTTTGATGCTTTTGTGGAAGATTACGAAAAGAAAACTATTAATTCTGCATTAAAAGAAGCTGCGAAGTATATTGAAGAGAACAAAATAGATGAGAAAAAGAGTCTGGGAAAAATTAATGAGATGATTTCTTCTGATGCATTCAATCAGTTAGCAAGAGAGTGGCAGAAAATTAATGATGAAATAGCAGAATTGAATGAGAAATTAGAAAACAGCGAGGTTGCGAAGAAGAAAGAAGAGATTTTGAAGATCATTTCAAACAGAGAAGCGGAAATGAGGCAGAACAGAAAAGAGAAGATTGAGCAGCAGGTCAGTATTTTGGAGCAGGATTTCGCAACGCACAAAGATGAGCTTCAGCAATTGGCCAAAGACCATATGTCTATGGAAGTGAATTTATGATCCTAGTCAGCGCTTGCTTGGCTGGAATAAATTGCACTTACAAAGCTGGAAATAATCGAAATGAAAAAGTTATAGAATTGGTCAGAAAGGGAAAAGCCATTCCTATTTGCCCAGAACAGTTGGGAGGATTAATTACGCCAAGAAGTGGTTCAAGGATAATTTCTGGAAGCGGTGAGGATGTATTAGATGGAAAGAGTAAATTGGTGACGGATAATGGCGAAGATGTTACAAAACAATACATAAGAGGAGCTACTGAAACGCTAGCAATTGCTAAAAATTTTGATGCTTCTGCAGTTATTTTGAAGCAAGGAAGCCCTTCTTGCGGAAATGGCTACACTCAAGGCGGATTGAATTCCAGAGAAAAGACTGCTGGAGATGGTGTCACAGCTGCTTTGCTGAAAAGAAACGGGATAAAAGTTCTTTCTGAAGAAGATTTGAATGATGAAAAAATCTGGAATTCTTTGATTGAAGATTAAAAATTCCAAACGTTTATTAAAGGAAAATCAATTATTATTTATGGTAAAAGAAATAAAACTTCTTCCGTTAATGACACTTCTTCTAATAGCGGCGACGCTTATATTCTTGGTAATACTAATTCCAATGACAATTCTTTCCATGGGGCCGAATATATCGGTTCTTACTTTGAGCTTGATGGTGATAATTACTACAGTTGCTTCTCTTGTTTCTTTGTTGTTTTACATAATGCTTTCTAAAAAGTGATCTGTTGCCTGAAAAAATACGCTGCGCGCACATTCTGGTAGAAAAACAGTCTCAAACGCTTCTAGTTCTAGAAAGACTGAAGAAAGGAGAAGATTTTGGAAAAATTCTTAAGTAGGAAGACCAAGCAATAATTTTCTATAATTTTCATCATTAACATTGATTACCACATCTCCGCGGTCGTAGTCGAATACCTTGTGACCAAAGAGGGTCTTTTGAAATTTGCGAATTGTGACTGTTTCTTCGCCCAAAGAATAGACTGTTGTGCGTGTTTTCCAGCCCCAAAACTTTTCAGGCATTGCAATGTAAGGTTTGCTACTGGCAAAATTTGCCTTTAGCAGTCTTGCTTCTATCTTCTCAATGTCTTTTACAGTTTCAAGCCCCCAAGTTGTATTTTTCACAAATTTGACTTGAACTGCAAGTTATTTAATTCTAATTCGCACAGGACACTCAAATCAAAAGGCAAGTCTTTTATATTAGTTCAACCAATAACTAAACACTTGTGAGAAGAATGTTCAGAGCAGCAATACTATTCGCATTTTTAACAGGAATATTTTTAGCAATAGGTTTTTTTGTTGCAGGAACTGCAGGAATGACTCTTGCATTTATTCTTGCAATGGGAATGAATTTATTCTCATACTGGTTTTCCGACAAGATTGTTCTGGCAATGTACAGGGCAAAAGAAATAACCAAACAGCAAAATCCGAAAATACACAAAATAGTTGAAAAGGTTGCTAAAGAAGCAGACATTCCAAAACCAAAAGTGTATATGATTGACACTGAAGTGCCGAATGCGTTTGCAACTGGACGAAATAAAAACCATGCATCAGTCGCAGTGACAAAAGGAATAATGAAAACTCTTAACGAAAGCGAGCTTGAAGGGGTGTTAGGACATGAAATTTCGCACGTGAAAAACAGAGATATTCTTACATCATCAATCGCAGCAACTCTCGGCGGAGCAATAGCCTACATTGCACAAATGGCTTGGTTTGGAATGATGGCTCAAGACAGAAGAAATAATTCTGCAGTTTTGCTTCCTATGTTGATTTTAGCTCCTGTTGCTGCAACTCTAGTCCAGCTTGCGATTTCGAGAGGAAGAGAATATGTTGCTGATCATGACGGCGCGATAATTACAAAAAATCCGCTAGGACTTGCATCTGCGCTGGAAAAGATTGAAGAAAGCGTAAAAGAAAATCCTATGAAAGGTAATGCCGCTTCTTCTCATCTTTTTATTGTTAATCCTTTCAAAGCAGATACTTTTGTTAGTTTGTTTAGTACGCACCCCAGTACTGAAAAACGTGTTGCTAGATTAAAAGAATTAGCTAAGAGTATGTAATTTCTTTAAATTATTTTCTGTAGATGTTGTCGTGATGATCGTAATCTTCAAGAATTATTTTTTTATTCTCTTCATCGATATAATAAGTAAGAACAAAACTTCCAAAATGAACTCTTCGGAAACCTTTCATTATATTATGTAATGGTTTGAATCTCTGAGGATTCTCGACTATTTGTGAAAGTTTTTCAATTATTGCATCCATCTGTTTTGGATTTTTCTTTGATAATTTTTTAAAGACGGACTCTATTTTCGGACTTCTGACTATTCTGTACATTCACTTTCTTCCATAGCGCTTTTTGAAATCTTCAATCGAACCTATCATTGTATGTTTTCCTTTATGTATTTTCATCAACTTTTTCCAGTATTCAGGCCTCACTTCAGGTTCTGTTCTTATGAACTGCTTTAGTTGCTGCGCCATGAAATTAATTGCTTCGGACTTTGTTTTCAGATTATACTCCACCTTGAGGTGGTTCAGAATTTTGTTTGCTTCCTTGTCTATTTCGACGATTGCTTTGACCATATTAATACCGTATTAATATGATGTTAATATTGTTATTTAAAGACTGGTGAAGAAACTGACTTCTTTTGCGTGAAATAATTCTGCGGGTAGTTTCCGGGAAATGACTGGGTACTACCTCAAGTTGTCCGGTTGAATTAAAGAGGTAGCCTTGGATTTTTCCAATTGCTCTTTCATCTTTTCCAGTTCAAAAAGGCTTAAATCCTTATCATTCGTTTTATTCTAAAGTGTTAGAATGTCGGCAATTGGACACCTTGCAGTAAAAGAAAATAAAATTTACATGGATTCTATGGCTGCTTTGGAAGAATTGCGTGGTTATGCTGATCCAGACTCTGAACTTCAGAAAAAAATTGCTGAAAAAGAAAAACAACTTGAGTTTTTGAAGGATTCTGTGGACGGCAGTCTCAGAAGAACTTTATTGATTTATTCAATCCCAATTAGACAAGCATTTGTATCTGAAGACACTGTCACTATACAAACTTTTGTTGGATTTGACCTGTATGGTCTGGCGAAAATGTTACGGTATTTCGATGATTGGGAAAAGGAAGGAAAATACAAAGTTCGCATTGATTATGTTGAAGATGATCTGACACACGGAAAGTATTTCAAGGTCATGGTTACTCCTACAGCTAATCTTAAAGACAATAAAATTCCAAGCGATAAATCTGAACTGGCTAAGCTGGAAAAGGATTCGATTGTCGCAAAAAGCCATGGAGAATTGCAGTTTCCTGAACCCAGCCTTAACACACGAGACGGTAGGAGTGTAATAGATGCCTTGGCAGTTCAACTTTTTGCTCTTAAAGACGTGGACAGACTTGACCCTTCATTAGTGGACGATTTAAGTAATATGTTTAAAGTGTTCAGATAGAACTTCTTTTAGGTTTCGTTATGAATTCTTGGCTTGCCTTTAAGGAATAATCTTTTATCCTTATAGGTTGTGTTTTAAATAATGCTATCAGTTTATGATGCTCAAGCAAGAGATTTAGTACGAAAATTTGGAAATCATGTACTTGTCAGAGATCTTCAGCCTGCTGCGCAAGGTTTGGAAGTCCCTCAATATCATGGTTATTTTTTGAGCAATGGAATTCACTGTGCGTCTTATGTTCCTGTCAGATGTGCAGGTCTTGAAATGCTTTACACGAGAAGTGGGGCGGATGTGCCAGTATGCCAAATAGTTTCGCTTCTTCTGCCAAAGGAATTTCCAAAGACTTACGCCTTTCTTTTGGAAACGCTAGGCAGTGAATATGAAATAGGAAGAAGAATGAGTGCTGGCCTTAATGATTTGTCACGAAAACGCGATTTGATAGAAAAAACAGCTCCTGGAAGATTCGTAATTCTTGAAGAAGCGCGCAAAAAAAGTATAATACAAGTGGTTGCTCAAACATTCTAATAAATAGTTTAAATTCTTCTTTCACTGATAACAAATTATGATTGATTTCGACAAGATGGTCGACGCGCATATTTTTAGAGAGCACAGGCCGAAAGAAATTGGAAAATATTATCCTTCCGAGATCGGGGGATGTATGAGAAAATTATGGTATTCATACAAATACCCGCAAGAGATTGACGCGGACCTGAGGAAGATTTTTGAAGCTGGGAACATCATCCATGGATTTGTCGTAGAAGTGCTGAAGTCTGAAAAAAATAAAGAAGTAGAGCTACTGAAGACTGAGATGCCGTTCAAGATCGAGGAGAAGGATTTCACAATCTCAGGAAGGGTTGATGATTTGATTTTAGTGAAGATTTCAGGGAAGAGCGCGCTTGTCGAGGTGAAATCAACAAAAGATATATCCTATGCCAAGGAGCCTCAGAGTTCCCACGTCACTCAATTGATGTTCTATATGGAAGCTACTGGAGTTCATAATGGCATTGTTCTTTATGTTGATAAGAATACTCTGAAGAGCAAAGTCTTCGAAATCAAGTTCGATTCCGAAAAAGCAGCCGAGATTTTTGATAGATTTCGATTTCTGCACAAGAGTTTGAAGAAGAATGAATTGCCTGATGCTGAGGCTAAAGAAGTGAAGGATATGAATTGGATGTGCAAGTTCTGCGAATATAAAAATAAATGCGACAAGAATGAAAAATAGTTGTTAATAGGAATAGACCTGTTACCGATATTTTTAATTGTTTCATTAAAAATGCATGATTTTTTATGGTTCTGTCGTAAATAAGGGTGATAATTTTTGATGTCTAATGCGGGTGATGGTTTAATAATCCTTTTTTGCTAATTCAAATTATGTTTAAGGATATAGAATATGTGAAATGCCCTTTTTGCAGCCAGGGAAATATTGAACTAACTCATTTTCTTGGAGCTACTAAGGTGAAGATCAAGAAAACAGCTACATTCGGTTCGCAACAACAAAAAAGTAGAAGTTCTGATACTTGGATAGTGACAACTCCAAACTGTCCTGTGTGCAAAAAGACTTCAGAAGAAATACTTAAAAAACTGAAAGAGGACGGTTCAATTTGAAAGAATTAATTGACAAATTCACATTAGACAGCTTGCAAATTTTCTTTCCTTGGGATGATGACCTTTATACATATTTAAGAAAATTGGGTTTCGGAAAAGAGAAGGCGGTAGCTTTGCCATTAGTTTATACTGATAATACAGAAAGCACAATAAATCAAAAAGAATCAAGAAGAAGATTTGTTATTCATCCAGACAAATTTGGAAAAACCTACAAAGAACTCGGATGGAAAGAAACTGATAAAAAATCCGAACCTATAATTCCAGCAGAAAAACCACAAGTTGAAATTTGGTTAGACAAAGAAAAGCAAGTGATTATTTTCAGATTCATAACCACAATTAATGGAAAAGAAGAATATCACCTTGAATATTCTACTATGTCAGCTTTTGGAAAACTCTATTCAAATTGGGTTAATTTTTATTTTACTATAAATGATTTTAGAAATTTAATTGAAAAATTAGAAAAATATATACAATTGAAAGAAGAATTAATGCCAAAATTTCATGTTGAACCTCAACAGAATCAGAGAGAAAAATTAATTTTTTTGTTTTTAGATGTTTTGTATTACAAGTTTTGCTTATCGGTTTTCAAATATATGGTAGGTTATCTTAAGAAAAATGGAGTAAAATCTGATTTGCCTTGTTTGGAGTATGATAGTTCGGATAAGGAATTAAAGAAAATTATGGAACCAAAATTAAAACTGGGTTTCGTTCATACTACAAAAGAAACTGGCTTTGAAGAAAGGAAAATACAAATCGCTTTGAAATTATCCCAAGATAAGATGATAATTAATCAACGAAAGAAAAAGGCAAAAGTGAAAGGAAAAATCATTCACGAAAAATCACACGAAAATATAGTAATAGTTAATGCCATAGATTTCTTATCCAAATCTGAAGCTGTTTTAGACAAAATAGAAGAAGAAATAGAAGTTAAGAAAATTACTGATTTCGCTTAATGAATCGAATGTTAAGTTTTTTATTATCTAATCTTTTTTGATCAAAGCCTATTTTCTTTTTTATGATTTTTTCCAGTTTTTCGTTTATTTCGTATCCTATACTATTCCTGTTCAGATTAATTGCAACTTTAGTTGTCGTAGCAGAACCAAGAAAAGGATCTAAAATTGTATCGCCGACAAAAGAAAAAAGTTTAATTAACCTATATGGTAATTCATCAGGAAAAGCCGCAACTTGTTTTTCTAATTTTGCGTTTGGCAAAACATTAGTCATTTCCCAAACTGTATGATACCATTTATTCTTTTGGAATTCTTTTATGTCGATTCTCGATTTTTCGTATTTATCTTCTATGTTATTGAATTCAAATTTTCCTTTCTGGAAAATTAAGATTGTTTCTTGCAAATTATCTGGGTAATAATACATTGGATAAGGATGCTGCAAGAGAACGCCACTTCTTCTGCTTATTCTTACATATCCATCTGGTTTTTTCCAAATTATTTTATCTCTGTATCTGAATCCTTGATTTAAGAAAATCTTTGTAATATCAGCTACAATTGGAAATTTTTCTCCATCAACAAGCATATCATCACAATTTATACAAACTATTCGCCCATCTTCGACAACACGCCAGAGTTCTTTTGCTACATCTTTCATAAGGTTCAAAAATTCATCATAACTTTTGAAAAAATCTTTATAGTCGAATGGAGCGTTAAAATAAGGTGGTGATGTTATTACTAATTGAACTTCGCCATCTTTAATTTCTTTCATATTTCGGCTATCTGCAAAAACTATTTTGTGCGAACTCATTTCTTTCAACCTAATTTTCTCTTTTTGATTTCATTATGACTTGCTTTTCGAATATATTTTCCTACAACAGTTTTTCCTACTCGCACGCTTTTATAGATGTACGGCCCGGTAAATTTTCCGTTCTTCCTTCTTATCCATCTTACGTAAGTCATAAAAATTATTGGTACGCTACATATAAATATTTGTGGTACGCTACAAATATTTTCATCTAACGTTTTGTAACTGAAATATTAGTATTTAGACCTCGTAGAAGAAAATATGAAAGTACTTCTGGATACTAACATCATAATTGACAGAGAATCATTCGTAACAGATTCTGCAATAGGTATTCTGTTCGGATGGCTAGATAAATTGCATTATGAAAAATGCATCCATCCTATTTCCAAGACTGAAATAGAAACTTTTCAAAATCGCAGAATTGTTCGGGCGATGAGAGTTAAATTAGATAGCTATGTTCTGTTACATACTCAGGCACCTTTAGATGACAGAATAAAGAAATTGATTGATACTGTTGACAAGATTGAAAATGATAAGCGAGACTCCACAATCTTGAATGAGTTAGTATGTAATCGTGTCGATTATTTAATCACAGAGGATGGAGGAATCCACGACAAGGCTAAAAATCTCGGTTTATCTGAAAGAGTTTTCACTATCAATTTATTCATAAGAAAAGTTACTTCAGAAAATCCAACATTAATCGATTATAAAGTCCCTATTGTTAGAAAAGAACATTTTGGTAACATCGATGCTAAAGATGATTTTTTTGATAGCTTCAAAGAAGATTATGGACAAGAAGATTATGTAAATTGGTTCAATCGTAAATCAGAAGAGACTGTATACGTTTCTAAATCTAATGGAAAGGTCATAGCGTTCCTGTATATAAAAAAAGAAGGAATTGGTGAAGACTATACAGATATAACTCCTCGATTCCCAAAAAAGAACAGATTGAAAATAGGAGCATTGAAAGTTACAGCAGCTGACTTGAAGATAGGCGAACGCCTGTTGAAAATTATTTTTGATAATGCCATTTTAATGAAGGTAGATGAAATTTATGTAACAATTTTCAACAACAATAGTGAAAAACAAAAACTCGTTGACCTACTTAACGAATGGGGATTTGAAAAATGGGGTATTAAAACTGGCAAACATGGAGAAGAAGAGGTTTATGTCAGAGACTTTGCTAAAAAAGTTAACATAAATGAACCAAAAAAAACATTTCCGTATTTTTCAATAGATAGTAATGTATTCATTGTTCCAATATATCCAGCGTATCATACAAATTTATTGCCCGATTCTATTCTCAGAACAGAATCACCTGAGCAATTCACAGATAATGAGCCATTTAGAAACGCTCTAAGCAAAGTTTATGTATCTAGATCTTGGGAAAGAAATTTGAAGCCAGGTGATTTAATCATTTTCTATAGAACAGGTGGTTATTTTGAAGGTGTTGTCACGACAATTGGTATTGTTGAAAATGTAAAAACTAATATACGAGATGAAATGCAGTTTAAGGAACTATGCAAGCAAAAAAGTGTACTAAGTGAAGAAGAGTTACATTTTTGGTGGAATGTTTATCCGACCAACAGACCATTTGTAGTTAACTTTTTGTATGCCTACTCACTGCCGAAGAGACTTAATTTAGCGAAGTTGATTGAGATGAGTATAATCTCTGGAACAGATGATGTACCGCGCGGTTTCAGAAGAATTAATAAGGAGGATTTTCTAAAAATTATAAAGGAAGCAGGAGTAAATGAAGGCATTATTGTCGATAAAACCTGAATTTGCAAATATGATTTTTGTTGGTATAAAAAAATATGAGTTTAGGAGAGCTATTTTCAAACGTCATATCACCAAAGTTATTGTGTATGCTTCTTCCCCTGTAAAAATGGTTATAGGTGAATTTGAAGTTGAAGAAATTATTTTCCATGATATTAAAACATTATGGAAAATGACAAAGCTCTCGGCTGGAATTGATGAAAAATATTTCAAAAAATATTTCAAAAACAAAGAAAAAGGTTACGCAATAAAAATAAAAAACTATAAGAAATATAAAATTCCTCTGTGCCTAAAAGATGAATTTGGATTGACACCGCCTCAATCTTTCAGTTACTTGAAATGAATTCCAAATGTGTAATTTCATAAGCTAACTTAATTCCCATCAGCTTCGAACAAAACTAAAATTTACCACTGAAGGTAGTGGTATTTTTTTCGCAAAGAATTTAAACTTAAACAGGCTGCAAAAAATCAGTGAGCATCATGTTCGAAGAAATAATCATGATAACAGTTTACGCGGCATGCGGAGCATCGATGAGACTTCTGTGGGGAGTCTACAACGCAGAGGAAACTTTTCTCAATCTTCAGCTCAGCAAAAAAAGATTATTTTTTGAATTCCTTGTGAGCATGATATTCGGAATATTCGGAGGACAGCTAATGACAGACATAGGAATGGTAAAGATAGGAATCAATCTCTCTGCGCTTGTGTCAAGTCTTCTGGGAGCGAACGTTGTAAACGTGATAACGAAAAAGTTCGGATATTCGAAAGAGATGAGAGTGATTGTCAGCGACCAGCAGCTGCAGTTCACAGAATTCAGTCCTAGGCAAATGAATGCGATGGGGTATGCGAGAATAAACGGGAAGATTACAAATCAAATTTATCAGAAAATTAATCAGACCACTCATGATGTGGCGAAACACGAGCTCAATGCGCTTGTGAGCAAGAAAAAATTGAAGAGAGTCGGTACGAACAGGATGACAACCTACGTCTCGCTTTGACCGGGCGAAAACCGGGCGTCTTGAGGACATGCCCACTGGTAGCCCGGAAATTGCCCAGTGAAAAAATTTGGTTACGCTACAATCAAAATTTCGAAAAAAATTCATTAATTATTATTTTTGGAATTGTTTGCTTACTGGAATTGGAAGTTTAGGTATCAATCCAGATTTTTCAACATTTATTCTTCTCATGTAAACCAGATTTATCATAGAGTTTTTGAGCGCCTGCCAAAATCACCATTTTCTTTTTTCTTGCCTCTTGCATTTCTTCTCCAGTAAAGCAGAACAAACCCACTCCAAATTCTATTGCAAACCTAGAGCCGCATCTCTGATATCCGGGACAGTATTCTCTCACAGCAAGAACATCCATATCGCTATGCTCCTTAACATCATTGTTCGCAACAGAACCAACTAGATTCAGTTCTGCTATGTTTGGCAAATACTTAGCTTCTTTCGCCATCTGACCAATAATTTCGTCTTTGTGTTCAATTATATGACGGAACTCTACTACTGGTTCAACAGAAAATCGTTTTTTGAGAATCCTGACTGCTTCCCTTCTTTTCTCTCTTTCCGAAAGATTTCTCAAATCAACTCTATCAACAATTCCCTCGCCCTTTTTCAAACTCACAACTTCACCTTCTTTGACAGTCCTGATTCCCGTAGTGACTACTGAATCTTCTGGTCTCGGAGGCTGCTCTACATACGAACGAGCAAAATGAAGTTTCACTTCAAAAATTCTTTGCCTGAAGAAAGCATCCCGCTCATTTTCATCCATAGTGCCTATCAATTCCAAGAAGAGTGTTGGGTATTTGCTGCTAATTTCGCTAAAATATTTTCTTTGAAGAACACCAATGCCTTCCAGCATCTTCATATTCTTTCTGACAGTACTTCTAGACCATTTTTTCAATTTATCATACAAGAAATTGCAGGAACTGTATCCGCTCTTGCCTTGCTGACTAATACCTGCTTTCAAATAATCAAGAATAGCGCCGGCGCACGAGCCACCTTTGATTCCATACTCGCGCTTCACTCTCATCACAACTCTTTCTTGCTCATCTTCTACATTGTTTTTGAAATCTCTTACACCAATTCTAACAACATAGTCACGATCCATATAGATCGGGAACATGCTGTCAAAAGAACCGCACCTTTCACTTTTGCTTTTTGTTCTAGCTTCTATTTCCAACCTGCATCCAGGCTGCCAGTCAGCAACGGTCTGCCATTCATATTTCCATATTCTTCTTGTTGCACCAAACACTTCTAACAATTTCCAAACTCTCTCCCTTTCTCTGTCATCACAGTAAACATGCATTGCATGCATTTTTTTTGTAACAGCATCAGATCCGAGTTTCTGAATGTATTTGATTTGGTCTATCTTGCCTAGTTCTACTAACGTATCAAATATCCCAGCTAATCTTTCCACCCTCTCTCTAGAACCATAAATTACCCATTTTCCGTAGTGCTCACGATAATCAAGACTTAATTGTTTTTGTGTTTCGGGTATGATATGTACCCACAATGGATCGACTTGATCTAGTATCATGGCAACCTTAAATCAAGTGTACTGCAAAAGACTTAAATAACTTGCAAGAATTATCAAGTCATAATTAGTTCTTCCAAATATTTTTGGTACGCTACAAAACAATTAATAACAAAAAAGGACAACTTAATTCTTCATATTGACCGCTCATAATCTTCAACTTTGATTTCAATAATATTATTTGAACTCATTTTTAGGTTTTATTAAGTAAGTTAAATATAAATGAAATCATGAGAACCAAAGACTTCTCGTACAAAATAAAAATCATATCAAATAATACCGTCACTCGCCCTTCGATGGATTTGATCCTTTTCGCTTTCACAACCGTCCTAATCGTAGTTATTGTTGGCAGTTATTTCGTACTTAATTTTCTTCGCATAAGCAACTTAGATTTTCGTTTGTTAAGCATAGCTGCTTTCTCAGTAATTCTTGGTAGAGCACTAGATAATTTTTCGACTTTCAAGGCCGGGAAGCAAATGGATGCGGATTTTTACGAATATGGACTGGACAGATACTATCACGAGAGAAATTATTTTATGAGTCTTAGACCAACAGGTCGAGAAATAGTGAAGCATGTAGTTGCCGAGTTTTTCGTTTACTTAATTATTCTGTTCATTTATCCGCCAATTTTGATTGCGGTCGGGACAGCATCAATATTGGCCTGGTACAGTAATAATTACGCAATAAAAGAAATGATTTTTGCAAAATCCTTAGGTAAAAAAATAAAAAGAATGATTGAAGAAGGAAAGAACAGTGTAGAAATTACCAAATATCTAGATAGAATACTCGAAAAGTTAATTTATAAAAAATACAAACGACCAAAAAAATTTTTTAAGACATAGAATTTCTTGTAAGGTAACTTAGAATTTTGAAAATTATGTGGACGATTTTCAATCCAAGTCGACATTTCCATCTTTTGTATGCAAATCTTTCATGCAATATTCAATTTCATCTTCATTCAATCCATGCATTTGAAGCAAATTCGTCAGTGTTTCTTTGCTGTATGGTATGCTTCCGCCACAAGTATTAGTCATCACAGCAATTCTTGTAAATTTCACATAATCTTCTATATTCTCTCTTCTTACCATTTCATCAACAATTTGAATAAATAATTAATGAAAGATTTAAACTTGCGCGAATTGAATTTCATATAAGGTAACTTAACAGGAATTTCTGTTTATTAGAAAATTCAAGATTTGTATTAAGACTTAAATCTTTACTTGACATTAAGAGAAATATGCCAGAACAAAAAGGATTTTCAAATTATCACATCGAGCAGGGTGTTAAGCATCTTTTGGCAAGAGGTATAATTGAACAAAAAGACAACGGATATGTTTTATCGGAGTTTGGATGTAAAACATTGGCAAAGGAAGTTCCTAAGGCATTAGAGTCTGCTCTGCATGACACTCCACGCCATTGCAATCCAAATTGCGTGATAACTACTACACTTATTATGACATATTGTGCTGAAAACCTGCTGCCGCAAGCTGAAAGTACTCCTGTTACTGTAATGGAAATTGATGATGGTGTACGTGCGTTAAGCTATGTTGTACCAGACATAACGGGCGTTGTTTGCAAAGCTTGGGTTAGCAGAGTATATGATATGGAATTGGAAAACCCTAGTAGAAATCCATTCTAATTTTTTCACAATATTGTTCTAGTTCCTCTGATCGGAACATACAAATCGTGTCTTCCAGTATCAACATACTTCGCCAAAGAGGTAACCAACTGCCCAGTCAACGGATAAAATTTAGTAATTCTTCCGTCTCTGCCTCCAAGCAGAATTTTTTTCGGATTGACTTCGACACCTTTAGAAGCAAGGGAACGTATTATGAGTTGTTTTTCCCATTCTATATTTTCATATTTCTCAGGCCCATTATTTCCCGCAATCTTAACGATGATTCTTTCGTCTTTATTCGGTCTGACAGCATCAATCATTTGGTGCACTTTCACTTCGGTATCATGATCATAACTTGTGCCAGCACACAAGGCATGATAAAATCCGGAAGACTTTGTTGTACCATCTTCGGACAAAGTATAACCGCAAAACACAACGCAAGGACCAGTGACAGCTAAGATTCGAAAGATACCTTTGAAGCCGTCTGTAGTGAAATAGTTACGGTTCCAAGAGACAAAATTATGACGCTGTCCATAAGTTTTTTTTACTGGCTTGCCCATGATGCTAGTAATATCTATTGGTTCAGAAGAAGGATTACTCACATTGCAAAAAACAAGTGCATCATTCTCAGCATAAATGCCCACTTTCGGAAGCAGTAGCTTTTCCAGTACTTGCATTGCTGATTTCAACATTTTCACCATTGCTAAGAGTATGATATTAAAATTCTTAAATCCTTCGCACTAGTATGAAGAGGACTGCTCACAAAATATCTGTAAGAACTTGACAATAAGAAAGAGTAATTTGATTCATTAACTGCAAAATAAGCAATCATTTTAAATAGATATTTGGCATCTCATTCCTTATGAGAAATTTGAAATTGACTATCAATCCAAAATCTCACGCAATGGATAGATTAAAAGAGAGACTGTCAATCGTTAATGAACCAAGAGAAGTTGTTAGTAGATTAAATCAAAATTTCGATGCTGGTTTCTATGAAGAAAGAAGAGAAAGAGTGTACGTTGGTGCTCTAGGCTACTTTGGAATCGTACCTGACAGAAAATATAGAGAGAGATATTACTGCATGACTTTTTATATAGGAAAGCCTCCTTCAAATTACCGACCAAGTGTAACCATTACATGGTTCCTAGATATTTTTTAATTAAAAAACAGAAAGGACAACTTAATTCTTCATATTGACCTCTAATCTTTATTTAGATGGAAAGAATTTGAAGTAAAAAAGAATTAACTTTTAAGAAAAAATCAAAATTGACGAGTTGGGCTCGATGGATGTGAGAAACTTCGATCAGTTGTTTCTGTTATTAAAATTATTTCTTGATTTTCCATTACCTGATAAGTTGGACAATCCTTAGCTAATTTACTATTGTAGCATGGCAGATTAAGTTGGTGTGTAAGAATTTCTCCTACACCATATTTTTGTATAGTCTTGCGAAGAACACAGATCTCAATGTATTTACACCTCTCCTCGAACATAAGAATTAGTTCAATCATTAAAGATTTAACTTTTTTCATCTCAATTTGCCAGTTGCAAGAATTAGTTACGAAATAAATTGAAGCAGTTTGACCAGATAAACCTTTAGCGCTGTATTCAGTTATAACTCGATATGATTTTTAGAAACAGCTGTTCTAAAACTTTAAATACTTTTAAGAACATCTATTCTAAAAAGGAATGAATAAAATGATTCGCAAAAAAGCAATGATAATCACTTTCTCGACAAAGACTGACAAAAATTCTGATAGAACTAAATTCTTCAAACAGCTTTACGGATGGGAGCAGACAGTTCCAGGAAAGAAGAAGAATTATGAATACCATAGAGAGGGATTCCTAGAAAAAATACCACACAAAAGAGTTGCCCAAAGTTCTTTCATTGTTCCTGAGAATGAATTCGATAAAGTAATGCAATTCTTCGAGCACTGGCACAAAAATGTTATAACCAACGCATTCAAAGTTATATTAGAGGATGACATTTTTTCAGAATTTCAAAGACAAATAAGACAAATGGAAGAAGAGGAAGAGGAAAGCGAAGAAGAGGAAGAAGAGGAAGAGCTGAGCGAAATGGAAAGAAATATAATAAAGAGGCATGAAGAATGGCAGAAAAAGAAAATAAAACAAAATTGAGCAAAAAAGAAATAAAGAATGCTGAAGAATTTTTCAAATCATTTCATAGAGTACGAATGCTAAATAGAATATTTCGCAAGAAATATGACAAAGAATACAAAAAGAGAGAGAAAACAATTTTAATCGGAGGATAATTATGGCAGAAAAAGAAACTGAAATCCGCTTGAAAGTTGGAGAATTAACAGCAAGAGAAGAAGCTGGAAGAGGAATTGTCAGAACTGATTCTGGAACTATGAACAAACTCGGAATAAAAGAAGGAGATGTTGTAGAAATTGAAGGAGGGAGAAAAACCGGAGCAATTGCCGTGAGAGCTTATCCTGCTGATGTCGGGCTCAACATAATAAGAATGGATGGAATTGTCAGAAGAAATGCTGGAAGCGGAGTCGGGGAAGTTGTAAAACTGAGAAAATCCGAGGCAAAAGAAGCGAAAAGAGTTTCTATAGCTCCGGCAGAAAAAGGAATGATAATCCACATCGCGCCAAATTTAGTCAAGCAAAACATTTTCATGCGTCCTGTATCAAAGGGAGACATAATTGTTCCTTCTCCAGTTGTTCGCAGAAAAAATCGTGGACCGTCTTTGTTTGAGGATTTCTTTGGATTTGATTTTGATGATTTCTTTTATACTCCATTCCCAGGAGAAACAAGATTTGTCGTGACTAGCACTGAACCGCAAGGGATTGTAAAAATTGGGGACATAACTGATTTGGAAATTATTCCTGAACTGCCCGAATCGATGAAGCTCGAAGAAAAAGCAATTCCTGCTGTAACTTACGAAGATGTAGGAGGAATGAAGGGAGTAATACAGAAAGTCAGGGAAATGATCGAACTACCGTTGAGACATCCAGAATTGTTTGAAAGACTTGGTGTCGAGCCGCCGAAAGGAGTCATGCTTTACGGAAGTCCAGGAACTGGAAAGACTTTGCTGGCAAAAGCGGTTGCGAACGAAAGCGGTGCGAATTTTATTTCGATCTCTGGTCCTGAAGTAATGAGCAAGTGGTATGGACAGTCTGAAGAGAATTTGAGAAAAATTTTTGACGACGCAGAAAAGAATGCTCCTTCGATAATTTTCATTGACGAAGTTGATTCGATTGCTCCGAAAAGAGAGGAAGTAACCGGAGAAGTCGAGAGAAGAGTTGTTTCACAGTTGTTAACCCTGATGGACGGATTGAAGAAAAGAGGGAAAGTTATTGTCATCGCAGCGACGAACAGGCCGAACGCGGTTGATCCTGCGCTAAGAAGGCCAGGAAGGTTTGACAGGGAAATAGAAATTCCTGTTCCTGACAGAGTTGGAAGATTGGAGATTTTAAAAATACACACAAGAAGCATGCCAATGGAAAAGGATGTTGATCTGAAATGGCTTTCTGACATAACTTACGGATATGTAGGAGCTGATCTTTGGGCATTAGCGAAAGAAGCTGCAATGTCTGCGCTGCGAAGAGTTCTACCAGAAATAAGATGGAGAGAAGAAACTGAACTGCCGAAAGATTTGATGGAAAAATTGGTTGTAAGAAAAGAAGATTTTGAAGATGCGCTGAGATTAGTTGAGCCAAGTGCAATGAGAGAAGTTCTGGTAGAAATTCCGAAAGTGAAGTGGACTGACATCGGAGATTTGGAAGAAGTCAAGCAAGCACTGAAAGAAATGGTCGAATGGCCGTTGAAAAATGAAGACAGCTTCACGAGAATGGGAATAAAACCACCAAGAGGGATTCTTTTATACGGACCTCCAGGAACTGGTAAAACACTTTTGGCGAAAGCGGTTGCGAATGAAAGCGGTGCGAATTTTATTTCAATCAAAGGACCTGAATTGAAAAGCAAATGGGTCGGCGAATCTGAAAAACAGATCAGGGATTTGTTCAGAAGGGCAAAGCAAGTCGCGCCTACAGTAATATTTTTCGATGAGATAGATGCCCTTGTTCCAAAAAGAGGAGGAAACTACGGAGAGCATGCAACTGAGACAATTGTTTCGCAGATGCTTTCTGAGATGAGCGGACTTGAGGAACTGAAAGGGGTGGTTGTAGTTGCTGCGACGAACAGACCGGACATGATCGATCCTGCTTTACTTAGGCCAGGAAGGATCGACAGACAAATTTTAGTTCCTGCGCCAGACGAAAAAGCAAGATTGGAAATTTTGAAGATTCATACTACATCAATGCCGCTGAAAGGAGTTGATCTGAAAGATTTGGCAAAAAGAACTGAAGGATTCAGCGGAGCAGATTTGGAAGCTCTTGCAAGAGAATCTGCGATGAATGCGCTGAGAGAAAATATGAAAGCGAAAGAAGTGACGAAAAAGAATTTTGAAGAGGCGTTAAAGATAATCACTCCTTCATTGAGCAGAGAACTGCAGAACCATTATGAAAAATTCGTTGAAAGGCAGAGAAGAATCGCAAAAACTGAAGAAGAAAGAGAGCCACACAGCTACATAGGTTAAAAGTTTTTCTTTTGGTTTTAAGTTTATATACTGTCCAAAACAAATTTTATTTTAAGGATGAATCAATATGAGTAAGACAATGAAATACTTGTTAATCGCACTGGTAGTAATATTAATTCTTGTCGTGCTGCTGGGAAACACATATTTAGGATTAACATTCCTGCCAAAAATAATATGATCACAAATAATGATTTTTGAGTTTCTTCTTTTTTATTTTTTTGTGATTTGAGAATTAGAGAATTGTGTTATCTTTTTCTGTTCTTTTCTATCAGCCATTATCTTGCTGTGAGCAACCCATTTGTCCTTTACGTAAATTCTTTCTGCGATTTTTTTGACTGCATCTTGAGGTGTAGAAAAAGTTTCGCAAGGATTGTTCACAGCATCTCTCACCGATTCGCGAAGCTGCCATATGCCGACCGGAATCGAATATTCGCTTCGGACTTCACGGACAATCAAAACAATAGCCTGTTTTCTAATTTTTTCCAAATATTCCATCACAGCAAGCCTTCCAGCATAAAAAGCACCATGAGTATGGTTGGCATAAGTTTTTCTTCCTTGAAATGGCTCGTAGTCAGCAGAAAAATTCGGCATTCCAAAAACTTTCCCCCAGAATTCCACTAATTCGAACTGATAAGCTCCAGGCAAAAGCAAAACCTCATAGTGGTTTCCAATATATTCAGAATGAAAGAGTCTTATCTCATCAATCTCAGGATATTCTTTCACTTTTTCGCGCAAATATTTTCCAACAATATCATCGACTGCAGTAATTCCCCATCTTGTCGGAACAAATTTTCTCTGCATCTGAACTCCTAGAAGGCCTGAAGAAAATATTTTTTCTATTCTGCTGATTGGAATTCCAGATTTGTAAAGCGCAACAACTGCATTTTCTGCAAGAAGATCAACGTCAGAAATCATATATTCAACTTTCCTCTCAACTTTCAGATTTTCCGTAATTCTCGCTGCAAGCAAAGTAGCAGGACTTCCAACTGGAGTTGTATGTGTATTGTAATTAAAAACAAACCTAGGATTTTTTTTGAGATTTACTTCTACGTCCGTAGATTTTTTTGCCATCGCTACTTCTTGAACTACATCTATCAGCTTTCCTTTGGAAGAATTCACATCTGACTTGAAACGAGAATAAATTAATTCACCTCGCAAGGCAAGAATTTGTTCAATAGTGGTTTTGTTCTTGAACCACTGCTCTGGAGAATCTAGAATTGCAGTGGAAGGCCGCTGCACTGGTGGAGACAAAACTCCGACAAAGACTTTTGGATATTCATAACTTCCGACAAAAACTGATGGAGGGGATGTCCCTGTAAAATCTTTTGTTGCTTCTATAGTTTTCTTCCAGTATTTTAATTTTTCAAGAATGTGAGGAGGTAATTCACTGAACTTCATACTAATTGAAATCTATTAGCGAGGATTTATTTTTTTAATAATCGAGATATCAGGTATGGAGAAAACAATAATTCTAGTTCCTGGCGCGAACCCTGAAGCGGCTAAACCTATTTTTACAGCTATCAAAGAAAGTTTTAGAAATACAGATTACGAAATTTTAGAGCTGGAACATGCAGATCAAGAAGAACTTGTAACAAAAGCAAAAAACATTCGGCATAAAATTTTAATTGGAAAAAGCTACGGTGCAACAATTGCGATTGATTTTCAGCTCAAATACAAAAATAGCGAAGCTCTAGTCCTGATGGCGCCTGCTGTTGGAGCAAGCAATAGATTTAAAGAAATTAACATTCCTATTCTATTAGCTCATGGGACAGAAGATTCTGTTATACCTATAGAAAATTCTAGAAATTTAAAAAAGTATTTTAAAAATTGTAAATTAGTTGAAATATCAAATACAGATCATGGCTTTGGAGGCAAAGAAAAAGAGACAGCAGAAGTTATTGCGAATTGGATTTTTTCTTTATAGAAATTATTTAAGCAGCAGTTCCTTTCTTTTCAACGTGAATTCCTTCTTCAAAAGATTTTTCATCAACATGCCCATATTTTTCAATTACATCATCAGTAGTCGTGCTTCCTAGCTTGTCAGCATCTTCCTTGCAAATAGTAACAACCTTTTTCGTATCCTCATCTCCAGCAGTAAACACAATAGTCTCCTTGCCGCAGATGTCGCATTTTCCTTCGAAAGTCGCAGAAAGTTTTATTTTCACAAAATTACTTGGAAAGGCAAAGCAATAAATATTGAAGAACCATTTTTAATTGGTGGCAATGATTAGACCGTTCCAGTGTGATATTGATGAGCACGGAGGTAGCTAATGAGCCACCGCACTTATATTTTGTCGAGAAAAAGATGCAGATTATAGCTGATGAAAACAATAAAGTACCAGTATATGAATTCTTTCTGAGAAAAAGAAAAAATAAAATAGCCGACTAAAACTGAGAAGAATGAAAAGAAAATTGAAAAATAGAAATTGTGCATTGCTCCTCTGTGCTTCATAGGAAAGAATTTTATTAGAAAATAAATTATGAAGAAATAAATTATTGCGTAGTAAGTCTGCGAAAAAAAGTAAATGTAAAGAAGTGATGCGGCGAAAGCGACAGCAAGAGCAACGAAATCTCTTATTTTCGATTTTCTCAAATCAATGTCAGGAAAAAGAGAAACAAAAATTGTGACTACGGTAAGCGAAACAATAAACCGCCAATTTATTTCGAAGAGATTGAAAAAATAAATGAAATTGAAAAAAGCTATTGCAAGAAGCAAACTAAAAATCGCATGTATCTTCCAGTCTTTCATATTATTCTAAAATAATTCTAGCATCAACAGCATAAGCGCCTTTCCTCAGAACAAAAATGGGATTCATGTCCAATTCTTTGATTTCAGGATTCTGCTCCAAAAGCTTTGCAGTCTTCATCAAAATATCAACTACAGCATTATGATCAACAGGATGCCCGCGATAGCCCTTGAGAATGTGGTAGACTTTCGTCTCTTTCATCATCTCTTCAGCCTCCTTTCTATCAATCGGTAGAACACGGAAAGAAACATCATCAAGAAGCTCAACAAAAACATCCCCATGGCCGAACATAATAGTCGAACCAAAAACAGAATCCTTCAAACCTCCAACAATAACAGGATGGCTTTGTTCTATCATCTTTGAGCAAATAACTCCTTCTATTTTTGCTTTTGAAGCATGCTTTTTCACATTCTTCATAATTTGATTGAAAGAATCTTCTACAGATTTTTTATTGTCAAGAAAAACAAAAACCCCGCCAACATCACTCTTATGAACAATATCTTTGCTTACGATTTTCAGAGAGACAGGATATCCAATCTTTTCAGCAAACTCGTTGGCTTCTTTTGCGCTTTTCACGACCTTCCATTTAGGCAGAGGAATCTTATAGTGCTCCAAAACCATTCTAGCCTCAGGCTCAAGAAGGTTTTTTCTTTTTTCTTTCCGCGCTTTTGCAAAAATCTGCTTTATCTTCATAATCATAATTTATTTCGCTGACTTAACTTTTTTCCTTCTGTAAGAAAGGAATTCAACAACAGCAGGAATAAATGAAACTACAATAATCACGATGCTGACAAGAGACAAGTTTTCTTTTACAAATTGAAGGCTGCCGAAATAATAGCCGCCAAAAAGAAAAATAGTGACCCATCCGATTCCTCCAACAACATTGTACGTAATGAATTTCCGGTAGCTCATTTTTCCTATTCCGGCAACAAAAGGCGCAAACGTTCTGATAACTGGAACAAATCTCGCAATTATTATAGTCTTTCCTCCATGTTTTTCATAGAACTCATGCGTTCTTTTCAAATATTCTTTCTTAAGAAAACGAGCAGTTTTTTTAGTAAATAACTTAGGTCCAAGAAAATGCCCTATCCAATAATTGACTGTGTCCCCAATAATTGCTGCCAGAGAAAGAAGAACAAAAAGCCATTCGATCTTCAGCAATCCATTGTTCGCTAAGGCTCCTGAAACGAAAATCAAAGAATCTCCTGGGAAAAACGGAGTGAACACAAGACCAGTCTCGCAAAAAACAATAAGAAAAAGAATGATGTAAGTCCAAAAACCGAAAGTCTGAATAATCTCAATTAAATGTTGATCAAGATTCAAAACAAAATCAATGAAATTTTCAATTAATCCCATTCTTTCATTTTTGGTTTGCTAAGTAAAAAAAGTAGCCCCTAGCGGATTCGAACCGCTGTATTGAGGTCCAAAGCCTCACGTCCTTGGCCGCTAGACGAAGGGGCTGTCTAATACAACTTTGTTTATTTTAGTAATTATAAAAACTAAACTTTTTTTATTTTCCAAACAGAAAACCAAGGAACCTTGGACGTGAAATCATACATACCCTTGTCGACTTTTTCTGCTGCTTTTAATGTTTTTGTGTCGATGAAATCTTCCAAAACAAATCCATTTCTCACAATAGTTTTTATCCATGTTTGAAAGGTAAAGTGTTGGTATGGCACACGCACTCCAATTCTAGGCCAACGTTCATAGAATTTTTTCTCCTTAAAGTAATCGCCAAACACTCTGTATTTGCGAGATCTGCCTTTTATTCTGTGCGTTACAGCCATTACTGGATTGTCGCTTGAAAAAATGAAAACTCCATTCTTTTTCAGAACCCTTCTTATTTCTTTGAATGCTCTATCAAGATTTCCAAAGTAATGAACAACAAGGGATGCAAGTACGATATCGAAGGTTCCGGATTCGTATGGAAGATCATAAACACTTCCTATTCTAAAATCAACACCTCTCACATTCTGTTTGGCTATCTCTATCATTTTTGGTGAGATATCAATTCCTTGAACGTGCGCGCCTCTCCTCTTCAAAATTTTTGTATAAATTCCAGTCCCACAGCCAAGATCAAGAATCTTTTTTCCTTTTATTTTTCTCAAAAGAGATAAAGTTGCAGGTACTTCGTTGAATTCGTTGTATACCATTTTCTTTGCAACTGTTCTCCCTTCATGGTATCTCTTTGCAATCCTATCATAGGTTTTTCTGACTTCAGTTTCACTTATTCTCATAATTCTCAATAATCATATTTTATTGTTAGAAAATAATTAACCACAAAACTAGGTTTTTCTTGCCTCTCTCATTCCTTTCTGGGTTACAGCGTAAGCGCTCGTTCCTACCGGAGCAGGCGTTATAAGGCCTTGCTTGCTCAAACTGTTCAAAATTTCATTTGCACTTTTCAAAGGATCGTCAACTTTATTTTCAAGAAGAAAAATTATTTCCTCTTTTTTCATAAGAAGTTTCTCTGCAATTTCCTCGAGAATTTCTCTCTCAATTCCATCATTCATTTAATTTAATTTGTTTTTTATTTTAAAATCCTAATTTGTTTTATGTACAAACAGGTTTTAGTTGTGAGAAAGGATTTGAAGATGGGAATCGGAAAAATTGCTGCTCATTGTTCACATGCTTCGCTTGATGCTGCATTTCTCGCTGACGAAAAAGTTCTAAATGATTGGAGAAAAGAAGGAGCGAAAAAAATTGTTGTTAAAGTAAATTCTTTGAAAGAAATCCAAGAATTAGGAAAGAAACTGAAGAAAGAAAAAATAATTCATGTTTTAATAAAAGATGCAGGACTAACTCAATTGAAAAAAGGAACTGTGACGGTTTTAGGAATAGGACCTGAGAAAGAAAAAAAGATCGATAAGATAACTGGAAAACTCAAGCTCTATTGACAGAAGCCTTCCAAGCATGACCTTTTAGATTAACTTTTCTTTTTGACACATGCGCAAACAAAGAGTAGAACCAGATAAAGCCTAGAAAAGTCAGATAGATTCCAATCATAGGGAAGTACAGAAGATTCTTCAGCGAAGATCGTGTAATTTTCACAGAGAAATACGTTTCAATAAATCCCACCATAACAGTCGTAATGATTATTGCGCCAAAGACATCTATCGGCTTGAAGTGCACCAGTCCATAAAACCAACCAGAAAGCAAGAACCACAAGTCCTGATGCAGCAAAATAATTTTTTCATAAAAGCTAGCGCCAATAAGAGTGAACAGCATAATCTGCAGAAATATTGTGACGTATTCAAATCCCAAAATTATTGGAACGAAACCGTGCTTGCTCTGAATTAGATCAGTGTGCTTTGCAAGAACTTCAAACCCCCCTCTATACCAACGCAATCTCTGCCTGACAAGCTCACTGATATTCGCAGGCGGCTTAGTCCAAGCAACCGCATCTTTTTCGCACACCACTTTATAGCCAGTCTTGTGAATTCTGATAGTTGCATCGTAATCTTCAATGAGCATCTTAGAATCAAAACCACCGATTTTTTCGAGGACCTCTTTTCTATATGCACCGACTGCACCTGGAACTACCATAACTGCATCAAAAGCAGCTTGCCTTCTTCTTGCAAAAAGAAAAGTCATGTATTCAAGGCTCTGGAATTTAAGAAGGAAAAATGTTTTCAGTTTGCCTAAAGAAAAATGCGAGAAAAGATTTTTCAAGGGAAGAGCCTTGTAATATCCTGCAACGGCCCCAACTTCTTCGTCAGAAAAATGTTTCACAAGATTTTCAATTGTGTTTTTTCCAAATTCAGTATCTGCATCAGTTGTAATGATTATATCATTTGATGCATTTTTTATTCCTACATTAAGAGCTTTGCACTTGCCAAGATTTTCTTTATTTTTGATTAATTTTACGCCAAACCTTTTTGCAATTTTTGCAGTATCATCTGTCGAGCCATCATCAACAACAATAACCTCTAATATATTTTTCGGATAATTCGAACTGAAAATTTTCTCCAGAGTTTTCGGCAAAACAGCGCTTTCATTATGCGCAGGAATTATCAAAGAAGTTCTTGGAAAGAATTTTTTTGCATGATGGTCGCTTTTTTTCCTTCGTACAATATAAGAAAGATCCCAGAAAAGTATTATGAGTAAGATAGCGAGAGTGATATAGACTCCTGTGATGTAGAGCTGAGTTTCAGCCATTAAAGCGTCCATTGTTATCACATTAAATTTGTTTTATTGTATCTTTATTTTTAGTATAGCCATCATTAGCCTGACAGTGGCAAGATCGAACTGAATTTTATCAGAATCAAAACTATTTGTGCTTTTCCCTTGAACGTAAATTATATACCCATCCTGCCTGACTAGAGTTGCATTTCCGAAGTTAGGATGGACCAAAACTATTTTTGGATTTAACTGAGTTGCTGTAATGTTGGAATAAGAATCAACAGCTTGCGCATCAAAAGTCGGAATTCTCTGCAGTTGCGTTGAGAAAAGATATGCGAATGTAAGGGCTTTGATAATTTCAGTCTCCTCAACTACATAAAGCGAGTTGTTTCTGTCATCAGTCGGCTTGAAGAGAAAAGTTATGTTTGTCACATCATCTCTCACAAGAGCATCTCTGACCAAGAAGTCCGGACCTTTTGGGCTGGCAAAATTTGTGATTATCGGGACTTTCTGAGCTTCGCGGAGATTTATTCTAAATCCTACTGATCTCCCTTCGTATGTCCATGTGTTTATTGGCATCACATATTTTGCATAAAGATATCCTGCCGGCAGAATTGCCAGAATAATTAATATTGCAATTAATTTTTTTGCAGAAAATTTTATTCTTACTCTTGATGTAGATTCCTGAGCCATATAAAATCAAATTGTGGTTTTAAAAATAAAAGAAAAGAAAGGGAAAGGAAGTCAAAGTTTTCCTTTCTGATTTCAGCTTTAAACTGGTGTTATACCAGAGGCTGAAAGGCTTGTTACTTCTACTGCAGACGCATTTTGGCTTGTAAGGAGTGTGTCGTATTGCATCAATACTTGAGCCGCTAATCTTGTGTCAGCCGCTCTTGTACCGGCAACTACTATGACTTGATGTCCTGTAGCAAATGCATCGTCAATGACTTGTATCCTGCCAAAGTTTCTTGCTGGCCAGCTAGTGCATGCATATGGGAACTTTGCTGTTGCATTTCCACTTGCTATTGCAAGTTCTGCAACCAAAGTGTTCACGCATGGACCACCGACTAATACAAAATCTTTTGCAAGTTTGTCAGCAGCTGTTACTTCGCTATCGAGCTTTGCAATCGACTGAGTTATAGGAACAATTTGTTGATATGTTCCACCGACTGTCGCTCCAGTACCTACCTTACCGACATATGCTTTGACGGCAAGAGCTTGTGCTGGAACTTTTACCAGAACTTGATTGCTAGCTGTGTAGCTAATAGGTGCCAATATTATAGCTCCAGTGTTCGCAACAACATCCTGCGTTGCCTTTCCAACGTAGGAGTATGCGGCTGCTCCGCCACCACTTGGTGTATTTGTAACGGCTACATCGTAGTCTTCAGCCGAATCTGTTGTATACAACCTAAATGTTGGAGGCTGTGAGCTTGACCATGTACTTGTTTTGTTTACCCAGCTAAATACAACGCCTGCATTGTCTGTAGTTGTTCCAAGCTGGAATGCGTAGAACAAACTCGTGCATGTACCACCAAGTTGACATGCTGGCGCTGAGCTTGGGTCAGTGACATTGACATACAGGTATTGCCAGTCTGCCAAGTTCGCTCCCCCGCCATAGCTTATTGTAAACTTAAATGCTGTTGAATCGCCTGCTCCCAGTTGCGCACAGTAATCATTCAGTGCACCTGTACCACAGCTTGTTGTGTTTACACCGACTCTACTGTTTGTAGAATCCCAAAAACCTATCAAGACTGGATATGTAGTGCTACCAAATGTAGTGTTGAAGAGAATGTAGGCTCTACTATAACCAGTGACTGTATTTGGATCAACAATGCTTCCAGTTGTATCTGAATCAATCTCAATACCATTGAGATTTGAAGCGGCTACTGTCTGGTTTGTTGCTCCACCACCGATCATATGGTAACCTGATATTCCTTCGACTACTTTGAGCGTCAATGTTGCAAACGTATTGTAGTTCCATCCTGGGAAACCTATTTCACCATAGCTGTTTGGCATTGGTAATGTCACGGCTGAGCCTGTGTATTTCAAGTATTGTGGCGATATCTGCGGCTTGTAGACCACATCAATCTTGTCATTAACAGCGATTGCTCCGCTGTTAGCGAAACCGCTTACTTGAATACACCATGATGTTTCACCTGGGAATTTCGTGTCTGAAGTTCCGGTAGATGTAACATCACAGCTTGTCGTGTAGGTTTTCTGGACTGCACTAATTGTACCGACAACCACATCTGTTCCAACTACAGTACCATCCTGCAATGCTCTTGCAGATGTTACTTTAACGGTTATGCCTTCTGCTGTAAAGTCGAAAGAGTCACCTTCGTTGATGACTTTTGTCTCTACAGTGTTTCCACTGGCATCTTTTATCACTACTCTAGCCCATTCCCCATTGTAACCTAAATCTGAATATAGTGTGTATGACCCAAAGGTCACTCCAGATGTGGACGTTGCGGTTCCGACGGAACCTGACAACATAATCACTTGGCCACCGCCAATGCCAACTATGACAAATGGCTTACCAAGCAATGTTATCTTTACTGGATTTGTATATTCAGGGGTTGTAAGTGTACATGTGCTACCAGGGGTTGTTGTTGCAAGTGCAGTACAATTTAGAGCTGAATCGAAGACATATTCATACTTAATCTGGTTGCTATGAACAACCATTGTTTCAGTTCCGTTTATCCCGGCTGTACCGAAATCGTGACTAAAGTATGTATCGCCTAGCGCTAAAGCTTCATGGTAATTGTATGTATTACCTTTGTAGGAAATTGTACCTTGCAATAATCCAGAATAGTGGAAATTTCTTATTGGATCTGGAAACGGACCGCCGAAAGTAACAGACATGTTACCGAAGTTGATATCAACTTCATCTTTTTGTAGGCCATTGATAGCCGCGGAAGTTCCAGGAACAGTTGTTGTTATTGCTGCAGCTTGTGCTAACCTCGATGCTAGATCTGTAGCTCCTATAACGTCTTGTGAACTGGCGGAAGCTCCGACAACCACATAGGCGCCTAGTGAACCATCAGCATTGATCAAGAAGCCTGGGTATTGCCCCAAATTTGTTGCTGCAAGTACTGGATATGCTACTGATACTAAGGACATCAATGCGGCCAAAAAGGTCGCGATTGATTTTTCAAATTTCATTTTTTTACCCTCTTTTTAGAATGTTATACCAGTTTTTGAGACTGGTCTAACTACTCGGGTGAGTTTTTTCATATATCTTATTGCCTATTCAATAGATATAAAAACTTCTTGAAACGATTTATGGATTGTTTCTAAAGCAATTTTTACTATAGTTATAGTAGTTTAAAAAGTTTGAAATAGTTTCTGATTGTTTCTAAAGGCAAAATAATTCTTTTTTAAGAGAATAAAGGATTATATGAGTTTTTATGAGTTTTTTCTGTTTTTCGAGCAAAATGACAGATATTTGATTGTTTCTGACGGGTTAATGTGAATATTTATTTATCTGTTCACACATTATTTTTAATGAGAAAGAAAATGGTTGCTATTAACGTAATCATATTGGTTTTAATTTCTGTAGTGCTAGGAGCCTTTGGCCAGATTTCGATGAAAAAAGGGTTGAAAAATAAGCCAATTCAATTCAATGAACTCATAACTCCAAAATTTTTCAATACTGTATTTGAACCTTATGTTTTTCTCGGTGCACTTCTTTACATAGCAGCAACACTTGTATGGTTTGTAGTTCTATCAAACGCTGACCTGAGTTTTGCATACCCACTTATCGGCCTTGGGTATATTGTAACCACTCTCTTCGCTTGGGGGTATTTAGGTGAAAACGTCGCCTTTGTGAGATGGCTTGGCATTATATTAGTAGTTGTAGGAGCTATTTTAATTGGTAGAAGTTAAGTCTTGAATTTCTTGAGAAGCTTTACTTTATTACTTCTTCCGAGTCTTTCTATTTCAACAACACCTCTGTCTACAAGGCTTTTTATTACTCTGCTCACTTTAGCTTTTGATAAATTGGTTTCTTGGACAATTTTCTTTTGATTAACCTCACCGCCAGCTGCAGTAATAATCTCAACGACTTTTCTTTCATATTCGTCCAAAACAGACAACACCATTTTTTCAGGTTTTTTGATATATCTAAAGACAAAGAAAATTACTACAGCGATTATGACAATACCTGAAACTATGTATGGCCATGCTGAAAGAAAGGATATCTGAGTCACTTTTTCATAGAGAACTTGGAATCTAAGCTCGTTGCTCTTTTGCAAGTTTGTCAGCGACCATAAAATTATTATTCTTCTTCCATCGCTAATCGTTGTTGCGTTTTGGGCAAAGGATAGTCTATTAGGAATATTGTCTTGGACTAACGCAGTTCCTTCTGGAAGCCTTACTAAAGCAGAAAGTATAGTTATATTTTCACTTATTGAAAAATCTGCGTCAAAGAAATTTTTTTCATTTAGATTCTTCACAAAATCGTTTGTTTCATAATATAGCTCGATTGTTCTTTTATCTTGCGTCAAACTCATTTGGCAGTTGATAAAACTTATTCCACTTGTAGTAACGTCGCAATTCACTGGCCCGGCATTGCTTGTAACGTTGAAATTTTCCACTCTACCAATAACACTGAAATTGAAACTGTTTACAGGATTCTGAAAGGTTAAAGTAGTTTTTATAGCAGTTCTGCCTGCATCAGAAAGAGTTATATCAATACCATAATACTGAACTTGCGCTAAGGCAATCGCAGGCAAGATTGTAATTACAATTAATGCTAAGATTAAACTCTTCACAAAAATAAATGTGAATTTCGTTGATTTATGCTTTAAGAAGTCACAACATTGATCTTGAGGCCGCAAGTTGGACAACGATCATTGGAAAGCTTTGATTTTTTCACTTTGCTGCCTTCTCTAGTAATTAACAGCTCTCTGCAATTATAACAGTACGTGTTTTCTTCAGAATGACTTGGAACCCCACCTACGTAAACATATCTCAGCCCTGCTTTTTTCGCTTCATCTATGCATTTATCCAAACTGCCAACAGATGTTACTGGTATGTCACTGAATCTATCAGAGGCAAAAAATCTTAAGATATGGAATGGAATTCCTGAACCAAGCTCAGCATTTATCCAATCTGCCAGCTCCTTGCAAGCAACCGAACTGTCGCCGATTTGAGGAATGACTAAATTAGTTATTTCGAGGTGTATTCTCTGTTTTTTGATTTGCTTTACAGTGCCAAATATTGGTTGCATGCTTGGAACATCAAAAAATTTTTGATAAAACTCAGCGTCCCCTGAACCGTAGAAATTAACAGTGACTGCATCCAGAAACTTTGCGATTTTTTTTACAGATTCTTCTGATGCATATCCATTTGTGACAAAAGTGTTTTTTATGCTGCTTCTGTGCGCTAGTTTAGCCACTTTCATTGCAAACTCAAAATCCATAAAAGGCTCTTCAGCAGAAAAAGTTATAGAAACCACACCTTTGTCTTCAGCGAATTTAACTATCTGTTCCGGCGTGTAATCCTTTCCAACAACGTCAGTGTGATCTTTGTTCTTGAAGGTTTTTTCAACCTCTTCAGGTGTGTGAAAAAAATTTGTGCCAGGCATACTCAGAGAAACGGTTGTGGAACCAGGCATAAAATGAAAGAGGGGGTTCTTTTCGATTATATTCATACTTATGTCCAAAACTTTTCCATAGTTTAGAGAATAAAGCTTATTTCCGAAATTTTTCCTTATTAAACAATAGCCTACTTTATCTTTGGAAATGAAGCATCTTCGTTCGCAGAGCTCGCACCTGACACCGTTGCGCTCTTTTTTCCACAGAACTGCTTCCTGCATTTCACCACTCAACAATTAGTATAAACATATTGGTTTTGTAAACTAATATAGATTGTAAGCCTCGATAGCTCAATGGCAGAGCAAATTTTTAGCTCATCTGCTTCGTAAGCAGTAGGTTGAGGGTTCAAATCCCTCTCGAGGCTTTAAATAATTAATTAGCAAGTGTTTTTAATAGTTATCATGAGTAGTGAAACAAAAAGGACTTTAGGAATGTTAGGATCACTTGGACTAGCAACTGTCGGTGGTATGTATGGAAGTCTTTATCCTTTTGGAGACTATCTTAGACAATCTAATGACATATTTTCTATTATATTAGCCAGTTGTTTTTCTGTCATCGCAGGTGGCGCTGCAGGATGCCTTGCTACTATCGTGTATTCAAATTTATATGACAAATATGTTAAAAAATAATACTCTCGTACAGTAGTCCAGCCAGAGAGCACACCTTCCACATATACCCAAGTCTTTAGACTGCCAAAAAGTAGTTATTTTTGAGACAGTACTCTCGAGGCTCGAATATAAATATAAACTTAAAATTGGAATTGATACAAATGGAAATTGTACTTCAAATTGAATCAAAAAACCTTCAAAAAGCTAAAGACATTTTGCTTAAGGACGATATGGTTTCCAGGACAAGCATAGTTTTCAAGGAAGGTAAAGCTCTGTTAAGCAAAGAAGGTTACTACTGCTATATTAGTGGAACTGAAGATCAGTGCAAGAGAGCCATTGAATTAACAAAAGATGTAGCGAAAGAAGCTGCTGAAAAAGAGAAAATTGAAATCATAAAAAAAATAAAAGAAGAACAAGACAAAGCAAGCGAAGGTTTTGGTGGCATTTTTTCAAGGCTAATCAAAAGTATAAGAATTGAAGGGAAGAAAATAATAGTTGAGAAAAAATAATTAAATAAGTGGCAAAACGAATTTTTGTGGCATTTATGACAGTTTTGCAATTGTTTTGGCACTTATTAAAAATGCGGCCGTAGTCCAGTCAAACGAAAGTTCTGGATTGGTCTAAGACGTTGCCCTGCCAACTGTCTAAGACAGAACGGCAGAGAACTTCAAGTCTGTTAACTCGGGTTCAAAAGGGTTTGCCTGAAATTCCCGACGGCCGCACAAAACTTATATTAAAATAAAAGAAATTATTTAGTAGTTGATTAAATGGCGCTTTTTGGAAAGAAGAAAGAAGAAAAATTAAAAGAAATTCCGATTCCTGAAGAACTTAAACCTCATTTAGAATTAAGACAGGATGAAATTCCGATTCCTGAAGAACTTAAACCTCATTTAGAATTAAGACAGGATCAAGAATCGCAGTTTACCTCGCCAGAAGACCTAATGAAAATAACAACTGAACAAATGAGCCCTAATCTTGCACAAACAGAATCAAGTTTGCAAAACGTGCAAGAAATTAAACCTGCAACTCAAATGCCTCCAGTGAAAGCTGAATCACCACAAGTGAATTTTCTGCCTGTAGCAAAGCAGGAAACGTCAAAATTTGCGCCTTTGTTTGTGGCAATTGACAGATATAGAAATATTTTGAAAGCTCTTGGTGAAATTAAAACAACTTTAGCGCTTATGAAAAATGCTTTTGTTATGTTGAATGAAATAGATAAAATTGAAGATGAAAATATGAATTTAATTGCAAGCACATTAGATAAAATCGAGAAAAAAATGATAGCCCTTGATGCTGAATTTTTGCGTCCTTATGGATTTGAGGATGAAATGTCAGAAACATACGAATTCGAAAATGTTCAATCAGTTATTTCGGACCTTCACTCTCAAATCGAGCAATTGAAAGGTCAGATGGAGCAAGTTCAATAAAGACTATTTCTAAAATTATTTAAACTCAGAAATATTTCTTTGATATGCGGGAGTCGCCTAGTCTGGTCAATGGCGTGGCGCTCAAGCTTTTATCTTGAGCTTTGATAAAAAGATGAAATAAGAAACGCCATAGGTTAGTCCTTACGTGGGTTCAAATCCCACCTCCCGCACTGAAATTCTGAATTTCAATTAAGTTTTCGTTGTTGTATTACAACTTGGCGTTGTTTGAGAAATTATACAAGCTCCGCCATTAGGTCCATTACAATTACCATAAGTTATGTAATTGTAGATTCCAACAGAAACACCATAAACTCCAAAAACTAGAGAGACAAGAAAAACTACAGTAAGAATTATTGAAAGAGTTTTGAAATTCTTGTAAGTGAATTTTGCAAGTTTAGGGCTGCGATTCATAAATTTTGAAATAAGTTTTGCTTTAATTCTTTCATCCAACTTTGTTTCGCACGGCCTGAATGTCATCATTCGGAAAATACATCTGTAAGATTCTTTGAACAGAAGCCTGTATTGCGCTGAAAAAGTTCCAAGAATTGCGAAAATAAACAAACCAATTATGCAAATTACCATAAGATCATCTCAGTTTTGCTATCTCCTTCAATGTTTCAACAAATTTTTCTGCTTCTTCTTCTGTATTATAGAGATATAAAGAAACTCTATCTGATCCTTCTAGATTGTGTGCTTTAAACCAAGAATGAACACAATGCATTCCAGATCTTATCATAATATTTTCCATATTGTTCAGCATCAAAGCAACATCATGAACTTTCATTTTTTCAACAATAAACGAAACTATTCCTCCTCTTAATTTTGCATCTTCAGGCCCAAGAATTTTCACTCCACGAATATTAGAAATTCCTTCCGTTATTTTTTTGTTCAATTCAGTTTCATGTTTCTCAATATTTTTTTTGCCAATTTCATCAAGATATTTTGCCGCAGCTGCGAGACCTATTGCCCCAGCATAATTCTGAAGACCAGCTTCAAATTTTTCAGGAGGTTTTAGAAAAACATGTGAATCATATGTTGTGTATTGAACTGTGTCTCCACCTACAAGAAAAGTTTTCATTTTTTCAAGTAAATCATATTTTCCATACAAAACTCCTGTTCCAGAAGGACCTAACATTTTGTGTCCGGAAAAAGCAAGAAAATCTACACCCAAATCTTTGATTTTAATTTCTTCATGAGGAACTGATTGAGCAGCATCTAACATTACTAACGAACCAAAATCATGTGCAATTTTTATTACTTCTTTTGCAGGAATTGTTGTTCCATCAATATTAGACGAATGTGCCATTGCAACCAATTTCACTTGTTTATCCATTGAGTCTTGAAATTTTTGCAAATTAAAAATTCCATCTTGTTTTGAAAAAATTATTTTATGTTTTATTCCAATTTTTTCTTGCAGCATTTGAATTGGAACTAGAACTGAATTGTGCTCTTTGTCTGTTGTAACAATTATATCATCTTTTTTGAAATCAAGTGAATTGAAAACTAAATTCAATCCTTCAGTTGTATTTCTTGTAAAAATTATTTCTTCTGTTTTTCTTGCGCCTAAAAATTTAGAAATATCTTCTCTTGCTTCGCGATATTTTTCCGTCACTTTAGTTCCGAATTCATGTGCACTTCTTCCGGCACATCCTGGATACTCAAAATAATATTCATTCATTGCATCAATCACCTGCATAGGTCGCAAAGACATGCAAGCGTTATCAAAGTAGATAATTGACTTTCCATTAATTTTCTTTTTCAAAACAGGGAAGTCTTCCCTAATTTTTTCCACATTCATTTGTCCACCTTCGAATTAATCTTATGTGTTTGAAAAAGTATTAAAGCTTTGTTTTAAAATAACTTATCTTCGCGTAGCTATAAACTATTTTGATGTGCATAACGACAATTGGAAAAATCATTAAGATTGATGATAAAAAAGCTCTTGTTCAATTGAAAAAAAGTACAAGAGAGGTAAGAATTGATTTGGTTGATGCTAAGAAAGGTGATTATATTTACGTTTCTAGGGATCTAGCGATTGAGAAAATTGACAAAAAAGATGCTGAAAAAATTCTAAATGAAAGGGCAGAAGTTGATAAGAAATGACGAACTTTTTGGAAATTGAAGAAGCAGATAGGCTGCTGTTTTTCAGGTATGCCTGGCCGGCTGCAGCAGGTTGTGTTCAAAGAGCTGAGATCACCAAAGACGAAGTGGAAAGAGTTGCTGGTCTTATCAAGAGTGGAATTGCTCCTGAAGAAAAATATGAAAATCTTTTCAAAGTTCCAATGGCGCACATGACTGTGCTTGCGAAAGGAAAGAACAAAATTGATAAAGAAATAATTCGAGGGTATTTCCTGTTCGAACATAATGAATTTGCTGAGGATTATTGCAAAACATATTTTGGAACTGTCATGCAAATCAAAGAAGACCATGCTTTTGTTGAAACTTCTCTGGGAATCAGAGAATACAGGCTTGACCTTGTTCATGCAGATGTGCATGAAACCGTGATTGTCCATAGAGGTTATGTTGTTGAAAAAGTTACAGAAGAAGTTACCGCTGAGATAAACAAATTGAAAGAAAAATATACCAAAAAATAATGCTTCCTTCAGCACGCAAAACAATTAATTCGACAAAATTTATTTTATATTTACTATGTTTGATGCTGCTTTTATGGCATGCGGAACTTCGAGTGCGCTGGATTTTGCAAATGAATTGGGACTTGAAATGAATGGAAATTTGATTGCTGTTGATGACAAGAACATGACGAACATTCCCGGGGTTTTTGCAGCAGGAAACTGCATGGGACAGTGCAGACAGATTGCGAGAAATGTTGGTGATGGATGCAATGCTACTGTAAATGTGATAAAATACCTGAAGATGAACGAAGTCTACATGGACTTTGGAGCGAAGTGATTTTATTAGAAAGATAAGAATCGGTTGGTTTTCATTCTCATGTTGCGAAGATAGCACTATAGTTTTTACAGAACTTTTAAATAAGCATTACGATGAATGGAAAAAAATTATTGATATCAGAGCTGCAAGAGTGTTGCGAAAAAAAGAAGATCTTAACAAATTGGATATTTCTTTTGTCGAAGGCGCGATTTCTTTGCAGAAAGACGCCGAAAAATTAAAGAAAATAAGAAAGAACAGCAAATTTTTGATTGCAATCGGCTCATGCGCTTGTACTGGAATGCCTGCTGCACAACGTAATACATTCGATAAGAAAACGAAAAATGAAATTGCCGAAGAAGTTAAACAATTTAATTTGCTAAAAGAAACTTTGCCGATTGACAAATTTGTGAAAGTGGATGAATATGTTCAAGGTTGCCCGATGGATGAAAATAATTTTCTTGATGTGTTTGACAAATATATTAAAAAATTGAGTTGATGAAATGCATACATTTGACATAACTATTGAAGGCTTGAGTAAAATGGAAGGCCATGCAGACTTGCATGTCAAAGTTAGAAAAAATAAAGTTGAAGATGCAGAAGTGTTTTTTGTTGAGAACAGAAGATTTTATGAAAAAGCTGTGCAAGGAAGCGAATATAATGCAGTTCCTCAAACAATATCACGAATTTGCGGTACTTGCAGCACTGCTCATGATATGTGCAGTCTAAAAGCAATTGAACATGCTTTAAAAATAGTTCCATCCGAGCAGACACTTCTTTTGAGAAATCTTGCTATGTATGGCTTAATGATAAGAGACCATGGCCTTCATCTTTATTTCTTTAGTCTTCCTGATGTAATGAAAAAAGATTCAATCCTAGATTTTGATGAAAACAATAAATTAGAACATAAATTGCTTCATGATTCATTTGAAATAAAACAAGCTGGAAACGATCTTTCAACTTTAGTTGCTGGTCGTGCTGTTCATCCTACGCTTCCTCTTGTTGGGGGTTTTGCTAGTTTTCCAACTAAGAAAAAAACAAAGGAAGTTGTTGTGCAGCTAAAAAATGCCAGACAAAAAGCAATTGATTTGATAGAAGTTTTCAACAATTGGAAAGAAAATTTTGGTGCATCAACAGAATTTGCATCTTTGATTAATGATGATTTTAATTTTTTAAATGGCCACATTCTTGCAACTGGCGAAGAAATTAGAGAAGAAAGTTTTCTGAAACATCTTCAAGAAATAGTAGTTCCCTATTCCACATCTAAAGGCTACGAGTTCGAAGGAAGAATTTATATGGTTGGAGCTTTGGCAAGACTAAATCAAAATAAAAGAAGTCTGCATAAAGAAACAAGAAAAGATGTTGATACAAACATGTTTCCCTCTTTTAATGTTTTTCACAACAATCTTGCTCAAGCTATAGAAATTCTACACAGTATTGATAATTCAATTGAATTGCTCGAAAGTAATGATTTCAAAAAAGAAAAGCTAGTTGTTCCGGAAAAAAATAGTGGAGAAGGAGTTGGAGTTATCGAAGCACCAAGAGGCTTACTTTATCATTATGTCGATATAAAAAACAAAAAAGTTGTGAAAGCAAAAGTCATTGTTCCAAGTTCTCAAAATCAAATAAAAATGGAAAAAGATATTGGACTATTAGTAGAAAGTATGTTGCCAAAAAATGGAAAAAAAGATATTGAATGGGAAATTGAGAAATTAATTCGAGCGTATGATCCTTGTTTGAGTTGTGCTGCTCATTTCTTGAAAGTAAAATGGTTGTGAATCTCTAGTTTTTCAATTTCTTTTTTTAATTGATTAAAAGCTTCTTCCTCAGTCAATTTTGCCGGAACTCCCAGAATTTTAATATTCTTTAGTTTTCCCAGTTTTTTGTTCAGCCTTAATTCAAAGAAAAAATCATAATCATGAACAGAATAATTACATCCTGGTTTGAATGAATCAATATCAGAAAATATTTTTACTTTGTCAATTCCAAGAACTGTGTCGATAACAATCAATTTTTCAGCTGGTAAATTTTCTGAAGGATCAAGCTCTTCAAATTCAATTTCGTGAAAATATTTTTTTAGTTTTGGCAATATTTTTAGGGGCAAATTGTCTTTTTTCAGTAACTTATTTCCAGAAACATAGATTTTCATATCTTCTCTACTTTTATTGCTTTTACAGGGCAACTTTTGCTGCTGTAAGATTTTCCTTGTAATCTTTTTCGTCAATTATCAGTTCAAACATTTGATTGCCAGTTTTTTTGGAATTCAATAAATTCACTTTGCCATCTTTTGCAGTTTTCCAGAAATCCGGAGCAACTCCAACGCAATTCAGCGCACCTATACAAGTTTCTCTATCAAATACCACTCGGTAGCGTGCCATAAATTAAATAGAACGTTTTTTGCAAATAAATCCCAGTTATGTCTTCGGAATTTGATGCAAAAATTATTGGAATTGTAATTTTAATTATAATTTTTATTTTTGTTCTAAAATATTCCGAGTATTTTTTTCCAAATCAAAAAACATTTTGCAAAGGCAACTTCACAGCGATAGTGAAAAGAATAATTGATGGCGACACAATTGAATTGCAAGAATGCAGTGAGCACATAAGATTGTCTTTAGTCAATACTCCAGAATATTATCAACCTGGATATAAGGGAGCAAAAGATTTTACTGCAAATTTGTGCAAAGTTGGCTCACAAGTAATAATTAATCAGGATGAATTGCAACCATACGACAAATATGGAAGAATTGTTGCGCTTGTGATTTGCCAAAATAAAAAATTGAATGCAGAACTTGTTTACAACAATTTAGGTTTAATAGTTACAAGATTTTGTTCGACAAGTGAATTTGCAAACGAAGATTGGGCTAATTGTTCAACTAATCAACCCAAAGAATAAAATTAAGCTCGGAAAGCTGGTTCAAAATCTTTTCAACAACTGGTTTGACATCTTCTGGTTTGTGACCAATTTGCTTTGAAAGATCATTCACCAATTCATCAACAGTTCTTGTTCCATCACAGACTTTCCATAGATTATACGCAGCATAATCCAACTTCCACATAGAATTTCCATTAAATGTAGCATAGAGTGTACCAAGATGATCGATAATTTTTACTCTTTCAGATTTCAGAGGTTTTTTTCCTTCCATGCTACTGTATAATCATACCTTAAGCAATAAATTCCTTTCAAAGATTGCTAGGATAAGGCTGTTAGTAAGAAAAATAAAGAAAAAACAAAAAATTTCAAAAATTCTTCATTTCTCTAGCAGCGACTCGTATGCAACGAATATTACTGCAATTAATGCAAATAACCAGCCAAGCAGCTGGAATGCGATGTCAAGAATTGAGATTTGGCCTAAGTAAGTGCCTACTGCTGGCGCAGTAAAGGCTGCTGAAAATAGGAAGAAAGCTGCTGCGACTACCAGAAAGCTAAATCCTTTTTCAGACTTGTGTCTTACTTTTGCATACTCGGCTAACGCGACTGCTAGAAGGAAAGCAATACCTAATCCTAAAGTTCCTTCAAATAGTGCCATTACGTTTTCACCTAAAAGAATTTTCGTTGGGCACCATATAAAGACTTCTTTTGAACTTTTAAACATCGCAATTGGAGAGTAGTGACATATTGTTTTCTATTTGGAAAAACTATAATTCATTTGATTGTTATGGATTTTTTCTGCCCACATTGTGGATTTGAGACAGATGAATTGATAGATTGCCAGAGTTGCAGCAGAACAGGATGCGAAAGATGCATAGGAAAAAGTCGTTTGGGACATTTTTGCAGTAACTGTAGAATAAATAAATTAAATACGACTGGTCCTGAATCAGCTCTTAGATCACAAATTTAGAATTTTTTTGAAAATTTTTTGAAAAATAAAAAGTGGAGGAGAAAAATTTATCAATCATCCTCGAAACCTAAATCTTCCTCGCTACTCTCGTCCTCCTCTTCATCTAAATTATCATCTTCGTCAAATGCTGTATTCATCTAGATTTCACCTATTACGTGTAAATGCGCTGCAAATATATAAAGATTTGAATTTTCTAGAACTACTTTTTGATAGTTACATTATCTCTTTTTTCTTTTTCGCATAGTAATTAAGCGACGCAAAAGCGCGCACAGCTCTTTCTGGAGTTTGATACACAGGAATTTCATTATTTTCCAGCATTTTCTCTACTCTTTCTGTGAACTCGCTTCCGATCATACAGCACAGAATTGGCTTTCCAAATTTTTTCATTGAAACTATTGTATTAATTATTTTATTATCAAGAGTTGGAACCTGCATAAGCGCGATAACAATTACTCCATCAAATTCTTTTTTCAAAATTTCTTCCAAAACTAGCTGGTACCTCTCTGTTGTAGCATCTCCAGTAATGTCAAAAGGATTGTGCAAACTGACATAAGTAGGAAGTTTGTTTTTCAAATTTTTTACCATAGAAGCACTAGGCTCAGGTAGTTCAAGATTCATTCTTTCTGTCTCATCTGCAGCAAGGACTCCGAAGCCTCCTCCATCTGTCACAATTGCAAGTTTGCCTCCTTTTGGCAGGGGCTGCATTGAAAATGCTTTTGCAAAATCAACCAATTCTTCCCAGTTCTGCGCTTCAACTAGCCCAGTTTGTTTGAAAACTGCGGCGAAAATTCTTTCGCTTCCTGCTAACGAACCAGTATGACTGGCAACTGCTTGCTCTCCCTTTGCAGTTTTTCCAGCTTTCAAAACTACTATTGGTTTCTTTTTCGAAACTTGCTTAGCAATTTTCATAAATTGTTTTCCATCAGATTTTATTCCTTCAAGATAAACTGCTATCACTTTTGTGTTTTCGTCATGGGCAAGAAAATTCACCAGCTGCGCTTCATTAACATCAATTGCATTCCCATAAGAAACGAATTTGGAAATTCCAACTCCTTCCACAGCAAGCCAGTCAAGAATTGTTGAACCAACAGCTCCAGATTGCGAAACAAAAGCTATGTTTCCTTGCTTCGGCCTTTTCAGTCTATCTATTGGAAGGAACAGTGTGTCTACTTTTGTTGCAGAATCATAAACTCCAACGCAATTTGGCCCAATAACTCTTGTTTTTGATTTTTTCAAAACTTTTTTCAGTCCTTCTTCAAGTTTTTTTCCTTTCTCTCCGATTTCAGAAAATCCTCCAGAAATAATTATCACTAAAGGGATTTTTTTCTTCACACATTCTTTCAAAACTTTTGCAACAAAAACAGCAGGAACAACAATAATTCCAAGATCAATTTTGTCTGGAATATTCAAAACGCTTTTGTACGTAGGCAAGCCAAGAATTGGAGTTGTGTCTGGATTCACTGCATAAACTCTCCCCTTAAAACTCTCTCGAACAAAGTTTTCAGCAATCGCATATCCTATTTTTCCTTTTGTATGGCTTGCACCGATAATAGCAACAGAAGAAGGCGAAAAGAACTTTTCGAATGTCATATTATTATTTTGAACCTAAGTTATTATTATGTATAATCTCTCCAGAAGAACTGAAGTAATTGGACCTTCGAAAATCGAACACAGCTTGAAAATTCTCGAACAAAATCCAGAAATAATTTCTTTGGGTGCTGGAGAACCGGATTTTTCTGCTCCTCCAAATGTAATAAAAGCTGCAAAAAAATATTTGGACAGAGGATTAACGCATTACGCACCGCTTCAGGGAAAAATCGAATTGAGAGAAGCTATTGCAAAAAAAATGAAAAAAGAAAACAAAATGAATGTGAATGCGGATGATGTTATTGTCACGTGCGGATCGAAGGAAGCATTACTTCTTGCATTTCTTGTTTCAATTGATGCTGGAGATGAAGTGATAATTCCAAATCCTACTTATTTAGCATATGCCCCAATGGTTCAGATGCTCGATGGGATTTCTGTTCCAATTCAACTAAGAGAAGAAAATAATTTTGAACTAATTGTAGATGATGTGAAAGACTTTTTAACAAATAAAACAAAAATGCTCGTAATATGTAATCCATCGAATCCGACTGGTGCGATTTATTCAAAAAAAACTCTTGAAGAGATTGCAGATTTTGCAATCGAGAATAACATAATGGTTCTTGTTGATGAAGCTTATGAAAAATTGGTTTACGAAGGTAAGCATGTCAGCTTGGCAAGTCTAAATGGACTTGAAGACCACGTGATTACGACTCAGACATTTTCAAAAACTTTTGCAATGACTGGATTCAGAGTTGGGTATGCAGTTGCTCCTGAAAATGTAATCAAAGAAATGAAGGAGTTCAAAATGACAACTACTTTAGCTGCACCAACTGTTTTTCAAATGGCAGCTGTTGACGCTTTAAAAAATTCTGGAAAATATGTTAAAAAAATGAAAAAAGAATATAACAGAAGAAGGAAAATGCTGACAAAAAGGCTGAATGAAATTCCAAAAATTTCATGCGCAAAACCAAAAGGAGCTTTCTATGCGTTTCCAAATATTTCAGAATTGAAAATGAGTTCTGAAAAAACTGCTGACTTTCTTCTGAAAAAGGCAAAAGTGATGACAATTCCTGGAAATGAGTTTGGAAATTATGGAGAAGGATTCATTCGTTTGAGCTATGCAACTGAATATAAAAAAATTGAGAAAGCTATGGATAGAATTGAGAAAGTAATAAAATAATTTGTTATGTATATTTCCTTGAAAAATCCTGAAGTCAAGAAGAATCTGTTAGTATCTTGTCACCCTTTTGAACTTTCTTTCTCGTTCTGGGAGATCCTTCTTGATATCCAGATCTCCTTGAAAAAATCTTCCTGCTTTGCTTTTTAGTAAACTTTAAATGTTGTTGTGTATCTTATTCTAATTGCAGAAGGCCTCCAATCGGGCGGCTAGGGCTCGCCTGTACCGCAAATGCTCTTCATGGCGGGATTGCAGCTGAGGGGCGGAGCAAAAATTGTAAATCAG
>Ga0315279_10001177_pt1 | contig 44668 bp, 33 predicted proteins | sample YL17G06_20_MG_FD_203694 | JGI IMG/M metagenome (GOLD analysis project Ga0315279, IMG submission 203694) | Sediment microbial communities from Yellowstone Lake, YNP, Wyoming, USA - YL17G06_20 | ecosystem: Environmental > Aquatic > Freshwater > Lake > Sediment | place: USA: Wyoming | collected...
ATCGTTACTTCCCGGTGTTGGAACACATCGTCTCTGCGGTCGAGTCCCACTTTTTGAGCTGGTCGAGGGGGAACTCGACGCTGCGGCGACTATGCGCAATTATTTAAGTCGCCATGTTTAGACGCCCGCGCTCCAGAAACTTGGCCGTGATCCCATTGCCGGCACTTGCCATGACAAGGGGCCGGCCCGCTTTGATTTGGCTCCAAAGTCGATCGAGAAACTCTTGTCGCTTGTAGTGCTTGGCCATGCTAGGTGTCCTTTGGGTGGTGTTGGGCTTCGATTAGTGAGATGAGCAACTGGGCAGCCTCTGTGGCAAACTGAGGGTCCTCGATAGGAGTGTCGCGCTCGATAATCTGAATGCTCTCAGGACAGTTCGCGCGCAACTCCGCAACAAAAGCCGCGTCAGCTTCAGGGTCGTAAAATCCACGACCGCGGACAGCGTAACTGTCAAATCCTCCCTTCGGAACCAGGAAGATGGCGTGCTGCCTTGTGTGTTGCAGCCGACGCGCGACTTCCTTTCCTACCTCGGCCATTTCTTCCTTATTGAGACGGACGTCTGTAATCTGCGGACTATGCCGAATGAGGGTTCTTGCGCGATACTTCGCGGGCACCGTCTCGGGTTCGTTGAAAACCAACACCTCAATTGCTCCGGGGCAAATGACCTGCGGTAACCCCAATCCTCCCGCCACCGTCAAACGTTCCGGCCCTCCCGCCAGCAAGGCTCCATACATCTCATTGGAAACCTCAATAGTCGAGTAATCGAGGACAGCGCCCACAAGCCCTTCCTTCATCATTTCTTCCATGGCCCGCCCACCCGGCCCAACCGCGTGAAACACAATGGTCTCGTATCCGGCTTCTTCAAGCGTCTGCACGGCTTTCATCGCTCCTTGTGTCGTAATCCCCACCGTCGTGACGGCCACCAAAGGTCTCCTTGCGCCCACGAGTGTCGCCCCCAGGTTGGCCATTCCACAGACGGCGCCAGCGGCATTGGCGAGGATCTTTCGCATTACCGGGTTTAGTCCCAAGATATCAGTCACCGAGAACATCATCGTAACGTCTTTGATGCCCACCCATGGGGCAACATTTCCGGAGGCCATAGTCGAGACCATGACTTTCGGGAAGCCGAACGGCAGCGCCCGCATGACCTTGGTGCTAAGGGTCGTCCCCTGCGTCCCACCGAGCGAGATGATTCCGTGAACCCGCCCCCTCTTCACCAAGTCTTTGACGATCCTTGTTGCGCCTTCGGCCATGACCGGCGCAGCGACCTCCCGATCAGGATTCTCAAGAAGCTTTTCCAGCACCGTGCCGCCGGCGAGAGCAACTTCTTTACGGGTAATGTCAGCCTTTGCTGTGGGGGTGCCGACTACACCTGTGTCGACAAGCAAGGCGCTGCAACCTTGTTTTTCGATCTGCTCGCGCAAGAATTGAGCTTCGCGTCCCTTTGTGTCAAGGGTTGCCAGTATGACGATCGACTTGTCGCTCATGTGGAGTCGTGAGCCTCTTTCCCCGGGGCCAGAACTGGATCAGCGCGACCTGCATTCTGGCTCTATTCCTCAACCGAATAGCCAAAGTACTCGCAGCGGCAATCGCGTTGGACGACCACTCTTCGGGATTCCTACGCGCGCCCTTGAGCTCCGGGAGGAAGCGAATCCCTAACTTCAAACAAACGCTCTTTACGATCGCCTCCAAACATGGCAGGTGGCACCTAAAGGGGATGAGAGCTTACCTCCTCTCCGATCCCGCCTCGGTTATTTCGACCTGGACGATCGAAGGAGCCATCAGGAGCCCTCCTCCCCCGATGTCAGTCGCCACCCCGTAGCGGGATAGTTTACCGCGTTTCGGGCAATGCTGGGCTAACGACCGGATTATGAGCCTGAGTTCTTGAGGAAAAGGGGTAACACTCCAAAGCAGGGTTCCCTGGAGGAACCGAAAGGAGTGTTACCCATGGAAGGTGTAAACGAAGTTCAGGCTCGCGGCTGCCTCGACGGGCAAGTCGCCTGCGAGGTGCTTCAGGATGCGAAGCCAGCCATGAAGGTCTATACTCTCCGGAAGCGAAAGGAGACCTTCGACTGGATCAACGAACTGACTATGACGCTTATTGAGGTCTGGGCGGTTCACACCCAACGCCAAGCCGACACGGTACGGCGTGTCGCGGTGGAAACTTGGTTACAGAGAAACGGAGTGATCACCATCACTCAGAACAAGAAAGTGTTACCCGTTTTCCTCGAACAATCCGCTCATAATTAGATTGCCCCCACATTTCTTATTTCGACTCCCGGCGCATGAAAATGGAAGTCGCTTTGATTAAGGAGATTAGCAGTGGGCGAGAGCACATGCCTCCAAATCAGTAGATCTCCATTCGACTACACTGTAACCGTTTCGGGTGCAAGAACTTAGTGCCTCGGCCCAGCCGTCGTTCTGTCAAGACGTAACAAAACCATTTCCAAGCATAGAAGCTGGGGCAAAACCCGTGGCTTGAGAACAGTGATAATGGCGGCCAGGTTCCCGAACGTGGCGGTTCTTCGAGGAGGCAAGGAGTGAAAACACATCAGTAACGTACTCACAGGAAATGATCTACGGGGTGCGAAAATGGAGGGGGTCTCTCAGGTTCTGTAATTCCCGTTAGTAATAGAGCGGAGTCAGCCGCTGGCCTTTGAATCTCAGCTTTCTTAGGAATTCGATTTCCTCCTGGGTGGCGTCTCCGTTCAGGGAGCGATCCTGGAGGAACTGTCGAAACCCAGGCTCGTCCTCGGACTGCTGCTCGGGATCTTTTTGCACATCGATACCGGATGCTGCTATCCCGCGCGCGCGTTGACTTGTCCGCAGGCGGAGGCTAAGATTGGCGGAAGCGAGACAGGACCTTCCCTTGGAGCCTTCCATGATGCGTCTCGCGTGCCGGTTTCATCCCGCTACGCTCGTGGCAGGGGGAATTCTTGTGCCGGTCGCGCTGTCGTTGGCCGGGATCGTTCCTGCCGTGCGATTTACCCGCGAACGAATTGAAGTGACGGTTCATCCGGATTCCATCGACGTGGACGGCCTGTATGTTTACACCAACCCGCTGCCCATCGCTTTATCGCAGGGGCTCCGCGTGCCTTTCCCAACGGACACCTCGCACCCGGCGCCCGCCACGGTCGAGGTGAGGGAGGTGGATCCGGCGACCGGCAAGGATTTGAAGGTGGTCACCGCGCGCTGGTTCTGGCGCGAGCCGTATTTCAGCATTCGCGTGCCAGCCTGCGGCGAGAAGTACATTCGCGTGCGATTCACTCAGTACGCGGCGACGCGGTCCGCGACGTATCTGCTCACCACGACCAAGCCCTGGGGCCGGCCCCTGGAGCAGGGAGAATACGTTCTCCGGCCGCGCGGCGTGCGCATTGCCGCGAGCAACTACCCGTTGGACGGACAAGGATGCCTCTGCTTCGCGCGGCGACACTTCATGCCCGACCGGGATTGGAGTTTCACATGGCTTCCCCAATAACCTGTCGTGCCGGCGCGCTTCGCCGGGTTCGGCTGTTGTCAATCATTGGCTGCGTGTGGCTTGTCTGGACGAGCCCCGCCTGGGCTAACCAGCCTCCCAGCGGCCAAATGTTCCTGGCGGAAATTCTGATTCTGCCGCTTATGATGCTGCTGACAGTTCTCGGGGGAGGCTACGCCATCATGCGCGCCGCAGGCGCCAAGCGCCGGCGGTGGCTGATCCTAGTCGCCGTCGTTGCCATCTTCCTCACCGGAATCCAAGAAGGCCTTTCGGCATTGCTGATGCTAGTTTTCGGGCCTTACGCGTTGGTGCGCGGCGTACGGTTGATCCTCTGGGGCGTGGGGGCAATGCGGCCGCCGGAGAAACGCGCCGCGTACCTGGCGCTCGCCTCTCCGACGCGCCTGGTGACCGCCGGCTTGCTGACGTGCTTGATGGTGGTCGCACTCGTGGGACTGAACTTTGCCTTTGTAGGTTGGTTCCCGCGCGAAAGGTACGCCGAAGAGGATTTGAAGCGCGTGGTCGCCTACGAGCTGATCAGAGGAAAAGACCACAAGGATGTGGGTGGGCAGCCGCAATACGAAGCGCCTCGTCCCTACCAGCCCGAAGGGGCTTCGGACCTTGCTTTTGGAGAAATGATCTTCACCTCTTTACGGTATAAGGAAGCCCCTCGGGGTCTCAGGGGCTCCTTCGTGGGGGAGTTCAAACTTGGTCCTGGCGCCAAGTCTTTTCAAGTGTGGGTTTGGCCGGAACAGATGCCTTTCTTTCCGTACAACTATCTGGTGACTGTCCCGTCGTTCTACGCTGACCAGACGGGTCAAATGCGCATGATTCGCGTCCACAAGAACGGCGAGCGTTGCCCGCCCGATGCACCGGTATACTACCGCGTGCGGCCTGAGGACGCGCCGCCTCCATCATAATCGGGAAGAACCGTCTCGCGATTTCGCAGCCTGGAGAGGAATTCGACGCGCGAAAGGGAGAAAAACTGGGCCTCAGCGAATGTCAGCTGAACCGGGGGCCTGGCCGTAGCAGGTCCGCACAACCTGAAGGATGCAGGGAAACAAACGACCAAAAAGGAGTTGCATTTTGAAGTCTCGGGAGAAGAAAGAAGCCTTGAGCCGCCGGACCTTTCTCAGCGGCTCTGTTGCTGCGACGGTTGCCTCGATTGCCCTGCCAGGAAATTTGCCGGCTTACGCGGGAGAGAAAACAGACCAGGGATCTGCCTCAGAAGCGTCCGGGATTGCTTTTCGCTCAGCCCGGCCCATCTGGCCGCGGGGGCGGGAAAAAGAGATGAATCTCTGGGTGGGATTCCGCGCCGCTTTTGAACCTCCACCCGGAAAACATATCTATTTGCGCATGGCCGGTTCCACGCTTTACCGGGTCTATCTCAACGGAGAGTTCTACGCATGGGGACCTGCTCGCGGACCTCATGACCACTACCGGGTTGATCTCTGGGACATTACTCCGCTGCTGGTGAAGGGCAGGAATTGCGTCTGCGTCGAAGTGGCTGGCTACAATATCAATAGTTACTACATTTTGAACCAACCTTCTTTCCTGCAGGCAGAAGTTGCCACGGATTCAGAGGTGCTGGCTTCGACCGGAGGAGGCGGACAGCCCTTTGAGGCCAAGATTCTTTCCCAGCGCGTGCAGAAAGTGCAGCGCTACACCTTTCAGCGCGCTTTCTCCGAGGTGTATCACCTGGATTCGCAATCGGCCCAGTGGCGCGAACACCTCGACGCTCCCATGGAGCCTGTGACGTGCGCGGTTTCTGCTCCCCGAAAATTGATTCCGCGTCGAGTGCCCAACCCCGACTACGCAAAACGCCAGCCTGAGCTGATAGCTGCCGAGGGATCGTTCAAGTGGGGCGCTGCGGCTCCGAAGAGTCTGGCGGCGGACCGCTCCATTCCCTCGGCCGCCAGGATCGGGCCCGATCTTCTGGGTTACACCGAGGCAGAACTGACCGAGATTCCTTACCTTGAGCTGCAAAAGACTGAAACCACCATCAACAATCGTACCGATGAGCCCTATGTCTGCGATCAGCCGATCCGGCTGAGCGCGGGCCAGTTCAAGACGCTCGATTTTGGCGCGGATCTGCCCGGCTTTTTCGGCGCGCGCGTCTCGGTTCATGCCCCCACGAAGCTCTACTTCACCTTTGATGAGACCCTGATCGATGGCGACGTGGACTTCAAGCGCCTTATGTGCGTGAACATTATCGCCTACACGCTGGCCCCCGGCGTCTACAATCTCGAGACCTTCGAGCCCTATGCACTTCGCTTCCTCAAATTGATGGTTCTCGCGGGGGAGTGCGACGTCGATCACGTCTACCTGCGCGAATACGCGGCTTCGGATATCTGGACGGCTCACTTTGGGTGTAGCAATGAAGGACTCAATGAGCTTTTCGCGGCGGGCAGAGAATGCTACCGCGCCAATGCCATCGATACCTTCCAAGATAACCCATCCCGTGAGCGGGCCGGATGGCTTTGCGACCCCGTATTTTCGGCGAGTGTTACTCCCCTACTCAGCGGGCATACCAAGGTCGAAAAGAATTTGTTTGAAAATTATCTGTTGCCCGATCACTTCGCAGATATTCCGGACGGGATGCTGCCCATGTGCTATCCCGCGGACCATTACGGCGGAGGGTTCAATCCAAACTGGGCTCTCTGGTTCGTCATTCAACTGGAGCAATACCAGGAGCGCAGCGGAGATCGTGAGCTGGTTGCGGCCCTTCGGCCACGTGTGCTGAGAATGTTCGACTACTTCAAGCCCTTCCAAAATGCAGATGGGCTTCTCGAGGATCTGAAGGGCTGGGTCTTTGTCGAGTGGTCAAAATCCAACGACTATGTCCAGAACGTGAGCTATCCCACGAACATGCTTTATGCGGCGGCCCTCACTTCGGCGGGGCGTATTTACAATCTGCCGCAATTTGTCGAGCAGGCAGAAGCGCTGCGGAAAGTCATCCGGCAGCAGTCGTACGACGGCCAGTTCTTCGTCGATAATGCGGTGCGCCAGGATGGGAAACTCGTTCCCACCCACAACCGCACGGAAACGTGCCAGTACTACGCGTTCTTTTTTGACATCGCCTCACCGGAAACACATCCCCAGCTTTGGGAGACGCTGCTTACCCAATTCGGCCCGCAGCGAATGACCACGAGAGCGTTTCCGGACATCCCTCCATCGAACGCCTTTATGGGCAACGTCATGCGGCAGGATCTCCTGTCGCGCGCCGGCCTCACGGATCAACTGGCGCGCGAAGCCATCTCCAACCTGCTCTACATGGCGGAACTCAGTGGCACAATGTGGGAGAACACCAGCAATGAAGCCAGCATGAACCATGCCTTTGAAGCCCACATCGTGACGGCACTTTATCGGGATATTCTGGGCCTCTATCAGGTGGACACCGTTCGCAAGGCGGTCCACGTGCGCTTTACGGAATTGTCTCTCCATTGGTGCGAGGGACGCATTCCCACTCCGGAGGGGTTCGTGTTCATGCGCTGGACCAAGACCCCGGACTCCCTCACCTATCAGCTCGATGTTCCGGCTGGATATAGCGTCCACGTAAAGAATCTGGGAAAACTCAACGTCGTCCAGAAGCGGTTTCCACATGGAAAAGTCAATTATGGTTACAAAATTGAGGGAGGATATAAGTAACGAGTGCATACAGGCTCGATGCGATGTCAGGCCCTTAGATATGAAGGACGGATCTAAGCCCCAGCCAGGGAACAGAAGCAATGAGGAGGCATAATAATGAAGAGTGAACTGTCTCGGCGAAATTTCCTGCGCCTCTCGGCGGGCGCCAACGCGTTAACTTGGAATAGCCTCAAGAGTTTTGCCGGGGCGGGAGGGGCTTCGAAGGCCCCCACGCCCGGTGATTCGAAAGAGCCGAACCGGCTATTCTCGCCCGGCCTGAAAGGTGCGGAGTGGAACACCTTCAACGCGGCGGGTTACAGCAAGCCCGTGTCGGGCATATGCTATCGCACGCAGCCTGCCGGCTACTTCAGCGCCTACATCAATAAGCCATTTCCTGTCTCGGGCATGCCGCTGGGAGGGATCGACACTGGGGCGTTGTATCTCGAGCCCTCGGGATCGCTTGGCTACACGTCAATCTTCAATCACCTGACACCTGTTGGCGGTCCCTTGAATACCCCCTATCTGGGAATCGCGAGCGGCGGCCGAGCGTGGGTCTTCGGCACCGGCCAGACCAAAAATTATGCGGGAAATAACCGGCCGACATTGGGAGTCAACCTGGGGTGCGGCTCAATGCAGGAAAGCGAGTATTGGGGCCACTATCCCATCGCCGATGTTGAATATAAGTCGGACGCGCCGGTTCAGATCGGCGTCCGGAGTTGGTCGCCGTTCATTCCCGGCGATGCGAAAGTGTCCAATACGCCAGGCGCTGTCTTCGAAGTGCATCTCAGAAATACGGGAAAGTCAGCGCATAAAGGTTGCTTAGTCTTCAGCTTTCCGGGTTTTGCTGATCATCACTCCAGGGACTTCTCGATTGGCTGGCCCAATATGGCCATGAAGCCGGTCATGCCTCCTCCCCAGATCTCCCGGCGTCCCGCGCCCGATGGGCTGAAGGGCGTGTGGGTGGAAGACAAGGCGTGGGGAATGAGCTACGTTCTGGCGGCGGTGGACGAAAACGAGGTGCGCACCGGCGCTGCGCTCGGCGTAGATGGACGAAATTGGGATGCGGTTGAGAAGCAACTGCCTTCGACCGCCGTGGGCGACGACGGGGGCTCATCCTTGACCGTGGACTTCAATATCGGGCCGGCTGAGGAGAAGGTGATTCGGCTGATCCTGGCCTGGTACGCGCCGGAGTGGGAAGGCAATGGCGTCCCGGGAACCGGCGGAGACCGGATCTGGACCTATGCTCCGGAGGGAATGGCCCTTTCCACCACGGGCAAGCGCTTCACCCACATGTACACCACGCGCTTTGCCGATGCCGGGGAGGTTGCAACCTTCCTGGGACGCAACCATAAGCAATTGCTGAAACGGATCATTGCCTGGCAGTCGGCCGTCTACGAGGATCCAACGCTGCCCGGATGGTTGGCTGATTCTCTCATCAACGCCCTCTATTATTTCGCCCCGTGCAGCATGTGGGCGCAAGCCAAAGACCCCATTGGAAGCTGGTGCAAGCCGGAGGACGGGCTCTTCGCTTTGGAAGAAGCACCGCGATCTTGCCCGCACATGAGCACGCTCTCGAATGTGGGAATGGCAGGACCGACCCTTTCATTTTTCTTCCCGGACTTGGCGTTGTCCATGTTGCGCACTATTCGCTCGACACAGAGAGAGAACGGCGATGTTGCTCAGTTGCTGGGGCGCTGGGCGGATCCGGCAAATCCTATGTCGTACGACTATCAGGAGGTGATTTGCGGCTTCTGTTACGTGACGGCGGCATACGTGCACTGGAAGATCACCGGCGACGAAGCCTTCATGAAAGAGTTCTACCCTTCGGTGAAGAAGGCTCTCCAATATTCCTTCAGCCAGCGTCCGGACCTTGGCCCGTCGCAGATTATCGCCATGCCGCCGCATCGCGAGCATGCCTGGAATGACATCGAATGGTTCGAGGATCGCCCCATGTACGGTTACGTCACCCACCCGGGCGGGTTACGCATGGCCGGCGCCGAAATGCTGAAAGCGTGGGCGCAGGCAATGGGCGACTCCGAAGAGGTTGCGTACCTGGACACCCTGGTCACCGCCGGCAAGGAAGCCATGCAGAAGTACTTATGGAAAGGCAATCATTACCTGATCTATAACGATACGAAGACCGGCAAGACGCTGGATGCCTTCTTTTCGCCTACGCTCAACGGACAGTATTACGCGCATTTCACCGGCGTGCCGCCCGTCTTCCCCAAGGAAAACGTGGAGCGTGTCCTCGCTTTTCTGCGGGACAAGGTCTGTAAAATCAGCAAACTCGGGATGCCCCCAATCTACGCGGAACCCGACGGCACGATCTGGAGCAGGGATAAGACAGGGTACATCACGGGAGGATTCGTCTACACCAACCATCAGGTCATCTGGAATGCCATCACTTTCATATACGAAGGCCAGAAGGAATTCGGGCTCGAGTTGCTGCGCAAGAACCTCCAACTCAGCTACTGTGACTGGGGGTATACGTGGGATGGCACCAACTGCTGTAGCGCGGGCGGAGATACTGGGGAAGTAAACTACGGCTGGGACTATTGGTTTAACTGGTCGATCTGGACCGCTCCGGCGGCGCTGCTGAACAAGGACATCACGGCATTGTCGCAACCAGGCGGCCTGGTGCACAGAATGCTTGAAGCGGGAAAAGACAAATCGTCGGCCTAGAAGGGGCATTGCTTGAGCCGTGCCGTCAGACCTGCAGAACCAGATCCGACGAGGTCGGCGCCATGAACCACGACATTGCCGAAGAGTTCCTGCGCGCCAAGGCAAGGCTTGCATGTGGGGAGACTATTTGACACCGGCAAAACCGGTGTATACTCTGCCCGGCCCGACAGGTCCCAGAACCAATGCCGTTTGCATTGCGCAGTTCAGTCCCTTCCCAGGAGCTTACTCCCATGAGTCGAAAGCTTCTCACGATAGTTGCCGCGATGGTGTTGCTGCCTGCGGCAACCCGCGCGCAAAACGTGGACGAGATCATTGCCAAGTACATTCAGGCCCAGGGGGGCATGGGAAAGCTGAGCGCCGTGCAGACCCGCCGCGAGACCGCGAAGTTCAGCGCCGGATCCCTTAAGGCGGACGTTCAGCATGTGAACAAGCGTCCCAACGAGGTGCGCGAAGAGTTCATCATTCAGGGCATGGCGCAGGTGCGGGCCTACGACGGCAAGGCCGGGTGGCAAGTGAGCCCGTTCGGCGGCCGCAGGGAAGCCGAACTGCTCTCCGAAGACGACATGAAGGACCTTGTCGTAGATGCCGACATGGACGGGCCGCTCGTGGACTACCAGCAGAAGGGGCACAAGGCTGAGCTCATGGGTCATGATTCGGTGGAGGGTACCGACTGTTACAAGATTAAATTGACGCTGAAAAACGGAGACGTTCGCACCTATTATCTGGACACCGACTCGTATCTCGAATTGAAGCTCGAGACGCAGACGTTTATTCGTGGCGCTCCGCAGGAATCGGAGACGTATTACGGGGATTACGAGCAAATCGGCGGCATCTACTTCCCGTTCGCCATGGAGATGGGCCGGAAGGGTGATCCGGATCGCGTCAGGCTCACAGTCGAGAAGGTGGAGCTCAATCCCCCGATCGACGACGTGGTGTTTTCAAAGCCGGCCGCCAAGCCGGCCACGAGCGCGCCCGGTGCGCCCAAGTGAAAACGAATACAAAGGCATTTGTTGATGCGAGGGCGGTCTGCCGCGCCGGTCCCGACACGTCGGGACCGGTCGTCCCCATCCCGATTTCATCGGGACGATGAGGACCCCGCATGCGGGACCGCTACAGCACTGAGTCTTGATCGTCATCACGAGAGGAAACATCTTCGATGGACTGCATGCGTGAATCCAGGATTGGTTTAGCCTTCCTCCGGGTTGGGTGGTTGGCGCTGATGTTCGCTGCGGCGGCCGCGGCGCAGGAAGCGAAGTTTGATTCCGATACGATTTCCGGCCTGGGCGCGAGAAACATCGGTTCGGCGATGATGAGCGGGCGCGTGGCGGCGCTGAGCGCGGTGAAAGAAAAGGGCAGGCTCACGGTTTACGTCGGAGCGGCGAGCGGCGGCGTGTGGAAGTCGGTGAATGGCGGCACCACCTTCAAGCCCGTCTTCGACAAGCAGCCCGTACAGTCGATCGGAGCGATTGCCATTGATCCCTCGAATCCCAAAACCCTCTGGGTGGGCACCGGAGAGTCGTGGACTCGGAACAGCGTTTCGATCGGCGACGGCATTTACAAGTCCACCGACGCCGGCGACAACTGGACCAACGTGGGCCTCCGGGGGTCCGAGCGCATTACCAAAATCCTCGTCGACCCCAAAGACTGCAATACCGTTTATGCCTGTGCGCCCGGCAAGCTCTGGAGCGACAGCGACGAGCGCGGTGTCTACAAAACCACCGACGGCGGCAAGACGTGGACAAAGATCCTCAAGGGAGCAAACCTCTCCACCGGTTGCTCGATGATTACGATGAGTTCGCGTGACTCGAAGGTCCTCTACGCGGGCCTGTGGGACTTCCGGCGCAAGGGATGGACGTTCCGCTCGGGAGGTGACACGCCCACGGCGTTCAGCGGCAGCGGGCTCTTCGCAACTACGGATGGTGGCGCCACCTGGGCCGAACTCGATGAGAAAAGCGCGAAAGGTCTCCCGCCCAAGCCCTGGGGCCGCGTGGCCGTTACCGCCGCGCCTTCCAACCCAAGCGTCGTGTACGCCCTCATCGAATCACCGCACAGCGCGCTGTACCGTTCCGACGATGCGGGCAAGACTTGGCAGCAGCGCGACGCGAGCCAAGGGATGGTATGGCGCCCGTTCTATTTCGCCATCCTGATCGTCGATCCGAAGAACGAAAACAAAGTGTATAAGCCGGACCTCAGCCTGATTATGAGCAATGACGGCGGCAAGAGCTTTAGTGGCGTCTCCGGCGGCGCGCACGGCGACTTCCACGACGTTTGGATCGATCCTGACAACACCGACTTCCTGATTACGGGGGACGACGGCGGAGTCTGGTACTCCTACGATGGCGCCAATACCTGGTGGAAGGCGAACAACCTGCCGATCTCGCAATTCTACCACGTGAGCGTCGATGGGGCGGACCCCTATCACGTTTACGGCGGACTCCAGGACAACAGCGTGTGGAAAGGCGATTCGGCGTATCCGGGCGGAATCACCAACAGCCGCTGGGAGAACATTTACAACAGCGATGGATTCTGGGCGTTTGTCGATCCCTCCGATCCCAACTATGCGTATGTGGATTCGCAGGGCGGCGAAATTGCGCGCGTCAGTCTCACCACGCTCGAATCGCGCTACATCAAGCCGCAGCCCAACTACGGCGAAGGCAAGCTGCGCTTCAACTGGAACGCGCCCATCCACATGAGCCCCAACGAGCCCGGCACCGTTTACATCGGCGCGCAGTTCCTGTTCCGCTCCCGCGACCACGGACAGACGTGGGAACGGATCTCTCCTGACCTCACGACCAATGACCCCGAGAAACAGAAGCAGGAAGAATCCGGCGGCGTCACGGTGGATAATTCGGATGCTGAAGCGCATACCACGATCTATTCCATCAGCGAGTCGCCGCGCGACGGGCAGACCCTTTGGGTGGGAACGGACGACGGAAACGTTCAACTGACGCGCGACGGCGGCAAGACGTGGACGAACGTGGTGGGCAACGTTCCCAACCTGCCGAAAGCTTCCTGGGTTTCATGGGTGGAGGCCAGCCGCTTCGATCCCGCGCTGGCCTACGCCGCGTTCGACCGCCACACTTTCGGCGATATGGACCCTTATGTTTACAAGACCTCGGACTACGGCAAGACCTGGACGCCCATCGTGAGCAAAGAGAGTGGAGTGCGGGGCTATGCGCACGTCATCAAAGAGGACACCGTGCGCCCCAATTTGTTGTTCCTGGGGACCGAATTGGGCCTCTGGGTCACGCTGGATGGCGGCAAACAATGGGCTCAATACAAGGGCAATGATTTCCCCAGCGTTGCAGTGTGCGACATCGTGATCCAGCCTCGCGATTCAGACTTGGTTCTCGCCACGCACGGACGGGGCATTTGGGTTGTGGATGACATTACTCCCCTGCGTAAACTCACTCCCGAGGTGATGGCGCAGGAGGCGGTTTTCCTTGAGGGGCGGCCGACGCAGCAGCGGCTGAGCGCCTCCGGAGGCTGGGTGGAGGGGAATGCGGCATTTGTCGGCGCGAATCCGCAGGAGGCGGCGCTGATTACCTATTACCAGAAGAAACGACATATTTTCGGGAAAATGAAGATCGAGGTCCTCGACGATCACGGTAAGCTGGTGGACACACTTCCGGCCAACAGCCGGCGCGGTTTGACACGGGTGCCGTGGTCGATGCGACTCAAGCCTCCCAGAGTTCCGCCTGCGGTCACCCTCGCCTTCGAGGCCGCCATCGGTCCCCGCGTGGTGCCCGGCGCCTACACCATCAAGATGACTCGGGGCGACCAGACCTATAGCACGCAACTTGTCGTGGGTCTCGATTCGCGCGCCAAGTACACGGCGGAAGACCGCAAGCTGCAGCTCGACGCAGCGATGCGAGTCCGGGACCTGTTGGGCGACATGAGCTTTGAGGTCGATAACATCAACAGCGTGAGGGATGCGCTCGCGGACCGCGCCGCGAAGCTCGGCGGGGGTGATCCCCTGCGGCAGAAGTTGACCCAACTCGCCGGGAAAGCCGACGCGGTTCGTATGAAGATTGTGGCGACTAAGGAAGGCGGAGCTGTCACGGGCGAATTGCGCATCCGCGAGAAGACTACGGCGTTATACGGTGCCCTGGTTTTTTACGAAGGTCGGCCGGGCGACTACCAGGTGGCGCGCATCGATTCGCTGACACACGAGCTGGATGACGTAGTTAAAGAGTTCGACGCCTTCCTGGCCAAAGACGTGGAGCCTGTGAACCGGGCGCTCACCAAGAAGAAGTTGGAACCCGTCCATCCCCTGTCCCGCCCGGACTGGGATAAAACCAACGCTGTAGCAGAGCTGGGCGGGGCGACGGCGAGGGCTCAAGAACCGTGACAAGTGACGAGTGACGAGCCGCCAGGAGCACTGACGAGTGATGAGTGACCAGTGACGAGCCAGAAAGCCCTCAGCTATCAGCTCTCAACTTTCAGCGGAAACATTTCCGGCTGGCCCGCCGCGGCGGGAGAACTGACTGGAAGCCACTTCAAAACCCTGTTTTCTGTGGCTTTCAAATGTCTTCAGGAGGCATATAATCGCACCGCTCCCGTCTCGCGTCCGCCGTCTCGATAGCGTGCGAACCTCAGCAAATTACGCTCGCAGCACAAAGCGAAAACGCATGTCCTCCCCAAACCATTGAACGTAGTTGGTGCCCCAGGCGTTGTTGAACAAGCTGAAGTGGATGCCTTTGGCCATTTCGGGTGGATCGGTCGAATAGTAGACAGGTGACTTCTCACCGAGCGCCACCACGGGCGCATCCAGAGTCTCGATGGCGAATCTCGCTTGTGCGTCCTGGTAACGCAGTCCCTTAGTGACCGCATGCATCTGCCGGTTGCCCCCGCGCACAACATCGAAGGGCGAAACGTCCTGATCCACCTTCTCGAGGATCCAGGCTTCTGGATTGGGCGCCTGCGGTACGAAGCTGAGCCACAACGCTTCGGGTAGCCGGGTAGCTCGCTTGGCGAACCACGACAAGTTGATATAGACCGCCGGTTCCTGATCCGGCAACAACAGTTCGAGATTCAGCTTTTCGGGCCAGGCAACAAGTCCTGAGCGCACGCTCTCAGCATCCTCCATTCGCAATTCGGCGAGGAGCCGATGGCCCCCAGCGGTGTTGCCCGACCAGCAAGCGGTGAGGGTCGGCAACCATACGCGGCTCCGCGCTCCGAAGTGCTCGATGTTTTTCTTTCCCAGGTCCTGCACCACCCACCAGGTCTTGACGGTGACATAGCTGGCGATAAAACGATCGAAGTCCTCCTTCGAGAGCGTCTGATAGCTAAACAGCGCGAGTGGCTGTTCCGGCGAGGCCCAATCGCGCCCGGTTTTCTTGGAACGCAATCGGCTTATAGCGCCGCTGTGGGGATCGAGCGCAAGCACGAAGTGGGCGGTTTCAATCTCCATTCCCGCCTTGTGCGATTCCAGTCCAGCGTGCTCGAGTTGGGTAGGCTGCAAGCGGCGGATGCGTTCGTTGGCCTGGGCTCGCAACGCTGAGGGGAGACTCGAAATTGCCGCGTCGATGTCCTGACGCTTTTCAGCCCAGCTCCTTTCCGCGACTTGAAAGCCCGGCTTGCCGAGTGCCTTTGCCAGATCCTCCGGTTTGTAGATATCAAAGTTTCCGATCTTTGTTTTTACGTCGACTCCCCAGGTGTGCTCCGCCGCCAGCAACAATCGCCGCAACAGGGCAAGGTCCGTCGGATCTCCGGGATGAAACTGGTCCTTGACGATCCATTCCTGCCGCAGCCGGCATACCTCTCGATAGCGTGCCACTTTGACCGGATCGCTGGGTATCCCGTAGATCCAAGTGTCACCGATCTCCTGGGTCACCACAGGCAGTTGGTCCCTGTAGGGCCCGATCGCTCCGGCGATCTCCGTCAGGTTCGAGGCAGTCACCCTGGCATTGGGGAATTTGTTTCGCAGTTCCGCATAGACCTTCTTCAACTCGTCCAGTGAATGTGGACCCTCATTGTCGCCGCGCATCTCGATGACCAAGGCGAGGTCTGAACCGGGCACCTGCACCACGCCGCCGTAGTCGTGGTGATATATCATCATCAGTGACGCGCCCGCCGGGTCCTTCCACACAAACAACGCCGGGACCTCCGGCGGAGTACAAGCCCCGTTAACTCCGATATGCACCAACTTGATCCCGTTTTCGGCTAGGGGACCGATCAATCCGCGGCTGTGGCCCGGGACGTCGGTCATCTTGGCGCCGGTGGTCAAGTGACCGTAGCGACGATCCAGCGACTGCGATAGGCCTAGCGCTCCTGTGATCATGGAGCGATCCAGCATTTCTGTCTGCCAGGAAAAAGGAAGAGCATGCCAGGTCACGTCTCCGGCAGCAATCGCCTGATCCATACGCTTGCGTTGTTCACTGTTTGCCTGCTCCAGGTACTCGTAAAGAACCCAGGACCCTGTCGTCCAGACGTAGCGATCCTCGCCCAGGTGGCGCATGGCCGACGCAACCTCGATGGCGCGGGGATAATGGTGCTCGAAGTACTGCCGCATCACCCCGGCTTGAGTGTCGGTGAAGCCGACGTCCAAGTGGCACTTGAACATCACCAGTACGCGTTTGACCCTGGCAGCATCCTGCAGGTCAAGACCTTGCAAATCGAGGGGCCGTGCGGCCAGTACCGCTCCGCCACCCAGCAGAGTTTTAATGAAATTTCGCCGTCTCATCGTTACATCTCCCTGTAAATCAACTTAGAGATGGAAACCCATAACTCTATCCAGGATGTTACTTACTTCCTGGACGCGGCAGTGTATCTGATCGTGAGTTCTTACGCTACTGCAGGTCGTACCCCAGTGCGGGCAATAGCGGCGATCCGGGCGCACGGCGGCGATCCGTTCCCGATCTTCCATAGGATCGTCCTTGCCTACCTTGATCTTGGTGCCTCGGAAGCCCGCCGCGACGATTTGCTTGTTTTCGCCGCGGAGTTGCTCGAGCGTGTGATTAAGCCAGCCTCCGTCGGTGTTGTAAACCGGCACCTTTTCGCGCGCTCCGCCTAAGAGCTTCGTGAAGGGCACACGCGCTATCTTCGATTTCAAATCCCACAAGGCGATGTCGACCGCGACCACGGCGAAGCCGGCTTGAAGTCCAAGGAGTCAGGTCCGAGCCGTCAGCGGCCCAAGGTGGCGGCGGCGGTGAAGACGCAAGTCGTCGGACTCAAGCGTCGTCATCCCGACTTGGGCATCCAGAAGATCAGCCAGTTTCTGCGGCGCGTGTTGTTTCTGACGGCGAGCCGGTCCACTTTTTGATTCTTGGGGTTTGTTAGTGGTTGATTCTATGGTGCCGCGGGACGGAGTTGAACCGCCGACGCCAGCCTTTTCAGGGCTGCGCTCTACCACCTGAGCTACCGCGGCGCGAGTCTTCATTCTCGGATGGAATTACTTTCCTGTCAAGGAAGCGGCGCGGGCGGTAGTGACGCATTTGGGTTTTGTAGCGCCGGGCTTTAGCCCGGCATGTGCCGCCCTGAAGGGCGGCGCTACATCAAAATGAGTGCCGCCCTCCCGACGATGTCGGGACAGGTCCGATTTCTGGACTCCTGTGGAGTCCATCGGACTCCAGAAACCGGAGTTCCGAGCGGCGCTACATCAAAATGCGTCACTACCGCGCGGGCTGTGGCGGACCAGTTTGAATGTCCCCCCCTCCCAATTGTGACCCGGATTTGGCATCCTTGGGCTGTGGGCAACAAGCCCAAGAAGCAGATCCCCACAAGGGAGGTTCCATGGCACGACCCTTTGCTCCAGCCCCTCGGGACCCCTACCCGGTGCTGCTGGAGACTTACGCTGTAAACGAGCGGATGAATCAGGTCTTGCTCGAGCATCTCGACCCCCGCGTGTGGCGGGCGAAGGCGCCGGGGGACAGGGGACGCACCATCGCTGCGATCTTTGCGCACATGCACAACATTCGCCGCAAATGGCTGAGGCTTTCGGCTCCGCATCTGGAGCTGCCTCCGCAGCTCGACCGCACCCGGTGCACGCGGAAGCAGGTGAAGGCCGCACTAGCGGAAAGCGCTCGGCGGTGCGCGGAGATGCTCGCGAGTGCCCTGACCTCTTCGTGTGTCAAGAAGTTTCTCCGGGACGGCTGGGCGAGGCCCTGGCCGGCGGGCGCCGCCACGGTTGTCTACATGATTTCCCATGATACCCATCACCGCGGGCAGGTGTGCATGCTGGCGCGGCAATTAGGGTTTCCGCTGCCCGCCAAGGTTGGCGGGGGAATCTGGAATTGGGAAAAGCTGTGGAGGGAATGCGGGTTCACGGGCCCGCGCTGACGTCGTCGATGCGTGACACCTCTCCGGCTAAACGCTGTTGATGCTGCTCGGGCCCCTTACATGCAAACCGGCCAACCACCGCGCACGCCGGGCTGTCATCTTAGGGCGTGTGGTCGGCGGCGGCATGGGGCAAGGGCTCTACGCACTTTGCCAGTCTTCGGGTGGAAACTCCACGCCCCAGAAGCGTCGCGCATCGAGCCATTCCACGCCGATCTTCCCCTCGTCGGGGGTGCCCGCCTCACCAATCCAGACAACCTGAAACTGGCCGACGCGGTCTTTCGCTTTAGTTCGGACCGAAACTTCCTGGCCGAGGGTAAGATGATAGGAAGTGCGCAGCGACGCTCCGTGCTTGCTGACGGTGATGGTGTCAGTTTCCTCGGCGAAGCTGAACCCGTCGGCGTCCTTCCCGCTCAGCGCGACACGGGTCTGGTGCTGGACCCGGGAAGTGCGGCGGCGTTCGGGATTGGTCTCAGTGGGCATAAGGGGTGCTCCTCGTCGTAATCACTTCTTTGACCCTTCAACTTTTCAACTTTTTCGACGGTCGAAGAAGTTAAAGAAGTCAAAAGAGTTGAAGTCAACTTGGGTTAACCTGACGCGCGAGCCTCGGCATGCCAGAGCTAGCCTAGGGAGCGGTCCAATTCGCGGAGCCAGTCCGGGGGCTTCAAGACTTCGCGAGGCCGCGAGCCATCGGGGGCGCTGACGATGCCGTCTTTCTGCATCATATCGATCAGCCGGGCGGCGCGTCCGTATCCCAGCCGGAGCCGGCGCTGGAGCAGGGAAGTCGATGCCTTGGCGGACTCCACCACCAGCCGCACAGCGTCTTCGTAGACGGCATCCAGTTCCGCCGCTTCTTCTTCCACTTCCGTCGCCTCCTCCTCGCGGTCCCGGTCCTTCAGGGGCCGCAGGAACTCCTCGTTATACTGGGGCTGCGACTGGGACTTCCACCAGTCCACCACCCGCCCAATCTCCGACTCGGTGACGAGCGGTCCATGAAGCCGCAGCAGCCGGGAGGTGGCCGGCGGCAGGAAGAGCATGTCGCCGCGGCCGAGCAAGGCCTCGGCGCCGTTGGCATCGAGAATCGTCCGGGAGTCCACCTTCGAGGCGGCGCGGAAGGCGATGCGCGACGGCATGTTGGCCTTGATGAGGCCGGTGATGACGTCCACCGAGGGCCGCTGCGTGGCCAGGACGAGGTGAATGCCCACCGCGCGCGCCATCTGAGCCAGGCGCGTAATCGACTCTTCCACGCCCTGCGGCTCCACCATCATCAAGTCGGCCAACTCATCGATGACGATCATGATATAGGGTAGCGGCCCCTCGCGCTCGCCGCTGGTGTCAAAAAGGCTGAGGGTCGAGTCCGGCTCAAAAATCTTGTTGTACTGTTCGATGTTGCGCACGCCGTGCTCGGCCAGCTTCTTCAGGCGGTCTTCCATCTCCTGGACGGCGCGGCGCAGCGCGTTCGCGGCTTGCTTGGGCTCGGTGACAATGGGTGTGAGCAGGTGCGAAACGCCCTCGTACAGCCCCAGCTCCAACCGCTTGGGATCGATCAGGAGGAGCTTCACCTCGTCGGGATTGGACTTGTACAGGATCGAGATAATCATGCAATTGAGCGCCACGCTCTTGCCTGAGCCCGTCGAGCCCGCGATCAGCACGTGCGGCATCTGCGTCAGGTCCGCGATCTTGATCTTGCCCGTGATGTCCTTCCCCAGGCAGAGGCTCAACTTGGAGGCGGAGGCGGCGAATTCGCTCGACTCCGCCAGTTCTCTCAGGTGGATGATCTCGCGGTGCAGGTTGGGCACTTCGATGCCCACCGTGGACTTGCCCGGGATGCGCTCGATCAAGATCGATTCAGCCTTCATCGCCAGGCAGAGGTCGTCCACCAAGGCTGTGATGCGGCTGTACTTGATCCCCGCTTCGGGTTTGAACTCGTAAGTGGTGACGACGGGTCCGGGATGAATTTGGGTCACGGAGCCGGTCACGCCGAACTCGCTGAACTTGTTCGTGAGGCGGCCGGCGCGTTCTTTCAACTCGTCTTCGTCAATGCCTTCCGCATCTTCCGGTGGGCGCAGGAGCGTAGCGCTGGGGAGCCTATAGGCGTGCAAGCCCCGGCCCACGATTCTCGGCGGCGGGGGAGCAGGCTCCTCCTCCGGCGCACGCACGAGCGGAGTGGGGGGAGACTTTACGCGCGCCTCAACCGGCAAGGCGGGCATAATGCGGGGGACACTGGAGGGCGGGGGTCCCGCAGGCGGCGCCGGAGAGGGTGCCGAAGACGCCGGCTTCGCAGTGACCTTCTGGATCACTACGGGGGGCTTCCCCACCAGCCGCGCACGCTCCACCTGCCGCCGCAGGCGCTCAGCCGCCGCCGCGGCTCGAGCTTGCCGCCAGGCCTGCCAGCGCGCCGTCAGGGGCCGCGCCAGGGCGGCCCATCCTGCCTTCAGCACTCTGGCCGCAGAAGCAAACGAGAAGCGGGTGACCAGGAAAAGTGACGACAGGAAGACAGTGGCCGCCACAATGGTTCCGCCCACGCGGTTGAAGGTGCGGAGCAGTCCGGCGGCGGCCAAGTAGCCCACCAAGCCACTGCCCCGGATCAGCCCTCGGATGGCCGGGGTATAAGGGAAGAATTCCAGCAGCGCCCCGAGGGAAATGAGCAGCAGGCTTACGCCCAGGGCTTTCGTTCCCGGGGCGTCGAAAGGCCGCGCCAGGAGCAGGCGCACGCCGACCACCAGCAAGGTAAAAGGAATCAGGTAGGCTACCCACCCGAACACCTGGAAGAGCGCATCCGCAGCATAGGCGCCCACGGGGCCAATCCAGTTGCGGGCGGCCGTGGCGGCGGTGGCGGTGTTCAAGGAAGGATCTTCTGGCAGGTAGGACGCCAGGCTGAGCAGGATTAGCAACCCCGTCACCGCCAGCAGGAAGCCCACGAGCTCCGAGAGACGGTGCGCGTCGAGCAGCGGCTTGGGGGCGGGATTTCGCGGGTTGGGCTCCCGCGCCTTCGGGGCGGTCACGGCGGATGGGTTGGGCATGCGCACGCCTTCCTCACTCGAACCGGCGCGTTTGGGTTAGGTGTCGGGTGTCCAGTGCCGGTAACAGGGCACTCACACCTGAAACCTGGGACCTAGAACCTGGTCTTTAACGACGCAATCCCCATCCGAGAAGCAATACTATCATGCCCAGCGCCACGCGGTAAACTACGAAAATTCTGAATGTTCCGCGCTCCAGGTAGCGAATGAGCACGGCAATCACCAGGTAGCCCACCAGCGCGGCCACAATCACGCCCACGAAGAACGGCAAACGCATCTCTGGAGGCAAACCGGTGTGGCGAATCTCCAAGCTCTTCTTCAGCGCCGCGCCAGCGATGATGGGCGTGGAGAGCAGAAAGGAGAAACGTGCCGAAGTCGCGCGCGTCATCCCGCGCAGAAGGCCGGCGGTCATCGTGGCGCCGGAGCGGGAGACCCCGGGGATGACTGCGAAGGCCTGCGCCACGCCCACCACGAGGGAATCAAGGAAGGTTACGTGGCCCAACTCACGCTGCCGGCGGCCCAGACGCTCGCCAGCCCACATCAAGAGGCCCACGACGATCAGCGCCGCGCCGATAATCAGCGGCGAGCGGAGTTGTTCCTCGGCGGCATGCTCGAACCGCCAGCCGGCCGCGGCGGCGGGAATCGTCGCGACGACGAGAAACCAGAACAGCCGGCGGTTTTCCTTCAAATCCGAATTGCGCGGTTCCCCCACACCCAAAATGATCTGGACCATATCGAGCCAATAGCGCCAGAAGTAGAGCGCGACTGCGACCAGCGTTCCGGCGTGGAGGGCCACGTCGAACGTCAGGCCAGGGTCTTTCCAGCCCAGCAACCAGGGGAAGAGCACCAGGTGCGCGGTGCTCGAGATCGGGAGGAATTCAGACAGGCCTTGCACGACTGCGAGAACGATGGCTTGGTAGAGAGGCATAGGGATTTTGGATTTTAGATTTTGGATTTTGGATTACGCTACCGGACTGCCGAGCCAAATTCACGGGTGATTTGACCGTCTGGGTGGCTGCAACAGACACGCTGTTCTTGGTCTTTGGATTAGGGGCCACGTTAATCCACCGACTTCTGTCGGGATCTCAGGGTCTTGATGGAAGCCACCGTCATTGCTACGAGTTCGTCTGCCTCTTTTCTTAGGGACATGATTCGGTCGATTGAAAGAACGCCCGAGTCACAGAGTAACTCCATCCAGTATATGGATTCATCGGCTTCTTCTTCAACGATGCCCAGTTTCGCCGCGACATCCGAGGCTGACCTGCCTCGGCACGCAGCCCGGTAGTTAGCGCCTACCGATGTCCCCGCGCGCAGGAGTTGCCGCCCAAGCACCTCGGCCGTGCGCGTCCTCGGCTGTGCTTCGACGAGCTTCACTACCGCCAACGCGAACTTTCTGGTGCGCTCTTTAAACGTGCGTTCGTCCATTCCGTGCGTTCACAGGGACTTGCTGCCGTCCCTAATCCAAAATCCAAAATCGAAAATCCAAAATGCGGTGTGATCAAACCTCCAAGATGACCGGCAAAATCATGGGCTGCTTGCCGGTCTCCTGGTTGAAGTGGCGGCGCAACGCGGTGCGGATTTTTTCCTTGACGACGCCCCAATCGCCCACTTCCTCGAGGTTCGACTTCTCGATGGTCTTCAGGATCACTGCGCGCGCGCTTTCCACCAGCTCGGGCGCCTCCTCGAGCGGCACAAAGCCGCGCGAAACGATCTCCGGCGGGGTTTGGAGCTGCCCGGTATGCTCATTGATGGCCAGGATGGGGATGACGATTCCGTCCTCGGAGATGTGGCGCCGCTCCTTGAGGATGACCTCTTCGACCTCGTCGAGCGTTCCGACGTCGATGCACACTCGGCCCACGGGAACGCGTCCGGCGCGGCGCGTTCCCCGCTCGTCAAATTCCAGGATGTCGCCGCTTTCGAGCAGAAAGGTTTCTTCCGCCACGGCGGCGAGTTCCTTGGCCAGCGCGCGGTGGCGGTGGAGTTGGCGGTACTCTCCGTGGATGGGAACGAAAAACTTGGGCCGTACGAGGTTCAGCATCAGCTTCAGCTCTTCCGCGCTGCCATGCCCGGAGACGTGCACGGGAGGCTGGCTGCCGTCCTGGTAGTGCACGCGTACGCCGCGCCGGTAGAGGTGGTCGATCATGCGGAAAATCGCGTTCTCATTGCCGGGGATGACGCGCGCCGAGACCACTACCTCGTCCCCCGGCTCGACCGTCACCCAGCGGTGGCTATTCACGGCCACGCGTGGTAGCGCCGACATCGGCTCGCCCTGGCTGCCGGTCAGCACGATGGTCACCTGGTTCGGGGGGAGCTTGCGGAGATCCTGCGGCGGAACCAGGAGCCCCTCCGGTACCTGCAGCCGGCCCATTTCCTGCGCGATCCCGGAGTTCTGGTACATGCTGCGTCCCACGAAGCAGAGCTTGCGCCGGTACTCATGCGCCAGGTCGGTGATGATTTGTAGGCGATGAATGGAAGTTGCGAAGCACGAGATCAGCACGCGGCCCTTGGCGTTGGCCATGATCTGCGCCAACCGCTCGCGGACTGCTCGCTCGGAGGGCGTGAGCCCGGGACGGTCCACGTTGGTGGAGTCGGAAAAAAGCGCCAGCACGCCTTTGCGGCCGTAGTCTGCCAGCGTGTGCAGGTCGCTCACGTGCTGATCGGTTGGTGTCGGGTCAAATTTGAAGTCGCCGGAGTGCAGGATGGTGCCCAGCGGAGTGGTTAGGGCCAGCGCTCCTGACTCGATGATGCTGTGTGTGAGGTGAATGAGCTCCACGCGGAAAGGGCCTACGTCGAAGGGCTCACTGGGATGGATCTCCCGCAGAGCGACGCTGTCTGCCAGGCCGTGCTCGACCAGTTTGGCGCGCGCCAGGGCCAGGGTAAAAGGCGTCCCGTAGACCGGCGCGTCTACTTCGTCGAGCACGTAGGGCAGGGCCCCGATGTGGTCTTCGTGGCCGTGGGTCAGCAGGATGGCCCGCAGGCGGTTCTGGTTCTCCCGCACGTAGGTGAGGTCGGGAACAACAATGTCCACGCCCAGTAGCTCGGCATCCGGAAACATGACGCCGCAATCGACCACCACCAGGTGGTCGTCATATTCATAGGCCATCATGTTCAGGCCGAATTCGCCCAGCCCTCCGAGCGGGATAGCACGCAACTTATGTGTCGAAGATGAAATCCTAGTCCTCCTTGCTAAATGTCTATGCTAACACACTTGGCGGTTTTGCAGCGCAACGTCCGTCGTTTGAGTAATGTCGCATTTTGGTTTTGTAGCGCCGGGCTTTAGCCCGGCATGTGCCGCCCTGAAGGGCGGCGCTACTCTCGCCGGGTGCAGGTTCAATGAGAGTGAATTTGAAGCCAACTGATGCTAGCATCTTGAGGCGATCAAGCTCGTCATAGTAGCGCTAAGAATCCACGGGAGGCAGGCAATGGGAACCAGAATCCAGGTCGTTTTCTATAGCATGTACGGGCATATCTACAAAATGGCTGAGGCGGTTACCGCCGGAGCGCGCGAAGTGGAAGATGTCGAGGTGAGCCTCTATCAGGTTCCCGAACTGGTGCCAGAGGAAGTGCTCGAACGAGTCGGCGCGCAGGCAGCGCGAGCGGCCTTCGCGCACATTCCGGTGGCCAAGCCTGAGCAACTTGCCGAGGCCGACGCCATTATCTTCGGCACGCCCACGCGCTTCGGAAACATGTGCGCGCAAATGCGTAACTTCCTGGACCAGACGGGGTCGCTATGGGCAAAGGGCGCGCTCGTCGGCAAGATAGGGAGCGTCTTCACTTCCACGGCTAGCCAACATGGTGGGCAGGAAACAACGATTACCAGTTTTCACAGCACCCTGCTGCACCACGGCATGATCATTGTCGGTGTGCCCTATTCCGAGCAGCGACTCCTCGCTATGAATGAGATCACCGGGGGTTCGCCGTATGGCGCCTCGACGCTCGCTGGCGGCGACGGGTCGCGACAACCCAGTGAGAACGAGCTGGCTATCGCGCGCTTCCAGGGGCGTCGCGTTGCCCAGATTGCTCGCAGACTGAAGGGTTGACGGGGCTGCTTCTCCCCCGCGATCCTGGCCCTATGAGCCCTGGAGGCAGCCGGGCCCTCGCCTACCCAAGCCGGCGAAACAGGTTGGCGAACTGTTCGAGCGTCAGTTGCTCGGCGCGAATCGTTCGAGGCAGGGCCAGCTCGGCCAATATCTGCTCGACGCGTCCCCGTGTGTAAATGCCCGCCAGGTTGTTCAGGATATTCTTCCTCTTCTGTGCGAAGCAGTGCTTCACAAATTCCAGGAACTGTTTCCGTTCGGCGGGAGCCCAGTCCTGAAATTTGGGAGCCATCCGGAAATCAACCAGCGCCGACTGGACCTTGGGCGCGGGGGAAAAGGCTCCGGGGGGAACGCCCAGCGCAATGCGGGGCTGGGAATAAACCTGCACGAGAATACTCAGGTAGCCATAGCTGCGCGAGCCGGGCGTGGCGGTCAACCTTTCGCCCACTTCGCGTTGCATCAGCAATCCCATGGCGCGGATGGAGGGAGCAAACTCCCATAAGCGGTGAAGGATGGGCGAAGTGATGTAGTAGGGCAAATTCCCGAAAACGAAACACCTTTCGATGGCGTGGCGCCTGCACAGGCCTGTGAGGTCGACGGAAAGGATGTCGGCCTGAAGGATGGTGATACGCGAGTCTGAGCCAAACTTCCCCTGGAGCTCCCGGACTAACGTCGGGTCGATCTCGATGGCGATTACCTGTCGCGCACGCACGGCGAGCAGCTCGGTCATCGCTCCGCGCCCTGGGCCGATTTCGATGACATGGTCATCTGGGAGAATCGCCAGGGCATCGGCGAGGCGCTGCCGGTAGCGCGTGTCGCGCAGGAAGTGCTGGCCGAGTTTGGGTCGCCGCGATGGGGGCACGGCCATTGATTGTACCGCAGCCTTGGCATTGTCACGCGACCGGGCAAGGGCTCCCACCCGCTTGCCGGGCCTTTGTGGACCCCTGAGGCGTTGCGTGATCCACAAACGCCGTTGGACGTAGCGCCGCTGTCTCGGCGGCAAGCCCTCCTGAGCCAAGGTATCGAAGGGCGAGCCGGCAGGATGCCGGCGCTACGCACCATTGCGGTGGCGGCGCGCTGCGGAGAATTCTTGACCCCGATCCCGAAGCAAGAACGCGCGCATATGCTTCGGACCCAGCGCTCCATTGTAACCAATGTGAATCCAATGGCTCGGGCCGTTCCAACCTCATCGCTCGGCAAATCGGCTGTAGTCAACATCAGTTGGAACGGCCCGAGGTTGCAACTTCGGGATCGGGGTTGACATGGTTGGGGGGCATCCTCTAACGTAACGAGTCCGGAATCTGCATGTCCTCAGTGGGGGGTAATGTCGTGCGCGTAGTCTTTGTAGCATCAGAAGGGGTACCTTACTCGAAGACGGGTGGACTCGGAGATGTAGTTGGGGCGCTGCCCAAGGCGCTGGCGGGCCTGGGGCTTGCGTGCGAGCTGGTCTTGCCTCGTTACCGCATGACGAAGCCGGGGCGGCGTCTGCCCCAGCTTCAGAGCCTGACCCTCCCGCTGGCTTCCGGATTCAAGTTTGCCGCGGTTCAGGACGGAGGCAGCAGCGACGGAGTCCAGGCCTATCTGGTGGAATGTCCGCAGTTCTTTGACCGGGAGGGACTCTATCAGGAGAAAGGCGAGGACTATCCTGACAATGCCCAGCGTTTTGCGGCTTTCTCGCTGGCGGCGCTGGAATTCCTGAAGCGGGGGGCGGCGCCGCCGGATATTATCCATTGCCACGACTGGCAGACCGCGCTCGTCCCCATTTACCTGCGGGATCTTTATTCGCAAGATGAGTTCTTCCGGAATACGGCGGTGCTTTTCACCATCCATAACCTGGGATATCAGGGTCTGTTCCCGCCGCACATCCTTCCGCAGATTTCCCTGCACGCGGGCCTGTTCACCATCGACGGCCTGGAGTACTACGGGAAAGTTAACCTGTTGAAGGGTGGAATTATCTATTCTGATTTTGTCACTACGGTGAGCCGGAAGTACGCGGAGGAGATTCAGACGCCGGAGTTCGGCTGCGGGCTCGAGGGCGTGCTCCGCTCCCGTGCAGACCGGCTGCAGGGCATCGTCAACGGCGTGGACTACGACGCCTGGAACCCGGCTACCGACAAACTGATCGCTGCCAATTACACTCCCGAAAACCTGAAGAGCAAAGAAACGTGCAAGAAGGCTTTGCTGGAGAAGATGGGGGTCCAGGCACCGATCCTCACCCGGCCGCTGATCGGCATCGTTTCGCGCTTCGCCGCGCAGAAGGGCTTCGACCTGATTGCGGGCATCGCCGAGCAACTGGCGGCGCTGGATCTTTATGTGGTCGCCCTGGGCACGGGCGAGCCGGCCTATGAAGAACTGTTCCGGACGATGGCCGCGAAGTACCCCGAAAAGTTCCTGGTGAAGGTCGCCTACGACAATCCCCTGGCCCACCAGATCGAGGCCGGCGCCGACATGTTCCTGATGCCCTCGCGCTACGAGCCCTGCGGACTGAACCAGATTTACAGCATGAAATACGGGACGGTCCCGGTGGTGCGGGCGACGGGAGGGCTCGATGACACCATCGAGGCCTTTGACGGCAAGGCGGGCACGGGGTTCAAATTCAGCGAATATTCTCCCCAGGCCCTGCTGGCCGTCATCGAGCAGGCCCTGGAGGTCTATCGCCAGCCCAAGGTGTGGCAGCGTCTCATCCATAACTGCCTGCGCAAAGATTTCTCCTGGGCGAGTTCGGCGAAGCAGTACGCCAGGATTTACCAGACCTTATACAAGAGCAAGGCCAAAGTTCGACCCACGGCCGAGGCGGTGAAAGCCTAGCGAGATCCTCATTGGGGGAGGTTTGTGAGCATGGCAGGCACTCATATGTTGGAATTTACGGACCAGAATTTCGAGCAAGAAGTCCTGAAGTCCGACCAGCCGGTCCTGGTGGATTTTTGGGCCGTGTGGTGCGCTCCGTGCCGGATCATGGCGCCTGCGGTCGAAGCCATCGCGGATGAGTATGCTGGCCGCGCTAAGGTGGGCAAGCTGAACGTGGACGAAAACCTTTCGGTCGCGAGCCGCTACCAGATCCGAGGCATTCCCACCCTGCTCCTCTTCAAGAATGGGGAAATCCAGGGACAGATCCAGGGGGTCACGTCTAAAGAGACGATTAGCAAGCTGCTGGACAGGCATCTCTAATCGCGCGATCGGGCCATCGAGCCATTGAACCGATGGACCGATGGCTCGATGAACCGATGACCGCAGGCGGGTCATTTTCGCTGCAAACGAAGCCATTGCTCAGGGTAGAATCAGGGAGCGTTCGGGCACTTTGGGAGGCCAAAACAGTCTCGTTATGTCAAGCAACGTCGTTGTCGTAGGTGCGCAGTGGGGTGACGAAGGCAAGGGCAAGGTGGTCGACGCCCTTGCAGAGCACTTTGATATCGTCGCACGCTATCAGGGAGGAGCCAACGCCGGGCACACCGTCTGTGTGTACGGAAAGAAATTTGTCCTCCAGCTTCTTCCCACGGGGATTCTCCGGCCGGACAAGACTGCGGTGATCGGCAACGGCGTGGTGGTGGATCCGGAAGCGCTGGTCCGCGAGATCAAGATCCTGGAAGAGCAGGGGGTGAGTGTCGGGCGCCGCCTGCTCATCAGTGACCGTGCGCATCTGATTCTCCCCTACCATCGCACCTACGAGGTAGCCGCCGAAGAGGCCCGTGGGGTGGGCAAGATCGGCACCACGGCCAAAGGCATTGGGCCTTCCTACGAGGACAAAGCCGGCCGCCGCGGGCTTCGCGCGGGTGATTTGCGTGACCCGGAACGCTTTCGACGGAAGTGTAGCGAAGTCATCGCGGAGAAGAACCGCATTGCCTCGGCGCTGTTTGGCGGGAGCGCCCTCGATCCTGGCGAGGTGGTAGACCGCTACTTGGTGGGGGCGCAAGCCCTCTTGCCCTACTTCACGGATGTCTCCGCCTTCCTGAATGCCGAAATGGACCGCGGCAAGCGAGTGCTCTTTGAGGGGGCGCAGGGGACATTGTTGGATCTCGATCACGGAACTTACCCTTTTGTGACTTCCTCCAGCGCGGCGGCGGGCGGGGCCTCGACCGGCACCGGCGTCGGGCCCACACGCCTCAGTTCGGTGCTGGGCGTCTCCAAAGCCTACGCCACGCGTGTGGGGAGTGGACCCTTCCCGACCGAAGCTCAAGGCCCGGAGTGCGAAAAAATCCGCGAGCGCGGCGGCGAGTATGGCGCTGTCACCGGGCGGCCGCGCCGGTGCGGCTGGTTTGACGTCCCGGCAGCGCGCTACAGTGCGCGCCTGAATCACTTGGCCGCGCTCGTCATTACCAAGCTCGACATTCTCGACCCACTGCCGGAGATCCCCGTGGGCGTGGAATACGAATGCCAGGGAAAGCGCATCACCGACTTTCCTTCCGAGATTGAATGCCTGGAGCAGGTGCAAGTCCGCTACCGTATGCTCCCGGGCTGGCAGCAGTCCACCTTCGGCCTTCGAGAGTTCGCCCGGCTCCCGCAAAAGGCCCAGGACTATTTGCACTTCCTTTCCGACCAGGTCGGGGTGGAGATTGCTATGGTCTCGACCGGTCCGGAGCGCGAACAGAGCATCTGGCTTGACCAGAGCCGGTTTGCGAATCTGGTTGCCTCCTCATCCCGATAGCCACCGTGGATATTCTCGCCAGAGAGCTGGCAAGCATACATGCCCGCTGGGCACCCGTAGAGGTGCGGGCTGCCGCTATCCTGTCCAACATCCGCCTCAGTTGTTGTGACCTGCTGCACGGCGAGAGCTACAACCAGGCGAACGAGCGCCAAGTCAAGGACTTCATTGCGCGCCTGCGGGAGGAGTTTCCCGGGCGAACGTACGAGGTGGAGCGGGGTGGACGGCAGGACACGCCCCAGGTCTTTTCCCGCCGATGGGACCACGCGCGCCACCGGCGCGACGCGCCGTGTGTGGTGATCGAACGGCAGAGGCTGTCGCCCTGGGCACTGCGGACGACGCGATGGAATTTCATCTTCACAGTGCCGGGCGAAAGCCCAGAGATATTCCTCCTGGTTGCACACTATGACACCTGGCGCGGCCCCGGCGCCGATGACAACACTACGGGCGAAGAGATCCTGAAACAGTACTTGCTCGCCGACCTCCACTTGCAGGAACGCCCCCAACTAACGCACGTGTATTTTCTCGCCGGTTCTGAAGAGTGCGGGTTGGTGGGCCTGCTTTCGCAGTTCTTGCTGGCGGGCGGCCTGATGGCGGCCATGCAGGCTTTCCAGGGTGGGAGCTGGGTTTATTTGGCTGTGGCTGTAGCGCTGTGCCCGCTGGCGAGCTACCGCTTCGGCGTCTCGGGCTCGCGAGAATACGTGCGCGCGCTCAGCCCCGATGAGCTTCGCCAGATCCTTGCGGTCATTTCCGTAGATTCCGTAGGGGAAGGGCGGATGTTCATTCCCCGCAGTACGCTGGGGGCCGACTTTCTCCGGGCCTTGATTCCTTTCGGTGACTACGACTCGTTCACCGACCTGTTGGAAGAGGCGGCACATCTCCACGGCATTAAGTACAACAATTACATCGCAGGTGGGACCACTGACCATGTCTCTTTCTTGGAAGTCAACAACGGGTTCTGGGCGCGCGCCCGCGACGCGGCGCAGCGCGCCTGGGCTTGGCTCTCCAAGAGGGATTATCAACCCCCACGGCGAATCCCGGCTTCGGCGCTCGTCACCATGTTGCCGGGCAAAGCCTCGCCCTTGGTCTTCGGCGGCAAAATCCATACCCCCCAAGATGTGCCTGAGCGCGTCTATCCCGAGCCCGTCCAGGAGGCTTTGTTAATCCTCGACTACGTCTTCCATGTTCTCGAAGGGGGGACGCCGGTACTGGAACCACGGGAACTAGACCGGTTCCACTACGCGCGCCTCTACGCGATTGGGGATCCCGAGGAGGCGACGTCGGAGTACTGGTTGGTGCTCAAAGATGCTTTGGAGCCCAACCGTCGCAACCTGAACGCTATTTACACGGTAGAGGACGCTCGGGTTGATGAGGCCGGGAAAGAGGGGTGGGTACGCGCGGGCTTGCCCCTGACTTGGGGCGTACACACTCGGCTGCGGGATGAAGTCCGCGATCTGTGCACGAAGGCGGGCAGGGAGTATTACCGTGTGCACCTAAACCGCCTGACGGTTACCGACGGACAGCGCGAGTTCCCCTTTGCCCGGAAGTTGAGCTTGACCGACCAAATCCGACGCCGGTACTACCGGGCCCAGGCGTGGATGGGGCGGCAAGTGGGTCGGTACAGTTTCTTTGCGTTCTTTGCGCTGGCCTGGGGGATCTCGGAGGCGGTAACCCACGCACTGGCCCCGGCCTTTATGTGGTCCTACGCTTTCCAGAGCTGGTTCTTCAAGTACGAGATTGTGACCTTGCCAGTCGTCCTGTTGCTGCAAATCGGGCTGCTGATGTGGTTCATGATGCGCCTGATTCCCGCCTGGATTGACAACCACTACAAATATGAAAACCGCGCCGACAACATGGGCAGCCTGCGGCGACAACGATTGGAAGTCCCTTCCGCGTGACGCAGCGGCTTCTGGCGAGTGGACGTTCAGGATTGACGATTGATGATTGAGGATTGACGATTGAGGACCCTGCCGGTCGTGCTGGTCGATGACCGCCGGTTATTGCGTTCGTGGAGGCGGCCCGGCGCTATTTGACGCGTTCCGGTGCACCGTGGCAGGATGGACTACGATTCGCCTTCGTCCGAGAATGCGTCACAAGGCTAGGGGGAGTTAGGTTGTTAAGCTCGGGCGTCGGCACTGTTCGAGATATGGTCGTCAGCTACGAAAAAGCGCTCGCACTAGTTCGGGAGAAAGTCAGCAACGCGGACTTTAATCCTGCAACGGAGACGTTACCCTTGGAGCAGGCGCGCGGCCGGGTTCTGGCAGAAGACGTTTTCGCGGACCGTGATTACCCGCCCTTTCACCGGGCGACCCGAGATGGCATTGCGGTGCGTTCGGCGGACGTAGGCGTCCTGCCCGCAGTCCTCCGCTCGGTGGGGGAAGTTCGCGCGGGGCAGCACTTCCCCGGGAAGCTAGCCCCGGGTCAGTGCGTGGTGATCACGACGGGTGCCCCGGTGCCGGTCGGTGCTGACGCCGTGGTGATGCTTGAGTATACGCAGGCCCGGGGGGAGCTAGTGGAAATCTTGCGTGCCGTCAGCCTCTGGGAAAATATCGTACAGCAGGGGAATGAGGCGCCGACCGGCGCGCGCGTGCTGTCTCGGGGAAGGCGGCTGGGCCCGGGTGAGTTGGGACTGCTGGCCAGTGTCGGCCGGGCGCGCGTCACCGTGTACCGCCAGCCCGTCGTGGCCATCGTGCCCACGGGAGACGAAGTTCTGCCTGTCGAGCAGCAGCCGAAATGGTTTCAGATCCGCAATAGCAACGCCGTCAGCCTGTCTGCCCAGGTGGCCGCGGCCGGCGGCGTCCCCAGGCAACTCGGCATCGCTCCCGACCTGAAAGATCCTCTGCGTGAGTTGATCCAGGAGGGTTTGTGTTCGGACCTGCTCGTACTGAGTGGCGGCGTCTCCGTGGGCAAGTACGATCTGGTGGAAGAAGCGCTCAGGGAGTTCGGAGCGGAGTTTTATTTCCAGGGTGTCGCCATGCGTCCCGGGAAGCCTCTAGTCTTCGGACGGGCTTGCGGGAAGTTCTTTTTCGGGTTGCCAGGCAATCCCGTCTCCACTTTTGTGACCTTTGAGTTGTTCGTGCGGCCGGCGATTGGGCTGCTGGGCGGGGCTACGTTCGAGCCGCCCGTCTTCCTTCGCGCTCGCTTGGCCAAGCCTCTCCGGCAGAAAACGGGCTTGACCGTTTTCATGCCTGCGGAAGTGCGCGTCCAGAGTGGCGAACCGATGGTTGAGCTGGTCGGCTGGCAAGGCTCGGGAGACTTGGTGGGAGCTGCAGCCGCCAATTGTTTCCTGGTAGTTCACCCCGAGCAGACCGACTTGGCGGCAGGCGATTGGGTGGACGTCCTGCCGAAGCCTGCGTAGCAGGCTTCGGTCGGAAACTGGAAATTGGAAACTCGAAAAGCGAGCGCTCGAAGTCTCCAGTTTCTAGTTTCCAGTTTCTTCTGCCCCTCGTGGGAGGAGGGAGCGTGGCAAAGAAGTTGACCCACTACGATGCCGCGGGGCGCATCCGGATGGTGGATGTTTCCTCCAAGGCCGAAACTTTACGGCAAGCCCGGGCCCGCGTTTTGGTCAAGATGAGCCCCAGCGGACTGCGGGCGGCAAAACGAAACCCCAAAGGAGACCCTCTGGAAATCGCGCGCATTGCGGGCATCGCTGCCGCCAAGCGTACGGCGGAACTGATCCCGCTCTGCCATCCTTTATTGTTAAGTCATGTTGATGTCCAAGCGGATTTCTGCAAAAATGGTGTGTTGATTTCCTCAACAGTGCGCTCGACGGGGCCTACAGGGGTCGAAATGGAAGCTCTCACGGCGGTGGCGGTGGCGGCGCTGACGGTCTATGATATGTGTAAGGCTGTTGACCGTGGGATCCAGATCACGGCGCTCAGGCTGTTGGAAAAGAGCGGCGGCAAGAGCGGGACCTACCGCGCTCCAGTGGGGCAGGCGCGCCGCTGAACCTAAGCTCTTGGGGAAAGGCGTAACACTGTGTTGTCAACCCTGAAGATCCTCGTCGTAGACGACAACCCGACGATTCTGAACCTGATTTGCCAAAGCCTCGAGAAGTGTGGGGAAGTGTTGACCGCCGCGGACGGCGCCGATGCCCTCATGAAGGCCATTGAGTCGAAACCCGACCTGATTATTTCCGATTATTCCATGCCGGTGATGGACGGGCGCGCGCTGTTCGATAAACTCCGGGCCCGCAAGGAGACGCAGAACATTCCCTTCGTCTTCGTGGCTTCGCAAAAAGAGATCGACGAGCGCCTCCGCATGGTGGTGGAAGGGGTCGAAGACTATTTCGTCAAGCCGTTTTTTGTGCGCGATCTGGTTCAGCAGGCCCGCCGCATCACGGCCCGTCTCCGCCAGCAGAGAATGGAGAAGGAAGGTGGCCGCGGTGGCCGCATCACCGGGGGGCTGACGGAAATTACCTTGGTTGACTGGATGCAATCGCTCGAACAGGGCCGCAAGACTTGTGCGCTGATCCTCCGTGCGGCCGGGAATGAGTGTACCGTCTATTTCCATGAGGGTCAGGTGACCCACGCCGTCTATGGCGACCTGGTCGGCGACCCGGCGGTGTTCAAGGTCCTGACGTGGACTGATGGCGAGTGGGAGGTGGATTTCCAAAAGACCACTTCCGAACGGACGACAACAATGTCCACGCAGGGCTTGATGATGGAAGGCCTGCGGCTCCTGGATGAGGCTCATCGCGACGCTGGGTAGTGAGCATCGGGCCATCTGGCCGCCGGGTGATCCCGCGTACGCGGGATGAACCGATGAACCGATGAACAGATGACCGGATGTCCTCCCCACTGCGCGGCAGAATCCTGGTGCTGAGTGACGCGGCGGCTGCCGGCCGGCGCGACGACCGCACGGGCCCGGCGGTGCGCGAACTGCTCGAGGAGCGAGGCTGGCAAATAGCGCCGGTGGAGATCCTACCCGACGACGTCGAGCAAATTCGCCGCCGGCTGGAAGCGTTGATCGATGCCGAGGACTGCGATGCCGTCTTCACAGCGGGAGGAACGGGTCTGGGACCACGGGACGTCGCTCCGGAGGCAACCCGCGCGGTGATGGAGCGAGAAGTTCCAGGGCTGGCCGAGTTGATGCGTGCGGAAGGCATTATGAAGACCCGCGCCGCTGCCCTTTCCCGGGGACTGGTCGGCATCCGGAAGGGGAAGCTCATCGTCAATCTCCCGGGCAGCCCGCGCGGCGCGCGCGAGTCGCTCGAGAGCATCGTGGACCTCCTGCCGCACGCCATCGACCTCCTCCAGGGCCGCACCGAGCATCGAGAGTAATCAACCATTCACAGGCGGAACTCGATAGGTGGCGCCGACGTGCGGGGGGCTGGACGGCTGCGACCTGGGAAGCGGCAAGCGCAGGTGTTAGTACCTTCCGAGTAGGGTCCTGACTTGTTCTGGCATGACATTTCTCGGCACCTCCGCTTGGGGGTCAAAAGGCAAAGGGCAAAGGGCAAAGGGCAAAGGGCAAAGGGCAAAGGGCAAAGGGCAAGAAGCTTCCGACTCGCTGGGTCAGGCTTGTGGGCACTCCGGACTTTTCAACTGTCGACTGTCAACTGTCGACTTGCTATAATACGATCTGAATTTGAAGGAGGAGCCCTTGGGGCTGCTGAATCAGTACGGTCCTATCCTGATTTTCTTTGTCCTTGCCGCGATTTTCCCGATTGCGGCACTCTGGCTTGCCAAGTTCGTTCGCCCCACCTTCAAGCCCACCCCGGAAAAGGTCATGCCCTACGAGTGCGGCATCACGCCGGAATCCGACGCCCGCGGCCGGTACACGGTGCGCTTCTATGTGATCGCCATGCTGTTCCTGGTCTTTGACGTGGAAACCATCTTCCTCTATCCCTGGGCTGTGCAATATCAGGTGCTCGGACTGTTCGGGCTGGTCGAGATGCTGGTGTTTCTGGGCATCCTCATTGTTGGTTATATCTGGATTTGGAAGCGCGGCGCCCTGGAATGGATCTAGCACAAACGCAGAAAGTAAAGTTACATCACGGTAGGGTGTTGTCCCACCCCTCACCCGGGCCGACAAGTCGGCCCACCCTCTCCCCTCAAGGGGCGAGGGCTACTATCCAAGAGTTTCTTTTCTCCCTGTCCCCAAGGGAGGTTGACGGGCTGGCCATGTAAACGAATTTCTGTGACATGACAGTAGCGCTCGAGAGTTAAAGATTCTCCATTCATTTTCCATCGGACAATTCAACTGTTGCGTGTGAAGTGTTGACTGAAGGCTCCTTTCCCTCCCCGCAGTCTCTGCACAAGACCCCGGTCGAGTCGCGTCTCATGCGCGGCATATGCAGGCTCCCGTAATGGTAGTGACGCATTTTGGTTTTGTAGCGCCGGGCTTTAGCCCGGCATGTGCCGCCCTGAAGGGCGGCGCTACATCTTGCCTGCGCGTTTTTCTTGATGATAGGATGCGCTGTTGCACTAACCACCTTTTCGAGTCTCGCATCTAAAGTCTGACCGGAATTCGCAGCGAACCCGTGCCCAGGGATTCCCGCCAGATGCGTTGCGGGAATCGGGGAAGAGGAGAAGCGCCTTGACTCGCCAACCCATGGAACTGGCCTTTGAGGCCCATGAAGCTGGGGCGATTGCGGAGTGTGTCCTGCGCCAAGTGGAAGGTCGCGCGCTGAGCGACGACCTGCGGGCGCGGCTGGCCCGGGATTTCAGCACGCTCCGGCTCGCGATTCTGCGGCCTCACGCGGGGTCGCTCGAAAAAGATCCCGATGATGCTTCGAACTACTACCTTGTCGTCGACGCGAGGGAAGGTGGCCGGGCCACCCCGTGGCTTTTGCAGTTGGCACCTGTTTCGGCGCCGAGCAGCAAGCGATTTCCTAATCCTGTTTGGACCGAGCGGGTTGGCACCGGCACTGGCGCGCAGGTGGAGTTAAAGGTCTTCCCGTTCCGCTCCCACGACCACGAGGCCATCCGCCTCTTTGCCGAGCAAGTAGCCCCCGCGTTTTTGCCGCGGCCGCAGGGAGCGCAGCCAGCCATCGCCGCGGGAAACCGGCATCCCGAAATCAGCCTACCGGCTGTCTTCGATGCCTATCGCACCATCTTGGAGAGAATGAATGTCAACATGGCCTCCACAGTCCAGCTTTCCGCCACGCGAGAAATGACTACTGACGAGGCACTGGCCAGACGCGAGGGTGAAGACCCCACCGCGGCCGGGCACACTCGGGTTTCTATCCGGCACCTGTATTATGCCGGCCTCTGGGCGGCCATCCGCGCGGGCTGGCGGGAGGGCTACACCGCCGAAGCTGACCACTTCATTGTTTCGGGAGCCAATGATGAGCAGATCGCCGACTCTGTGGAAATGGTGAAAGAGGCTATTCGCCACGCGGTGGGATACACCAAGTTCACGACTGACACCTCCCGGCTGTTCGAGCTCGCAAGCGATCCTCGCCATCCGCACGCCTGGAGCGATTCGGTGGTCGAAGGGAGATTTCAGCAGCTATTCACTGAAGAAGAGCGGCGCTGGGTGCTCAGCGAGTTTTCTCAGGCTTTCCGCATCGACGGCGCGTCTTACAACTTCTCGCGGGAGGAAGTCCTCCGGCTGGCGGTCAAGTTCGGCCAGAGCCTGAAGCTCAATGAAGAGCTTTTTGATGCCATCCGCGCCGCCAAGGCGCAGCTCAAATTCGGTCGCAGCTTCGATTTTGAACCTTCCCTCGACGAAGCCGAAACACTCACGACCGCCAAGGAACTCCTCTTTTACATGCACTGGCTGAAGGCGCGGGGGCGGCCGGCGCAACTTGTTCCTCCGAATCTCGGTTTCAAGAAGCGGCAAGCTTACCCTGTGGCCATGGAGACCAGCCCAGCCAACGGCATGGGGCTGGCTGAATACTGCCACCACAAAATGTGGCCTGAACTGGTGCCACGCGTAGCGCAGGAGTTTCGCTCCCGGCCGCTCGAGGAACTGGCCGCGCGCGTGTCGGAACTGGCCGCTGTGGCGCGCTACTTTGACGCCACGTTGAGCATTCACTCCGGCAGCGGCAAGCAGCCCGAAGTTCTGGAATGCATCGGCAAGGCAACCGCCGGCCGGGTAAATTACAAAATCTCCGGCGAACTGCAACTCCAGTTGTTCGATGTGCTCTCGGAGCAGCCGCCGGATTATCGCTGGCGCCGGCTCTTCGCGCGCATGGTGGACCGCGCCAACCGTTTCGCCGCCGCCGGGGCGTTTGGCGCCGAAAGTGAGCTGGCTAGCCAGTACAAGAAAATGGGACGAGAGTACTACCTTGGCGACTCGGCCCGAGGGCGAGTGGACGGCAATCTCTTCCTGGTTTTCTGGCTGGGCAACGTGGTTGGCAGCCGGGATGTTGACGCGCCTGATGGTGACCGCCGGTTCTTCAAAGACAAGCTCGACGAGTTGCCGGAGGATTTGCTTGAAGAGGCGCGCCGGCGTAACAGCCGCTACGTGGTCTGGCTCGCCGAGCACCTGCAAGCGTAGAGACGTTCCGATGGAACGTCTCCTGAGACGCCCCAGCGGGGCGTCTCTAGGTCCTATTAGCGATACGCCTGGGGCACGTAGCGCGGCAGCTTGGGTGAAGCAAAGATTTTTTCGAGACGGGCGAATCGTTGCCGGCCGTTCACGAGCGGGACGGCAGGCCACTCATCGCCGATGAGTGGCCGCGCGTAGCGGACGAAGTCGTCGGTCACGTCAAGGCGATTGGGCGCGATCCAACTCTGTGGGAAGCTGCGCTCCGAATTGGCGACCTGCTCCAGGGGAACTTTTTCGTAGCGCACGTTATAGATCGGGCCCGGCTCACGCAGGATGGTGCTCATGTAGCCGGAGCCGTCCTGGGCGGCGATCTCGACCGCTTTCTGCCCCAGCTTGTAGGCTTCTTCCATGTCAACGGTCGACGCATAAATCATGCTGGTGCGTTGATCGGTGCCCGCCACGTTGCCCCGCGCCGCTCCGCGGGCCGCCAAGCCCACCTTGTTCAGATAATTGACCACGCTCTGTTCGACCGTCATCTCCGACGAGGAAAACATCGTGTGACCAAAGCTGTCTTTGACCTCGCCCAGGCCGCCGACGTTCAACCCTTCACTCACGACCACGAGGCAGCGCCCGCGCCGCTTCAGTTCATCGTTCACCAAGTCGGCCATGGCCTCCAGGGTGAGGCCGGATTCGGCCAGATAGATTTGCAGGGGCATCTCCCGGAGGGGATCGGCCAGGCGCGCCGCGGCCGGGATAAAGCCAATCTTGCGGCCCATTGCCTGGATCACCAACACCGGGTCGGAGGGCGATGACCCGGCGTTTTCCTCGTTCGCGCCCTGGATCGAGAGCGCCCAATAGCGGGCGACGCTGCCATAGCCCGGCGTGTGGTCAATCAGCTTGAACTCGCTGTCACCCACATCGTTGTCAATGGTCTTGGGGCCGCCCACGGCAACCAAATCGAGCCCGCGCTGCTGCGCGAGCTTAGCCACTTGGTGGGCCGTGTCCATGGAATCGTTGCCGCCGATGTAGAAAAAGTAACCGATCTCATGCGCCCTGAAGACCTCAATGATGCGGTCAAAGTCTTCTTGCTGTTTGCTCTTGAGCTTGTAGCGGCAGGTGCCGATGCTGCCTGCCGCCGGCGTTACGCTCAGGAGCGCGATTTCCTCCGCGGGTTGAGCGGAGAGATTCAGCAGTTCTTCCTCGAGGACACCCTCGATGCCGTGATAGCCGGCGTAGACGACCCCGAACTTGTCCGGCATGGCCTGGCAGGTTTCCAGGATGCCACGCAGCGTGTTGTTGATGACGGGCGTCGGCCCGCCGGACTGAGCCACGATGACGTTCTTCGCCATGGTAAGTCTCCGGTCACGGAAGACCGTAGGTGGAAGGTGGAAGGTGGTAGGTGGTAGGTGGTAGGTGGGATAACGCCCACATGCTACCTACCACCTACTACCTACTTTCCTTGACTCGATACAGCATCTCGCCGGCGCGGGGCACGACAAGAGTCCCTTTGTCCTCCCAGCCTTGCCAGGCTTGCGGGTTCACGGTCGCCGGGTCCAAGTAACCCAGATTAATGCGCTGGCAGCGTTCCGGCGGAATGCCTGTAGCCAGCGTCACTTGAATGCGCGGTGTCTCGACACCCGTGGCCGCTTGGTACTGGCCCAGCCCCTTGACGTGCGTCGAGTGCGCGAGCACTCCGCCTGGATATCCTTTGAACTTGTCCCACTGGGCCAGGAAGTAGTCGCGGCAGTGATAGCCGATCTCCTCAATCTGCTTGCCGTGGGTATAGCTGACCTCGGTAAGATGCGGAGCGTAGAGCACCACATCGCCACCATCCGCCACCGCCGGCTCCACCTTGTACATCCCTTTTCCTGCTGTCCACAGGTCCGCGTACATCGGCGGGATGACGGAGAGGACGCGACGAAAAGGTTTCTTCACGTACACGATATGCTTCTGAGCCGAGAGCGCCGCGGCCGCCTGCCACGCCTCTTGCGCCGAGCCGAAGTATAGTCCCGCCACCCCCTCGTGCGTGACCACGAGCGCAAAGCAGGCCGAGGGCCGGTCGATGAACGCCGCTGCCCGGTCAATGACGGCCCGGACCGGTGTATAGCCAGCCCCGATGACTTTATAGTTGGTCATCAAGGCACCCAGCCAGTGCGTCAAGTTGATGATTTCCGGCCCGGCAATGCCCGGGAAGAAATACTTGGTCCCGCCGGAAAAGCCCACCACTTCGTGCGGAAAGACCGGACCGCAGATCAAGAGCTGGTCGTAATCCAGAATCAGCTTGTTGAGCGTGACCGGCACATCCTGGGCCAGCAGCCCGCCGGTGAGCTCGCCAATTGTGCTCGCGGGAATGACGCCGAGCGTCGCAAAGGTTGCGGGGTTGTCCCAGCGGTGATTGAAGACGTGAGTCTTGCCGGCCTGTCCGTTACTCACTGGTCTGCCCAACAGGTTGCTCAGTTGGGCGTCGGTCATGGGCGGGTGAGTCCCTAACGCCACAAGGTAATCCAGCGCCGCCGTGCGCGAGGCAAGCAGTTCCTCGAATAAACCGAACATCTGCGGCATGGGCATCGTGCGCGTGCCGTCGGGGATGATGATAAGCACGCGCTTGCCGTCGGCCGCCAACGAATCCAGCGCCTCGCGCGCGATCTCGCGCACTTCCTCGTTGCTTAGGTAGCGATCCGCGAGTCCTTTGCCGATTACCATCTCATTCCTCCCTTCAAGGTCGATCCCGAAGCTGCGGTTGAGCAAGCCGGCCTAGTGTGTCCTCGCAGCCAACCCTTTACAGAGGGCATCCCGGGGGGTACGGCAGGCCTTGTAGGGGCGCATGGCCATGCGCCCCTACGCCCCTGCGCCGTGGGCGCCGTCGTTTGATTGTGAACAACCACATGGGACGCCAAACTAGCCTTCTTCGCTTCGGTGGGTTACGTTGTGAAAGTCCCGATTACACACCGCTGTACGCAGAAAACCCGCCATCAATGGGAACGACGATTCCGGTGACAAAGGCCGAAGCCGGCGAAAGGAGCCAAAAGACCGTACCAAACAAATCCTCTGGCTGGCCAAAACGGCCCAGGGGAGTGTGGGCAATGATTGACTGGCCGCGGGATGTCAGTTTGCCGGTCTGCTCCTCGAGAAGCAGAAACTTGTTTTGCACGGTCAAGAAGAAGCCCGGCGCGATAGCGTTCACTCGAATCCGGGGCGAATATTCCTGGGCCATATGCACGGCCAGCCACTGAGTAAAGTTGCTAACCCCGGCCTTCGCCGCCGAGTAGGCGGGTATACGGGTCAAGGGACGGAAAGCGTTCATGGAGGAAATGTTGAGAATAGTCCCTTCGCCCTTTTCCGCCATCACCTTGCCAAAGACCTGGCAAGGAAGCATCGTACCCAGGATGTTCAGGTCGAACACCCACTGCAAGGCATCCGCCGGCAGGTCAAAAAACGAGAGGTTGGGACTGGTGGTGGCTCGAGGGTTGTTGCCTCCGGCCGCGTTCACCAGGCAGTTAACCGCGCCGAACTTCTTGAGGACAATGTCGGCGGCTTGGCGCAGGCTGTCCAGCCCCAGAACATCGCAATGGACGGCCACCGCCTGGTTCGCCCGCGGCTCCATGCGATGCACGAGCCGTTCCGCTGGATCCAGATTGCGGTCCAACATAACCACGTTGGCGCCGCAGCCCACCAGCGCGCAGGCAATCTCACCCCCAAGAACGCCGGTCCCCCCTGTGATCACCACCGTCTGACCGCTAAAATCATATAAGCGGGTTAGCTCGCCCAAGTCCATGCAGTCATCACCTCAATCCCTACGGAGATGGTTTGTAGTGATAAGATTATCAAACCCCGATCGCGAAGTTAGGGATCGGCTTCAGGCTTCAACCCATGTTCCCGGTCGGGCGGTCCCGCCTCATGAAGGAACCTCAGAGTCTGCGCTGAAAATTGGCCACGGAAGGGCGGGCAGGAACCTGTTCCGATGCCTTTCATCAGGGTGGCCGCTGCCACGGAGACTCCCCTCGCCCATCCGCGAGGCGCTTCAGTGAGAAGGAAGGCTAACACTTGAGCAAGTGCTGGCGCAAGGCCCCGATCCGTCGGTAAGGGACTAACTCCCGTGAGCCGAGAGGCAACGGATCCCGCGTACGCGGGATAGGTGCACGCCCAGGCCAGCTTCGCGAGGCGGTGCGCAGTCCCGCCTTGGCGGGTCGCTCCCTTTATCGACGGATCGGGGCAAGGGTTGAGCACGAGCTTGGCACAGTTATTCCCCGGGCTGTATCGCCCTGCCTCTTAGTGAACGGCGCACATTGTTGTGACAACGAGCGCTGTAGCGCCGGTCGCACTTGTGGGATGCCGCTGTTGGGGAAGGCTGACGTCCGCGGAGGCCAGTTGATAGCCGCGCAGACCCTTCCCGGAGAGAAAAATGCGCGCGAAGGACTCGATCGGGAGCTAAAGGGTGTACACTCCCCGGCGTGGGGAGGCCAAGAACAGAATTCCAGCTTATTTGTTTAGGGGGAAATTTCTGCGATGAGAAAAGCACTGATGCTTATGTTGCGAAGTCGGATGTTGGGAGTGGTGCTTGGCGTAACTGTCCTTGCGGTGACCGTCACTGCACAAGAGAGCCCGAATGGAAACTTGGCTCGGATATCGCGGGCAACCGCGTCCAGTGAGTCCGAGGACACAAAGCCAGAAAACCTGATCGACGGCGATATCACCGGCACCTACTGGACCCCCAAGGATGGAACGCTACCGAGTGACGCTTGGGTAGAGCTGAACTGGCCCAGCCCGGTGCAGTTTCAGGAAGTTGTGGTCAGGCAGTGGGAATCTGCAAACCTCTCACACCTTGCCTTTGAGACCCAGAACGCCAACGGCAAATGGCGCTTGCTCCAGACCATTGGTGATTCCCGGCATCCTCTTCCCCGCCTCATCCTCGCACAGTTTCCTGCGCAAAACGCCAAGGGCCTGCGCCTGTCGGGCTTCTCAGGTAAGCTCGGTCTCGTGGAAATCGAGGTGTACGACAAAACACATCCTCCCGTCATAGAAATCGATTCGGATCTGTTGAATCACATATTCGGCATCGTCACAGACGGTTGGGGAACTCAACCTTTTGTTAACGCCCCGGTACAACTCCGGGGCTCGGTGGCGGGAAAGCCTTGGCGCGCTACAGCCCAAACAGATCAGAACGGCATGTTTCGTGTCGACATGCCTGTGGGGCTTGAAGGAGAAATAACCGCCACGGCGCAACTTGCAAATGGTGCTTCACCCCAGCGCCTTCTTCGGGCCGACGATCTTGCTCCCGGGTTGAGCATGGCTGACAATACTCTCCCGGCACTGAACCTCAATGGCACGTGGTTGTTCAAGCCTGATCCAGAGCCTACCTTCTATCGAGCGGATTTTCCCGATCTTGAATGGAAAAACATCCGGGTCCCCTCTCACTGGATGATGGAGGGCTTTGAGAGCAAGAATGGGACCGGTGGCTACCGGCGGCACGTGGAAATCCCGGAGAGCTTTCGCAATCGCCGCATCAAGCTGTTGTTTGACGGGGTCTACAGCGGCGCAGAGGTCTGGCTCAATGGCAAGCGAGTGGGGTCCCACGAGGGCGGCTTCACTCCCTTTGAAGTGGATATCAGTGGCGCTGCGAACGTCGGAGGGGACAACCTCCTGGCCGTGTTGGTTCGCGAAAGCACCCTCTCCTCCCACTTGGACAACATGAGTCTATATGCCGATTTCCCTCTTACAGGAATTTTCCGCAAGGTGACGCTTTTTGCCGTACCGGAGACGCACGTCCGACGGTTTCATGTGCAAACCGTCTTTGACACAGCTTACCGTGACGCCACGGTGATGGTGGATCTATCGGTGGAAAATGAATCAGGTCGGGAAACCCATGATGACCTTCTAGAGTTTTCATTAAAGAGCCCGCAGGGCCAACTCGTCCCCCTTGCCGGCGGCCGTCTTAGCCTGCGGCTGGCCCCTTGGTCGCGGATGGAGCGCCGTTTGGAATTTCGAATCGCCAGCCCCGAGCACTGGGAGGCAGAGCATCCCCGGCTCTACACGCTCAGTGCCCGGCTGTCCGGTCCCGATGGGGTAGGTGAAGTTGTGTCCCGGCGCTTGGGCTTCCGCCAGGTCGACATCCGCGAAACCGACCTATTGATCAACGGCGTCCCCGTAAAGCTGCGGGGAACCAACCACTACGATTTTCACCCTCTTCTGGGCCGGGCGGTCACTCCGGAACTGACTCGCCAGGACCTCGAAATGATGAGAGAGGCAAACATTGATGCCCTCCGCACCCCGACCTTTCCGGCCGTCCCCGAGCTATTTGACTATGCAGACGAGATGGGGTTTTACGTCGAAGACGAAGCGCCGTTCTGCTGGGTAGGTGAGAGCGCTGACCTTCGATATTTGCCCACGTTTGTTCAGCGGACCGCAGAGATGATCGAGCGAGACCGGAGTCACCCAAGCGTGATCTTCTGGTCTGTGGGCAACGAAAGCACGTGGGGGC
>Ga0315279_10001178_pt1 | contig 44661 bp, 81 predicted proteins | sample YL17G06_20_MG_FD_203694 | JGI IMG/M metagenome (GOLD analysis project Ga0315279, IMG submission 203694) | Sediment microbial communities from Yellowstone Lake, YNP, Wyoming, USA - YL17G06_20 | ecosystem: Environmental > Aquatic > Freshwater > Lake > Sediment | place: USA: Wyoming | collected...
GGAAGGTTTTTCATTTTCGCATTTACAATTTTTACAAGATTCGCATGTCTGTTCTATAACAGTATTGTTATTCGCAAGTCCACAACCTCTCTTGTCATCACACGCACCTTTTATGCAGGTTGTTAACGCCTTTGGTATGATATCGCATAGGGATACTACCGTTTCATCTCCTTTAAATCCATAGTCCTCTCTATCTTCTTGATTCAACGAACTAACATGCACCGCTTTTGGTGTTGCATTGAGTGCTACGCTTACATTCGGTATTTTATTTGCTTTCTCACATATGTCAATGAAAGACCGCCACGATTTATATTTTTCAGATTTTTTATATATATTTACATCCATTGTTATTTCTTTTGTTTTATCATTTGCTTGAGCATTGCTCTGATAACCTATAATATAGTCAAGATTCTCACGTTTAAATGGGGGTGAATTATCAGGATATGAAGTTCCAAGATGGCTATAATCGTGAAGTGTTCCGTTCCACTGGTCTAGTGATTTTTTAAGTTCAGAGTAAGACATGAAGTATCCGTTCATCATCCTATTGCCAACTACTGCGGTTGCTCTCAGTGTTACCCAATCGTCTGTTTCTTTCATTTTATTTTGTTTTGTTTCTGTATCCAACACTTGGCTATTATCCAATATTTGCAATTGAAAGGTGAAATTAAATTCAAGTTGTTTTCCAGTATATTGAGTGCCATGTTTTTTATGTTGTTCATACATACCATGACACGATGCTGATGCTTCGTCTGGTGATTTTCCCTCTGCTATCCGAATGGGAACACACCTTTTAACGTAATCTTCCTCACTTTCACCTTCTTTTATTTCTGGCATAATAATCACTTTTTTACACTTCTTGTTGCAATCTGAGATAGTCTCTGTTGTTGGATTGTTTTAACATGAACTGATTCTGCAAATGATACCGTTCCTTCTTGGATAGTTCCATCTTTTATTTGTTTTGCTGTAACATCCTTTGAATCCATCCAGACGTTAACATGCCATTTCTCAGGCGGTTTAACGTATGGCTTTATCAATGCACGGATTTCATCAGCATCTTTCAATATTTCATCTAGGATGTAGAAAAATTGGTCACGCCATGCGGTATCTTTGTAAATAAACCATAGAAATAATTCAACTAACTCGAGTTGTATTATTTTCTGATGGTCGCACTTTACAAATTCTGCGGTTTCCATATTCAACTTTGCTAAATACTGTATTCCAAGATTTCCACAGTTCATCATATCATCGTGTATGGCTTTAGCATTCGCTTGTTCACCAAGTTTTTTTCGGAGTAGCCATACTCCCCATTTTATGATTCTCTTGTTCGGCTCAGATGATTGAATGTTCATGTTTACGCCTTGTCAGTTTTCAACACAGATTCAAATTCTTTTTCTAGTGCTTTCTTTTCAGCATCCTCTAATTCTTTATTTGTGTTCCTAATTCCAGAGACACTTTTAATTTGATAATCTTTAACTTTTTCACTAAGTAGTTTAGACACACGTATGACACACTCGATATACTCATCCCTTCGATGTTCGAGACTAGCCATGATTCCCTGTTTTGCGAGTTCTAAACCGCCTATTTCTTCATCAAAGTGTTTCATCACTTTTTCTTTATTTGATTCAGCGTGTGATATTGCACGAGAGATTTGAATCATAACTGGTAGAGAAATCTCCCCTTTTGCTACCTGTTCACGCCTGATTTTTAACATTTTAATCGCAGCATCATACTGTGATTTTTGTTTAACTAATGAACCGTAAGTGTTGTTTAAATCCACCATCTCTTGAAGTCGTTGACCGTCATATTGAGAGAGTGGTGCTATGTCTGTTGGTGATGGTGCTACCTGGGTTGGTGTAACGGTGAGTTTCGGTTTGCTCTTGTTCTGATTTTTGTTACTCATTTATTTCACCAACTTTGTTATTGCATCTTTCAGCAATACAAATTGTTGTTTGGTTAGTTCAACGAAGTTTCCATTATCTGTGGTTATTTTGTATTTCTTGCCTTTTTTCGCTACCGATGGGCAACACCGCCCTGGTTGTCTACACAACTGTATGGTTTCCATACTTACATTTCTCCTTGAGATTTATTTACTTTTTCCTATAACTTTACCAAAGAAAACTGAATTTATAATTTCATCTAATCCGTCTAATGCTTGAAGTGCTGCGGGTCGCATGAATGGTCTATATGCTGCTTTTCCGCTTGTGCTGATAACTGCATTTGGATTTTCTTCATCACCAACTGGCATGAAGTAGCATCCAAATTCATTATAATATGCATAGTCCTTTCCAGAACTGTTTACGGGGTCACACACAACTCGATATCCCTGTTCGTCTGGTTCAACTCGAATATCTTCTTCCATAGTTCCAGTATCTTCGGGTGCAAGTTCGAATGCACGTTCTGCTACCTTATCAGCAAGTTTTTTTAAGACCTGCTCTGCTTTCTTCTCACTAGAAATATCTTTGAGAAATTCAATTAATTCGTCTGCACCATCAACTCTAACTGTTACCATTTTATAACTTTTCCTGTTCTTTCAGAATTTCTTCTCCGATTTCTCTCTCTTTCTTTGCTTGTAATTCACGTAAATCGTTTAATGCTTTAATCATTTCAATTTCATCATTTGTCATTTCCCGAGTAACTGGTTTTACCAATCTACTAGGGGGTTCTGGTCGTTGTGGTTCTGATGGGTTTTTTGGCGGTGGAACATTCGGATTATCTTGAGCCACAGGTAATGGTTTTTCCTCTGGCTCATCATCGGGGTCTAATTCAACATTTCCCTCATTTATCATTCTCCTTGCCTCCCGAACAGATATTATTGGTGGGTTTGAACTTCTTGCATTAACCGCAGCAGCAGTTCTTTTCCCTAATAGTTCCGCCTCTGCCATCTCATCGATGTAAGTTATTTCCCATTCTATTTCAAAATTACTGAAATCCCTGTCGTTTGCTTCTGCAAGTAATTTATATAATCGTAATAGATGTGGAGTGTAAACTAATTCTTGATTATCTTTAATGTCTCGGTAATAATCTGCAAAACCTATCTCTGCACCAGTTACTCTACCCATCTCTATTCCGAGAAGAACTTGACGTGGTATAATCAACGCTGCTGCTATAGCCTCTGATATATGGTCGTAATACTGTTGCGGTTGAATCGCAGATGGATTTGTTACCTCTAATTTATATTTCTCAGAGAATGCGAAATAGTTCGGATGTTCTTTCATCAATGCCAATGCTTTAGTTCTCTCGCTCTTTTGCATTCCCTGTTTTGTTAGAACTTGTGTTCCGTGTGAGAACCACTTTAAAATTTCTCCAGTTGCTATGTCTATATCAGCACTGGATATAAGAATATTTTGTAATATATCTACCTTTGATACGCCAAAGTAATCGAAAGGTAAATCAACGGTTTTAATGTGAATTAATCTATCTGGGTGAATCCATTTGTCCTCAGATTTTTTTGAATTAATATAATGATAATAATATTGTTTTGAATCGTCATCTTTCCTTTTATATTCAGTAATATTCTCTGAATTTAAAAGTATTAAATCCAACGGTATTGATTTCTCTGGAACTTCCTGTTCTAGTTTTTTCTCACCGTTATTATTTGGTTCATAAAATTTTATTAATATATATCCATCTCCCCAAATATCGGCACAGATTCCCGCAGTTCTGAATTTTCTCTTTATCTCAGTTGTTGTTTCAAAATGCTTAATTAAATTCAAATCCGCTATTGGTATTTTAATCCCATCTGCACGTTTGAATTTAAACCAAGCACGGAAAGTATCGGAGTTCTTTTTTATTGTTCCCTTCATAAACAATGATGATTGTAGTGCCAATTGCCGTCTTTTTTCTGGAGAAAGTCCACCAGAATATTTAGACCGCATAGAACTATAATCTTCTGGATTTGATAAGTCATCTTCAACCGTCTTAACTTCTTTTGCTTTCTCAACTTCTTTTACTGTTTTCTTAATGAATTTTATGTTGAAGTCACTTATTCGGTCACCAATTGTTGCCATTACGTAGCCCTCCGTAATCTTCCTAATCTATCTTTAAATGTTCCACAACCAAACATTGTTTCGTCTGGTATTGGATTATAATCCGTAAGTGCATAACGCAATGCATCACAAGCATGGTCGTCATCCTTTAATGGAATATCGTTATCTGCATTTTTATATCGGTAAGATTGAATGCTGCGAATTAAATTTGTGCATGAACTGTGAATAGTAATCCGATGGTCTGCTTTAAATGTTGATTGAAGTTTTGCGATTCCTGGTGCTACTGCGTTGTTTGCGTATGATTTAACTTCGTTGTTATCAAATTTACCTATTGGAACTCCCAAATCGAATGCTTGTTTAACCAAATCGGCAGCACTTGGGTCGCAGTAAACCTTAGAAAAGCCATATTTTAAATGTAACTTTTTAATAATTGCTGCAATCTCAAATGATGTTTTTTCAGATTCGTAAAATTCACTGATAACGAAAAGCGTATTTGCCTTCGTTCTCATCAATACGAGAATGCATGTTGGGTCACGAATACCGAAATCTACCCCTGCGAAGTAACGGTCAATCCCTGGAACATTCTTCAGGTCTTGGTCGAAATCACGGACATGCTTATCGGTGTTGAACATCTTATAGATTTGCCCAGAGAACGCACCCCAATGCCCCTCTAAATATCTTCGCACCCAATCGGGGTCATATCGTGCTTCCATGCTCTTAATGTATTCTTCATAATTTGGGATAAGAATATTATCATACGTGTTTGTATCTACCGCAAAATACCCAGGTTTCTTATCCATATAAAAATACTGATAAATCCAATGATTCTCCGCCCCTGGATTTGTGGCGAGTAATCCGAAGTGAAACGGCATATTCTTGTCTCGTAAACGTGCCATCAATTGCTTAAAAACGTCTGCTTTCATTTCAATCGGCTCATCGAGTTCGAACCAATCTAAATTACGCCCCTTTAGTTTTTCAGCATCCTCACATGCACGAAACATTATTTCAGAACCGTTATAAAATGTAATATTCATCTTTCCAGGTGATATTGTGTGTTGTGCTATCTGGATTGGTATATTATTATCATTTAAAATGCGTTGATAACCATCTATCTCGTCAATGAAGGTTTGAAATATAACATCCTTCAATTGTGTGTATGATAGAGAACCAACAAGTCCTTTAGCACCTGGATAATCAAGCGATGCCTTTATACCAACTTGTGCTAGAAGCAGGGTTTTTCCCGCACCGTATGCACCACTGTATAAACCGTAGTTGTTTAACGGTTTGCCGTTCTCACCTAAATTCTCTTGGAAAATAAGGTCGAACACTTGCTTTTGTTTTGGCAAGAATTGGCGTGGTCTACATAAAATAATTTCTTTTTCTTCAGTCATAATAAAACTCGAGTTTTTGTTGACTGTTATGGATAAGCAATGTATCCTCAACCTATATACGACATATAGGAATTACGGTAATACCTTAATAATGTAAACCATATCTATTATCTTCTTGTTTCTTCTTTTTCTTCAAAAAACTCATTATTTCTCTATCCTGTGCAGAATTTCCAATTTTACGGTTCTCATGTGTGTTTTCATATTTATCTTTTGCCCTTCTTTTTGCTATATCGGTATCTCGACACGTTGAACAATATTCAGAACGATTCTCATTCCACGCAGGGTAGAAAATCTTTCCACACTTCGGATTTTTACAGCGTTTCACACTTCCCACCCCTAAATTGATTTTGTAGAATCTTTCACGTAGTTCTCTAATCGTTTGTGTAACTGTTCGAGGATTTGACAGTCCTTTTTATTGTGGTCCAACACATACGCAAGTGCCACAGGGTCGCCCAATTTTGCTTTCATCCAAAAGTTTCCCTTAATGTGATTCTTTCCTTTAATACCAAGAGCAGCACAGGCAGAATCAAGCGAATTTCTATGCAATCGCATTTTCATCTTTACCATGTAATAGCAATCCTTATGCTGCAATGCACCGAACTCGAGGAAGTCTAACTTGTGCATCATTGCACGAGTTCGTATAAAAGGAACATCGAATTTAGTTCCATAATATGTGAGTATAACATCATATTCTTTCAATGCAACAATGAGTTCTTTTAATATTCGTTTATCGAACTTATAGTTCTGAATATCCAGTGCGGATATGCAACCAGTTTTGTATTCGTTTTTATCTCGTGTTTTTATACACCATGTCAACATGTAATCAAAGTTCGCTTGAAGTCCACCAGATTCTATATCAAGATAACCAATCCGTTTTTCTTTTCCTTTCTCTGTTAAATAACAGTTTGGATGTGATATATATTTATGATGGTGTCTACACGTTTGACTTGCCATTTTTATTAATTCTGTTTTACTAAACCCACTCAAATTAACCATTCTTTTCATCTCCTTACCCGAACATTTGGTCTTTATTTTCTTGTTTTTCCTTTACGTCATTTCCTTGTTTTCCGCCATTCATTTTTTGAATCGCATTTTCCAACATTCGTTCTACTTGATAGTGTTGTAAGTCTGCTTCCCGCATTCCCTCTAATATGGTTATTAACTGCAATTGAAGATGTGATAATTCTAGTTTTGTTATTGGTCTTAGGCATGTAAAATAAAACCATACCTTTCTATACCACTTTGGCGTTCCATCAAATAATTTTGTTTTCACTATACTTCATCACCTTCCATTGGAATTGTTTTTTGTTTTTCATCCGCTTTAAAAAACGGTTTCTTTACGATATCAGTTTGGATAACCTCTGGTGTTCCAAATTTTATTATAACTGTTTTTTTATCACTCGTTCTCTTTAGCATGTCTGCCTCTCGGAGAATCTTTTTTAGTTTTAACTTGCTCTCCTGTGTATCGTTCAATGCGGTGTTAAACTTCTGTCTATCCGAGGCGGTTGTTGCGTTGTCGAAATCTTTTTCTAACTTTCTAATACGTTCATTTATTTTTATTATTTCTGGATTATCTTCATATTCTAGTCCACTGTCTGTTTCATTTATTGACGATACAACCTGTGGTGTATATTTATCATATAGGCTCTGTGCCGTTTGTTTCGATATATCAAATGAGAATCTTTCCTTTAATTTGTCTTTTAATCCCTGTGGACCGCCAATGTCTCCCTCGGTCATTAATTGTTTTGTTGCGTTTTCTATAACACCCATTTCTGCGTTTGTCCTTCTTGACATTACTTCATCCCCCGTTGTTTAATTGCATTTGTTGTCATTTTTTCATATATTTTCATAAGTTCGGTATTTGTTAATTTCTCGTAAGATGATACAATGAGAACCGAATATTTTTCATTTGATACAGATTTCTCTGGGTCTACTTCATCTATTATGTCGTATTCAACTTTCTCAACGTGTATTGATAGTGTTTGTAATCGTATGTCCAATCTCTTTAAGAACGTGTGAATAACCATCGCAACTTCATCTAAGTTCAAATCACTAAATATGTTCTTTTCTATTCTGCTCAGAGATTTCCCCCCTGTTTTGCTCGAATAAGACGTTTTATGCATATAATACGCCCATCTAATTCAATAAATGGATATGACCTATTTGCAAATCTTGCGGTATCTATAACTACAGTGTGTTCTATATCAAATACTTTTAATCCGTGAAATATTCCAGACCCGTTTATTCGGTCTTGTTCACTTCTTATATGAACTACAACTTTTCTTCGTTGTTTTTTATTTTCCATTTTTACCAACTCCGATATTTTTATCCACCCAATCGTCTTGTTCTTTATATGTTGCGGGTGTTATTATATTCCACAATAATTGTGAATCACACACCACACACAATAGCGTTCCTTTCACCCAAGTCATCTCTCGACCACATTTTACACACAATGGAATACTATTCTCTATCATAGTATGTCGTCACTCTCTCCATCATCCTGATTTCCACTTTCTCTCTTAATCCATTCCTTTCTAAAGTTTAAGTAACAGTATAGGCAACCGTGGTAAAGAACTCCCTCAAAGAACCAATGCTTCTCTCTAAGCATTTGCTTTCGACAGAGTGGACATATTTGTTTCACTTAAACACCAACCTTTCCGTCTGGCTTAATGTGTATTATTTTTCGTTCTAAACAGTTTTTTACAAACTCGGCAGTAAAACCATGTTCTGGTAATTGTTCGATAGTTAATTCATACTCGAACATTTCTAAACATGTTAATAATTGATTTATCCTATCTTCTTGAGATAAATCAAAATTTATTTTTACTTTTGGAGTTTGTGTCTCAATTGATGTTGGTGACGGTCTTTGGTTACTATCATCATCTTTAAATTTAACATTTAAATAAATTTGTTTCTTTTGTCCATCTATGGTGATTCTGTCTGGTTCGCACCCTGGTAATGCATCCACTAATTTTTGTGTAAACCATTGGTCTGAAACCGCATGTAAATCGTGTTTTTTACAATATTCTGTGAATTTTATACGCATGATATTTTTTAATTTGTAATCATCACAAGAATATTCGAGACAGTCTTGCACGAATGCCAACACTGGATTTGCCTTTCTATCATAATATCTCATTGCATCTGCTGTGGATGTATTGAATGAAACACGACCCTGTTTTTTTAATCTTTGCAGACCGATTAACGCCCAATTGAATAAACCAGATAGTTCCTCTGGAGTTGCCAATTTGTTTGCATAATCAACGATTGTGTTTGGACCTCCCAATGGAAACTTATTTTGAAAGTCAATGAATATCAATCTATTCCAAATACCGAGACTTCTATCCTTAATCGGTGGTGGTAAATTTGTTGCATATACGAATTTTGCGTGATTTAAAAAATCAAATGCATGTCCATACTTATACTGTCCGTTTAATATATCCATTCCAGATGCTCTCTTTAAGATTGTCGTATTTAGTGGTTCTGAGCCAATATCACCGCATATGTCAGCAGATTTTCCATATAAGTATGCAAGTGCATACGGGTCATCTGAAAATTCTTGCGGTGCTTTTGTTGTAACATTTTCTTTTCCAATGAATGAAATCAATAGGTTTAATTCAGTTCCCTTTCCATTACGACCAGAGCCGATTAGAAAGAAAACATAATTATACATATATGTTGGATATAAGCAATAACCGAATATTTCTTGAACGAGTGGTATCTCCTCTGGTTTATGAACATCACTAAAAAACTGTAAAATTTTTGGACATGTTGCATCCTTATTATAATCAAAATTCAATTTTCTCGTAAAATAGTAATCCTTACTATGTGGTATTGTTTCCAATGTTGATGTATTTACTATGCAATTCTTTAAATTAATTAGGTCGATATAACCATCCAATTTGTCTCTTTTTACTCTTATTGCATAAAAGTTCTTTACGGCACTAACAACTTCCAGAACTTGGTGGGCTTTTGCGGTGTCTCCTAATACCCACTGTGCTATTGTTTTAATTCGTTGTTCACCGTTTTTTAAATATACACCATCTTTATAGTAAAGTATCTCTGAATCTTCAGAATCAATAACGAGATATCCTCTGTTTTCACCGCTTTGTGCGACACTATCAAAGTCTTTAAACACTATATCTCCCGCAAGAACGCTTGGTAATACCTTTTCACCCTCCTTATAAATTTTAAGTTTCTTTTTTAATTCTTTTACAACTTCAACGATTTCGTTATCTTCTTCCATTATCTTACCTCAATCGTATCATCTATTAATCCCGCTAAAACCTTATGCCCAATTTTTGATAAGTGTTGCCCGTCTGTGTGCAGCATCTCTGGGTAGTGTTTTGTCATGTTGTGTAATCTAACCCTATCACAATCGAATATGAAACATGCTCTACGCAAATAGTCATTATACTTTTCTATGTTATCATTTGCACCATAATTCCTTTTTACCACTTCATCTGATACATTAACAATGTCTATAATTATTGGTTTGGCATCAGACATTACTATATCGTGTAATATTTTTCGTATGTTGTAATTGAAATCGTTGCTTTCCGTTGTCACTCTTGGAAACATTCGTGTAAAGTAATATCGATAGTGTCTGTGAAAGTAAGTAACTATCTGTCTCAATTGAAATGGTAGATAGAATAATATGAGTTTCGTATTCTTTGCATAAACTCTCGGAAAACTATCGACAAGACCCAAATGCACGATAACGTAATCCATCCCTGGTTCAATCTTATATTCATCGCTTGTTTTTTTACTGTATGCAGATGAACGGGTCACATCGTATTTCTTACTCAAAATGTATGGGTAAGTATCTTTGTATAATATTCCCTCATCCTTTCGATGAAGCGATAGAGAATCTCCAATTATTTGAATCCTGATTTTCTCCATTCAATTACCTTCCTTATTGTGTTTGCAGTTATTTCTGCACTGTTTCCAAAGTATGCTAATTTTTTATTTAGAAAATCTTTTCTATATTTTATAAATCGTTCTCTATATCGTTGTTTCAGTGATTCTTCTAATGCGATATTAAACATCTCTATGTCGTCTACACGAAATTCTATTTCACCATTAAATTGGTCGAAGAAATTTAAATATTCTGGATGAACGATGATGATTGGAACTCCCGCAACTACCGCCTCAAATGATGTATATGATGCCATTGATACCTGAACGTCTGCAACTTTTAATAAATCAGACATTGATGCGGTTTGGGTAATACTATAATTTGCACCCATTTGACTTCCAAATATAACCATCGAATATGTTTTTATATCTTCTGATGGGTGAACCTTAATTATAAAATGAATATCGGGATTTTGCGAAATAATACCCCACAACATCCCATACATTTCTCTTACTTGATTTCTTGTTAAAATTCCCATATCCATTAATTTATTATATGGTTGTGTGCAAATCAACACAACTGGTTCTTTAACATCAATCCTTACCTTTTGATTATAGAATTTGTCCAATAGCGGATTTCCCACTGAAAACGTATTTGATGTATCTTTTATTTGATTTGAAAACTCCGCACTCCAAAATAAATTATAATTTGTTTTTCTTTCATTTCCATAGTATTGCTGTCGTCTGCCTATCGGTGTATGCAATAATTTATTAAATAGTGAATATACCACTATTCTGGAAATCTTTTCTTTCCACGTTTCGGGTGCAACTTCCAAGAAACTCGGTTGCATGATAAAAAACGGTCTGTTATGTTTAACCGCCCATTCGTTGCATAATCTAGTGACTAGACCACCCATATCGGAGGTAGTTATAATTGCATCTGGATTTAAAAAATTCATTCTATCATTGATGTGTCTCTTTAATATCTTTACAGACTTAACGGTTTTTAACACATTTCTTGATTTCATATTATCATATGCAGTTGTTACCAAATTCTTGTTTATTCGCAATGTCATATCAAAATTATCTGGAACGGCAACCCCGTTGGGTTCTTCCTCATTTGTGTCGATGTAGAAGTTCACGCCAACTTTCTTTATTTCCTTTGCGATACTGGAGAGTATCGGTAACGATAAATAACGAGGAAGTCCGATATATGCGACTTTTATGGTTATGTTGAACCCTCCCCGTATTTCACTCGTTCCTCCAATCTTACTAGTTTTTTCCGTTTCGCCATCTCAACTAGGTCATCACCATATATCAATCGCATTTGTGCCATCATTATTTCAACATCTGCGATTTCTGATACAACATCACCGATTGTTGAACCGTTGTGATTTCTTCCCCATTTTGCCAGTTTCACAATGAGTTCACTAAGTTCTTCTATCGCCATTCCGATTTGTGCTTGTTCACCCCAAAGATTCAAAGCACGTTGATATATTGATTTATTGCAAACACCAGTTCCTTCACACTCGTCACACACGTCATCTAATTCGTGTTCATGGTCACCATCTTGATATTTATAATATATGATTCCACTTCCATTGCATTTATTGCATTTTAACATGATGCCCCTTCCTCTTTTTTCTCTATTTCACCCGTTCCATTGCACTTGTCGCAGAACTCCCACATTGCATCCACGCCAGTTGAGGTTATCCATAGGATTCCACCCTCTCCATTGCATTTATCACATTTTTTACATTTGCTCATGTTCTCACACTCGCCCAGAAAACATCCTTCCCAATATACATATTTGCCTGTTCGTGAATTTCTAACAGTTTCTTACGGCATTTGTTACAAATATAATGGGTTCTCGATTTGTCCTTTGAGTATGCAAGATTCTCAGAACTATACTCCTTTGGTTTTAGAGGTAAATCGCATACTTTACAGTTAATTTGTTCCATCGTAACCACATTTGCATTTTTCACCAATTTTCACCCTATATCGCCTTTTACACTTCGGACACGTCACTTTCATTTGCTCTACACCATCCATACCATTTTTTCCGATGACCGCCCAATCGGGCTAGGATAAAGTGATATAAACACAGATAGGACCACCCGCCCACAATGTAGACTTCAGCGAATGGTTTACGATGACATTTTCCATTCCAATCGCAGTGGAACTGTGCATCAAATTTTTCCTTATCGAGTTTCTTCATAAGGTCATCTAGTTCTCTTTCTAATAATTCATTTGGGGGGTTTAATGTCATTTTATTCCTTCCAACACAATCTACTCGTGCAGACCACGATTGCCCCAGAAATTGCCACGAGAAACCCCAGAATAAGCGATTCTACGCACTCGAGAACCGAAGCAACGGTAATTGCTGCACCAAACGTAAAAACGGCACATCCGACAAGAATTTGCAACATATCCCGTTTACGCAGAAATTGAACCTTTCGGTCTTTCTCCCGCTTGAAGTCATCCCCATTTATCCATCCTAAGTTTCCCATGTTCACCGCCCCAATAGATAAGCAATCTCGTATAGTTTATAGCATATGATTGCCAGTAGAGCAATCTTGAATAGTTCGCCTAAGTTCACCGTGATTTTCATCATGTTCACGCTATCCTCAATAACATCATAATTACACCCCTTTATATCCCCTCGCATAACGATTGTTAACTACATAGCAATCCCTCCCCTTATATAAACCCTTGCTATACTTCGGTGAACGTGGCGGTGAACGGCAAAAAACCGCCATATATATAATATTAGAGAAATCCGCAAAAATCCGCAGAAAAGCCGAAAATAAAAAGAATTAGACCAGAAATAATTAAGTTCCAGTGGAAATATAGGTCATTAACGATTGTTAATAATTGGTCTGTTTTTGACCCCCTTTTTGACTTTGGGCGGTTTGGGTGTTCACGGTAAAATAGCAAGACCCTGTCCGAGCAAAAAACCAGGTTCAACAGTGTTGTGCTATGGTTTTATGGACAGGGTAATTTCTACTTGTTGATTTAAAAATGGTGATTATACTAAACATAGATAAAATACTATGTCCAGAATGCACCACTTTTAACAGGTTACTCCGAGAGAGTGCGTGGACAGGGTAAGATTGTGGTCATTTTACCTGCACATATATACAAATATATATATATTTATATATCTTTGACTGTCGTAAATTGCCTGAATTAACACTCGTTAATTTTAAATTAAATAAATTAAATCTAATTCTTTGTAAATTAATTCTCTCCGAGAAGCGAAAATTAAATAAATTAATATTATATGATGTTTCATATAAAAATCAGTATTGCAACAAATTCAGGTGTGCTATCGTTGCGGGGTAGCACGACCTCCAGAATTAGACCCCAGGATGTAAGTCACTACCCCTCGATTTTTATTTTTTCTGCGGGATTTTAATGGGGGTATATATACTTATCGCAACACTTATATAGTATATGATTTAAAAGTATATAAAGTATATCATAAATCGAAAGGTTTATATACCCCAGATTTCCTGGATTTGCCTGAATTAACAATAGTTAATTTATATATATAAATGTAAGTCTTTAAGATAAAAGATATATAATTATATATATAAAATAGTGTTAACCGTGCTATTCCTCCGAGGGGGAGATATATGATTATATATATAAAAGTTGAAATTGCCACTTTAAACGGTTAACATGTATCGTGCTACGAAACATAAAAAACGTGCTACGGTTAACTATCAGTAAACATAAAAAGAAAAAATAAGGTTAATTAAACACTATATACCCTTACTCTTACTCCGTATTTATTATTACTATCCGATGCGATATAGTAATTTAAACCTTCTTTATCGCATATCGTCACTATATCCCTTAATATGGGAGTAGTTAGTAATTCACTGGTTACTATTATTTCGTTTCCATCTGGGTCGATTTTAGTGTTAACTCCCAGGCTCAACCGTGTTATTTCATGTCTTAATTTTCTTAATACCCGTTTTTGTTGGTTAACTAACATATTTTTACACACTCCTTATTATATATTATATCGCTTCTTACTTATATGCTTATGGTGTAATTCTTACACTTTGGTTAACTATCGGTGAACACTGGTTTTAAAGCGATTTAAAGCGTTATTCCCGTTTGGGCTACATTGCCCCGTTTTAACCTTTTAAATCGTTTGGCGGGGCTGAATTAAAGGTTCTTACGTCAATATTTAATAAGTCTATAGTATCGTTATTGATAAACTTATAGTTATTGAATTTTTCCCCGTTTATGTCTTTAAGATAATAAGCATAATCAAAATTACTCTTATCCCTGGAGTATTCCATATTTTCTTTAATATATACCCATATACACGCCTGGCACTCACTAGGTTTTATATTTAAATCCCTTGAAATATGGTTTATTATTGTTGTAATATGTCTTATGTCTGTTATTGTTGGCACTCGCTTTTTATTGTTGGTGAAAAACTTAATCATATGAGTATCTATAACTACTTGTGATAAATCGCCCCGTAACGCTAGGGTAAAAGGTTTAATCTTATTAACATGTGGTAATTTACCCGATAATATACGCTTTATGTTACCTTGAATAGATTTATTCGCTATTCCATAATTTAACTCGTAAGGGGAGTTATTATTAATTATAGACTGATAAGACATTAATGCAAAGTCTATATTTGATTTAAGGTTATTTTGTTGACTGGTAACACTGATTAGTTTTAACATTAAATCGTAATTATACGGGAATTTATCCTTAATCATATTAAGGGAATTTTTATACCAGTCTTTATATTTGATATATTTTAAAACTATTTCTTTTAATTCTTTATTTGTTGGTATATTATTATCTTTCCTATATTGTGTTAGTGTTACCCTTGAATTTAATCTTTTTATCATTTTATCACTTATCCTTTTTACCCGATAAATTATTAATATAATCGTCAATTAAGAATAGTTTTTTTTCTTTATTATACTTCTTATTTAATTCGTATATTTCTAAATAATCTTTTTTACTTAACTTCATATTTTCACTCCTTTTTATATCCACATAATTATTTCTATTTCATCGGGCACTTTTTTATAGTTTTTCTTTTTGATTATGGTTAACTCCTGGTTTAACTTCATTTAATCACTCCTTACCAGTTAACTGGTGAATACGGTTAGTGACTATTACCAGTTTTTCAATAAAGATAAAATCGTTTATCTGTGATTCGTCAATAACTCCAATAACTAACATTTTTATAGCCTCCCTGAATTTTCGAGTATTACTAATAGGTTAAAGAGTATATCGGTATTTTTTAAATTACCAGATTCGTATTTTTCGTTTGTTTCGTTTATTAAATCTTTAATTTTCATATTTTTACACACTCCTTATATTCTATTATATCGTTTCTACCTTATATACTTATGGTGTAATTTTAACATTTTGATAGTATTATCTCTTTATTTTCTAATAAATCGTATATTGAATATTGCCCGTAAAATTTACCAGTGTTAATAGATTTTTGTTTTTCTGATAAGATTAAAATTAACTCGATAATAAATAGTTCTTTATCTTTATCGTAATAGCCCCCGATATAATTATTAAACGGGAGTAACTTAAAATTTTCGTGATAGTAAATAACCTTATTTTGATATCTTTCAATTAAAGGTTTTTTTACTCCCATACAATAACGCTTTTTATTACTAGGTTTTACTTTGTTTATTCTATTATACTTAAAGCATATTGTAAAACCTTTATAGTTATTATAAGCATATCTTTCAAGTCTATTAATTATATTGTTTATCTCTGTTAACTCCATATTTAACACTCCTTTATTAAAGATTAAAGAATAAGTATAATTAATTAAAAAAACCTATATGTTCTTTTAACCAGTTATACTTATTTTGTCTTTTACGTTTCAACCATCGATAAACGCTTTTTTTCGTTTGGTTAGTTTTACTTATCATTTTATCACATATCCTTTTTTCTTATACTCTATTATATCGTTTCTAGTATTTATAATTTTTGAGATAGAATAACACTTTGATATAATATCACTATTCGACCCGTTTATTTTTATTTGATTTTAGCATATTAATTAATACGGTCCATAAATCGATTTAAATTTTTAGCATATAGTAACACGTTTTAAAAAAGATAATCGATTTTGACATACTAGCACTTTGACATAATTACACGAAATGTTTAAATAACAGAATGACTAAATACCATATAGTGATAATAATGAAGTGTAATAATTGGAGTAATATAATCAAAAAGGTAAAATACCATAAACCATGTAGTTACAAATACGAATAATAGAGAAATGATAATATGTCAAAAGACTATAATATCAAAATGGTAGAACACCAAAACGGTGAACAACCGAAACGGTCAATCGGCAACACACGGACAAACGGACAAACCGACAAAACGGACAAAATTGACGGACAAAAAAGATATATAAATATATATGAATCGGCAAAAGTAATATAAAGGTGGACCGACAAATAGATAGGTAAGGTGAAAAAAATGAAATATAGATTTGGACCAGATGATTTAAAAAATAAGAAAGTCACACATAAAAATATGAAGGTAATATTTAGATTAAAGTGCAATATGAGTAATCATACATTGGGGCATCATATCGCAAAGTGGGTATATCTCGATGATGATAAAACAGAAGCGAAAATTACGACAAACTATATCACGGTGTTTTTACCCAAGTTGTGGAGACAATATGTGTGTTATAATGAAAAAAATTACTCATTTGATGAAATATTCTCAGAGGTTGTATCACACGAATTGCTGCATGAAGTATTGTTTCGTATAGATGGCGTTAAAGCGTGTGGAGGATTAGACAAATTAAACGGACAAAAGTATCTGTTTCGTGATGCCGAGAAAATCGGGGCAGGTATTCCGTTGAATAGAAATAACAAATCGGAGGAATAAAAAATGCCAACAATAAGAGAATATCTGACGGACCTAGCAAATAGGAATACGTCAACAGAGGCAGATGATATGTTTATGAGCAATATCCTGACAAAACTCGGGATTGACGGGCGTTGCACCTGCGGAATTGTATATATTAAGCCGTATAATACCGCACCGACAGATATACACACGTTTGCAAAAGCAATATTAAAAATGGAGTAGTGAAATAAAATGGATGAAGTAGAACTAATAATTGCATTCGAAAGTGGAGATATAACCGCCAAACAAGTTTTGGAGTTATTCTCGATGCTGATAAAAAACGGACACGCTTGGACTTTGCAGGGAAGTTACGGAAGAATGGCGACAAAATTAATTAAATCGGGCTACCTATCGGACCACGGAGATATTTTAAAAGAACCGGAGGCGTGAACAAATGAAACTATTTGTAATAACCATATCAAAGTTCGTTGGAACTTTCATAAACCAAAATATCATAGAATTACAGGCAGAAAAAATGACGGACCTATTACCGAGTCTAGCATACTACAAACAAATAGACTCATATACGAAAATACAGATTGAAATTGAGGAAGCGTGAACAAAATGCGTGAACTAAAGAAAGAATTTAACCTGCACATAACGAAAGAGCCGATGATAAAACAGTATCACGGGGTGTTGCTAATGAAGTATAAATCAAACGGAGTAAAGCCCCACGGTATCTCAATGAAGCGACAGGCAGAAGCCCAGATGGAATACCATTGCTCGAGGGAAACCTGCGGTGGTTTTATCTTGGACAATACGGGAGACATGAAATTAAATAAGTGGGCGTTAACGTGCAGAAATTATAAAATGTATGGGCATAAATCACCCATTGGTAGCGTCATTGGTATACTATCCCACGAATTTATGCACTACCTATTAACGGATATTCCACAGGCAAATGACGAGTGGGATAACATAGCACACGAATTAGAAACAGATGGATACTTAGGAAGTGGTTAAAATGAACGCAGAACAAAAAGCAAAGTATAAAATTGAAATGAGCAATATCCTCGCATGGGGCGGAACGAAAGAAGAACAGTTGAGTGCATTTATTCAACTGGTTGAAGAAATATTGGAGGCGTGAACATGAAAAAATCCGATATAGATGAAATATTGATTAAACACAAAAAATGGCTGAATAGCGAAATAGGTGGTGAATGGGCAAACCTTGAAGGGGCAAACCTTAAAAGGGCAAACCTTAGAGGGGCAAACCTTGAATGGGCAAACCTTGAATGGGCAAACCTTGAAGGGGCAAACCTTGAAGGGGCAAACCTTGAAGGGGCAAACCTTAGAGGGGCAAACCTTAGATGGGCAAACCTTGAAGGGGCAAATCTTAGAGGGGCAAACCTTGAAGGGGCAAACCTTAAAGGGGCAGACCTTGAGGAGGCAAACCTTAGAGAGGCAAACCTTAGATGGGCAGACCTTGAGGAGGCAAACCTTAGAGAGGCAGACCTTGAGGGGGCAGACCTTAGAGAGGCAGACCTTGAGGAGGCAAACCTTAGCCGGGCAGACCTTAGACGGGCAGACCTTAAAGGGGCAAACCTTAGAGGGGCAGACCTTGATTTTAGTTGTTTACCCCTGTGGTGCGGAAGTTTTAAAATGAAAGTAGACGACAACATATTAGAACAACTATTAACGCACATAAGACGATTAGATGTGTCCGACTGTTCTACCGCAAATAAAAAACTTGTCCGTTCTATACCGAAACGTGTAGAAGATAAACTGCGTAAACGACACAATATAACGGAGGCGTGAACAAAATGCGTGAACTAAAGCGATTGATAAGACTATCGGCAGTTACTAAATTAGACATCATACGATATATATTAGATGAACTAACTACGTTTGTTATGTATGGAGATGAGTGAAAGGATTGGTAAAAATAAACCACGAATAAGAACAAAAGAACAAAACAGACAACACAATAAAGAATGGAGACAGCGTGTAAAAATAGACGTAATATCACATTACGGACATGATGGAAAACCAACTTGTGTCAGTTGTGGATTTGATGATATACGTGCATTATCCATTGACCACATATTTAATGATGGTAGTTCACAAAGAAAGTCAATGCCTGAAACAAAAGGTAGTTGTTTTTATCCATGGTTGCGAAAGCATAACTACCCAGTTGGCTATCAAACACTTTGCATGAATTGCCAATTTATTAAACGGTTTATGGTATTTGAACAACAAAATCAATATAAAGGGGTGTAATTATGATGTTATTGAAGGACAATATGAAAAAAGAACGAAATAGAATCGGATTATTGCAAATGCTCAGAGAACAGGAAATACGTGATTTAAAAAATGAAAATGTAAAACGTATTGCGTCTGATTCAATCACGACAGAAAATGATTATTCAGAAAACTTTAATAATGATTGTTGGACTGAAGTTGGCGTCTACACACAAATTGATGTGTATAATAGAGACGATGGTAGACAAAACATATTTAACAACAAACGAATGGTATCTAATTTAAACAAAGAAACAGACAACGATTTCAATGAGAGACAGTTCAACATACTTAAAATGTTGAAACAAAAAAGAAAACAGGAGGACAAAAAATATGAGTAATATTCACATCCACTGTGGCGGTGAACTTACGCTACAAAAAGAAGGAAATTCCCGAGAGTATGACCTATACTTCTGTGACAAATGCCGAAAGGTAGTTAAGGTTTTCACAGCACCATCGTATGATGAATATGTCGCAGAGGGTTATATTAAAAAACCTGCGGTATATTTCTTTATGCAAAATGGGGCACAGTTTTGTTCAAAATGTGGAACAATGAATAGCACACATGATAAGAAATGTAGAGGGTGTGGCGGTAAACTTACAGTGAACATCCCAAAACCACGGACAATTACAGACACAGGGAGGTTTGGACTATGATTACACTAGAAAACAAATGTCCTAACTGTGGTGCATTTAATCACCCAAACAATAAAAAATGTAGAAAATGTGGGGCGTGGTTACACATATGATGAAAAGCATTGTCTATATTATGTATTCGCATAAACGACACTACATCGATTCAGACAATTGGTATTATGATACAAAGATTCACGGAATATTCACCGAAGAAGATGTATCGAAGTATAGACTTGAAAGAAAAAAAGCAAACGTTAAATGCATGATTGTTCCATTAAATAAGTTCGTTGAATCTGGGGTTGAACTATGAAGATAAATAAAATCATCGGCAAACCAATCTACTTCATTGACAAAAACGGGGCGTGGAGAATTTCAATAGCAACTTCCGTTGTTGGTAACACGATTACAACAACCGATGCAGTTGGTGGTAAGGAACGGATACACCCAACGACAAGTAAAATATTCGGTGTGGTAACTTATAGCAAGAAACAACAGGTTGTCTTTGAAGAAATAGAATTTAATCAAATACGAATTGGAAAGAACATAAAGAACAAGGTTATAAAAAAGGAAATAGATGCAATGAAAGTAAAACCACTTAGGACAAAGCGACCCAGAGCAGGTAGACCAAAGAAGGTGAAATAATGGCGATAACAGACATTCACATAAACAAAAAGATAATAATTAAACACATAGTAGATACTAGCCACGTTTCGGTGTCATTCGCTAGTCACTATGTCCATGATAAAGAAACAATGTTGGGGTTCTATAATCTAAATTCAGCACACATCTGTTTGATGTTGGATAGAATAAACGATGCAGATAGCGAATCATTTAAAAATAAATCAATGGAGGAAAAGGTTTGCTATTGCCTAACACACGAAGAAATACACCACTGGTTAAATGAAAATGAGGGTTCAATGACCTGTTGGAAATTTGACAATATAGCGTTTAAATTTATGAGAGGAATGTAAAATGAAAAAGAGATTCGAGTTGGTAGATGAAGAAGGATATATTTTACTTGTCTATGAGTGGGAGTAATAATATGACAGTAGAATTTAAAAAAGGTCATAATAATTCACGTCACATTGAAGAAAAATTATTGGACAAAGAAGAATCAATATGGTTTATTTCATTCCTTGAGGAAGAAATACAAAGACACAAAGAGGCAATAATGAAGTGCGATTATCTAATGAGGTTCTTTCATCTCGTTCCCGTTGTTCGTATTGCATACGAGAGTTCAATTCTAGGACATAGGGATGATATCGTAGCAACACAAAAAACAGTGGATTATTTAAAAGATAAATGGAGGATTTAAATGAGTGCAAATAAAAAAGCAAGAGACAAAGCATACTTCGAAATAGCGACAATGGGTAAGGTTTCACATCCAACACATAGGCAGGTTACATCGGCAAACAGACAAAAGAAAGACCGTAAACGTGCAGAACAGCGTGAACTAAACTTAGCAAGATTCAAGCGTGATTAGAGATGACGACAGATTCGCTACTTAAAGAAATTAAATCATATCGTTATTTATCACCAAAAGAAATAAGATGTAGAAAAATTAGAAAAATAATTAAAAATAATAATAAATCGTTGATATCACGTGCAAGAGAAATACACGATTTATTCGATGGGGTGTATTAAAGATGACGATAGTTATTCCAGAACAATTAAAGAATTATGCCTTTCGCTTTATTAGAATAGATATGGAAGGACCGAGTGCCAGAAAGAAACCGCTAGACATAGATTGGCAGAACACAAATAACTATGCAATAATTGATAGAACTCTTAGAGATTGGGTAATGTTCGGTAACAATTATGGCGTGGTTTGTGGTTACGGAAACCTTGCGGTGATAGATGCCGATGACCCTGAGATAGATTTTCTGGTATTAAACCGATTGCCAAAGACGTTCACGGTGAGAACAGGAAGCGGTGGAAAACACTATTATTATATTATACCAGACTTGGAAAAGAAATTTGTTCTGACAAAAGGAGACAAGCACTATGGGGAAATACAGTGGAAAAATTCTCAGGTCGTTGGTCCTAACTCTGTTCATCCGAGTGGAAATAAGTATGTGGTTGTGGGTGATTATGCTATTGCTACTATATCGAATCAACACATAAAGGAAGTGTTCGAAAAATTTATAACGCCAAATACCCCAGAGAGGACTTATCAAGGAGAAAATCCTCACCAATATATTGACCTATCTAAGATTGTAAACTTAGAAAACTTCAGACAAAAGGGCGGTGAGTTTGTTGGAAAACATCCAATACACGGTTCATCCACTGGCGGAAACTTCAGTATCAATATCGAAAAAGGACTATTTCACTGTTTCCGTTGCGGAACGGGAGGCGGTGCTGTAAGTTTAATAGCAATGTTGAACGGACTAATTAAATGTTCAGATGTAAGAATGGGTTGCATTACACCAGAGATTCGTGAACAGGTTGTCAAGATAGCAAAAGAACAATATGGTATAATAATAGAGGATTAAAAATGCAATCTAAATCACAAATTAAATATAATAACTCATTAAAAGGAATACAAAGAAATATTAGATATGAGCAATCAAAAAAATATAAATCTCTTAGAAAAGAATATAACAAATTGCACCATTATATTAATCTATTCAGACAATATCATAATTTTGTTATGGAAAATTGTGCAATCTGTGGTTCAAATAAAACTGAATGCCATCATCCAAATACAAAATTACCTCTGCATATTTATTTTTTATGTAGAAAACATCATTTAGAGCAACACGGAATGATTGAAAGTAGTTCAATCTTAAAGGAATGATAAGGTGATAAAATGAGTGAATTAAAAAAACTTTGGGCAAAACGAAATAAATTACATAAGAGAACGCAGGTCCGTCTGAGTGTTGTTGACGACATATTATTAAATCATAGACGACAAACCATTCGTGCTATCGATAGGACAATTAACGATATGAAGTGGTATAGACGACAAAACTATTCATACGTTGACGGCTCTGTTACTGAAGTTAAAATACCTAAAAACAATAAGAGAGCAGAAGAAAGCAAATATTTATAGGTGTATTATGAAACTAAGGAAAGCGATATCACTAATATTGATTATCACAATGATATGCACCATAGTAACAGCAGGTCTTATGACATACATCGGAAAACTTCAATCGAATATAACTGTCGAGCAACCAGTTCGCCTAGATTGGCACAATTACGACAAAACAGTTATGGACAATTTCACTGGAATTGGGGGCAATACGGTGAAACGAAACCACACGCTTGAGATTAGGTGCGATAGAAATGTTAATTTAACCATAACAACGAAGGCAGTTCAGGGAATATTAACATACTACGAATACTACGAAGGGGTTGTTTGCCACAGTCTAACCAATCCTCAACTGTTGTCACCTGGAATATACACGATTACATTCTGTTATGAGTTAGACCTAAATCTTACACCTGCAAAATATATATTACTTAGCACACTATCGGTGACAAAATGACGAAAGTAGAGAAGCGAATAGTTATATTTCCGCAGAAATTTAAATCAGTGACGTTAACTATCACTGATGCGGAATCATTTAAAGAGGCAGATGAATTGCTGATACACGAAGTATCACGATATCTTGACCTATTGGAAAAGGAAGATATAGAAGTATTAAAACGAACAATAGGATTGGTGGTAATAAATGAGTGAAGAAGGAAAGAAATTAGAATTGAACCTGAAAGACAATGTTGCAACAAAAGAATCGTTTGGTGCGGAAGGACCAACAAAAGAGCAACTCCAGACGATTGAGAAACAAATCATACTTGTGCTGCTCGACACAAAGAAAATGCTAACAACGGCTGCTGAGTTATACACAAAGTTGCGGTGCTTCCACTTGGTTATATCTTTGGATGCATGTGTGAAAAACATCGATGAATATCTTGCGGAGTATGAACGACAAAAGGCGGTGAGCAAATAATGTTTGCTTACAATATCGATAGGTTAGTTCAGAAGATAGATGATTTTCTAGCATATGATGTATCACTGAGAATGGCAGAGGAATTTATGAAAACTCCAAGCGATGAATATGCAGATTGGCAAGATGAATGCAAAAAAGAATTTGACAAAATGCAACGACAGATATACAGATTTATACTGGAGTTCTAATGACGAATAAGAACTATGTGAAAGGTGCAAACTTCGAGAGAAAAGTTAAAAAGCAATACGAAGAATATGGATATCTCGTATTCAGAACTGCGGGGTCACACTCACCTGCTGATTTGATAGCATTTCCACCTTTGAGAAACATCAAAGAGTGGCAACCAATATTAATCCAATGCAAGAATACAAAGAAAGTGTATCTTCCAGATGATATGAAAGAACTAAAATCAATTGCAGAGGAACACGGTTTACGTGCAGTTCTCATAAGTAAAAGAGATAAAAAACCAAATTTGGTTACATGGATAGTGAAAGAATGAATGAAGAACCACAAAAGAAAGACTTAACGGTTGTTCTTATTCCAGTAACAGCACAACCTCCAACATTTGGTATGATAATGTCAATCATGGCTTTGTATGATAAGTATGATGAGTTCGTGATTTGCGTTAGGGATGACCCGATAGTGCTAGACACGGAGACTATCGTTAAAATGCTATCTCTAATATTCAGATTACCTAAGTTCATGGTTATATCCCACACGCAAAACTTCGAATCTCTGGTTGAGTTTCCTCAAGACCTTCCGTTCTTTAATTACGTTGCTACGCTATCAGAACGGGTGCATACAAACTTGGTATTGAAGGGCTACGGTAGTTATCTAATACCACGTGCTATGGGGTTTGATGAGATGTTTCACCGCAATGCTTGGAGACAGAGCAATGCACTGGAAATATTACGTTCAAATATTAAACAAACAAAATTTAAAGATTGTGTAAAAAAACCTGAGCCACAGGAGGAAGGTGATTAAATGGCATGGACCAGTAGACAGGAAAATGAGGATGTTGTGTTTGTCGCATTCGGCAAAGAGAATGCAAAGGGCGATAATACATACCTTGTTGAAGCAGGTGGAAGTATCGAAGGTCACGTTACGAAGATAGCAAACTCTGAGACATACAAGAAAGTCTATACCTTACAAGTCGATGGTGTCGAAAAGAAAGTCGTTATCACTGGAAAAACTCTGTTGATAAAACAGATGGAACGCAACGAAGTTAAAGAAGGCGACCTAGTGCGAATCACTTACATTGGTATGTTCAAGACAAGCAGAGGAAAACCAGGATACAACCTGAAAGTCGAAGTTGATAGGAATTAAATCCTATCTCTTTCATTCTTTAGAGGTAAAAATGGTAGACTATAAAATTTGGGTAATATGGTGGTGGGATGAAGAACCTTCCACATTTGAAGATATAAAAAGGGATTGTTCAAAAATGACCGATACTGAAAAAGAATCATTTCATATATTAAAACCATATGTTACACCAAAAGATATTAAACACATTGAATATACAAAACAAACAAGTCTCGATGAGGTTATTAGGTTCTGTCAAATGCGTGGATTTACAAAATATGTTATTTTCAATTCAGATTTCAAACATGTTGCCACAGATGGTAAACATGTTTTACTAGGATTAGGATAGGTGAAATAATGGAAGAAAGAAAGCATGTTTGGTTAAGAAGGGAAAGATGCTTTGCACAATATGGAAATCTTAAACATCATTATTCATATTATTATTATATATGCGAAGATTGTGGTATTATAATATCAGAAGAAGAATATAATAAATTGGAGGAAGAATAATGGAAACACCGATGGTAGAATTAAAAACATATGCAACCGATAATGTCCGATTCTTTGCAAAACTAGAGGGTGTGTCAATCGGTGGGTCAATTAAAGACCGAGTTGGTGATTGGCTAGTTCACCAGGCGGTGAAACATGGCTATTTAACGAAAGGTGACACCATTATTGAGGCAACATCGGGAAATACTGGCATTGGATTGGCTATTGCTGCGGTAAAATACGGTTTTCCATGCAAACTATTAGTTCCAAAGTCAACTGCAAAAATGAAGATTAAGATGATGAGAGCCTTCGGTGCTACCGTTGAAATCATCGATGGAACGATTGACGATTGCATTGGCTTAGTTGAGGGAATGGCTGCAAAATCAAATTACGTGTGGCTAAATCAATATGACAATGAGGAAAGTGTCGAATGTCATTATAGAACAACTGCGAGAGAAATTGAAGATTGGATGTGGAATTACATAAAACGCAATCAATCGATATTTAATAATTCTAGTAAAAAGCAATTTATACTTGTCGCTGCAATGGGAACAACAGGAACTATAATGGGATGTTCAAAGTATCTAAGTCCTCAAGGATGGACAATCTACGGTGCAATGCCAGACCCAAAAAGCAAGATTGAGGGATTAAAAAACTTACATATTCAACGCAGACCGAAGATATTTGACCGCAGGGAAATAGACCAAGTGATTTGCGTGAACAGTGCAGAAACGAAACGTGCAATAAAAGACCTTGCACTGAGAGAGGGTATCCTAGCAGGTCCGAGTTCTGGTGCTGCGTTATGTGCTGCACTATTCGTTGCAAACTTACAGCCTAAAGATAAGAAAACAAATATCGTTGTAATATTCGCAGATAGGGGTGAACGCTATTTATAAATACATGGGGTTGATATAAATTGTTCGATAGAAAAGCATACGCTAAAAAATATTATAAAAAATATCGAAAAATAAATAGAAAACGATATAATAAATATTCAGAAAAACACAGACAAAAAATTAGGTGCTTTCTAAATGATATTAAATCAAATGGTTGTGCAATATGCGGATATAATAAACATATAAAAATATTGCATTTCCATCATGTTACTAAAAAATATAAAAAATTCAATGTTGATTCTGGAACGGTTGGGATGAAGCAATTAATTAATGAAATTGATAAATGTGTAATATTGTGTGCAAATTGTCACTATGAAATGCATCTTATAGAAAATGGAGAGATAAAAAAATGATAGCAGACCTAATATTGACCGCAGCGAGTGTTGGATTTGTTGTTGCGGATTTAAAACAGGCATGGAAACTCTGGAGTAATAAGCATTATGATGTTTCAGCATTCAGTATTACACACTTCAGACTTAAATTAACATCACTCGTATTGGTGATTATCGGCTACACGCTAGTTGGCGTTCACGTTGCGTTAACTGTGGCAATTTCACAGTTATTATTGAATATCTACATAGCAAATAGAATTGGATGGAGGCATCATAAATGAAAGAAAAAGTAATGTTTACAAAAAAATTTAAGCATCTCGACCTATACTTGGCACACAACTTTGATAGACGACACGAATTTAGAATCATAGAATTGGAATTAGAGAGACTATATAATATAAATCTTCACAATCCATTTTTTGATTCTATGGAAAGAAAAGACAGGAGATTGATTTTGTCTAAAAAGGCAAGGCATGACGAAGCGTGTATCGCTAAAAAAACTATGGCGGAATGTGAAGAATTGGTTTACCGTGATTTATCTAATATAGACAATCGTGATGGTCTATTCACAATAATACACGAACCAAGTTTGGGAACTGCATTTGAAATATCACACGCACATAAAACAGGTAAACTTGTATTTGTTGTAAGTGAACGATATAGCGACCATCCCTGGATTAGAGTTTACGCAGATTATCGATTTAAAACAATGGATGAATTTATAAAGTGGTTGAGTAAAAATGGCTACAAAAAAGAAACCAAGTCCGTATGATTGCATTAAAGGAAGTCCTATACTTGAACGTGGCGAGAAACTCGTTCCGTTCTGTTGTTTCGGTGAACAACGAAACTGGACTGAAATAGCGAAAGAACTGGACATAATTACAGAACGCTACGGGAGTGAGTTCCCTAAATTTGACATGCGTGAGAAGGGTTGGGTTTATATATATACAAGAAAAGAGGGAAAACGGAGGGTGTTTATAGAATGACCGAAAAGAAATATCCTTATCACAAATACTTTAAAGACCTATCGAAATACTCAGATTCGCTTGATGTAAATAAATCAACATCTTCATCGAGATTTGGTTTAAAACGTGCAAGAGATATTTTCACGATGGGTAGAACATACTATGGCGAGGGGGGATATTATATTGGAATGTTTAAGGATTTCATATATCTTGCTGCACTATTCCCCCTCGTTCTTGCTCAAATCGGTGTTTCTAACGTATTCTCAATGCCACTGGTTCTTATTTACCTATTGGCATGTATGATGATGGGTTTCTTGTCTTATCGTGTGTTTAAACTAGCACGGTCTGAGAAGGAATATGAGGATAAGAATAGTGTAAGTCGTTATATGACCTGGGCAATGCTCAAAGAGATACAAGAGGAACTTATAAAACAGAGAAAGAAAGTTGGAGGAAAGAAAAAATGAAGATAGCAATGCCGAATGTTGTTCAATGCCGAAGAATATATACACTATTGGAAAGTTTTTATTTGGAAAATGTATTGAAAAAAGATATAAAAGATTATACCAAATTTAACCATGCAATTATCATATTCTGTTCATCTTATAATATAGTAAAACCGCATAGAATAAGATTTCGAAGAAGTTTCAAAGATGACCGAAAATGTCTTGGAAAATGTTATGAATCTGGAAATATAGACATATTATACCCATGCAATTTTTATGGTGGTGATGTAAAAAAGTGGATTGGTGTTGTGTATCACGAACTTGGACATTATTATTTATGGGCAAACGCAGAAGAAAAGGCAATAGAATTTGAATTGAAAATGTTAAAAAGAAGGTAAGAAAATGCCATACATAAAATCAGACGATAGAAAAAAATTTAAGGCAGTTATGTTCCCATTCTTGGTGAGTGCGGAACTAAACAGATTGACCGCAGGTGAGTTGAACTATCTGTTTACCCGTATAATCGACAGGCAATTAGATGGTGCAAACTATGCCCGTTACAATGAGATTATAGGGGCACTGGAATGTTGCAAATTAGAACTTTATAGACGGCTACTGTGCCCGTATGAAGATAAAAAGAAAAAAGAGAACGGTGACGTTTACACAAATTCAACTGAATAGGTGAGAATAACGGGTATATCGTAGAATAAGGGTCAATTCCTCCGCCCTTATTCTTTCATTTTAAATAAAAAAAGATACAATTTTCTTAATGGGGTTTCTCTTGTTATTAGATGTTCTATTAGGTCATCGATAATGCAGAATACGCCAACTCCCATAATGCTTATCCATAGAGGACTTAGCGAATCTAAATTACCATTACCGATTCCCAATATTAAATTATAAGTTCCAAATGCAAGAAATGAAATCCCATAGAACAAATGGTGATTTCCCCAAGCGATAAACTGAACTGGCGGTTTCATAATTAAAGAATAATGGATGGTTTTTCCATCCTATTTTTTTACGAGATTTTTCAGGTATTCGTTTAGGTTAAACTCCCCGAAGTCCAACCCTCCGTTTCCACTTGCTCGTAGCACTAAGTTAGCGATTGTTAATATCGCAACTTGTTCCTCTAACGCAATGACGAATCCATATCTTGATTGGACTATCATGGCTATTAGAGCAAGTATGTTTGCCCACAATATCCTTGATTGATACCATTTTTTTACTTCTGCCATAATTTATCTCCTTATATATCTATCTAATAATCCTAAAAATTCACCCCATTGCCTCATTGAAAATAGGATAACTGGCGTTAAGAGGTAAACAAAAAAAGGTAATGCCAGTAGTATCCATATTTTCTCATGTATTAATAAACCGATGAATAGTGAACCAAAGAAAAATGAAATACAGAGTATTGCATCTTCGTATGTTCCAACGGTAAATCCACGTTTCTTATACATCCAGTTTCGAACTCTAAGCAACGTGAATATTGCAATCAATACAATGAACATCGATGCTATTTCTATTACCATTTGAACACGCTTATTCCCAATCCTATGATAGATATTGATATTCCTACGAACCAACATAACATTTTTTGAGTTGTCTCGATTCGTGTAACACGAGTTTCTAATGCTTGATTCTGTGCTAAAAAATAAAATAGTATATCCTTACTTGTTACTTTTGATGAGGCAGCAATAATTTCGTCATCCTTAGTTTCCATTGTGAATTGTTTTATTGCCTGAATTAACAGTTTCATGTCGTCTTTATCCACCCGTTTCATTACTTTCTTCATATTACCTCACCAATTTTAAAGATAGTGTGTATTCAAATACGTCTAATCCTATTGGTCTATAAATAAAACTGTCTATCACGTATGTTCCATCCCACTCAGTTCCCAACAGTGAAATTGTTATTTCCGTTCCGTTGTCTGCGATGTCTGCAATTTTGTTGAATCGAGTTAATGCATCATCTGCACTTTCATATCCAGTGAACGTGATTCTCTCATCGTTGATATCTTCGATATATGATGTGTAATTTCCGCTTCTGAATGAAAAACCAATTGAATTAAACCCAAGACTTCCATCCAAATTATCCCAATACGGTCTGCGGAGATAAACCAGGATAGCACCAGTGGAATCCAACATTTCCATATCCTTTGAAGATATCGCCATGATATAATCAGATATCGCCAGTGTATCGGAAAGACTTAGCGTTTGATTCTTTAATATTGTCATTGCAGATGTTAACGCCAATGTGTCATATATTGAAAGCAAATATGCAGATTCTTTTAAGTATAATATTGCTTCCTTTAATGTTAATGTATCACTAATATTTTTATAGAATGCCTTTACAAATGTTTCTGTCATTGTTAGATTTTCATTGACAGACCTATTAAAAGCCGTAGCGGTTTTAATGAGGTCATTTAATGCTAGTGTATCAGATAGTGTTTTAAAGTATGCGGTATATAGACTTGTGATACACGAATCAGATATTGCAATAGTGTCACTAAATGTTCTTATAAATCCAATTTGTCTCCTAATTAGGTCATTGAGTGTTACCGTATTCGATAGGTTCTTTCCATATATGAATGATTTTGAATCGGAGAACGATACCGAATCAGATAAATCCAATCCTCTTAAATATTTAAAATCATCGGATATTGTTAATGTTTCTGAGAAATTTCTATTAATATATTTTAGTGTTGCTATGGCATCGGATACTGCACATGAATCCGATAATTTCCATCCGAATGTTCGTGCTATTGCATCGGATATTGATAGGGTATTTGATAGATTTTTTCCGTATGTGAATGCCTTTGCATCCGATAGTGTTAGTGTTTCTGATAGCAACAATCCACGTAAATATTGAAAGTCATCTGATATTGATAGTGATTCAGAAAATCCCTTTCCAGGTTTTTTAGATATTAAATCTGATAATGATAATGTATCCGCTACGGTTCTTTTCCAAACGGATGTTCGAGCAATTGAATCGGATATAGTTAATGAACTTGCTAATGCTTTTGTTAATGCATTACCCGCATTTGTTTCTTCTGCACCGTAACTTGAAACGGTAGTTTCTGTATCTGGTCTTTCTCTTAAAAAAATCCAATCCATGCTGCATCCGTGAGTTTCACCATTGCTAACTGCGTAACCAAGAGCAGGTTTTATGCTACCAGTTGGGTCATTGGTTGATGAATTTGCTTTCTCCGTTCCATTATATTTACAAATAATGTTTGTGCTTGTTCTAATTATATCGTATAATGCGTAAGTTTCGTCATTTGGTGAAACACAAGCAGCACTTTGATATGCTACGGTATCTGACCAATACCAATATTCAACCGATGCACCACCATCTGCTAAATTTCCATATTCTGGTGTTGTATATGGTGATGCTGCGGTAATACCAAATCCCGTATTTATCATTCTGCAACTACCAGTTGCTTTTGCCCTAAATCGCAATGCGTGATTTCTTCCATATGCATTTTTTGCTGAATATCTGGCAACTTGATGATAATTATAAAATACTGCAATGCTGCTTCCCATTGATTGTAAAAATGCAGTTCCAGTTAAATCCCATTTTGTTAAATCCATTGCAACGCCAGTAAAATCATCAAAGAATGCGAATGTATTGTCTCCATTTGATGTTGTAGATGCAGCAGCATTTCCATAATACATATAAAGTGCAGCATCACCATTTGTTTCTATCCACACAACCGCAACACCATCTGTGGTGTATGATTCTATCCAATAGTCAAGTTCTGCATTTTCAGCAGAGTTTGTAAATCTCAAATCATTGAAATCTGTATTACAGTGACTTTCACAGTTAACATCACAACTACCTTCTCCAACATCACTACCGATTAATATTTTTATTTGATAACCTGCGGAAGCATTTGATAGGTTATATTTTTTCTTATACGACCAACTTGCATTCCACCAGGCATATTTAGATAATGTTGATGTAACTAATTTTGAAAATTCTAATTTTGGTATGATATCTATTGAAAAATTTCCTAATTTTGCAGATTTATTTCCACAGATATCAATAATAATATACTCATCTTTTTTAATTTTTAATGAAGATATATCTTTTATTTCTTTCCAGATTGACCTTACTTCTATTTCATTTTCTTTATATTCTTCAATTATTGGTGATTGGCATGGAGTTCCGTCTAAAAGTTTAGAATCCCTATATCCAATTACTCGTTCTTTTGTTTTTTCTACGGTAGTTGATGTTTTTATTAATATCTTATATTTAATATTCCATTTATTTGCATCTGATACTGATTCTGTAGTTGTATGTGATAAAAATTTAAGTAAATCTGGTGTATAGTCACCATCTATCTTTATCGCTAGTGGCATGTGGGCATCGCATAAAACCTGTTCGTGGTAGACCATCCTATCTTTATCTTCTACCCAGGAAAAACCGAGTTCACTGTATTGCTCTCGTGTTTTGATGAGAACTGTCGTTATTTTCGCCATTTTAATCACAGAACTCCAACTCTAACATCCACTCATATGTGTTTGTTTTCTTAGCGACCTGATGCCATCCGAATGAAATTATATTGTAATTTATTGGAAGTCCAGTTAAATAACCAGTATTCATTTCGGTGTATCGTAAACCTGCGATGTTTATTGATTGTTTCAATTTGCCTAATGCTCTAATACAGTGTATGATATCCTCACAGGTTGATACGCCATCGGTGCAACCATCCCAGAGAACTCCAGATAATATCATTCGCTTTGATGAACGACCCAATCCGTAAACTTCCCTGTCTCCAGACCAGAAGTTTAGAGCATTTATATTAATATTTTGAATTACTTGAATATCAACTGGTTTTGGAAGATAACAAGTTGAATCTGATGAAGTCCTAATTTCAGCATAACACTGTGTCGTTCTTATTTCAGGACTATAGAACACTGGACTGTAATTTACAACAGCATAACATTGAGTTGTTCTCGGTTCTTCTCCAGAACTTCCCATATAAAAGTATTGAACGAATCCAACGATTAGTGCATCTATTTCCGCCCAAGTCCAAGCGACATTGGTGAATGGATTTAATAACCAAGTATCTGTGTATAATGCATACTGCATTGTTAGTGCCTTTCCAGTTGCAGTATAAACTGTTCCATGTGTCGTTATTGAATTTGCAACCATATTTCCGTTAACTACATTATTTCTACTTCTATTATAAATAGTAACTGAATTTATTGGTCCAGTTTCAACAGTGTGGTCTGTCATATTGAATTTTGCATTTCCACCAGATAACCAATAATTACAAAATATATAAGTTGAATCATCATCTGGACTTACATCATCTACAAAACTCCATAAATTTGCAGTTGTGAAACCAGGATAACCACGAACACCACCATAAGAAGAATCAGATATCGGTCTTAATGTTAAATCAGAAGTTCCTGGTGACATACTCGGTGAACTACACACAATACCTATCTGAAGATTTGCTATGTCTATCCAGGTCCAATCCGTTGCACTTGATAATTCTTTTTCCCACGTGTAACTTATATTTGCATAACTTGATGTTAATCCAAAATCAATAGATTCTTCAATTGTAGTTCCACCATCGATACTGTATAATATTTTATATATGCCAAGTGCTGCCTGTGGGTCTAAGTTTGATTTTGCCCTGGCAACTATTCGGACTGATGTTATATTTCCGAGTGGAGTTGGGGGGTCAATTGTCCATAGGTCGCTAACTTCAGAAACATAACTATTGTAAACATAAGAGGCATCATCATCGGCAATAACATCATCAACGCACTCCCATCCGTCACCAGTGCTTGTTGGTAAATCATCTATTGCACCCACTCCGTTTGGTCTTAAAACCATCGGAACTTGTGCTGTATTTAGCGTATATAATGCGATAGTTGGAACAGATGGACCTGGCATGTTTATCCTCTTATGGGTATTTCAATTTTAAAGTCTGGTAAACTTGCATCGTTTCCGTGCAATAGCACACAATGAACATTTGTGCATACCGCTTCAACTTTAACGTATAGTCTTTCCTCATCTTCTATCTTCTTTTCTTCCCAACAGTCAATCCAGAATGGAAAACACACGCTGTCTCCAATCCCAAGACCACCATTCCATGCGAGTGCTTTATTGACTATAACATGCCCAGTTGACACCAATTCTTCATCAGAATTATCAGAACCCATCTTACATAGAGTAACTCGATATGAAGTGACTTGTGTTGCACCACCACTTGCTTCATATACTACAAATCCTTTGATTACTCCCTCAACGAAGTAAATCTTTTTTGTGTAGAATGGGTATAGGAAACTTACAGTTGTAGAAGCGAGTGTTGAATCCGTAGTGTCACAACTTGAATCTATATAATCTCTGTCTAATGTATAGTGATGTGCTGAAAACAATCCGAAATTGAAAGACCAATGATTCGGATAGAATCCATATAGAGTTTCATAATATCTCTGGTCGTCAAGTGACATAATTATCTTCTCCTATATTTTGATGAAAGTTTTCCAGTTGAATTGTATTGCATGAGTTGTGAATCTATCGCCATTGTAACTGCTGCTGCAATATCTTGTGGACTTGCATCGGTTTTAACTGGAATAGATATCGTGATATTTCCTATTGACACACCACCGCCATTTTGACCTGCGGGAGTTACCGATTCTCCCTTATGAAGCATATATACACCAGTTGATGGAACGTAATCTGTTCCTTCAGCATATCCCTTCACCCCCATTCTATTAAAGAACTGATTTGTTGGTGAACGTTTTTGAAACCATTCTTTTGCATTTTTTGGAACATTCGCCAAAGATTCCGTTCCAAATACCTTTTCATATGCTGATTTAAGTTCTGGATTAGACACAATTTGTATTAATGTTTTTTCCTTATCGTTTTCTGACTTTTTCAATTTTTTCTCATTTATGCCCAAATCTGTCGTTTGTTCTTCATATAATTTTTTTTGTGCTGCCAGATTATCTCTTAAATTCTGTGTATCCTCATCACGAGTATCCATCAATATCCAGAGATTGTGTCTTTCATTGTCTATATATGCATTTAAAATGGCATTTGCTTCATCATATGCTATTTTTTTTGCTGAATTAGTCGCAGAATTATGTTTAACATCTGCATTATATTGATTTTCCATTTCTTGAATCCTTAATTGTGTATTTTCAATTTCAAGTTGTTTCATCATTTTCTTTTCTGTTCTTGTATTTCCATGCCTTCTCATCATACCGATTAATTGTAATTTAAGCATTTCAATATTATTTCTAGCCATAGCAATAGCCAAATCATTGTTTGCTTTTTCCGCTTCTTCTGTTTCCTTCTTAGTATCCTCCATTGCAGAATTATATTCGTATATTGTTTTTAATGCATCGTTCATACTATGTCCGTATTTATCGAATACTCCAGTGTATTCTCCTATGAACTCTGAACCATACTTTGCAGCCATATTCGCATATTCAGAAAATCTTTCATTTTTTGTTTGTGCTTCTGAAACTGCAATACCATATTCTAATATATTTGCAGAACCTTTGAACGGAACATTCAATTGTTCATTTAAATCCGATATACTCGATTTTAATAGAACTATTGTATCTTTTGTATTTTTAATTGATGAATCCATATCATCGAATGCTGATTTTACACCATCAATTGATGGTTGTAATTTTGATTGTGCATCTGTCAAATTTTCCATACTTGCGGTAGCACCTGCATCAAGGACTTGAAGTTGATTAAGTAATGCAGGTCCAAGTTGTTTAAGACTTGTCTCCCCACCCTGAGATTTTGCTTCCTCATCTATCTGAATCATTGTCAATCCCAAGTCTTTCAATGCTTGATTTGTCTTATCAAAAACTTTTGTATCAAAGTTAGTTCCTAAATTTTTCATATATTTTGATTGCAATCCCAATAAATCTATTCCCTCTTTTGCCACTCTAATATTTTCCTTTTTTGTTGCCAGTGCTTTTAATTCATCGGCATTCGCTGAATATGCGTTCATTTCTCCCCAGGGTATTGCTTTTTGCGGTGAAACGCCTTCTTTTAATTTTTCTAAAACTGTTTTATCTCCAGTTTCTACAGGTTTCACTAAATTATCGAACCATGCTTGTTTTATGGACATAACCGCTTTATCAAAGGTTTGAACGGCTGCATCGGCATTTCCACCAGAAAACAAAGTTCCCCACCATAGTTGTGCTTTTTTCCACCAGATATCAACGCCACTCCATACTTCACCAATACTTCTCTCTATCTTTTGCATTGATTGTTCTAAGATATTAGCCATCTGTTGTTGTGTGTTCATCATTGCTGCGAGTGCATCCTCAGTTTTTCCAGTTGCAGTTTCCAATAATTTCATATCATCTGTAAATCCTTTTAATCCTGTTTCTCCAGTTAACGCAAGTGCTACCCGCAAACTTCTCATATTTCCAATCAATTTTGGCAATATTTCAACACCGTATTTTTCAACGGCTGCTGATAATTGTTCAAGAAAACCAGTTAGTCCATGAGTTTGTAATGCAGTTGCAGACATTTCAATTCCATATTTTCTTGCTGCATCGGCTGCTTCTTTTGTTGGGTCTGCTATTCCTTGTAGTAATAAACCAAGACCACGAGTAACTGAATCTATGTGTTGCCCTTGTCTTGTTGCAGCAGACATTGCAGAAGTTACTTCATCTAATGAAACACCAAGATTTGCAGCAATTGGAGTAACGTAACCTAATGAATCCTCCAAATCTTTAAATGTAAAAACACCACGAATAACTGATTGAAATAATTTATCCGATACCTCACCCGCATGTGCAGCAGATAAACCATATGCATTTAAAACACCAGTGAGTGTGTTAACCGCACTCGTTGTTGTTGTTACACCTGCTATGGCTGCTTTTGTCGCAACTTCTAATAAACCTATTGCATCTTCAACTTTAAATGCTGCTGATACTATATCGTATAAACCTTTTGTCATATCACCAACAGATTTTCCGAATCTTATAGATAATTGTGTGATACCAACTTCCAATGATGGCAATGTATCACGAGTTGTTGAATCTAAAATTGAACTTACTTCCGCCATTTGCATTTCAAATGAACGAAATGATTGCACAGATTCATCAATCCACTGTCTTAATTCTTGATATGCTTGTGTTCCCATACTGATTACGGCATTTAATCCGATGAATCTCATCATGGTGCTATTCAATGCTGAACCCAATTTGCCTTGAGTTGTTGCTACCTTATAAGATGCAGTTTCTACGCTTTTTAATCCATTTGATGTGGTAGTTGTTACAGTTTTCATTCCAACTATCGCACCATTTAATCTTTCAATGCTCGTTTGAGTTGTCTTTGCAGTTCCTTTATCTGTTATTTGTATGACGAGCCGTTTCACTACATCTTCAGCCATATCATCACCGCTTTTTACTTGCGATTTTATCCGCAATCATTTTTTGTTGTTGAGTTGATAATTTTCTAACTCGTTGAGTTGGAGGTCTATTTTCATATATCATTTGGTTTATAACTCCTTTGAAATCCCTAAATGACATATTCAATATATCAGACATATTACCAACTGTTAAATATACTTTATATCGCCATTCAATCAAATTTTTTAATTGTTCCTCAACTGTTAAATCGGGGGGGTCTATTCCCCTTTCTGAAAATCCTGGTTATTCACTTCTATTCCAGATTTTCCAGAATTGTAAACAGCAGCCCAAAGTTCAACGAAATCATCTGGGTGCATTGATTGTAAATCTTTTTCAGTTACCTTTAAATCAATATCGTGTAATGACAACAGCATCATCTGTAATCGATATGTTTTATCATAATCAGATTGTTTCATTACTTTCAATCTTAGTTTTTCATCAAGTGGCAACATCATTTCTAAAAGTAGTTCGTGTTTTGCCACAGTCCACTCTGGCATTGTGAAGGACTTTCCTTCATTTACAAATTTTAAACTATATTGTTTAGACATGTTTTACCTCAGACCCCATGTTCGAGTTGAACGAACATCCAATGTGGTATCTTCCCTATGGGGTATTAAATAATAAAAAGGGGGGATTCCCCTTAGACTGTTGAGTATGAGAATGTTTTTCCAGTGAATGGTGCGTTCTCCTTCATTATATCACCAGAGATGTTTACATCTATTTCACTGTTTTTCCACTTGCAGTTTTCAAGTGTTATCTCAGGTGCACCTGCACCACCGAGAGCAACCACCAAATCGAACTCCGCTTGGTTGACAACATCGGATAGGTGTTTTCCACCACCTTCATTCAAAGATATGTCACAAGACCCAGAGATGTTTAATTCACCTGCGAATGCATATTGTTTTTCAAGTGAATCATGGTCGAAGTAATTCTTTGTTCCGTTGTCGATTGTGAAATCAATTGAATTGGTGATGTATGCCAAATCTCCACCGTTTGCTTGGATAGACCCCGCTACGTTGAATGCACATATGTCTCCACCTAATGCACCTGGTATTGAACCAGTTGGTGTTGAATCGGTAACTACACTTTTCACATCAAAGTCCATCACATACACATATTCATTGTTTATGCTAGATGAAATCTTACATGATTTATTTACTGAACCTTTAATCCAGTATGCTGTTGCATCTGCACCAGTTGGACTTATACATGAATTTGTTGTTAGATAGAAAGCGATTGATGTTAAAGCACAAGTTGCACCATCACGCACAACTGCATCATCAAAGAGTGTATCACCAACTTGTGGGATGTATTCCAAATGGAATGAGTAGTCATTGCATTGCTCGAGAAGATAACATATCTCTGGTGCATCTATTCCACGTAGTCCTTTGTGTTTGTCTCCTAGCGTAACTTTTGCATCGAGAACCTTAATAGATATTGGTTTTCCCGCATGTGTGGGAACTGAACCAACACCATATGAAGTTTCTACATAATAACGTATTTCACCCTGAAAGGGTAGTCCTAAATTCGCCATTGTTTTTTCCTCCTTCTTTTAATCCGATTATGAAGCACCGAATGTTATTGTCCAAGTAATTTTCAGTGTATCAGCACCACCTTTGACGATACCCGCAAAGACTGAACGACATAGCATTGTTCCCGCAGCAACATCATTAAAAATACCTGCTTCTTTTAAAGTTGCGGTGGCATCACCTGCTGCCCAATCTCCAATGTATATGACATCGTTATCATCACCACCACCACCTTGAGTTCTACTTGTTAGTGCATTTCTATCTACTTCTGCACCGAGAGTTGTTTGTGCTGCATTGTCGTTTGCATCAGATGTTCCAACCGCCATATATCCCATTGAAACTTCGCTTGTTCCTGTCATTTTCTTAGCGATGTGAGCATCCCCAACAGCCATGATGGTGTTGTGAACGAATCGTTCATCCTTTAGTTGTCCATCAGGACCAAAAACTTCGATGTGAAGTTTTCCTATTGCTACAAATTTTTCTTTAACATTTTCCTTCATTTATTTTTCCTCCTTCAATTTTTTTATTCTAATTTATCTTGATTTTCAAGATATTTTTTCCAATTACAATTTCTACATAATACTTGATAACCAATTGGATAATCAAGTTTATTTAAGTAGAAATATATTCCCATTTTATTTGTTTCCTTTCTAGTTTTATTTCCATCGTTATCAATATGGTCTAAATCTAAACAATCAATATCATTAAATCCACATTTATTGCATATCATATGCCCATCAGAATATATAAATAATGCAATTTGTTTCATTTCCCATTTGTAATTTTTTTTTCGTTCTAATTCATGTTCTGTGTTATTTTCATAGAAATTTCTATGCCATTGTCTACAATAATCTGAGATTTCTTTTTTTGTTCTCACGGTCTATCCCACCAAATTATTGAAATTTCCATCACACGATGATAAATAACCTGTCGAGCATGTGTTTCTACTAAAACACGACCTGTGCTATCCATGTTCATAAAGTGACAATTCGGTAAAACACCACATTGATTTATTCTTATTATATCGCATAGTTTGTCTGATATTAACTTACCAAATTTGTTTTGTTCTATATTATCACTCTTTTGCCAATACACATGAACATCAATTACCGCTTCGTGTTTTCTAGTTCTAGCACGGATATCTTGTGGTGCTGCACTCTCATGCAGCAATCCAAATTCTACGAATGGAAGCGGTGGTAATACATCTGATTTTGATTCTTCAGTTAAGTAAATCGATATCTGGTGGACATTCCCATTGGCATCCGTTATTGTAATTATTCTCTGGTTTGTTCCAGTTTGGAATAAATCCGCAGCAGTTGTTATCACTGTGCGTAATGCTTCTCGTGGGTCGAATGAATCGAAAGTCATAATTAACGACCTGAACCAATCATTGGAAATCCAATTTGTTCTATTAAATCCTCATATCGTTTTAAGAACCGTTGTGTTTCAGTTGCACGATTTGATTGTAAATCTGCGAGTGTTGCCTTATCCAAACTCTTGAAAGCGATTAATGCTTTGTGTGCTGCTAAGTAAGCAACTGCTTCACGCATTAATGCCTGGTTGTATGTCTCTGATTGATGAGAATATGTAACCATCGCTGCTTTTATTGTGCTTGGAACGGCTGCACCGCTAATTTGTGTTAATTCAACTATCCCGTTATTTCCATCGGTGACTGTTGCTTTTCCAACTACTCGAGTTCCAGTGTCATCAATATATGCGAAGGTAACATCTTCTCCACATGTGAGTTCACCGAATCCAGTTACCGCAGTATCTCCGTTTGAATCCGCTATCGGATAGTTTCTTACTTGGAAATTTTTATTTGTTCCATCAAAATATAATCCTGTATCTGGGTCGCATAATGGTTGTTCATTTGTGTGAAGTTCGTATATTTCTCCCAATGTCTCAAGATATGCATACCATGCAATCATTGCAAGTTTATAATCAGACATATCACTTTGTTGGAATGCCCCAGATAGTTCACGAATCCTTGATAGAACATCCCAGGGAAATACAACGAAATTGAAAAATGAAAGTGAATCATATGTTGATGTTTCTATTTTAATTGAATATATACCAAATGTTGCCGTTGATGATAAAGAAAAATCATAATTGTAAATACCAACACCAGTTGTTGGCATTGAATCATTTGATACCAATGCAACACCGCATGGGTCATAAATTGAAATGCTAACGGAACTTGGGTCTACCATCGCACTCGTTAGAATATTTTTTATATATATTTGTGTATATACTGAATCACCTTGAGAATAAATGCCCTGTTCTTTTGGCTGCGTGATTATGTATCGCTTCATAAACTATCACCATACTTCCAGTTGTAAATTGTTTGTGCTGCAAGAAATACTGGAAAATACTCTTGCATTATTTCATCATATGTTTTTGTAATAAACGTGTATTCGCCATCTCGTATTTGAAGTATTCCAACACCTTCAACTTTAATTCCAGTTTGCTCGTGGAATGCTTGAACATACGCAGCCATCTGTAACCAGTATTCATCGTATATCCCACGAGATGTTTTCCAATCTAATATGTAAACCTTTCCATCAAATAATCCAATGAAGTCGCAAGTTCCCGCATATCGATATTTATCACTCCAAAGATGTTGTTCAAGTGCTTGAGTATTTATCTTGTGCAACTCACGCCACTTGTTGAAAACCTTAATGCTATCCATTAGAAATGAATCGTAATTTTCTGATAGTTCTTCTCCCTTCAGTGTCACTTCTATTAGTTTGTGAACCGTTGAACCAAAACCTGAACGGGTCTTTAATATTTCTTTTGCTTTTGTTGCACCAGTTTTTGCATACCAAGCACGGAGTTCTGGTTTGTCTATGATGCTGTTTATTCTCGTCACACGAGCATACTTAATTCCTCTTATCAAGTAATGATTGTCCGTGCATATGAACTCACTTGGAGTTTTAATATCCCAATTTTTTTCTTGCATATATCTCTCCAAAGACTTGAACTTTGGTGTGTGCCACTAAAGATTAAAGAAGGGATTTCTCCCCTATACGTTCTGATATTGTTCTTGGTATTCATCTTCATCGTCTATTACCGCAAGTTTACGGATTTTACCAGATGAATCAACTATGGTTATGTATCCAGTTATTGTCTTTTCACCATCGGTTGAATATTCACCGAATTTAACTAATCCGTGATATGATGGGTTTAGATAAATATTCCTATCGTATGCTGTCGGTGATGACATAGATGCCGCACTAATCACTGAATCCATTATTCCTGGCGTTGGTGTGCTAACCCCAAAACAGAAATAATATCCGTCACCTGGGTCTACATTTACCGATGCATCGGATGTGAAAAACCTTATTTCGTTATCGGCGTTGTCATCAGTTGCTAAACACATTCCATTGCCTGATTGCATCCAAATGTAAGGTTCGTATGTTTCATTGTTTGCCGCTATAGTGAGAATCATTTCTTTGAATTCTCCACCCGTCATTATTGATTCGCCATATCCGCTATCTGTTACATTAGAAACATCAAATGTGAATGCCACATTTTCATAGCATTCATCCCAAATATAAAATGAGGTTTCTGCATCCATTGGACATTCGAAATTTCCAAATTCCATTAACATATACAGTAAGAAATACATATCTAGGTAGAACCACATTTCCATGCTGATTCCGCCCTCATTGCAACACCAGAAGTTTGATGTGTTGTCGAAATTCCACCACTCACCAATGTCAACTCTCATAAAGAATGGAACATATCCATCTGGGAAGTTCGGTGGTAGTTCGGGAAAGTCATCTCGTGCCATATTTGCCTCCTATTCTAAAGAATAAGAAAGAGGATTTAGTCCTCTTAACATGCGTCAGGTGTTCTGATTAACCGAATTGCACCAGTGTCGAGTTCATCGATACCAACATACATGTGGATTGCCACAGTTGTTGAATCACAATCGATGTCTCGGTCCTGTTCCATCTTCGGTTTCATACCCCATCCTTCTCCAACTGCTCGAGATGAATCGAGAATTACCGCTACAGTTGTATTGGTAACAGTTGAGCAGACGGTTGCACAGTTGTATTCAATTACATCCAGATTTCCAATTTTGGAAAGTTTATTTCCATCAAAGGATATTTGGAATCCCTGTTGACTGTTTGCCTGTTGGTATTTGAAGTATGCAGCAAGTTGTGGTCCGAGAATAACCTTATCTGGTCTGTAACCTGCATATCTCATGGCTGCTTCTTGTGTGATAATCAGATTATATAATCCGATTGCTTGGAAGCAACAACTGTCGAGAGAAGGTCCAGAGCAACACTCATCGAGATGAACGTGTGCAGCAGCAGATGTAATCAATTGATTCCAGATTTCGGTATCGACCTGTTCGGCAAGAGCATCGGACATATCCTCAAGAATACCATCCTTTACAATGTCTCCCGCAAGTTGCAAGTCGAGTTCACAAATCTCAGCAAGGTCACCGTATGAATCCAAGTGTAGACTTACTTTGGTAAATGAACTTGAGACACAAGACAGACACTCACATGGTCCGAGTGGTCCTTGTGCTGTTCGTTTGCCACGAATACGGATGGAAACAGTATCTCCTTTTCCTCTTTCGAAATCTACGCCACGAACTGTAACTTTACCTGCTAGTTGTCCTTTGCAATAGAATGCACCCCAAACCATACTGGCAAATGTTTCATTTGGTGTCCAAGCAGATACATCGTTGTCACAACCTGAATCGGAATCAACGAAATCATATCCACCAGTTACCCACTCAACACTACCATATTCAACTGGAGTGTATTTGTGGTTCTTCATGTATTTGTTTCTGAACACACCGAGGTCAGATTTTGGTTTCTTGGTTGCCTCGCCTGTTACTTCAATTCCAGTATTTTGTGTTTTACCGATTGCTTCGATAATCTCTTGTTTCAGAGCATCACGTTCTTTCTTCGCAGCCATCTCTACTTTAACTCGGTCAATTTCTGCCTGTTCATTGCGTAGAGCATCTGATTCTGCTTTAAGTCTTTCTGCCTTTTGTTTTGCAAGGGCGTTATATTCCGCCTCTGCGTTTTTCAATTCATCACTCATTATTTTTCCTCCTTCAATTTTCTAATCCTCTCTTTGAAGTCTGCTAATTTTTTAGCATCTTCATCACTCATCTTCTCGTCAGCACCGCTAACGGAAGGTTTTTCATTTTCGCATTTACAATTTTTACAAGATTCGCATGTCTGTTCTATAACAGTATTGTTATTCGCAAGTCCACAACCTCTCTTGTCATCACACGCACCTTTTATGCAGGTTGTTAAC
>Ga0315279_10001179_pt1 | contig 44659 bp, 38 predicted proteins | sample YL17G06_20_MG_FD_203694 | JGI IMG/M metagenome (GOLD analysis project Ga0315279, IMG submission 203694) | Sediment microbial communities from Yellowstone Lake, YNP, Wyoming, USA - YL17G06_20 | ecosystem: Environmental > Aquatic > Freshwater > Lake > Sediment | place: USA: Wyoming | collected...
AGACGCTCCTGCCCCGAATGCGTCCCCGGCGCCAGTATCACCCCGAGGATAGCACTCGCCACGCCCCAGTCAAGTACATTCTAATAACACCGCGTGCAGTCGTTGGGCAGCGCGACGTAACCTCTTCTTGGTATAGAGGACAAGTGATGTTTACTGAAGATTACGTACTGCGAATGATCAACCAAGCAGTTGCCGCGCTGGTCAAGATTATCGGACTCAAAAAGGCCGGAGATTTTCAAGAAGCTCAACAAGCCATCGACCAAGCACTTGAACAACTGCTTGGCCTGAGAGCGGATATAATCAAGCGTTTGGACGATGAGAGTTTACTAAAAGCTCTCACGCAACAGGGGCGATTGGACATTGAACGATTAGAGTTGATTGCTGATTTGTTCAAAGAAGAAGGGGATATTTTAGCTGCTCAGAACCTAATTTCCGAAAGCCGAGAGAGCTATCTGCGTTCTCTAATCTACCATCTTGAGACAGGTATTGGTGAAACAACTCAACATCCAATAGAACTTACGGGAGAAATCGAAAGATTAGTTCAGAATCTGGGTGCTCAAGATCTGCCGGATGATACACTCTGGACTCTGTTTTGCTACTACGAACAGACAGGAGCTTATAATAAAGCCGAGGATGCCATATTGAAAATGACAGTTCGTCCCGATCTTTATGCAGATATCCACCCCGAGCTGGTCGCATTTTATGAGCGATTGTTGGAAAGGCCGACCGGTGAATTAGCTGAGGGTGGGATAGACCTAGTGCAAGTAGAGGATAAGTTGGATAAAGCAAAGCAGAACACCGGAGGAGAAAATGGCAATTATGCATGTTGGTGAAATCCAAATGTATTATGAGATCATTGGTCACGGAGAGCCTGTCGTCTTCATCCATGGTCTGGGATCCAGTGCGCGCGACTGGGAAAATCAGATTGGTTTCTTTTCCAAGATCTACCAAGTTATCCTCTTTGATGTACGCGGGCATGGAAAATCTGATAAACCACCTGGGCCGTATAGCATTCCGCTATTTAGCAGAGATTTGATTGCGCTGCTCGAAGCGTTGCAGATCGGCCCGCTACACGTGGTTGGGATTTCCATGGGCGGCATGATCGGCCTCCAGTTGGCGGTTGACGCGCCCGAGCTGGTCAAGAGTCTGGTAGTGGTCAACAGCGGCCCGGAAATGGTCGTCAGGACACTGAAGGAACGCATCCAGATTTGGCAGCGTTTCTTGATTGTCCGGCTGCTCGGGATGCGCAAAATGGGAGCGGTTCTTAGCGGACGACTCTTTCCTAAACCCGAACAAGGTGAATTGCGGAAGGTTTTTGTAGAACGCTGGGCAGAGAACGACCCACGGGCGTACCGAGATGCAATGAGCGCACTTGTGGGATGGAGTGTCAGTGAGCACCTTGAGAAGATAGCCTGTCCCGTGCTAGTCGTAGCTGCGGACGAGGACTATACACCTGTAGAAGTAAAAGCAACGTATGTAAAGAGGCTGCAACATGGTAAGTTGGTGGTGATTGCTGATAGCCGTCATGCAACGCCAGTCGAGCAACCTGATGAATTCAACAAGGTAGTGATGGCGTTTCTACAGAGTACTGCGTAAATATCTGAACCAAAATACCGTTAGCTCATATCCATAAATTCAAAAGCCTGCTTTGACCGCAGGCTTTCTTATTGTAATGGTAGGGTAGTTACCTATCCAAAGAGCAGTACAATAAGGGCTATGAAAACCGCCTCGCCATTGAGCCTGGAAGAGCTGCTCAAAGAACTGCCTGAAATTTACACCAACGCGGATCGGGACGTTGTCCAGCGCGCTTATCGGGTTGCGGAGCGCGCCCACGCCGGTCAAAAGCGCGCCTCTGGCGAGCCGTATATCAACCACTGCCTGGCAGTCGCCGCCACCCTGGCCGACCTGCAAATGCCAGCAGAGGTGGTCGCGGCCGGCTTGATGCACGATACCGTCGAAGACACCAAGATAAAGCTGGATGACCTGCGCCGCGACTTCGATGACATCATCGCCAACCTGGTGGACGGTGTAACCAAACTGACGCAATTACCGCGCGTCTCGCGCGGTGAGCATCAAGAGGAACTCAAAGGCAAGTCGCCTGACCAGGAAATCATCGAACAGGCCGAGGACGAGCAATCCGTCCGTAACCGCAAGCGCGACCTGTCCATCGAAACCCTGCGCAAGACTTTCCTGGCCATGGGCGATGACGTGCGCGTCGTCTTGATCAAACTAGCTGACCGTCTGCACAACATGCGCACGCTGGGCTTTTTCCCCGAGCCAAAGCGCCGCCGCATCGCCCAAGAGACCCTGGATATCTTTGCCCCCCTCGCCAACCGCCTGGGCATCTGGCAGATCAAATGGGAGCTGGAGGATCTGGCTTTCCGCTACGTCAATCCTGAGAAGTACAAGGAGATCGCCGAACAACTGGCCGAGCGGCGCGAGTCGCGCGAACAGCAGATCCAGCAAATCGTCGAGCAATTCAAGCATACCTTATCCGAACACGGCATCCGGGCAGAAATCTACGGGCGGCCAAAACACATCTATTCGATTTACAAGAAGATGACCGAGAAGGGCAAATCCTTCGAGATGGTGCGCGACGTGCGCGGCGTCCGGCTGCTCGTCGCGGACGTTCCGGCCTGCTACGCCGCCCTGGGCTTGATCCACACCCGCTGGCGGCCCATCCCCAATGAGTTCGACGATTACATCGCCGTCCCTAAAAATAACTTCTACCAATCCCTGCACACGGCCGTCATCTACGACGATGGTAAACCAGTGGAGGTGCAGATCCGCACATCCGAAATGGACGAAAGCGCCGAGATCGGCATTGCCGCCCACTGGCGCTACAAAGAGGGCGGGCCACGCGATAAGTACGACGAGCGCATCAACTGGATCCGCAAACTGATGGAATGGCGGCAAGACGTGGACGACGCCCAGGAATTCGTGGACGGCATGAAGACCGATGTTTTCAAAGACCGCGTCTACATTTTCACGCCGCGCGGCGACATCATTGACCTGCCGGCCGGTTCCACGCCGATTGACTTCGCCTACCACATCCATACCACCGTCGGCGACCGCTGTCGGGGTGCCAAGGTGAACGGGAAACTCATCCCCCTCGAACACGAACTGCATACCGGCGAACAGGTCGAAATCCTGACCGCCAAACATGGCGGCCCCAGCCGCGACTGGCTGAATCCCAGCCTGGGCCTGGTGCACACACAGCGCGCCCGTTCCAAGATCCGTGCCTGGTTCAAGAAGCAGAACCGCGAGCAGAACCTCGTGCAGGGGAAGGCGCTCCTGGAACATGAGCTCCAGCGCCTCGGCCTGTCGGGATTCGATGAAAAGGTTTTGGAAGAAATTGGCCGCAGCTTTGAATTGCGCTCTCTCGATGATATTTACGTGGCAATTGGGAGTAGCGACCTTTCGGTCGGGCGCATCGTCAACAAGTTGCTAGAAACCAAAGAGACCGACGATATGCTGGTCATCGTGCCTCCCACCAGCGCACCAGCCTCACCCGGATCTGTGACCGTGCTCGGCTTGAAGGACATTCTGACCAATTCCGCCAGGTGCTGCAACCCCACGCCGGGCGATGAGATCGTCGGTTACATCACGCGCGGCCGGGGCGCGACCATCCACCGCCAGGATTGTCCGAATGTTCTGCGCATCCGTGACCGCGAGCGGCTGGTCAAGGTTTCGTGGGGTGAGAACGTGCGCACCTACCCGGTGTCGATCCGCATCTCGGCTTACGACCGGCAGGGGTTGATGGGCGACATCACCAACCTGCTCGACGCCGAGAACGTCAATATCCTGGATGTGAACGTGCGCATCAACAAGAATCTGGCCGACCTGCGACTGATCATCGAGGTCAAGGATATCGCCCAGTTGAGCCGCATCCTGACGCGCATCGAGAATCTACCCAACGTGCTGGAGTCCCAGCGCTTGCGAGGGGGATAATTCCATACACCAAACATCTTGCGCTGTGATTACATAATAGGTATAATGTCGCCGCCTTAGCGGGGATGCGCCCCGTTCCGGCGGCGAAGTGCTTTACCGATTGTGCCCTCTGGGGTAAAATCGCTGCCTGCAAATACAGAAGTAGAAGATTTGAGTAACTTCTCAAAAAAGTGGGGGTTGGGGGTTCGCCCCCATCTTCCCCCCAATTAATGAGAAGATACAGATTGGATGCTTTAGGATACATTATGGACAAAGGCCTCAAATGGGCTTCGATCGTCACTGCAATCCTCGGCGGACTGGATGCAGCTTACCTGCTCATTTATAAACTGACCAGCGCCCAGGCCATGTGTCTCGGCTCCGGAGATTGCTCCACAGTCAACTCCAGCCGCTACTCGGAGATAACCGGCATCCCTGTATCTTTGCTCGGTCTGCTGGCATACCTGGCCATCATCGGCATCCATGCCCTCGAAACGCGCAGCCGCTTCCTCAAACAGAACGGCAATTTGCTGGTCTTCGGTCTAAGCCTTGCTGGCGTGCTGTTCTCGGCCTATTTGACCTACGTGGAGCTGTACGTTATCCACGCCGTATGTCCGTTTTGCGTGGCTTCGGCCATACTCATCACCATCATTTTCATCCTTGCGATCATCCGCTTGATCCGACAACCATAACATCTCAATAAAATGGGAGCGGGGGGGGTGTGCGGGCGGTCGCGAAGCATACCCGCGAAGTACCCGAAGGGTGAAGGGTGCGCAGCCGCCCGCACACCCCCCATCTTCCCCCAATTATTGAGAGGAGACAACAAACCAACCTTTAGGAGGAATTCCATGCCCCGCATTCGTTGCCACTACGTGGATTGCATCTTTCTAGACGAGGGTTATTGCAGCGCCGCAGCGGTCGAATTCGACGCCGACACAGGTTGCGCCACATACTCGCCTAGCGCAGAGGCGGCCACCAATGACGATTGGGAAGAAGAAGAGCTGGAGGAATGGGAGGAAGACGAACTCGAGGACGAAGAAGATCTTTGGCTGGACGAAGACGAAGATGAAATATAAAAACCAAACGACACACAGTCTGATTGTAATCTGCTGCTTCCCTGACCATGAACCGGTCCGCCGTTAAACCCGTTGGGGCGTTTTTGTGAAACGCCCCAACCTTATTTTTCTCCTTTCAGCGCGTACAACAAAATCCCCGCCGCGACCGCCAGGTTTAACGAACTGACCCGTCCGCGCATCGGCAGGGATACGACCAGATCACAGGCTGCCGCTTGCTCCGGGGTCAGCCCCTTCTGCTCGCTGCCCAAGACCAGAATCGTTGGGACTTTGGCAGGTTGCAAATCATAATCCGTCGTCGCATGAGCTGAAGAGCCGACCAGTCTATAGCCGTTCTTACGCGCCCATTGCACAAAATCATTAAAAGAAGCCTGGATGACTGGCTTCCAGAACAGTGTTCCCATGCTGGCTCGCACCACAGACGGGTGATACAGCTCCACGCCGTCATCCAGGAGAAACAGCCCGTCCGCGCCGGCCGCGTCGAGCGTGCGCAGGATCGTCCCCACGTTGCCCGGGTCTAACGGAGATACGACTGCCGCGCCGAGATGAAAGTTTTCCGGTGTGCTGTGTGCCAATGTCAGGTGTCGCTGGCGGACGACAGCCAGGATTCCCTGGGGGTTATCCTTGTCTGCGAGATCAGTGAACAGGTCAGAGGTTATGGCGACGACGCGCACACCGCGGCGGGATTGCTCGTCCACCAATTGGCGTGCGAAGTCGCTGGTCAGCAAATCCGGGCCGTAGAGCAGGATTTCGATCTCCCAGCCTGCCTCCACGACCTCCCCCACGTGATGGATGCCCTCCACGAGGAACAATCCCGTTTCCTGGCGCGCCTTGCGTTGACGAAGTGCGCGCGCTTGCCTAACGAGCGGATTGCTGCGGCTGGAGATAAGGTTGAGCATGGGATGATTTTACCCGATTCGGATATTATTTTACGTGAATTATGATAAGGTTCTTAGTAGCTACTTCAGTCGTTCTTTGCTTGGTAAGAAACGGCTGAAGCCATTTCTTACAATTACTTTAGGTGCAAACCATTGACAATGATTACCACAAGGAAATTTGATGCCAACCGCTATTACACGTATGCCCTCTGGCTGGCGTTCTTCACCATCTTCTATAATATCGCCGAGGGGTTGGTATCTATCTATTTTGGCGCGCAGGATGAGACGTTGACCCTCTTTGGCTTCGGCGTGGACAGCTTCATCGAGGTCATGTCGGGCATCGGCATACTGACGATGGTGCTACGCATCCGCCAGAATCCGCAATCGGAGCGCTCCCAATTCGAAAGAACTGCCCTGCGCGTCACCGGCCTCAGTTTTTACCTGTTGACAGCCGGATTGCTGACAAGCGCCGTTTTCAACATCATCACCAGGCACAAGCCGGAGACCACACTGGTCGGTGTGATTATCTCCTCGATTTCCATCGCCTTCATGTGGGCGTTGGTAGCCCTCAAGCGCAAAGTGGGCCGGGCGCTGGATTCTGCCCCCATTCTGGCCGACGCCCAATGCAGCCTGGTTTGCATCTACATGTCGCTCGTCCTGTTGGCAGCCAGTTTCATCTACCAGTTGACCAGCTTCGGTCTCGTAGATAGCTTGGGCGCGCTGGGTTTGGTTTATTTCTCAGTCAACGAAGGCCGCGAGTCGTTCGAGAAGGCAAGAGGGATGGAATGTTGAGAAAGAGCAAAACCTCTACAATTGTTGGGGAGTTATATCGTCGCTGACCCCGATATCTGTCATGGCAAGCCAACTTTTCACGGCACACGCATCTTCGTTTCAGACGTGCTGAATATGGTCGCCGAAGGAATCGTTTGGGAAATCATCATTGAGCAGTGGCATGGCAACATTACATAAAGAAGCAATTTCCGAGGCGGTGAAATTGTCCAGCGAGGCATTCTTGAAACATGCTGACGAATTTCGCTTGGAGCTAGTCGCTGTATGAACATCCTTTTCGTCTTCGTTCCAGTCGGCAAACGTGCGAACTGGGATATTCTTTTTGAGCAGGGTGCCTGGCTTTGTAGTGCTCAGGCCATGCGTTTTGTAGAAACGCACATTCGCAAGACACAGATTTTGGAACAATCACGAGGAATCCAAGTCCATGTATAATCAATCATAGAAACACTATGAACGGTACCTTTTCTAGTTATTCATCCAAATATGTAGCACGTTACTCTGCTTCTCAGAAGGAACTTCCGCAAATGCAATTTTATGGCGTGGAATTTCGAATCTTGGCAATTTCAATTGTCCTTATATTGCTGTCGGCTTGCACACCCAAGAATAATGGTCAGCAGAAGTCATTGCCCGGTATCCCCGAATTGAATTCTGGATCGCCGGTATCATCACCGCGACCAGGAAGTACGACTGGAAATCGCTTACCCCCGACCGACGAGCCATCACCAACTCTGAATGAAGCGATTACGCAGCAATTGGCGACACAACCGGCCGTAGTAACTGAAATTGCGGGAACGCCAGAGATCAACTGGCGCGATGTTCCCATCATGCCCGATGTGAGTCAACACGTGCTTCAAATTTACCAAGATGGTCAGGCTCAAGGCCGTAACCCGCACAATTTCTCCGTTATTGGCGACTGCCAGGCAGTCCCTTTTGTTTTTATGGGGCCTTTCGAGCGTGGCGAGTTAGAACCTGACAGCGCGGAAAGTAATCTTTGGAGTGCCATTGGCCAATTCAAAGGTTCATTTGTTCGCCAGGGTATGGCTGTACAAGGCGGATTTACAGCCGCTTCCATCCTGAATCCCATTCAGTCTGACCCCCATTATTGCAAACCCGGTGAAACTCCATTAACCTGCGAATACCGTCTGCACAACCCGGCCTTTGTGCTAATCACTTTGGAGACCTGGCTCGACCCGAATACTGTGGATCGTTACGAGATTTACCTTCGCAAAATTCTGGATTATGTGATTGAACGTGGTTCTGTCCCCATTTTGCTCACTAAGGCCGATTCTTCTGAATTACGAAGCAGCACTCATGTCATCAATCCAGCTATCGTGCGAGTCGCGCGTGATTATGATGTACCGGTAGTCAATTTCTGGCGGTCTGCCCAATACCTTGATAATTACGGCATTGATCCCAACCGTGAAGGATTCCACTTAAGCGAAGATGGCTATAAACTAAAGAACATTCTGGCCCTTCGAGCCTTGTATACGGTGTGGAAGGCTGTTGAACAGCAAGATGTCAGCAGTGGCAATAGGAGTGGCAGTCTGGGCAATCCTACTACCACATCCACACCGCAGGCTACTCCCACTCCCCAGCCCGGTCCGTTGGTCACAGCGCCCAATTGTGAGGGAGGCTGCATCTTTTTTGCTACTGCCGCCTCCCAAGATGGTGTGGTGATGTCTCAGGGGATCTTTGCATACGCTTATCGTGACCACAAACTGACTTCGGTGCTTGGCAAAGGTTTTGACCTACAAGACGTCAGCGAGGATGGCCAACGGCTGCTAGTGAACCAAGTCAACCGCCTCTACGAAATCAATCTGTCGAATGCCTCTGCCAACCTCATCAGCGAATCGTTCTTCCCACTTGGGAAACAAGGCGCCTATTGGAATAACGATGAAAGTATGATTATTTTCCTTGATCAAAACAATCCCCTCCAAACCGAATCGGGCGAGGCGTTCAATCTTTTTCCGTCCATACGTGATGAAGAACGTTATCTTGAAAGTGGTTCTTGCACATCCAAGGATTATTGCCAATCCAGCGGGGTTTACCGTATTAACCCAGATCAAACTACTACCCGCCTGGCTTCACAATCGCGGCTGGTTTTTTCGCCTAACGGTAAATTGGTAGCCTTTCTGAACCCCGCCGCTGCCACTAAAGATAATTTTTATCACATCCACTATTTCTTCATTGAAGAAACCGAGCGAGGCATCAGCAGCCGCCGGGTATTTTATTTCCCAGAGGAAGGCGGTTTTATGGTATATCCTGAGGTGAGTGATTATGCCTTCTCGACGGATAGCAATAAACTCTTTATCATCTACGATGTGTTTAGTGCCTACTTTGAGAGGTCTCTATGCACTCGAACCTACATGCTGGATATACAAACCGGCATTTTATATGACTACGGCAGCCACAGTTTAGATGGCTACTGCGGCCGCTATACAACGGGCTCACTAAATCCGCGATTATTATGGTCGCCTCAAGGAGATAAGATCCTATTTTTCCTCACCGATATAACACCTGATAATAAATATTCGCTCAACATTCTTCAAACCAATTTGGATACTGGAGAAAAATTAACCCCCTACGACCAGGGAATCATTACAAGCAAAGATTTTTTTTATGTCACCAATCTTTATTGGCGATAGAAAATATGTCTTTGTCAAGATTAAGCAGAATAGGCTGCACCGGCCGACCTATAGAAGTGATTACACCGACACCATAATCATTCACTCCAATTTGTAGTGGTTTCGGTTAGAATAAACTTATGAAACTTCTCCGATGGCTTGTGCTGGCAGCCATCTTCCTCCTCGTATCCTGCCAGACGCAGACCAAAGCCCAAGTCACCATCCTGGCGGATGGGCAAACTCACATACTCACCACCGATGAGCGCGTCCCGTCGTCATTACTCTCCGCGGCCGGGGTGGCGCTCGGAACGAATGACCGCCTGCTCTACCTCGACACAACAACACCTCTCGACGTAGAGCTCCCCGAAGCCAATTCTTACACCCTGACCGTCCGCCGCGCCGTGACGCTGACGCTGGTCAAAGCCGATGGCAAGCAAACCATCCAAACCACCGCCTTCACAGTCGGCCAGGCGCTGGCCGAGGCGGGTATCCCCCTTTTCGCTGCCGACCGGCTCGATCCACCCGCTGAGATGCCCATCATTGGGTCGTTAACCGTCACCTACACGCCCTCACGTGAATACACCGTCACCTTGGACGGGAAATCGCTCGTCATCCGCTCCGCCGCCGCGACGGTCGGGCAGGCGCTGGCCGAGGCCGGGATCCCGCTCCAGGGGCTTGACTACAGCCTCCCGGTCGAGTCCGCTCCGCTCCCCGAAGATAGGCAAATCCGCCTCGTTCGCGTTGTCGAGACCGTTACGCTCACGCAAAAATCCATCCCGTTCACCACGCTCTCCGAATACTCTGCTGACCTGGAACTTGACCAGCAAGCTATTACGCGACCTGGCGCACCGGGACTGGCCGTCAGCCGTGTCCGTATACGCAGTGAGGGTGGCATGGAAGTGAGCCGTCAGTCCGAAAGCGAAAGCGTCGTCCGCCCACTGCAGGACCGCGTGGTCAGTTACGGCACGCGCGTGGTCATGCGCACCACCACCGTTGACGGCATCACCATCACCTACTGGCGCGCTCTGCAATTCTGGGCCACCTCCTACCACCCAGCCGAAACGGGCAGCGACATCACCGCCTCGGGCAGGCGTCTGCAAAAAGGCGTGGTCGGTATTGATCCAGATTACATTCCCTATGGTACACAAATGTATATCCCCGGTTACGGATTCGCTGAGGCTGCTGACACGGGGTCTATCATCGGGCGCTGGATCGACTTGGGTTACAGTGATGATGATTATGTGGCCTGGCATCAGTGGGTGACAGTGTACTTCCCGTGGCCTCCTCCAGCAGTAATCCCATACAACATCCCGCCCCCCACCACCACTTGGGGACTCATCCCACCCCCGCCATGACCCTCGAACCTATAGACGTAATTGGCTTGCTGCGCAATTATGGCCTGCGACCCAACAAAAGATTGGGGCAGAATTTCTTGCAGGACGAATCTACTCTGCAAAAAATAGCAGCCATTGCTGGTATCCAATGCCAGGACACAGTCCTGGAGATCGGCCCCGGCTTGGGCGGACTGACCCGTCACCTGGCGCTGGCCGCCCGTCAGGTGGTGGCGGTCGAACTGGACGAGAGCCTGTTCCCCGCCCTACGAGCCGTGCTCGCCCCCTACGCCAACGTTCGTTTGATCCACGCCGACATCCTGAAGCTGCGCCCCGCCGACCTGGTCGCCGCGCCGGATTACCTGGTGGTTGCCAACATCCCCTATTACATCACCTCGGCCTTGCTCCGTCATTTGCTAGCGCAGTCCCCGGAGGGGGCGCAGTCCCCTCAGGGGGCGAAGTCCCCGCGCCCGCGCCGCCTGGTGCTAACCGTGCAAGAGGAAGTCGCCGAACGCATTTGCGCCGGGTCGGGGAAGATGAGCTTGTTGGCGCTCAGCGTGCAGGTCTACGGTCAAGCCGAGGTCGCGGTGCGCATCCCGGCAGGAGCCTTTTACCCCGCACCGACGGTCAACTCGGCTGTGGTTTCGATTAATATTTATCCTGAACCCATCATCTCTTACCCGCTGCTGGAACCATTTTTCCGGCTGGCCAAGGCCGGCTTCGGTCAGAAGCGCAAGAAAATCCGTAATGCTCTCTCTGCGATCATGCCGCGCGAGAAAGCCGAGCAAATCCTGTTGGCAGCCGAGATTGATCCGCAGCGCAGGGCAGAGACACTAAGCTTGAAAGAATGGGGAAAGCTGAGTGAGCAGTGAGCAGATATCAGTGACCAGTCATCAGTAAGGAAAACTAATCACTGATGACTAATTACTGGTGACCGGCAAGCGCGCTGCTGCCCCCTTATGGCGCAAATCGCGATAGTTCCAGGACATACACCAAACCCGAAAGGCAGCCTCCAGTTGGATCTTGAAAGACATCTTGGACTTCCCCCAACGGCGGTCAGCAAAACAGATCGGCACCTCGCCGATTTTATATTCCAGGCAATAAGCCAGATAGGCTATCTCGACCAAAAACACGTAACCACTTCTCTGGATGCGTTCCAAAGGCATGCCCAGTAGCGTTTCGCGCCGCCAGAGCCGGAAGCCCGTGGTCAGATCCCGCAATTTCATGCCTAGGATCGTGCGGGCGTAGAAATTCCCCCAGGCGGAGAGACCTTTTCTCCACAGCGGCCAGCGCTCGTCAACCCGGCCGCCGGGAACGTAACGGGAGCCAAGCACCAGGTCGCAGGTTTCGAGGCGGGACGCCATCTCGACCAGGGAGGCAGGTTCGTGAGAGAAATCCGCATCCATCTGGGCAATGGCCTGGGCGCCATCCTCCAGGGCGACCTTGAACCCGTTCAGGTAAGCGATACGCAGGCCGAGCTTGCGGGGGTGGTGGATCGCGCTCATCCGCCCGGGATACTGCGAAGCTAGTTCATCGGCAAGCTGGCCGGTGCCGTCTGGGCTGTTGTCATCCACCACCAGTAGAGTCAAATTCAATGGAAGAGCAAATAAAGCGGAGACCAGCCTGGGCAGGTTCTCCGCTTCGTTATAGGTCGGGATGATAACTGTAATGCGCAGCAAATCGGCACTATCCAGATCTCCTTCGATGATCAACAACCTGGGCTTTACCTCTGCCATGCCCGCCCTTTCAGGTAATTGGCTCTCTTTGGATGACAAATTCACATAACTCATCTCCTACGGCCAGGCACTTCGATTCGTTGACGTGGAATTCCAATCCCCCAGAAACCCACATCAGCATGGCCTGCAGCAGACCGGTCGAAATATAACAAACCGGCCTTTCGGCGTCATGCCGTCCCCAGCAGATCGGGCAACGGTGGATCGTCCAAATAAATTCATTTTCCACCTCTTCAACGGTCGTAAGCTGATCGCTAACCTGGGAGAAGATCTTGGCGCTGGCCGGCAGGCAAATGCGCAGTTTCGATTGGAGAGGCAGCACTTTAAAGGCCGGGTCGCCGACGCCTGCCAGCGCGCCGAAATTCTTCAACACATTATTGAACGTAGCGCGGCCGGCGCGCAGCGCCATTCCACGCCCGCCGCGCGGGCCGTACATCTCTTCCAATGCAATATGGATGGATGTGAAATCAGCAAAATCGAACTCGCGGATCAAGTTATCCGGTGGATAATTTTCAACCAACCGGCTCAAGCCGGCTAGATTAAAGATGGCATTCAATCCATTCTTGCCCATTATCTCTTCGTACGCTTCGAGGGCAATTCGTGCGAACTTGTTTGGATAGTACCAGTTTCTTGCCGGGATGTGCTCCATAACACTCCACCAGTTTAGATGAGTTTCAATAGATCTTCAGCCGCCCGGCGCATATCCAGGAAAATCAGGCCAAGCTTGGCCTGTTCACGCGCCAGCGCGGTAAGCACTGCATCCTGACCCACAGACATCAGCACTACGTAGCCTTTTTCCCCCTTTATGTAAACCTGCTCCAGCGAGCCGCGGCCCAGTTCGGTGGCAATCCGCTCACCTAATGAGAGCATCGCCGCGGACATGGCCGATACCCGGTCTTCTTCCACGCCCTGCGGCAGGGCCGATGCAATGCTGAGACCATCTACACTGACCACCGCCGAAGCCTCGATATCCGGCGATGAGGCTTGAAGCTCACGCAAGCGATCCACCATAAGTTGGGTGCGATTCTTGGTCAAGACCGCCTCCTCACAGAGCAAAGATTTTCGTATCGTCTCAATAAACTGGGGAGCGGGGGTGTGCGGGCGGTCGCGAAGCATACCCGAAGGGTGCGAAGCCACCCGCACACCCTCCATCCTCCCCTATTTATTGAGAAGATACAGATTTTCAGAATAACGCCACGATGCCTATTGTTGATAATTTAGCACATGGTGAATAATGTGTCAAGTTGCAGCCCTCTTGATTTTTCCAACCAAGCCCCAAAGATTTACATGCTATAATGCCCACCTGACTCTTATTGGTACAGGCGATTATGCGACGCTTGCTTCTCACTCCTCTGACCCTTCTACTCCTGACGACGCTCTGGCCCGGCCGCACAGTGGATCCGGCGCGAGGGAATAATCCGTCCTTGCAAGAACCGGACAGTGGAGCCGTTCTCTGCCCCCCATCCGTGTACCCAGCCCCTCAAGACGAATGCCTGCCACTCGGCCCGGCGCAATTCCTGACCGACATGGCCGCCCATGGCATTCCTTACCCCATCCAGCCACTGCCGGCTTATGCCCCTGACCAGGCGCTGAATACCCTCCCCTATTCATACTTCAAAGTAACAGAAAACGGCCTGCCACTCTTTCCGTCGCTCGATGCGGCCATGGCAAACCAAACATCGGGCCGGGCGATACAAACCGGAAAGCTTCTCTATGTCTCCTACCAGGATCGGGTCGAAAATGACCGGGGCGTTTTCTATTTGCTGCGCTCGGGTGAATGGATCCAGGGAGAGGGAGCACGCGCCGCCCTCCCCTATCCTTTCCAGGGATTGCTCTTCAGTTCCACACCGCGCAACGCCTTTGGCTGGCTGCTCGAAGAAGGCCAAAGCAGGATAGCTCCTGGTTTCAACAGCCCCTTTACCGGCCATAAATTCTATCGCTTCGATATCGTTCAGGTTTATTCGACGCAAGCAGTGGATAACGTGGAATGGAACCTGGTCGGGCCGGACGAATGGCTGGAAGCGCGCTGGGTGGCCAGCGTCGACCCGCAGCCTGTTCCACCGGAAGTGGATACAAGTGGTCGCTGGATTGACGTCAACCTTAACGAGCAAACTTTGGCAGTTTATGAGAACGATCAACTGATCTTTGCCACACTGATCGCCAGCGGGGTCGAGCCATTCTGGACCCGCCCCGGTTTATTCCAGATCTACAAGAAACTGATCTCAACAACCATGAGCGGTTCCTTCGAGGCCGATAAATCAGATTATTATTACCTCGAAGATGTACCCTGGACGATGTACTATGACCAGTCGCGCGCACTGCATGGCGCCTATTGGGCGCCCCTGCTTGGATATCCTCAATCACATGGCTGTGTCAACCTGTCCATCGGCGACGCCAAATGGTTGTACGACTGGGCCATAGATGGTGAACAGGTTTATGTTTATGACCCATCAGGCAGGACGCCGACCGACCCGGCAGTTTACGGAGCGGGTGCGCCTTGACGCCCTCATAGCCGTGTGGTATATTACGCCCGCAACCGGTCCCGTGGTGTAGCGGCTAACATGCGGCCCTGTCAAGGCCGAGATCGCGGGTTCGAATCCCGTCGGGGCCGCAGAGCGAAACAAAAGCAACTGGCGTTCGATGCCCATCGAACGCCAAACGCTTTAATGGGGGGGAGAACGCCCATTACAGGTGGTTTTACGATAGAATTATCATGCAGCGAGCCAAGCAGAACATTTGAATGATTCACGAAAGAATGGTCGCGTGAAAGGCATGGATATTCCCAGGCGCATGGATGTCATCCGGGACTACCGGCAGCGGGGCGGCTCTGTAGCCGCGGTTTTCCCGATCCACTACCCACGTGAGTTGTTGCGCGCCTTCGATATCTTGCCCGTGGAGGTCTGGGGGCCGCCCAGGGTCAGCACCAGCCAGGGAGCGGCGCATCTCCAACCGTATGTCTGCTCCATCGTCCAGAATGCTTTATCCTTTCTCCAATCGGGGGGATTGGACGTGGTTGACCTGCTGCTCGTCCCGCACACCTGCGATTCGCTCCAGGGCCTGGGCAGCATCCTGATTGATTTCATCAAACCCCGCCAGCCCGTCCTCACGCTCTACGTTCCGCGCGGCCAGCGGGACAGCGATGTTGATTTTCTGGCTGACGAACTGCGCGCCTCTTACCGCCTCCTGGAAGCGATCACCGGACGCTCGCCCTCCGACCCTGAGCTGGCTGACGCCATCCGCCGCGAGGAGGCCGCCGACGCGCTGCTTGCCGAACTTCACCGCGACCGTCAGCGTTTGCCCCTGTCGGACGAAGCCTTCTACCGTCTGATCCGCAGCCGCGAGTATCTGCCCGCCGAGGATTTCATCGAAATCGCCCAAGCAGGTAGGGCGGGTTTCCACACCCGCCACACTCGGCGGGATGGGCCAGATAGTAGGGCGGGTTTCCAAACCCGCCACACTCGGCGGGATGGGCCAGAGAGTAGGGCGGGTTTCCACACCCGCCACTCTCAGCGGGATCTGAATCCCGCCTTACAAGGTATCCCCGTAATTCTTTCCGGCATCCTCCCCGAGCCGATGAGCTTGTTCGGCGCGCTGGCGGAGATGGGTGGGCGCGTGGCCGCCGATGATCTGGCCTGCTGCGGGCGCAGGCTTTACCCTGCCGGTCAAAGCGCCGATCCCTTCCGGCACATGGCGGAGCGGATCGTCGGCGCGCCCCCTGATCCCACGCGCGGCAGCCCCATCCAGGAGCGGCTGGATCACCTGCTGCGGTTGATCGAAGTCTCGGACGCGAAGGGCGTGGTCTTCTACGATATCAAGTTCTGCGAGCCGGAGCTTTTCGATCTGCCGCAGTTGCGCCAGGGATTGCGGGAGGCAGGAATCCCCTCGCTGGCACTCGAGGTGGATATCAACGACCAACTGTCCCAGCCTGTGCTCAATCGTCTGGCGGCTTTCTTGGAGATGATCCAATGAGTCTCAGCGACGAGCTTCGTTATTGGAGCGGGAACGCCCTCGGGCTGGCTGCCCTGCGCGTGGTGCGCTGGCAGGCTGAGGGTCGCGCGAGTTCCGCATCGGGCTGGGAGAGCGAGTTCCTCGCCCCGCCGCTGAAAATCTCCCCGCGCACAAAAGAGTTGATCGGGCGTCATTACCTCAAAGGCCGGTATGCCAATCTGCACCAGAAAGTAGCCTGGGTCACCTCTGGTGCGCCGATCGAGTTCCTCAAGGCGCTCGATTTTTACGTGCTTTATCCAGAGAATCACGGCGCGGTGTGCGGGACTATGCGTGTCGCCGAGGAGATTTGCACCCAGGCAGAAAACGCCGGTTACTCGCGCGATCTTTGCTCCTACGCTCGCACCGACATCGGCAGCGTACTTTCCGGCAGGACGCCGGTGGGCAGGCTGCCCAAACCTGACCTGCTGCTGGCCTGCACCAACATCTGCCAGACCGTGCTCTTCTGGTATCGCGTCCTGGCGCGTCACTTCGCTATACCACTGATCTTGATTGACACACCGTTTATTTATACAGAAGTAAGAGAACACGATATTGCCTTTGTCAAGCGCCAGATCGAGGAGGCGATACCAGTGGCGGAGAAGGCAGCCGGTAAAACTCTGAAAGCGGACCGGCTGGAGGAAGTCGCTCGCCTGAGCCGTGCGGCTTCCCAGTTGTGGGCAGAGATCATTGCGCGCGGACGGCATCACCCCTCGCCCATCTCGGTCTTCGACCAGTTCATCCAGATGGCGCCCGTGGTAGAGATGCGCGGGGAGCCTTTTACTGTGGATTTCTACGCGGCCATGCTCAAGGAAGTGGACGGGCGCATTGCGCGCGGCGTTGGCGTGGTGAACAACGAACGTAAGCGGCTGCTGTGGGACAACCTGCCCATCTGGTACCGGTTGCGTTACCTGGCCGAGTATCTTGGCCGGCATGGCATTGCCATCGTGGCCTCCACCTACACCAACGCCTGGGGCGAACTGGCGAACCGTATTGATACGCAGGATCCGATTGACGGCATGGCGCGGACATACATTTATCCTATATTGAATCGCGGCACCGGCGATAAACTGGCGACAATGAAACGCATGATCGAGGAATACGGCCTGGACGGTGTCATCCTGCATTCCGACCGTTCCTGCAAACCCTATTCAATTGGCCAGATGGACCAGCGCGACCGGCTGATCCGCGAGTGCAGCCTGCCGGCGATCCTGCTGGAAGCCGATCACAACGATCCGCGCGCCTATTCGGAAGAACAGGTGGCGAATCGCCTGGATGCCTTTATCGAGATGATGGAATGAGAAGATAGCCGGCAGTTGCACTGCTGGCAGGGCGACAGTGCAATTGTCGCCCATCGCCAGGAGAAGAAAGGTTATGCTGAAATGGGAACAAAGGAAGCGGTTGGCTTTAACGAAGAAGAATTGCTGGAACTGGAGATGATCATCGTGGACGAAGATAGCGTCGAGGCCCTCGAATTCCTCCATCGCGTAATTTGGAGGAAGATCGAGCTGGCGCGCCGCGGCCGTCTGAAGAGCCATCTGGATAGCGGCAGCGCTGATCCGGTGCGTGCGTTCGAGAAAGAACAGAAGGAAAAATAATGCCGCCGCTGCGCGCACTTGGAATTGACATCGGCTCTACCACTGCCAAGATCGTGGGCGTGGATGAGATTGGCCAGATGACCTGGCATCTCCTGGAACAAGCCGAGCCGCGCGTCGAGGCGCAGGTGGAGCGATTTTTGGAACGCGCCCGCCAGGAAGCCGGACCGCTGGATGGAATCCCGCTGGTCGCGACCGGTTACGGGAGGCGACTGGTTCGCCAGGCGACGCGCCAAGTGACCGAGATCTCCTGCCACGCGCGCGGCATTTACCACGAGTTCGGTCACGGCGGGACGCTGGTGGACATCGGCGGGCAGGACAGCAAGGTCATCGGCATCAATCCGGTAGGGAAGGTGCTGGATTTTGTGATGAACGACAAATGCTCGGCCGGGACGGGGCGCTTCCTGGAGAATACCGCCAACCGGCTCCAGGTCCCGTTAGAACGGCTGGGAACAGAAGCCCTGTCAGCCGTGGAAGAATTTTCGATTTCCAGCACCTGCACCGTTTTTGCCGAGTCGGAGGTCATCTCGCTGATCGCCAATGGCGTCCCGTTGGCACCCATTTTGCGAGGCCTGCACCGCGCCCTGGTCAAGCGGATCGTGGCAATGGTTCGCATCGTGGGTCTGGTCCAGCCACTGATGCTTTCGGGCGGCGTGGCGCAGAATCCGGCCATCCGGCGTATGTTGGAGGAGGAAACCAGCGAGAAAGTCATTCTGCCGCGCCAGCCTCAACTGGTCGGCGCACACGGCGCGGCGTTGATCGCGATGGAAAACAGCGATCTTTAGATCAATGAGAGAGCATTCGGCAATTATCATCGGCCACCCCCCCTACCCTCCAAGAAGGGGGAAATAGGCGAAATTAGGGGTTTGCGAGCGCTTTCCAATGAATTTTTGATTTATTCGTGAAATTCGATGCGAAAAAACAGGAGGTGTTCTATGACTGAACAAAAACCCTGGCTCAAGTTCTACGAAGCCCACGTACCGGAGCATATTGATTACCCGGAAACCACCTTGCCCGCCATTCTGGAGGAGATGGCGGGCAAGTACCCAGACCACCCGGTCATGATCTTCAAAGACCGCATCATCTCCTACCGGGAGTTCAACGCAGCCGTGGATCGCTTCGGCGCAGCGCTTCAAGGGCTGGATGTCAAGAAAGGTGAGCGGGTGGCGATCCATTTGCCCAACTGCCCGCAGTTTCCCATCGCCTTTTACGCCATCCTGCGGATTGGCGGAATCGCCGTGCCTTGCAATCCCATTTACACCGCCCGCGAGATGAAGCACCAGCTCAACGATTCGGGCTCGGAGATCATCCTGACCTTGAGCGCCATGCTCCCCGTCATCCGCCAAATTCGGGCAGAGACGCGCCTGCGGCAGGTCATCGTGGCCGAGATCAAGACCTACTTCCCGCCGGTTTTGCGTCTGCTCTTCACGCTATTGCTGGAGAAGAAGATGGGGCACAAAGTTGACATTTCCGGCCAAGCAGACACATACTGGTTCACAGGCCTGCTCTCCAAAGCGCCAGCCAGGCCCCAACCGGTGGATATTGTGGGCGAGGATACGGCGGTTTTGCTCTACACCGGAGGCACGACTGGCGTCTCCAAGGGGGCGCAATTGACTCATCGGAGCATCCTGGCCAATGCGCACCAGGTCATCAAGTGGGTCGGCGGCAAGGAGGCAGAAGATTCCTCGCTGACCGCGCTGCCACTATTCCATAGCTACGCCATGACTATGTGCATGAACTCGACCATCGCCGGGGCTGGAACGATGATCCTGGTTCCCGATCCGCGCGCCCTGGACGAAATCCTGAAAACCATCCACAAGCAGCGGCCGAAATACTATCCGGGTGTACCAGCCATGTACGTCGCCATCGTCAACCACCCCAAGGTGCACAAATACAACCTGCGCTCGATCAAAGTCTGCTGCAGCGGCGCGGCCCCGCTGCCAAGCGAGGTGCAGCAGCGCTTCCAGGAACTGACCGGTGCCCGTCTGGTGGAGGGCTACGGCCTGAGCGAGGCCTCACCGGTGACTCACGGCAACCCGGCTTATGGCGAATGTCGCATTGGCACCATCGGCCTGCCTTGGCCGGATACCGAGGCGTACATCGTGGACGTGGACACCGGCGAGAAAGTCCTCGCTCCTGGCGAAGTGGGAGAGCTATGCGTGCGCGGCCCACAGGTCATGAAGGGTTACTGGAACATGCCCACCGAGACAGCCAACGTGCTGCGGCCTGATCCGACCAGCGGTGATCCCTGGCTGCACACCGGCGACATCGCCACGATGGACGAAGACGGCTATTTCATGATTGTGGATCGAAAAAAGGATATGATCTTGGGCGCGGGCGGTGAGAACATCTACCCGCGCGAGATCGAGGATGTGCTCTACGAGCATCCGAAAGTGCTGGAAGCGGCTGCGATTGGCGTGCCGGTGCCGGGCAAAGGGGAACGGGTCAAGGTTTTCATCCACCTGAAAGAAGGCCAGACGGCCACCGAAGAGGAGATCATCGCATTCTGTAAAAAGAATCTGGCCCCCTTTAAAGTGCCCAGGTACGTCGAATTTCGCGAGCAACTTCCCAAGACTCTGGTAGGCAAGATCCTGCGCCGCGAATTAGTGAAAGAAGAATCCGAGAGGCAAACGCGATAAGATTCCCCCGCTCTTTCGTCGCTCCCGATTCTGTGCCGGTCGAAGCAATCTCCTCGCCACATTTGGGGATTGCTTCGGCAAAGGACGCCTCGCAATGACATAATTTATGGACTTTAAGAACGCCCTGGCTTCTCCTGGGATTTTGCCTCAACGAGGTTGTAAACACGAGGATGTGGGCGTGCGTATGGGCCGCCCACATCCCCAATTCCTCCCCTTCACCAGGGCGTATGCCCATCGAGGGGGATTCTCGCCATGCAACTCACTCGACAGGGATCTCCTTGTATACCTTGTCAACGTCAATGCCTTGCTTGCGGCGGTAGGCGCTGAAGCCATAGTAAATCGCCGCTGCCAGCCCGTACATGATGATCATAAACACCATCGAGGTACTGTTCTGCCAGCCGATGCCGTACAAGTAGCCCGGATCCCAGAACCAGACAACCAACAGCCAGTCCAGGAAGGCGAAGAAAACCAGCCCGGCTACTACGACCAACGGCAGTTTCTGACCGGTCAGCACTTTGCGCCCAACGACGACAACCACATAGATCAGCAGGGCGGCGTTAAGAACGCTCAACAGCGCGATCAACGCGATCATGGCCTGCGTCAATAGGGTCTGCTCGCCCCACCCCGCGAAGACCTGCCCGCCCAGGTTGACGGTCAAGTAGATGAGATAGCCAGCCGCGCCCACGAATAGAAGAGTGACCAACCAGCTTAACCAGGATGGGACGATGTAGCGCGCAATCGGCGAACCGTCGAAGATCTCTTTCTGTCGCCACGGAAGCAGGATGCCCGCCAGCGTGGTGCCCAAGAAGGTCACCGCGATGACCAGCGTGGCGTCCAGGACGATAGTTTGGAAGCCAACGATGTTGAAGGCGTACAGGAGCGAAATGATCACCGAGGGGATGACCATCAGCAGGAGCGCGTTGACCGGCGTGCGCGTGCGCGAGTCGATCTTCGAGACCCACTCGGGCAACATGCGGTCGAGAGCGGCCGCGAAAATGACGCGCGTCGAGGAGAGGAAGACCGTCCCCGACCAGCCGAACCACCACATCCCAACCAGGAAGACGATAATCAGTTGCAAGGCGCGGCTCGAGGTCAGGAAGGAGGCGAACTGCACGGGATACGGCCAGACGGGTATCGAGACAGCCGTCCCGTAGAAGATGTTGCTCCAGAACGCGCCGTTGGCGTTGATGTAGAAATCCCAGCCCATGGTTTTGCTGATGAGGGCGAAGAAGACAAGCGCCAGGCCAGCGGTGACGACGATGGCCGCTGCCATGCCCCAGAAGTTACGCTTGTAGTCGCTCGCGCCGCGCACTTCACCATAAAGGGTGGAACCCCAGTTCGGCCACAGGTTGAAGAAAGTCATCATGGGGACCATGGCCATGGAAGCGCCCAGCGCAATCACGCCAAGCGATCCGAAGGTGGACCCAGCCGCCTGCCCCGCGGCGATGGTGTCGGCGTAGTAGTTCGCAGCCGGGAGACCGTATATCGCAGGCAGGTTAGCATTGAGCGCGGCGATGAAGGTCGTTTTGTCGTTGAACAGCAGCAGGCCGAAGACGATCAACAGACCAGCCAGACCCATGTAGAAACAGACCTTCTGGACGCGTGCATACCATTTCATGCCGATGGCGATGTAAATGAAAACGATCAGGCACACCAATAACATGCTGACGAGCGGCCCCCACGGATAGGTAGTGAACCATAACGCCAGTTTGGGCGCGCCGAGCAAGGCAGCCATTGGCGTGAGGAACTCATAGGCCAGCATCTGACCATAGAGCGGAACCCACAGCCATAGGATGAACCACCAGCCCGTAACACTGAGCAGGAAGCCAATGCCCCGCCCCAGTATACGGCTCTGCCAAACGTAGTCGCCGCCGGCGCGCGGCATGGCCGAGATCAGGCTGGCGTAGACAATCACCTCGAAGATGGTGAAAATGCCGCCCACGACCACCGCCGTGCCGAGACTGCCGCCGAAGTACCAGCAGTACGAGAAAATGAAAAGGCCAAGCGTGATCAGGTTGATCGAGAAGGTCGCGTAAATGAACGCATCGAACACAGACCAGGCCCGCACCAGACCGCTTGCCTTGCGGACAAACAGGTTAACCTCATTCATCTGAATCTCCTTTGCAAGATATTTCTGCTTTCCCTCAACTCAGGGAAGGCGAATGAACGCGTGCAGTGACAGTCATGTCGCACTCCTGCTTCGCGCTAATCATCTCATAGGAGGCCTCCTTTCTGCATTATCCTTTCTGTATTATACGAGAGTATTTTCGCACTAACCCGTTGTCAAAATGTAATTACCGACTTTTTGCGGCTTTAGTTCCACAACCGCCCCGTGTAACATCCCCTGCTCGTACATGCTGCCAGGGTTGATGCACAGGGTCTTCTTGAATTTGCGCGTGCCCTTGCCCTCGTGGATGTGTCCATGCAGGCCAAGCAGGGGCATGTACTTTTCGATCACCTTCAACACCGATTTGCTTCCTACCGAAACCAGCGAACGCCCAGCATAGGCGGGACGCAAATCCTTCGTCAGCTCGGGGGCTTCGTCGAGTCCGCTGCCATAGGGCGGCGCGTGGAGGTTGAACACCGCGTTCGACGGGTTCTTCGCTTTGGCAATGATCGTCTCGATGCGCGCCAGCAAGGCCTCATCGGGTTCCTCTCGATACGTATCCCAAGGAGTGGGATTCGTCCAGCCCGAACTGACCATCTCGTGGAGTTCATCCAGCTCGATCACCTGCCCTTCGACGCTCCGCACGCACTTCGAGGCAGCGATCACCTCGTCAATCTGGAACATGTCATCGTTGCCTGGACAAACGTAGCAACGGATACCCGTCCCGGCCAGTTTTGTATCGGCGTAATCCATCCAGCGCTGCATGGTTTTCAACGCCCGATCGAGGAAAAGCTCGTCGGACTTGCCGGGCGTCGAAGAGATGGCTGCCACTTCATCGCGGTCTGTCACATAAGGATAATAGCCTCGGTTTTGGATGGTCTGAACCATCTTCTCTACTTCGTCTCGACCTTCCAGCATGGTTTCCTGTTCCAGCAAGGTGACTTTGTATTTATCGTTGCCTTGAGCGATGATGGGAATGATTGCCTTGCCTGTCATGTCCCCTCCCAGGATGAGGGTATCCACCTCGTAAAACTTATGGGCGCTGATGAATTTCTTCCAGCACATCTCAGAACCATGCACGTCGGTGGCAAAGTATAGTTTCATTACTCATCCCTTTTTTCAGCACACAGTAGGGCGGCTTTCCATAGCCGCCGAATGGGGCGGCTTTCCATAGCCGCCAAATTAGGCGGCAGGTAAGAAACCTGCCCTACCATCCTTCAGGTACCTCCAAGTTTCCAGGTACCAACCCTGGGAACTCTCCCCGGATTCGAGCTTCCACTTCAGCAGAAAAAACAGCCGGGTTAGCCCGCGCCAGGATCTCGCGCACGCGCGACATGGCGAGTGCATGGGTGTCGAGCGCGCCCTTGCTTTCCCAGCCATCCCGCGAATCCCGGTCTGCGAGCTTGGGGAGCAGCGCGGTGGTCTTCATGCGTTTGATGGTATGGGGACTCATCATGAACGACCCGCCCGGCCCAACTTTCGCGATGATATCCAGAGCCAGTTCTTCCTCGTTGAATTCAAGGCCACGTTTGACGCGCTTCAGCATCTGGGCGATTTCGTCATCAATCACAGCCTTGGCAAAATCGAACACCTTCAAGGCATCCAGTAGGCCGCCCATATTCAGCATATCCACGCCAGCCAGCAGCCCCGCCAGGGTGGACATGCCCGTCTCGAAGCCGGACTGTGCGTCGTTGATCTTGGCGTTCGTCAATCCGATGTAACCGCCGCAGGGAACATTGTAGTAGCGCGCTATTTGCGCAAAAGCCATGTGCAGCATCCCGCACTCGATGCCTCCCGAAGCGTAGGCTCCAGTGCGCATATCAGCGACTGTCGGCAGGGTGGAATAGATTAGCGGCGTGCCCGGCTGCACCATTTGCATCAATGTCGCGGCAGCCAGGAATTCAGCGTTGCCCTGCGCCAGCGTCCCCGCCAGTGTCATTGGAGCCGTCAGGCCGGCGTTCGGCACGATGCTGGGATAGACCGGCCAGCCTCTCTCGGCGAAGAAGATCAACAGCTCGGTCGAAGCGTAGTCCATCGTCAGCGGTGAGACGACTGGGCAAAAGTGGTGCGTAATGAAGGGATGATCCCTGTATGCTGCGTCGCTGCCAGCGATCAAGTTGCCCAAACGCAGAACCTTCTCGGCATCCACGACGTCTGTGGCAGTGCTGCGCACCGGCTTCAGGCAATTCTTCAACGCTGGATAGAGACGCGCCAGCGTAAAGTGTCCGGGTGGGGCATCCTCAGCCAGGGTCGAGACGGAGAAGACATCGTATCCGGGAAGCTCGTTGATGAGATGGGCGATGCGGGCGATGTCATCCGAGCGTGAACGCCGCTCGTGACCTGTTACCGGGTCAATGATATTAGACGCGGAACTACCTGTGACGATGACCGGCCCATCCTGCGGGATCGTGCGGTCGTATTGGGGGTGGCGGCCGCGGAAGGTAAAGGAAGCAGGCATCTGGGTCCGATTGCGCTCGACTACGGCGCGCGGGAACCTGACGATCTGGGTCCCGGCATCAACCCGGCAGCCGTGCCGGGCAAAAATGTCGCGCGCTTTCTCATTCCGCACCAACAGACCGACGTTTTCGAGGATCTCGAGCGAGGCCTGGTGGACGCGTTCGACCTGTTCCGGCGTGAGGAGGGATGCAAATGTCATCAATGTATCACATCCTAACCTGGCGAAAATTCTCGCGTTCAGTTAGATAGGGGTCATCAATATCCCCTTCCGAATACTGCCAGCCAATGCGTTGGGAGCGCCTAATGAAGGGCTTTTCAACCCGGGTGTACTTTACCGAAAGCGAAAACATATTCTCTTCCTGCCTTTTCAGCCAGTTTCAGGCTGCAGAGCAAGGATCTCCCTCTGCACATACTGGCGGAAGGATTCCACATCGGTGAAACAACGAAAACCGGCCCGGCTGGCTTGTTCAATCACTTCGCTCCCTTCGTTGAGCAGCAGAGCAACCGGCTCACTATACCCCTCCTGTATGCCACCAGGCCATGCCAAGTCCAAGGCGGCAAGTACTTGTTCGGTCTCAATATCAAGCAATTCATACATCATTTCACCTTCAGGCAAGCCTTGCTGGATGACCCAGATATTGGTCTCCAAGAGCAGTTGTTCTTCTCCTTCGATGCCGAGACCTCCAGGAGTGGGCGCGGCTTCACGCTCCAAAATCGACATGGACACGGCCGCCTCGGGCACATCCCCGGCCAACAGGCTGTCCAGGAAAGCATTGGCGGCCTGGGCTAACAGTTCGCGGCGGGCTTCCAGAAAGGCGGGATAGTTCTCTATCTGCCAGAGATTAGGGTCCATCGGGATCCAGTGCGATTCTAGCGCGCCGGGATTCTTTTTGACGATTTCTGGCAAGTATTCTCCGGGCGCACGGTTGGAGATGGCTAAATTGCACTCTTGGGTCAAGAAAGTGAAATTCGCCAGAGCATTGACCTCCGGGCGAGAATAACCGTGTTTATAAAGCGGGTCTTTGGGAAAGATGTGATGAAGTTGTAGACTGCTGAACTTACCCAACAAGTGATTGGAAAGCTCGATCCCGAAACACCAATCCCGTGAATGCCAGACACGTGTGAGCAGGTAGAGCAACGGATAGAAACGCGCGCCGGTGCTCCAGCCCCAGAAGTCGCTTGTCTGAATGGTCAAGTCGCCGCGCTCCTGGCGAAGTTGGGCGATCAAACGGTCAAGGCCGCCTTCGGTTTCTTCGATCAAGTGTAAATCTTGATTGATCTTGGTTTCAGTCGAGCCGGCGTAGCGCCCCCATAGTATGGTATGAATATACCAGTAGAGCAATTTATCACGCTCTCGGTAATCAGCCAAGTGGCCACCGCGCTGACTCAGGTAACGCGCCATCACCGGAACTGAATAACGGCTGCCCAGAACCCGGTCATGATCCAAACCCAACCGGGCAGAAATCAGGTTGAGCAAACTATCTATAGCACGTTCGGCCTTTTCCAGACCCTCCCGAAATTGGGCAGTGTTGACCTTGTCCAAAGCAGAGAAGAGGGCTTCGCCGGTTAAAATCGTGTTTATGCACCGAAGCAGCCACTCTAATCTGAAGTAGAAACCGGCCTTTTCCCATTTTTTTAATAAAGACTTCATTTCCCCGCGTGCGTCCGGCCACTCGGCGCAGACCTTTGCAAGAGCCAGGTCGCCTTTGGAGAGTTTGGTGCCGCCGCTATTGACCTCGTTGAAAATATCTACCACTACATCTACGGTTTTGTCTTCGCCGGTAACCTCTTCGATATGGAACAGCACTTCACGAATACCATAAAGCCGGTTTAGCCTTTCGGTGTAAAAATCTGCTTTGGGTTGCAAGTCAGGCGACTTGTAGAAATTTCCGATATATGACCCCTGCCCCTTTATGATCAGTTCGGTAACGTTTACCCACAAAGGGTTATCCTTCATTTTCTGGCTGAAAAATTCAAAGGTTTCGTCTTCCAGGTTGAAATACAGCCCGGTGAAGGCGCTGATATTGCCCTCGAAGAATTTCGGCGGTCGGCCACGCAGAATGCCATAGAGTGAGGTGAGCCGTTGCTGACCATCCAAGATAAGTTTGACCGAGCCGGGCTGGAGCACTCCATCGCCACGCACCTCAGCGGTTTCTGTTCTAGTGATCCATACTAGCAGAGTGCCAACGGGATAGCGACGGTAGAGCGAGTGCATAAAGCGGCGTACTTGCTCTCGGTTCCAAACATAACCGCGCTGGAACACTGGCAAAGCCATGGCATCCAGGTCAATCTGATCGAGAATGGTTTGAATTTGCATGGTTCACCTTTTTTATCTGAAGCCGTTACTACTGTCTATCACTGCTGTCACCGTGTTCAACCTTGACCTGCGCCGCCAACGCCATAATCTCTGCAATCGGAAACATCTGCAGGCCTGGCCGGGTTACTTTGAGAGAGGCCACCGCGGTGGCAAAGCGTACCGAATTCTCCAGGTCCCACGCCTTCAAATAAGCATAGATAAAACCGGTAGAGAACGTGGCGCCTGCGCCGCAGCCATCCACTACCTGGACGGCCGGGGCATAGACTCGAACAGCCTGGTCGCCGCGCACAGCCAAGCAGCCATCCGCAGCCAGGGTGATCAGCGCCGTCTTCACGCCAGCCTCCAGCAGCTTGCGGGCCACAGTCAGCGGGTCTTCGCAATCCCGCTGGGCGGCATCGGTCACCGCCTGGCAGATGGCGGCTCTCCCAGCATATCTCGCCAGTATGTCCGCATCCGCGTGCCCATGCTCTAGATTAAGAAACACCGGTATACCCAGGCGGATCGCCTCATCCATTGCCCGCAGGATGTGGTCACCGTCATACCAATCCACGTACAAGAGGCGTGCGCCCGCCAACAGGGAGAGGTCAGCCGTATCGAGTGTATTCAGCACCTCCGGCGTGCGCTGCCAGAAATAAGTGCGCGCGCCGGTCAGGTCAGAGATATCTACCTCGAAGGGAGTCGTGAGATCCTTAGAAAAGCGTACATCACCAAGAACGCCCCATTCCTCGAGTTGACGGGCGACCTGCCGTCCGCGCGGGTCATCTCCCAAAGCAGTTCCGATCAGGCCGCTTTGCACCCCCCATTGCCGGAGCAGGCAAGCAACGATAGCCGCATCGTCGAAGACGAACTCGGTGACCGCGTTGATGAGCGCGCCGGTATTGTGTTCGGGCAGCGCATCCACCACCAGGATGGCGACCGGCGTCAACATGCCGAAACCGACAACCTCAGGGGTCTGAGTCACGATTGGATTCCTGTCCGTCAGGCTCGCAGACGTTCGTTCTTCGGATCGAACAGTACAGTCGGCGTCACCTCCGCACCCAGACGCTGGTCGAATATCTCGACCTCGAGCCGGGTGCCCACTTTGGACAACTCCGACGGCAAATAAGCATAGGCGATGTTGCGCTTGAGGGTATAGCCATAGCCGCCGCTGCGCACGCGCGAGAGGACGCGTCCATCAGCATACACCGCTTCGCCTCCATATAGGGTAACGTAATCCTCCCCATCCAACACCAGTGTGCACAATTCACGCTGCGGGTCTTTCGCTTTGGCCGCAACGAGGGCTTCACGGCCAATGAAGTCCCTCTTTTCCAGGTGCACGCAAAAACCCAAACCGGCTTCGTAGGGATTCTCCAGCGGGGTGACATCCGTAGTGAAGTAGCGGTAACCTTTTTCCAGCCGGAGCGAGTCGAGGACTTTGTAGCCGCCCACTTCGATGCCATACGCCTTTCCGGTCGCCATAAGCATATCCCAAACCTGAGTTGCGCGCTGGGTCGGGGCGTACAATTCCCAGCCCAGCTCACCGGCGTAGCTGACCCGCTGCGCCATCACCTCTGCCCCATTGAGCATGATCGTCCTAGCGCAGAGATAGGGAAAGTCCTGGTTGGAAACGTCGTCCCCTGTGACTACCTGCAGCACATGGCGAGCCTTGGGTCCCCAAAGAGCCAGGCAAGCCCACTCGGTGGTGATGTCACGCACGTTCAACATACCATCCTCAGGCTGGGTGTGCATCTGGATCCAGGCCAGGTCGTTCGCGATGAAACCCGAACCGGTGATCACCCAGAAACGATCCTCACCCAGCCGTGTAATGGTTAGATCCGCCTCGACACCGCCCTTGGTATTGAGAAACTGGGTGTAAATCGCGCTGCCCACAGGCCTGTCAATATCGTTGTCTGCGACCCGCTGCAAGACCGTCAAAGCGCCAGGGCCGCTGACCTCGATCTTGCCAAAGGAGGTCAGGTCAAAGAGCGTGACGCGCTCGCGCGTCGCCTGGTGCTCCTGTCCAACGCGCTCGAAATAAGGCGGGCGCGTCCAGCCCCATTCGCGCTGGTCCGTGCCGGCGCGGCGGAAGGGCTTGCCGGGCTGGAAGAAGTTGACCCGCTCCCAACCGAACTTCTCGCCAAAGACCGCGCCCATCTCCTGCAAGCGATAATGCAGCGGGCTGACGCGATGAGGGCGCGCCCACTCGTTCTCGTCATTGGGGAAGCGCAGGCGATAGTAGTACTTGACGCCCTCACGCGTCCGCTCGGCAGCATAATACGGGCTGGCATAATAATTGCCAAAGCGCGTCGCGCGGAAGGCGTACACGTCGAGCGAGGGTTCGCCTGTAACGATCCACTCGGCCATCAGTTTGCCGATCCCACCCGCGCCGCCATAGCCATTGAGCGACATTCCCGCCGCAATCCACATGCCGCGCGCGCCTGGCATCGGACCCAACATTGGCTGGCAATCCGGCGTGTAAGCGCCCGGATGGCACACCAGCGTGATGATCCCGGCCTGCTCCAGGAATGGGATACGCCGGATGGCGCCTTCCAGCAACTGCTCGAATCGGTAGTAATCTGCCGGCAGCGTGGTTCCGCCATGCTCCCACGGCACGCCGTCAATCCAGCGCGCCAGCGGGTTGGGTTCGTAACCGCCGATCACCAAGCCGCCAGCTTCTTCGCGCATATAGACCAGATTATCGGGGTCACGCAGACAGGGTGTCTGGTGTATTGCGAACTCATTGCCAGGAACAGCTTTCAAAGCAATGTGTTGGTGATCCACCGGCGTAGTAGGGATGTGAAGGCCAACCATGGCAGCCACCCTGGGCGCCCACATTCCAGCGGCGTTCACCACGATCTCGGTCTTGATCGAACCCTTGTCGGTCAACACGCGCTGCACCTCGCCCCTCGGTGACAGTTCGATACCGGTCACGCGCACGTCGGTATGAACCGCGGCACCCATCTCCCTGACATGCCGGGCCATTGTAGTCGTTGTAATGTAGGGGTCGAGTTGGCCATCACGCGGCAGGTAAATAGCTCCGAATAAGTTCTCCTCGCTCAATTGGGGCATGATACGCAAGGCTTCAGCCGGTGTAATCACCTCGACATCCATTCCGATCGCTTTTGCCCGGCTGACACTGCGCTGCAATTCCTTGAACTGCTCCGGTGTCGAAGCCACGCGCAAACTGCCCACATGATCGAATAATTTCAAGCCGCTGTAAAGCTCGATGCTGTATTGGCGGAACTGCATGAGGGTCTGCGAAGTAGCAAACTGCGTCACCAGCCCCGCCGCGTGGGAAGACTCTCCGCTGGCGATCTCGCCTTTTTCTAAAAGCACAAGATCCTTCCAGCCCAGCTTTTCCAGGTGGTAAGCAACGTTGACTCCGACGATTCCGCCGCCTACGACAACGACTTGTGCTTGATCTTTCATACTATAGTTTGTCCTACCTTTCTAAGAGGGCGATCTCCCTCTTTTCTACCACCAAATGTAGGGCAGGTTTCTAACCTGCCATCAGACATGCCGGGGAAAAAACCCGCCCTACATTGAACCATGGCTTGCTAGCGTGCTACCCGGTTAACTATCACCACAGGAAAGCACGGATTTATTGGTTTTTCCGTTAGCGTCCGCCTACCCTGCCTGCACCTGTGGCACAGGCACAGGTGGCGTGCTAGGCGAGGGTCAAATCCGTGTACGATCAGTATCGCCACAAATCCCAGATAGCTCTATTCGGGTGGGATCTCCTTGAAGGCGTAGTCTACGTTGATGCCGCGCGCTTTCTGCGCCCGTTTGGCCAGGAAATACCAGATGGCTGAGATGGCAATGATGCCGAAGACCACGCTGTAAGCCAGTTTGCTCACCAGTCCCAATTGAGGGGCGAACATATAACTGAGCACCATTGCGCTGCCGAATATGAAACCGATTCCGCCCAGAATGGTCACCCAAGGGATCTTGCCGAGCTTGTACTTGGCTCCCGGCGAGGCCTCATAAACCTCTTTGGCCCGGTAAGGCAGCAGCGCCCCGGCCAGGCTGCTGGCGGCGAAAACGTAGCCGCAAGCGAAAGTCACGCCCAAGGTCAGGGAAACCCACTTGGGGTACAGGTTATAGAGGAAAATGACCGGGATGCTGGCGATGAAGTAGGCCAGGTGGGCGTTGACCGGCGTGTGCAGCTTTTCGTGTACACGGCTGACCCATTCGGGCAATAACCGGTCGAGGCTCATGCCGACCATGATGCGGGTCACACCGATGTAGCAGTTGCATACAATTTGGAACGAGTTGAGGATGTAACCCAGGGCAATGATCAGCACCACAAATGGGCTGGCAGTGAGAGCAACTGCCAGGATGTTCGGCCACAACCAGAAACCACTGATCTTGGCCTCCGCGATGCCACTCCAATAACCAGCGCCGGACACTGCTAGGAACTCGTTGCCACCAACGCGCTCGATACCCGCGGCCAACAACGCTAGCAGGATGCCGGTGACGATCAGCGATCCAACCAGGATAAAGGCCTGGTTTTTGAAGGAGCGGGCATCCTTGATCTCGCCGTTCTGTTCGGCGCTGTAAGTCGCCCATTGCACCGAGGTCCAGGCAATAGGGGCGACCAACAGAGTAGCCAGAAGGCTAAAGGGCGGATTCAAGTTTATCCCTGCCGCCTTAGTCGCCTCAACCGCGGTCTGGTAGAAATTGGTAACGCCGCCCGAGGCCACAGCGAAGGCGTTCAGATGCTCGACAAAGGAAGCCGGCGAGGTGGTGAACAGCACGATCAACATCGTCGCGAACGCTGCCAGAATGGAATAGAACATCACATACTGAACTTTTACGTAGTTCTTGAATCCACTCACCAGCAAGACTAAAGAAAGCAGGGCGTTGAGCACGCTGACGATGATGATGCCCCAGGAACTGGTGAACCAAACCCCGATGGTGGATAGGGCTGCGCTTTTCAGGGTAGCTCCCAAACCGAGGAACAGCGGGGCAAATCCCAGGTACGAGAGTAGCCAGCCGGAGAGCGCCACCCATTGCAGGATCCAGATAACGAAACCGGACATCAGCAAAGTGAAGCCCCAAGAGCCGCCGAAGGCGCGGCTCTGGAACACGTAGTCGCCGCCGGAGCGGGGCAACGCTGTCGAGAGCCACACATAGGCAAAGGCGATGGGGATTTCGAGCAGGGTAGCCAGAAGGATGCCCCACACCAGCTTTCCGCCCGGCAGTGCCCCGGGCGCCCACAGGTATGTCCACGGGAAAATCAGGCCCATGGTCAGGATGTTGTAAATAAACGCCGAGTACGGGGACATGACCCGTACCAGCCCCGAGGCTTTACGGGTAAATACCTCGGGTCTAGCTGTTATGGTAGCCATCTTTCCTCCTCCAAAGGCTTAACGTTATGAAAAGGTTAATTCTGATGGATTCTCTTGACTCGTTTGGCGGGTCAAACCCACCCCAACAGACCTTTCATGCTATGGAGTAAGCACAATGTGTAAATTTAGAGTACAAGATAGATTTCTGGCAGTCTGCCTCCTTTCTCTAACCACTCGTCATCTGGAAGCCTTCGATTTTCCCCTCGGCGAAGGTCACCAGGCAACCTCGCAGCACCCCTTCCCCATACTCGCTGCCGGGATTGACGCATAAAGTCCGCCCGATGCGAGCAGCGGCCTGCGATTCGTGTATGTGCCCGTGCAATCCAAGCATTGGTTGGTATTTTTCGATGGCCCGGCGCACGGACTGGCTGCCGGCTCCGTGCATCACGAGCTGCCCGGCTTTGACGATTGGCTGAGGCGGATCGGTAGACCAATCGAGCAGCGGGCAGGTGTCTAGGGTCGAGTCAACCGGCGGGTCATGAAAATTAAAGATTGTTTTATTAAGTTCTGGAGCCTTGGACACAATTTCTTCGATGATCTCTCCCAGTTTTTCTTCCGTAATTTCACGCGGTGTTTTCCACGGCGTTGGTGTGCTGAAACCCACGCTGATCATGGTATGGTCATCGTCTATGGCAACCACCTGGCTCTCGCAGGCAAAGAAAGATTCCGTACCCGAACGGTGTATCCCTTGTAACACTTCGGGGTCGTCGTCGTTGCCTCCGGTCACGAAACACTTGATTCCGGTGCCTTTCAGCCGCGTCTCAGCCAGGTCTACCCAGGCGTCTAAACGTTTGCGAGCCAGCTCGTGAAACAAGGCCTCAATGGCGGCCGGGGCACTTTGGGTGGCACGGAACTCGTCCTCGTCCATGGTTTTGTGATAGAAACCGAGCGTTCCCAAACGCTCCAGCAAGCTCGTTAATTCAGCCTCATTGGAGAGATGCTCCGTGCGGCCCTGCAAAGTGGCGCGATAGCCGCTGCCTTCTTTGATGACTGGGATGAGCAGCTTGCCGGTAATATCACCCCCCATTACGAGGATATCAACCTCGTAGAATTTACCTGCGTTGATGAATTTGCGATATGTTCGGTCGGAGCCGTGCAAGTCGGTCGCAAAGAACAGCCGCGTAGGCTTCTTGCGGTTCTTCAATGATAAGAAAGGCATCGGATTACCTCCAAATAGTCCAGCCGAACAACCCGCGCAAACAGTTATGCTATTATTTCAGTGCCTGCCGCGGCGATCAAACTTTCCACATTGTGAGCCGCAAGGGACTCGATGGCTGATCTATCGAATTCCTCATCCGTGACGAGCTTATCAATCGCGTCTATTGTGGCGATTAGAAAGTTAGAAACCACACCCCATTTGCTGTGATCGGCGACCACAATGATCTGGCCTAAAGTACGCTCGAGCATCAGCTTGACAACTTCCGCCTCGGCATTGGAGGGCACTGTGCAGCCGTGTTTCAAGCTGATCCCATCCACACCAAAGATGGCTTTGTTGGCATACACCTGTCTCAGGTTCTCGATGGCAAAGCGCCCAGCCAGGGAATTGGAGCGGGATTGAAATTCTCCTCCAACCAGGTAAAGATGAAAACCCGCCTCCCCCACTTCGAGCGCGGCGTTTAGATTGTTCGTGAACACGGAGATTCCGGCATCACTGCGGATATGCCGGATCACCTGGGTCGTGGTCGTGCCGCTGTTCGTAAAAACAATATCGCCCTCTTCGATAAGCGAAGCTGCCATCGCGCCGATGTTGCGTTTCTCTTCAGGATGATTTTGCGCCCGCTGCTGGTATTCCGGCTCGAAGGTCATGCGCTGGCTGAGGATTGCTCCCCCGTGTGTGCGTTCTAGAATTCCCTGATGTTCCAGCCACTCCAGGTCGCGCCGCACCGTCGCTTCGGAAGCATCCAGCAGATCATACAGGTCGGCCGTTCGGACGATCTTGTGAGTCACCAGATATTTCTGGATATACTCTCGCCTCTGCGCTGGTATGAGAGATTTACTCATTTGGCCGGCTCTCGTTTTACAGGGTACTGCGTAAATATCTGAACCAAAATCCCATGATTTGCGAGCGATTCGGTAACAGTAGGTTCAGATATTTATGCAAGAAGCAGTAGATTGGTTATGAAAAATGAACTCTTTGCTGATTAATTATATAAGAATCTGAAGGAATTTGCAAGTTTTTGTTTTCTTAGTTATAATTACAGTAGGCAGCCGTTCAAGCGATGCACGAAGCGAGCTTCTTCTATCGTATGCTGTTTGCCGGAATCTCAGCACAGGAGCTTAGTGTATGACCAGTATTTCCATTGGGATGGGCGAACAAGATCGTGCTGAGCGCGATAAGTTTGAAAACGAATTGAAACGCATTCTAAGGGCTGGTGGCGATGCCGACATTATCCTGCGGGTGATCGGGTCGCTGGCTTTTCAATTGCACTGCCCGAATTTCGGCTACCTCCAGCAAGCCATGGGGCGAGCCTATACAGACATTGACTTTGCAGCATACCGCAAACAAACCAAAGAAATCCAAAAGCTGATGATCGCTCTGGGTTACAGCGAAAACCGGGAGGTTTTTATCGTTTCTGAAGGCGCGCGCGCCATTTTCGACAAACCAGAGGCCGGTTTGCACATTGACGTTTTCTACGAGAAACTCGACTTCTGCCATGTCATCAGTTGGGAAGACCGCCTGGAAGTTGATACTCCGACCATCCCCCTGGCCGAAATGCTCCTGGAGAAAATGCAAATTGTCCAGATAAACGAAAAAGATGTTATTGACACCATCATGCTCCTGCTCGAACACCCCCTGGACGACAAAGATAACGAGACTATCAACATCGAGCACATTGCCGGACTGTGCGGCAACGACTGGGGCCTGTGGCGCACAACCACCATGAATCTGGATAAGGTGCGTTTGCTGGCCCAGGGTTACAACCAACTCACCACAGAGCAAAAAGTAAAAGTTGCTTCACAGGTAACAACTGCGCTGGCGCGCCTTGAGCGGGAACCCAAGTCCCTCGCCTGGCGACTGCGCGCCAGGGTCGGCGATCGCGTCAAATGGTACAAAGATGTGGATGAGGTTCACTAACTGAAGGAGCCTGTGATGACTAGACTTGTCCGTGACTTGATGCACCCTGGGGTGCTCACCTGCCACCCGGACGTCCCACTGGGCCAGGTGGCCGTTCTGCTGACCCAACACCACGTTCATGCCCTGATCGTTGCCGACGGCGATGGCCGCCCCTTGGGCATTATCTCCGATTACGACCTGCTGGCTGGCGAGTGGCTGGCGGTGGATGCTGAAAGCTTGGCAACCATGCGCAAATTGACTGCCGCCGATCTCATGTCCCGCCCGGTGGATACCATCGAATCCGGCATGACCCTATGCGCGGCCGCCCACACCTTGATCGAGAAGGATGTCAACCGCCTACTGGTCACTGAAAACGGCAGCCCGGTGGGCGTCATCTCCATTTCCGACTTCGTCTCCAGCATTGCCAAAGAAGAAAAAACTCAGCGCCAAACCGTCGCCGACGTGATGTCAGATGCCATCCTGGTCTGCCGGGACAAGACGCCGCTCATCTCCGCGGCGCGAACGATGACACAGGCTGGCTGGCGCTCGGTGCTGGTGGTAGACGCCAAAGGCAAACCATTGGGTGTTGTCAGCGGTAAAGACCTGATGCCCTTTGTCGAGAATGGCGTGGACGAAAAACTAACCGTGAGCGATGTCATGCACCCGGCCCTGACCATTGACATTCATGCTAGCCTACGCGCAGCCGCCGATCTGATGATCCAAAAGCACCATCACCGCCTGATCGTGATTGACCAGGACAAGCCGCAGGCCTTCCCGCTAGGCATCATTTCTTCGTATGACATTGTCGCCGAGATGGCCCGCCCCACCTCGGTCTGGCAAGTATAGTATCTCTCCGGGAATCGCCGTGATGCTCCGCCAAATGTAGTGCGAGATGAATCTCGCAATGTACTGCGAGATTCATCTCGCAACAACCTCTTCATTATACATTCCGATGTTGTCGCGGCAACTCCCAAGAAACCAGTATAGAAGCAGTACACTATCGTTAACATATCCACTCCAAGACAGCAGGAAATAACGAATGACTCTGACCCTGGACGAGGCCATCGCGCGTGTCCCTCGTTGGAGAGGGGCAGCCGACTTGAAAACATCCCCTCTCGGCGGCGGCATCACCAACCTGAACTTCCGCGTGGACGTGGGCGGTGAATCTTTTGTTTTGCGCATTGCTGGAGCCGATACAGAATTGCTGGGCATCAACCGGGAATACGAGTACGCCGCCAACCTGGCTGCCGGGAAACTTGGCATCGCGCCCGAAGTCGTTTATTTCATCCGCCCCGAAGGGTACCTCGTTACGCGCTTCATCGCCGGGCGTCCCTTGCCGCCGGAAGAGATCTGCGAACCGGAAAACATCCGCCGGGTGATGGATGCTGTCCGCAAGATCCATGCCATGCCGGAAATCCCCGGAAACTTTTCTGTCTTTCGCACCATCGAAAATTACTCCGGGACTGCCCGCCGTTACAATGTCGCTTTTCCTCAGAAATTCGATTGGCTGATGGCTCGCGTGCATAATGCCGAGCTGGCGCTCATGAGCCATCCCGATACACCCTGCCCATGTCACAACGACTTGCTCAATGCGAATTTCCTGACAAACGGCCAGCTCTACATCCTCGATTGGGAGTACGCCGGCATGGGCGACGCTTTTTTCGACCTGGCTAACTTTTCTGACCATCACAATTTGTCAGACGCTCAGGATCGTTGGCTGCTGGAATGTTATTTTGGGGAGGTGTCAGCCGCACAGTGGGCGCACTTGAAAATCATGAAGATCATGTCCGACCTGCGCGAAGCGACCTGGGGTCTAGTCCAGATCGGCATCTCAAAGCTCGACTTCGACTTCCGCGAATACGCCGATAAGTTCTTAAGTCGAGTGATCGAAAACATACACGACCCCCGCTGGGGTCAATGGCTCAAGGAGATAAAGAAAAATGCCTGATCTTCCCAAGCATGCTCAAGTGGTCATCATCGGTGGCGGCGTGGGTGGGTGCAGTATTGCTTATCATCTTACACTCATGGGTTGGAAAGATGTCACCATACTCGAGCGCCACGAATTGACCAGTGGCTCGACCTGGCACTCAGCCGGGCTGGTCGGCCAAATGCGCTCGGATGCCAACCTGACCCGCATGATGCATTACAGCACCGATCTCTATCGCCGCCTGAAGAACGAGACCGGACACGATCCGGCTTGGCGCGAGGTCGGCGGGCTGCGGCTGGCCTCCTCCGCCGAGCGGCTGGAAGAGATCAAGCGTCTGGTCGGCATGGCCGGATCGTTCGGCATACCCATGCAGTTGATCACCCCAAAGGAGGCCTACGATCTTTTCCCTCTGATGTCCATGCAGGGCGTTGTCGGCGCAGCATACACGCCCAACGATGGCGTGATTGATCCCACCGGCTTGACGAACGCGCTGGCGGCCGGCGCCAAACAGCGCGGCGCGCGTATTTTCCAGGACACGAACGTAGAGAAAATCAATCTAAAGAATGGGCGCGTGCACGAGGTGGTCACCGACAAGGGCAGCATCCAGACCGAGATCGTGGTAAACGCTGCCGGTCAATGGGGCAACGAGGTGGGCAGGATGGTCGGCCTCAACCTGCCCGTGGTGCCGATGGCGCATCTTTATGCCATCACCAAGCCCATCGAAGGCGTTGGTCACGAAGTCCCGACCTTGCGCGACCCTGACCTGCTGGTCTACTGGCGGGAGGAGGTCGGCGGGCTGACCACTGGCGGCTACGAGCGTAAACCGGCCCCATTCGGCCTGGATGGTATCCCGCTCGATTTCAAGTACACCCTGCTCCCGCCCGATTGGGACCGCTTTGGGCCGCTGATGGAAAATTCGATCAAGCGGGTGCCGGTGCTCGAAACCGCCGAGATCAGGCAACTGCTCAACGGTCCCGAAGGCTTCACCCCGGATGGGGAATACTTGCTCGGCCCGACTACCGTCAAGGGCTTCTGGGTGGCCTGCGCCTTCTGCGCTCATGGGCTGGCAGGGGCAGGCGGCATTGGCAAGACGATGGCTGAGTGGATCATAGACGGCCACCCGGAATGGGATGTCTGGCGACTGGATGTGCGCCGCTTCGGTTCGAATTACAATAGCCAGGATTATACTGTGGCGCGCACCATCGAAACCTATTCCCAGTATTACGATATCCATTTCCCCGGCGAAGAGCGCCTCTCCCGGCGCGGCCTGCGCCTTTCTCCCACTTATTACCGCCTGCGCGATCTGGGCTGTCACTTTGGAGAAAAGACCGGCTGGGAGCGCCCCAATTGGTTCAAACCTTACGAGGAGAAAGCCCGCCACGGACACGAACCAAAAGGCTGGGCGCGCCACAACTGGTCACGCGCCATCGGCTACGAGCACCTGATGACGCGCGAGAACGCCGGTCTGTTCGACGAGACCTCGTTCAATAAGTTCGAGGTGCGCGGCCCCGGCGCGCTGGTCTTCCTGAACTACGTGTGCGCCAACGATATTGACCGGCCGGTAGGGACAGTCGTCTATACGGAGTGCCTGAACAAGCGCGGCGGGATCGAGTGCGATTTCACCGTCACCCGCCTGGCGGAAGACCGCTTCTTTATCGTAACCGGTACTGCCTACGGGCAGCACGACATGTCCTGGCTTTCGCTGAACATACCCGAAGATGGCTCGGTGATGATCGAAGATGTCAGCTCGTCTTACGCCTGCCTTGGCCTGTGGGGGCCAAAGGCGCGCACGATCCTGGAAAAGGTCACTAAAGAGGATGTATCCAATGCAGGTTTCCCCTACATGACAGCCCGGCGGATCACGGTCGGCGACGTGCCCACCCTGGCGTCGCGTGTCACCTACGTGGGTGAGTTGGGCTGGGAGTTCTACTGCCCGATGGAATATGCCCTGCGCCTGTGGGATACGCTTTGGGAAGCCGGGCAGCCTGAAGGGTTGGTTGCAGCTGGTTACAAAGCGATAGACACCTTGCGCCTGGAGAAGGGTTATCGCTATTGGAGCGGCGAAATCAGCCCGGACTACACACCCTACGAGGCTGGACTGGGCTTTGCCGTTAAGCTGGACAAAGGTGACTTTATCGGACAAGAAGCCCTGCTTAGGCAGAAAGGATCTGGTATCAAGCAGAAACTATGCTGCTTGACACTAGCTGACAGCCGCACGATCGCCCTGGGCAAGGAACCCATCCGCACGAAAGAAGGCATAATCATCGGGTGGGTGGCTTCAGGTGGATACGGCTACTCCGTAGGAAAAAGCATCATTTACGCCTACTTGCCAATCGAATACGCTAAAACAGGCACAGAATTGGAGGTAGAATTCTTTGGCGAACAGGTCGGCGCGGTGATCGCGCAGGCGCCGTTATGGGATCCAAATGGAGAGCGCATCAAAGCTTAAACGTTGAATGTACTGATAAGGCATTGTAGTCGTCAATTAAGCAATTCGACATCGGCATTTCCAATATCTCAGGAGGTAGTTCTATGTCTATCGTAAACGCAAAAGAAATATTGATCGAAGCCGCCAGGGGCAAATATGCGATTGGCGCCTTCAACATCACCGATCTGATCCAACTGGAAGGCGTGGTTGATGCTGCCGTCGAGAAGAAGTCGCCGCTGATCATCCAGACCTCGGTCAAGCCGTCCAAATTCCTGGGCACGAACGTGATGGTGGCGATCTACAAAACCATCGCCGCTTCAGCGCCCATCCCGATCTGCCTGCACCTGGATCACTGCACCGAGGTGGACTACTGCAAGAAATGTGCAGACGCCGGTTACACCAACATCATGATTGACGCCTCCAAGCAGTCTTTCGAGGAGAACATCCGCCAGACCAAAGAAATTGTGGATCACTGCCACAAGGTTGGCAACATCTCTGTCGAAGGCGAGCTGGGTACTGTCAGCGGCGTAGAAGACCAGGTCAAAGTAGCTGATAATGAGGCTGCCCTGGCTAATCCGACTCAATCGGTGGAATTCGTCGAGCGTACAGGGCTGGACCTGTTCGCTCCCGCCATCGGCACAGCCCACGGCGTGTACAAAACCAAGAACCCCAAGGTGGATTTCGAGCGCCTGGCCAAGATCAACCAACTGCTAAATGGCAAGGCGATCAAGACCCCGCTGGTTGTGCACGGCGGCACGGGATTGCCGGAAGATTACATCCAGAAATTGATCGCGGCCGGCGGCGTCAAGTTCAACGTGTCCACCGAGCTGAAGCGCACCCTGATTGACGCCAAATACGAATACATCACCGCCAACCGCGAAGAATACGATCCCGGCAAAGTTGACGTGGCCGCACGAGACGCCATCCGCAAAGCGGTTGGACACTGGATTGACATGCTCGGCAGCGCTGGGAAAGCATAATCAGTAGATCACGAAAACGTAGTAACGACTTCAATCGTTCGGCCAAAAAGCGACTAAAGTCGCCACTACGGAGCCTATTCGTAAAGTACTGATAATTACATTTAGGAGCAAAGGATGAAAAAAGTCGATGAATATTACGTCCCTTGGGTAAAAGGCATCCCGATGTACGTTTCCGGGCACATCGAATTGGCCTGGCGGAAGCCGGAACTGCATCGCATGATGTCCAACGAAAACCCCAACCCCCCTTCCGAGAAAGTGCTTGAGGCGATCATCAAGTATGCCAAGATGGCGAATCGCTACCCGGACCAGGGTCTGGTCGTGCGCTCGAAGATCGCCGAGATCAACGGCTTGGATGGCCCTGAAAACGTGATGCTGGGCAACGGCTCCAGCGAGGTGTACGACAACGTCTTCCGCATGTTCCTGGCGCCGGGCGACGAGGTGATCCAGCATACGCCCTGCTTTGGAATCTACAAACTGCGCGGAACCATCCTGGGCGGAAAAATGGTCTCCGTTCCGATGGCTTACAAAGATCGGCGGTTGCTCTACGATCCTGATGCCGTCCTCAAGGCGGTTTCCGAGCGGACCAAGATCATCGTCATCGCCAACCCCAACAACCCCACCGGCAACTTCATGGACGCGGCGGCCTTCGTGCGCATCGCCGAGACGGGCATTCCCTTCGTGGTTGACGAGGCTTACGTGGAATACGCCGGGCTGGGCATGTCACAGGCGGGCCTGACCAAGAAGTACAGGAATGTCATCGTCACCCGTACGCTCTCCAAGGCCTACGGCCTGGCCGGGATGCGCTTCGGCTACGCCATGGCCGGCAAGGATGTGATCGCCCAGATCTCGGCTGCCCTCATCCCCTGGAATGTGGGCACCATCCCGATGTGGGCGGCGCTGGCAGCACTGGAAGATACAGAAGCCTTGGCGTATCGCGTGAAGTTCAACAACAGCGAGGTGGATTTCATCCAGGAATCGCTCGCCGATGTCCCCGGGCTGGTCATCTTCCCCTCGAAAGCCAACTACATCCTCTTCGACTGCGGCGCGACTGGCAAGAAGGGCAAGGATATGGTGGCCTTCGGCGAGCAAAAAGACCTGATCTTCCGCCCGGAAACGGAAAAATACGGCAGCGATGGCTGGTTCCGCATCACCATCGGCACCAAAGAAGAAAATCGCATGGCGGTTGTCGTGGTGCGCGAGTTCTTGAACAGGAAGTAATCTTATCCAAAGACCCTAAAGGTTTATAAAACCTTTAGGGTCTTCCTCTGGAGGCTTATATGGGAAAAATCAAAGCAATATTATTTGATCAAGATGGCGTGATCATTGACACCGAGCGGGATGGTCACCGCGTCTCGTTCAACATGACCTTCCACGAATTCGGCTTCAGTGACGAGTGGAGCGTGGACTATTACCACGAGCTGCTCCAGATCGCCGGAGGTAAAGAGCGCATGAAACATCACGCCCAAACGAGGGGATTCTCCAAGCCGGTACCGCCCGAGGAACTGGACGAGTTGGTGAAGACCATGCACAAGCGCAAGACTGCGCTCTTCGTCGAGCTGATCGAGACCGGCAAGCTGCCGCTGCGCCCGGGCATCCACCGCTTCATGAAAGAAGCCATGCAAGCTGGACTCAAGATCGGCGTCTGTACCACCTCCAACGAGCAGGCAGCCAAAGCCATCACCGAGAAGATCCTTTCGGACATCAAGTTCGACATCGTGCTGGCTGGCGACGTGGTGAGCAAGAAAAAGCCCGATCCGGAGATCTACAACCTGGCGCTCTCCAAGACCGGTTTGAAACCGGAGGAAGTCATCGTTGTAGAGGACTCGAAGAACGGCGTGCTGGCCGGGAAAACCGCTGGCACACATGTAGTTGTAACCACCAACTACTACACCGAGAAAGAGGATGTCAGCGGAGGCGACATCATCGTCACCTGCCTGGGCGACCCGGATGGCGAGAAAGGCCAAATGCGCAAGGGTAACCTTGCATTCGACGGTGTGCTCCACGTAAAACCATTGATTGATTTCTTCTCGAAGTAAGATCGCCCCGTCTCTCTGCCATGCAAGAAGGACGCGAAGGGTTTATCTCCTTCGAGTCCTTTCTCATCCAGAATTAGCCGCATCTACATGTATGAAGCAATAACCGGATTCCATTCCACTGTGCACTTGCTTTTCTACCTGCGCGGCGATGCTCTCCGCTTCTTCAATTGTCATACCTTTCCGGACCTCGATGTGCATCCCGGCATGGACGAGGTCTGGCCCGATGTACTCCGCCCGCAAATCATGGACGCCCAGCACCCCAGGCACAGAGCGCGCCAGCCGTTCTACTTCAGCAAGGTATTCGGAGCCAGGTGATCGTCCGATCAGAAACGACAGGTTCTCGCTAAACAGCCCGACGGCGTTATAAGCAATGATGGTCGCCACGACGATTGCAGCAATCGGGTCGGCGATGTGTTTACCCCACATGATGAACAGCGTGCCAAACAGGGCAGCCAGTAAACCAAGTTCGTCGTTGACCAGTTCCATCATTTGCGCTTTGGCGGCCGCGCCGCGCTTCTTCTGGCGGGAGAGCATCACCAACGGCGCGGCCGCGACGAGCAATGAGACAATCAGCACACCCAACGCCAGAGGCAGGTTTTGGTAAGACGTTTCGACAGATTTGAACAACCGCGGTATGGCTTCTCTGTACAGCTCAAAGCTGGTGAATGAAATGAACAAGGTCGCTGCTACCAATGCGGCCACATTTTGCGCCCGCCCATAGCCAAACATGTGCGTCTCATCGGCCTTCTTGCGGGAGTAAAACGCTGCTATCAGGAGGAAGCTGGCTACGAAGATGTCGCTCAAAGTATGCAGCGACTCAGCCAACAGCGCCATGACGCCGGACAGAAAATAGGCTGCCAGTTTCATGGCAAAGATGAGGATATAAACGCCGATGGTCAGTTGCAGGCTGCGAATATCTTGTGACGCTTTCATGCCGAATTTTGGATCAACGACTCTCAAGCGTGTGAGGATAATTCGTCAATGTCTCGTACCCATCCGCCTTGACCCAATTGGTATCCTCCACACGCACGCCCCAGGGACCCGCGTACAGCCCGCAGTTCCCGACCGAAATGACCACATTGGCGGGCAGTGGCGGCGGCGCTTTCTCGCCGTGGAAGAAGGCATGTCCGGGCGGCAGCGGCGCTTCCTCGAATTCGATCCCGACGCCGTGAAGGGGGGGCCCGAAGATATGGTCACCGTGACCAGCATCTTTGAGCACCTGGTGAATGTTCTGCTCGAGTTCAACCATTCCCACACCGGCTTTGATCATGCCAATTGTGCTTTGCTGCGCCTTGAGATACACATCATAGGCGGCCTGCTGCTCGGCAGTCGGTTTGCCCGCGCAGACCATGCGGCAGATATCCGCGCTGTAACCGTTGACGATGGGATGAATGTCAATCATCACCAATTCGTTCTTCTCGATCTTACGCGTGGTCGGCAGGCCGTGGG
>Ga0315279_10001180_pt1 | contig 44656 bp, 32 predicted proteins | sample YL17G06_20_MG_FD_203694 | JGI IMG/M metagenome (GOLD analysis project Ga0315279, IMG submission 203694) | Sediment microbial communities from Yellowstone Lake, YNP, Wyoming, USA - YL17G06_20 | ecosystem: Environmental > Aquatic > Freshwater > Lake > Sediment | place: USA: Wyoming | collected...
ATAAATGCCTCTCTGAAATTGCAAGAAAATTAACAATTCTGAACGATTCCTTGCAATTTAGCGCGATTTTTTTAGAATGCAAGCTGCTATCCGTAAAAAAGTTAAATTCTTTTTCAGGGACAACTAAAAAGAATCCCCTCCAACAAAGACCTCAAAAAATTCCTTAGCTTTGAGGAAAGTCTTCCGGCAGGCCCGCTGGGGCGGGCAAGTGTGCGCCAACCAGATGTATCGCCGCCCCCGGCAGGGAAGCAATCATCCATACAATCCGCTGGCACAAAACCAGCGCTAATGCCGCCTCAGCCCCGACCCCGGCAAATTGGATAAATAGATAAGCGAGCACCCCTTCTACCACTACTGCCCCGCCAATGCTGACCGGTATTGCGCCCAAAGCCCAACTGAGCGGGAAGAAAACGTAATAATATATGATGCCGACCTCAATGCCCAGATTTCTTCCGAGGAACCAAAAGCCGGTTATCGTCATAAGCTGTAAAAAGAACGTCAAGCCAAATACCGAGAGGATTGCCAGCGGTTTACGGCAGTAAAGAACAACTGCATCCTTAAAGTTCTCCAGGAGCTTTTTGCAGCGTATTTTAATAAACAGCCATATATTTTTTAGTAACAGGCGGCCCTTGCTGTGTGATAGCAGGCCGTAAAAGACCGCTGCAAATATGATAGCCACCCACAAAATAACTTGTTTGGACTTAACGAAGGATTGCGGCAAACCACTTTTGATGTCGAGAACCGCTTCGGCACATTGACGCCGAAGAAAAAACAGGTAGAAAAAAACAGCAATTATCACTGAGCCTAAAAACCCGATAACCCTATCGACAAAGACACTTAAAACCGCGTAAAATTTTTTATCGGTATGCCTGGTAACATACCAGGCCCGCAGCAAGTCTCCGCCTACGGCACCGGGCATAAAATTATTATAAAAAAGCCCCAAGAAGTGCAGCCTGGCTGCCGGCCATAAGGCTATAAAGATTGACTGAGTTCTTAGTAATAACCACCAGCGGAATGCTATCATCAACTGGCAGACGACAAAGACACCTAATACTGCTGCAAAAACCCCCAGATTCATTCGATGAAAAACTGCTGTTAAATTGCTCCACCTCTGTCCCCTTGACAGCCAGATTACCGCCCAGGTAATTCCAGCAGCAACCACTACAATTCGCACAAGAATAAATATATACTTTTTTTTCTGAGTTTCGGTCTCGGGCATTGCAGCAGTTTGCCTTAAAAAAACTTGTTTTCGCAGATAATAACCGGTAAAATATCCTCTTGCAAGATACAAAATATCAATTTAGGAGACTCGAAAGGTGGCTAAAAAGCAAAGTATTGAAGAAGGACGGAAATTCAACCCAAAATTCGATAAAAATGGCCTGATACCGGCGATCGCCCAGGATGCAAAGACCGGGCAGGTCCTGATGATGGCCTATATGAATCGTGAGGCGCTGGATTTGACGATTCAGACCGGCTGTGCGGTATATTTTAGCCGAACAAGGCGGAAACTATGGAAAAAAGGCGAAGAAAGCGGCCATATCCAAAAAGTGAAGCAGATACTTGTCGATTGCGACCAGGACTGCCTGCTTCTTAAGGTTTCCGTCGATGCCGGCCAGTGCCACACAGGTTACCAATCCTGCTTCTACCGAGCTTTGAAAAAAGGCAGCGGCAAAACCCCGTTAGAAACAGAGAAGAAAAGTGATAGGAAGTTAGAGAGTCATATTGGAAAGGTAATTTCTAACAGGGTAAAGCTGGAATTTATCGCAAAAAAGGCCTTTAACCCGGCAAAAGTCTATAAGAGGAGTTAATAGGGCGCTGCTGTTCTGGCCAAAAAATGCTTTCTCCTACGGAAGATTGGGGATTTCCCTGCACCGAGCCAAAGCGTCTGGTGCAGGGATTACCATAGGAAATAATAAAAAAATTTAATTGTCCTATAATTTTTTGCTTGACTACGTTGATTAGAAGCGGTAGAATCATAAGTAAATAATTAAAAAAAATTAACCAGTCCGATTTGAGGAGTGGCAGGAATGTTTTTTTGGTAGTTTACAGTTCTTTTAGCCGAAAATTATATATTATGCGGATATTGCATAGATAAAGTGTGTCTTTACAGATTTTGTCGTAAGAAAAAGTGTTAATTTAGGTAGTATTTTGTTCAGAACAAGTAAGAGAAAACAATTTTTGGAGGATTTTATTATGAAAACAAGATTAAAAACTCTATTACTCTGTGCCGTTTTGTTTCTGTTACTCGGCATAACGCCACAGGCCTGGGCGCTGTGGGTTGGCTTCAACCCTGACATTCACATGGATATCCAGGGCGTAATAGCCAACGATTTCCATGTCCAGGGCAGCATCGAGTCAGGTGACCCATGCGGGAATTGGGCGCAACCACCAAAACTGGTTGGCCACATTGATGGCGGATTCCCCAACTTTAAGTATTCTATCACGCCTGACAAAAGCGACCCAAATCAGCAGAACTGGTTCACCTTTACCGCCGACTGGTCAGGCAAGGATTACCAATTCTGTGAAGTAATCCACCTGGGTTTGTTTTTCGACGTAGATTGTCACAATGTCGCTGTCAAACTGGTCGGCTGGTGGACCAAAGATGGTCAGCCCATTCCACCTAATATTGTCCCGCCCCCTCTGAATGGTGGAGCTGTGCCGCTTCCCGGCTTTAATGTGCAGGACCAGCCTCCACATCAAATGCCCCAGCATATAAGATTGCAAAATGATTCCGACCTGTTTGATGGCGGTGGCGGTGGGGGCGGTGGAATAGAAACCGAAATGGTACAATTGGAGCTGGTTAGCTTAACACGCGAGCAGTTGAACGAATATCTTGGTCCTAACCCATTTGAAGAACTGCGTCTTGGAGGCAAGCAGGAGTATTTGCCCTGGATTGCCGTGGAGAATTCAGGTGGTGTGATTAGTGAAAGAAACCCGCAACCATTTGTTCCTGATAGCTTTTTTGATGTGTTCTTCGATATAAGTTTTCCTATTCACCCGGTGAAACCTATCGTGATACCTCCGGGTGGATTCCTTATTGTGCGAGAACGGCTGCGCTACACAAACAATGCCCGTCAACCTGACATTCGCTGGGACTGGATGATTCACGGAGCACACGAATCCGACCTCGGCGATGCGCCGGACAGCACCAATAGCTTTGGTATGCCGCCGCCACTGGTACTAATGACGGCATATCCAAAAGGTGGCCCAATGGGGGTGCAAGCAAACTTCCCAACAGTCTATCAAATAGGTTCTCCGCCATTTGGTCCTATTCATTGGGCGGCACCACTCATAGCGTTTCTTGGACCAATGGTTTCCTCCGAAATGGAAGCCGACATTGGTCCTGACATGGACCCAACGAACAATATTATTCCTCCGCAGGATACACCGGACATGGACGGTTTTGATGATGGTGTAATATTCCCGATAGTTATGCCACATTGCCAGTTGACAACATTCGATTACTGGGTAACTATTAGGCCGCCCATGCCGCCGCCCATGCCGCAAACACCTCCTTTGTATGTGAACGTGTGGTTCGACTGGAACCGCGATGGCGACTGGGACGATACTATGCAATGCCCAGGGGATGATGTGCTAATACCCGCTCCCGAGTGGGCAGTGCAGAACCAGCTACTTGTCGGTCTGCCCCCCCTGCTTCCCCCATTAATGCACAAAATCACTACGCCGCCGTTTATGTCCTGGCATCCTGCGACAGGCGATGTAGGACCGCTCTGGATGCGAATTACGCTTTCAGAGCAAAAGTGGGCTCCTGTTGCGGGTGTGTTAGGAAATGGCGGCTGCGGACCTCAATATGGTTATTTGTATGGCGAGACCGAAGACTACTACTTTGTTCCTGAGGTGCCGCCGCCACCAGAGATGGAGTATGGTGACGCACCGGAGGGGTCTAACGCCATAGCATATCCAGCCACCGGTGTAACAGGGTCGTTCCCAACGTGCAAGACAATTGGGCCGGCAGGGTGGATTCAGCACACCAATTTCGGTGCGTGGTTTGGACCATCATTTGATCTCGAGCTTGATGGCAATGCCGGATTGTGTCCCTTTGGCTGCTTCCCGCCCTACGACCAGGATGAGTGCTTTGCCGATGGTGATGCAGGTCTGATAGTTCCTCTGCCATACACTATCGATGCAGCGCTTAATGTAGTTCCCTGCCCACAGTGCAGCAGCGGCACGCCGCTCGGCGATACCTGTCAGACTGCCTTGTGGGGCACCAATATAGATATCGATGTGCATAACCATATGCCGTCTCAAACAATCGGTTATGTGAACCTCCTTATCGACTGGAATCAGGACGGCAAGTGGTCAGGATCCTCAAACTGTCCGACAGCAGCGACACCTGAGCATGTGCTGGTTAATTTCCCTGTGCCTAATCCATACGATGGTCCGCTTTCTGGGCTTATGCCATTTGGAGCCGGTTTCCTGATTGGACCTAATCTCGGCTATGTATGGGCAAGATTCACGATAACTGAGCAGCCCGTACCCGTGCCTGATTGGAATGGAGAAGGGTCTTTTGAAGATGGAGAGACAGAAGATTACCTGCTCGAAATTGGAAAAGTTTATGAGCCGAAGCCGCCGGTTGAGCATGTAAAGTGGTCTCAGCCGCCTATCGAGTGGAATCCGCAGTCGAGAACACCTGTGTATTGCGGCTGGGATGCGCCGTCTTTCAAAGAGGAATGGGAACCACCGCCAATCTGGCAGATTGTTGCGGATGATTTCCGTTGCCTTGGCACCATGCCGATAACAAGCATACACTGGTGGGGCTCATATATAGGATGGATGGATGAAAACCCACCCGCAGCAAAACCTACTGCCTGGCGAATCGGGTTCTGGAGCAACGTTCCACCTTCTCCTGTTGGCGGCATCAGTCATCCGGGAAAACTGCTCTGGCAGTTTGAGGTTCGAGCAGACCGGGTGCAGGAAAATTGGGCAGGCATCGACCAGTTCCCAGATTATATTTCCGAGACCTGTTTCCAGTATTATGTGCAATTGAAGCGGGAAGAATACTTCTGGCAGGCCAAAGAAGAGCCAAATACTGTTGATAGTGTGTTCTGGCTGAGTATAGCAGCCATCTATCCACAGGGTCCCCTACCGAATAATCTGTGGGGCTGGAAGACCCGTCCGTGGCACTGGATGGATGATGCGGTAACGTTCACAATACAAGGCGACTTCAAACCGGGCTACGTGCCCGACCCCAGCATTTTCCGTCCGCTGGAGTATTGCGGGCAGAGCTACGATACGGCTTTTGAACTTGACACCGACCCCAACTGGATTAAGTGGGAGCAGGCCTATACAGGTATTCGTGACTGGCCACACTACGAGGATGAGCTTTCAATGGGCACACAGCATACAATCGTTGAGCCGGTGACCAAGCATATTCAGAAGCCAGATTTAACTGAAACCGGTATTGACGTGGATGCAACATCTATACAGAGTCAGTGGCGACCACAAATACTCGCAGACGACTTCAACTGCGTCACGACCGGGCTGGTAACGGACATTCATATCTGGGGTTCGTGGTATCACGACTATCTGCCAGGTAACCCGGGTAATGTCCAGTTCCTTCTTACCATTTACAGCGATGACCCAATCGGCTCTGGCGGAAGTGACCCATCAAACAAATACTCCAAGCCGGACCAGGTCCTCTGGCGTAAGGTGTTTGCTCCCGGGCAGTTTAATGTCAGCATCGAGGCCGAGAACTTGAGGGAAGGTTACTTTGTGCCTTGCGCACCATACTATGAACCGTTTGGTGATTCAGTTTGCTGGAAGTATGACTTCTATATCGACCCGTGTGAGGCATTTCCGCAGAAGGGAACGACGGCTAAGCCCGTTACTTACTGGCTCGCTGTTCAGGCCCAGCCAATTGTAGGGCCGCAGGAAGCCCGCTTCGGGTGGAAGACCTCGCTCCAGCACTGGAATGATGATGCGGTCTGGGCAGCAGGTTCCGAACTGCCATACACCTGGAATGAACTGAGGTATCCAACAGGTCATCCGTATGCAGGAAGAACAATTGACCTGGCATTTGAGATTGTAACCCTGAAGCAGTATGAGCAGTTCAATCTCCGTCGTCAGGTAGCCGATGATTGGCGCTGCGAAAAGAAGTCACCGATAACAGCTATGGTGTGGTGGGGCTCATACATAGGCTACCGCTATGAAGCCTGCCAGTGCCAGGCAACAACACCTCGGCCGATAAAGCCCGATTACTTCCTGCTGCAAATCTGGACCAACGTACCGGCCGGAGTGAATACACGATACAGTCATCCCGGCGGAAAGGTCTGGGAGTACAAGGCCTATGACTATGACGAGGTACTGGTCGGCTACGATAAGCATCCGGAACCGGGTGAGTCAGGCATCGGTTACGAGCCAGTATTCCGTTACTCGGTGAAACTACCTGACCCGAACTGGTACCGTCAGAAGGAAGTCGAGCAGGTCTTCTGGCTGAGCGTGGTAGCGGTCTACAAGGACCCACTGCCTGTTATTTATCCGTGGGGCTGGACCAATCACCAATGCGTGGCCTGGGAGCCTAAAGGTCTCAACGACGAGGTGGCTTACTGGAAGCTAAACGAGACCAGCGGCATCATCGCCAGTGACAGTTCCGGCAACGGCAATGACGGCACCCTCGTCGGCAATGCAACCTGGACGGCCGGCAAGATATGTGGCGGCGCCCTGGACCTCGACGGCAACGGGGATTATGCTAAAACTGCCAATACTACAACCGGACTGAACTTTGCACCGGGCTCGTTCTCAGTATCAGGATGGATATATCCAAGACAGGTTACAGGCGGTTGGAGAACCATCCTCGAATACGACCGCGACGGAAGCAACAAAAACCGGTTCGGCATGTGGCTCAACAGCACGGGCAGTTTCCATTTCAGGGTCGGACTGGACACAAAGAGCTCGGGACAAGTCCTCAATCCTAACCAGTGGTACTTGTTGACTGCTACTTATGATTCCATCAGCAAGACGATGAGTCTGTATATCAATGGGCAATTTGACAGTTCAGGAGCCCATAGCAACGGCTTTAATTCTCCCAATGCTGCAAAACTCACGATAGGTGTCCGCGGATCGGAAGATGCCGAGTACTTCGATGGTTTATTAGACGACATCCGCATCTATAAGCGTGCCTTAAGTGCAAGCGAGGTTCGGGCACTGGCAGATATGGGCAAGAACGATGATGCCGTAGCTGGATATGTGGACGAGACTGGCATGTGGGTATGGGAAGAACTGTATGACCAGACAGGCCGCAGCGAGGATATGTCGTTTGTCCTGTTCACCGACGAACCCGGCTGCTGGCTCTTCCCACAAATATACACGACCTACGCGGATTGGGTGACATTGGGCAAACCAAACTGCTGGTGCGGCATCTACGGAAACCCACAGTGGCCGTATCAGTGCGACGGTGACGCCGACAATCTTATCCAGGGTATCCCGAAGTACCGGATATATACCAATGATTTCAACATCCTGGTTGCTAACTGGAAGATGTTAATAAACTCCCCGGGTTTCGACCCGTGTGCCGACTTTGACCACAAGCCTCAGGGTATCCCGAAGTACCGGGTCTATACCAATGATTTCAACATCCTGGTTGGCAACTGGAAGAAGACAAACGCACAGCTTCCGGGTAACTGCGTAAGACCAGAGTAACTGCTAAGTAAGTAAGTCGTTCGAAATAGAAAGAGGCAAGTCGTTTGACTTGCCTCTTTTTTTGTCTATCTAAAATGTTCAAATTAAGGCAAAAAGAGATTCTGCTTGACGGGTTGTTTTTTAAGCTCAGCCACGGTCGGCAATAACTGAAATGAATTTACTTTTTCGGCTTTAACAAACCTTTTTATTACTCGCTGAATCTGGCTCATATTCTTGCCGTGCATCATCGCAAATAGATTATACGGCCAGCCTTCAAAAGTCTTCCTCTGGTAACAATGGCTTACTATTCTGAGACGAGATAGTTTTTTGCCGACCTCGATGACCTTATTCTTTGGGACTTCGCCTGCGAACAAAGCATTGGCAGCAAAGCCAATCTTGCGGTGGTCAACAACACCCGCTACCCGACGGACAACACCTTTAGCAATCAGCTCAGTTATTACCCTCAAAACATCCGTGGTATCCATTCTCTGGCTGCATAAAAAAGCAAAGGGTTTCTCATTTACATATAAGTCACCCTGCAACTTCGAGAGTATCAGCCTTTGATTTTTATCCAGTTTGACCAGACGGCTCCTCGGGGCCTTTTGGAAACCTTGCAACAATCGCTTGCCGTCGCTGTCGGCATCAAAAAAAACATCGAGCTTAAAAACACGCTTGACAGGCAAACTATAGAAATCGATACGAAAACGTCTGGAAAGCGCTGCCAGCACAACTTTAATATCCGCATCCGTTCGCGCTTGTAAGGTGAACCATAAATTGTAGTAGTGACGCCTCAAATAATTATGAGAGACGCCCTCAAGAGAACCGACCGCCCCGGCAATCTCCGGCAAGTTTTCTTGCGGAATATGAGCGGCAACCAATGTGCTTTTTATTCCGAGAGCACGATAATTTATCAGCGCACCAATTCGCCGGACAATCCTTTGACTTTTTAACCGGCGTGTCAGCCGCAGGATTTCCCTTTCATCGCTATTCAAATCTTTCGCGAGTTTTGCAAACGGCCTTTCGCAGATCGGCAGACCCTTCTGAAGGGCGTTGCACAATTGTTTTTCCAGCCTGGTGGCAAGTAAAGTCAACTCTTATCTCCCCGGCCAAAACTACAAATAGGGTCTGTAGCCAAATAGTCGCCGGTCATCGCATAAGCCCTTGCCCTGCAGCCCCCACAAATATTGATATATTCGCAAAGGCCGCACGCATCTTTATAAAGGGACGGGTTGCGAATTTCATTCAAAAATTGCGAGCTTTGCCATATCCCGGCAAAGTCGAAATTATTTTCAATCAAGCTGCCTGCCGATATGCCGAGAAATCCGCAAGTCTGGACATCGCCTTTATAGCTTATAAATCCAAAGCCCCTGCCGCCCATACAACCACTACCTGGATTGACGATTGTCTGCGACCCTTGTGACGAAACCAATTTGGACTGGCGGCACATACGGGCGAATTGCGGGCCACAGGTAACACGGACTTCAATCGCGGATTTTAGCTTTAACTTGAGCAAATCCTGGAGTAGTTTTTCATATTCCGCCGGCGTAAGAAGCTGGTCGGCAATTTCCTCGCCCCGGCCGGTCGGCACAAGTATAAACGGATTAAAACAATAAGCACCAAGCTCCTCGGCCAGTTTAGCAATCGCACCAACCTCGGTGAGGTTGAGCTTGCTTATGGTGGTGTTAATCTGAAATCGCATATCCGCTCGCCGAGCTATCCTGGCAGCCTCAACTGCGGAATCGAAGGCGCCTTTGGTCCGCCGGAAGGCATCGTGGGTCTGCGCAGAGGCGCCATCGAGAGAAATAGATAAAGCCAAAAGGCCGGCCTCTTTTAGTTTAGTGATAGACTTCTTGTCAACAAGATAGCCGCAGGTAGCCATCACCATTCGCAAGCCCAAATCCCGCCCGAACTGTATAAGTTCAAAAATGTCACTTCGTTCCATTGGCTCTCCGCCGGTAAGGATTATTACACACTTACTGAACTTTGCGACAGATTGGAGAATCTCTTTGCACTGCTCGGTAGTCATCTCGTCAGATTGTGTGGTGTGCGGAGCACACCCTACAGCACTCGCTTCTGCTCGGCAGTGCCTACAATAAAATTTGCATCGGCGAGTAATTTCAAAAGCGATAAGATGAGGTTTATCCATTGAATATCGATTGTCGATTATTGTTTATGAACCACGAACTACTTTTTTTGCCATTTTCTTTGCGAAGTATGTGATAATTATATCAGCGCCGGCGCGTTTGGTGCGCACTGTTATCTGGTCTTTCTGATTTAATAGATTTATCCAATTAAATTCCACATTGCCTCCAGCCTTCTTTCCTTAAACTGTCACAAAAAGTGAGTAAAATTATATAGATTAGGGTCCAGTTGTCCAGAAGATATTAGTAGAATATCCGGCTGGCTGATGTCGTCTATGAATTTCTAACCCCGCGCCAATGGTTCGACTCCGCTCACCATTGGTGCGAGGAAGCGGCGAAAGCGAAAGTGTCGAGATTAAATAAATGCACGAAAGGCCTTTATGTAAATGACAGACCACACCCCACAAAGCAATAACAAACAGAACTACGCCAGATGGCTCGGCTTTGGGATTGAGTTTGGCGGCACAATAGCCATTTTCTGCTATATAGGCTATAAGCTCGATGAAGCCCTCAAAACAAGCCCAATATTTTTGCTGGCAGGCTTTTTTGTGGCTTTCATCAGCATGCTCTACCTAATTTTTAAGCAGGCGCGTAACATAAAAGGTAAATAAAAGAACGATACCTCAGCCGGTAATAAGCTATTTGCTGTCCACTTGCGAGGCGATTAGCTTTCTGGTTTACTATTCATTTATGGATAGCATCCTTTTCAACCTATCAGGAAAAACGGCATTGATTACAGGGGGCAGCAAGGGCATCGGTTTTGCCATAGCCAGAGGCCTTGCCCAGCAGGGAGCGAATGTTGTCATCGCGGCACGCACTGAAAAGCAGCTTGAGGCCGCCAAGCACCAGATTCAAAGCCAGACCGGCAAGAAGGTGTGGTCATTTGCGTTTGACCTGGCGGATGTAAAGGCGATACCAGGTCATTTCGGAAACATTATCGCCCAAACAGAAGGCGTGGATATTCTTGTCAATTGTGCCGGAACGACACTGCGAAAGCGAGCGGAGGATATTACTCTGGAAGAATGGAACCGGGTCATTGAATTGAATTTGACCTCTGTGCTTGTGATTTGTCAGGCGTTTTGCCAGTATCGAAAGGAAGTCGGAGGGGGCGGAAAGATTATCAATATCGGCTCGCTGATGTGTCACGCGGCAAGACCTACAACTGCCGCATACGCCAGCGCCAAAGGCGGGCTTATTTTGCTCACAAAAACGTTGGCTGTCGAGTGGGCAAAATACAATATCAACGTCAATGCCATCGGCCCGGGCTATATCGCCACAGAGCTTACCGCACCGCTGCAGGCGGATAAAGATTTCAACAGATGGGTCCTTTCTAAAACACCGCTCGGCAGGTGGGGACAGCCGGATGACCTTGTGGGAACGGCGATTTTACTCGCTACAAAGGCAGGTGACTTTATAACCGGACAAATAATTTATGTCGATGGCGGCTGGCTGGCCCTGCTATAACTGCAGGTGATGTATTTTGGGAGTCAATCATTATGATGCTCGGAAAACTTAAAGTTTTAAGCATTCGGGACTTGATAGCCGTGGGCCTTTTACTCGGCCGCTTTGTAACAGTATTATTAGGCGGCGAGGCAGCTAACGCGGGAGATAAGTTAGTTTTGGCGGCTCGCAGCCGGGTGGAGACATCTCAAGGCAGCGGCAAATTCATAGTGGTTTATAAGCAACTGCAGTGGGAGCCGACACAGACTGCAATTATCGTATGCGATATGTGGGACCAGCACTGGTGTAAGGGTGCAAGCAGCCGAGTTGCGGAGCTGGCGCCTCGAATGAATGACGTCATCGCTAAGGCATACGAAAAAGGCGTGTTTATTATCCACTCACCAAGTGAAACAATGGAATACTACAAAAATCACCCGGCCCGCAAAAAAGCTATAGATTCGCCGCAGGCAGCGAACCTGCCGGCAGATATCGGTAAATGGTGCAACTGGATTAACGAAAAAGAACAAAGCACTGGATACCCGATAGACCATTCAGACGGCGGCTGTGATTGCGAGCCAAAGTGCAAACAGGGCAACCCGTGGCGGAAGCAAATCGAGGCTATAAACATACGCGATGAGGATGCGATTACTGATTCGGGCGTGGAAGCCTGGAATCTATTGGAGCAGCGGGGTATCAAGAACGTTATCGTTATGGGTGTGCACACAAATATGTGTGTGCTCGGTCGGCCTTTTGGTCTTCGCAACATAGCAAGGTTTGGCAAAAACGTTGTGCTGATGTGCGATATGACCGATACGATGTATAACTCGAAGATGCGGCCGTTCGTGAACCATTTCACAGGCACCGACTTCGTGGTTGAGCACATTGAAAAGTTTGTCTGCCCAACAATTACATCAACGGTATTTACAGGAAAGAGTGCATTCTCATTTAAGGATGATAAACGTCCGCGGGTAGTTTTCATTTCCGGTGAGGACGAATACAAGGCGGCTGAAACCCTGCCCGAATTTATGCACGAGCTACAGCTCAAGTATGGCTTATACTGTAATATCCTGCAGAGCAGCACCGACAGAGACAGTAAAGAGTCGAACTTTATTTACGGTATGGAAGAGCTGACGAACGCAGACCTGGCGGTGCTTTATGTGCGTCGGCGGGCGTTTCAGGCAGAACAGATGAATTATTTTCGCGATTATTTAGAGAATGGTAAGCCGCTGGTTGCATTGCGGACTGCAAGCCATGCATTTGATACCCGCGGAAAATGCCCACAGGGACATTTTGAGTGGGTCAAGTTTGACCCTGAGGTGCTGGGCGGCAACTATACCGGCCATTACGGCAGCGGGCCAATAACTAATGTAACCATTGCAGCCAGCGTCCAGGACCATCCGATACTTTCCGGCGTGGAGCTGCCATTCACAAGTAACGGCTCTTTATATAAGGCAAGCCCGTTAAGCAAAACTACTAAAGCGTTACTGATGGGGGCAATTCCGAACCAGAGTCCCGAGCCGGTTGCGTGGACGAATGTGTATAAAAACGGCCGTGTGTTTTATACATCGCTCGGCCATCCGGACGATTTTGCAAACCCGCAATTCCACAAGCTGCTTATCAATGCTGTATTCTGGGCGATGAATAAGCCGGTGCCTAAGGGGAAAGAGCTGTGAACAACACAGGTCTGTAAGCCCAGACTGATAAGATTGCCGGTTCCGAATAGAAAATACTAAATTTTGAGCAAGAAACAGGCGACAGGATTTTGGTGTGCGGATTTTACAGTAAATTTACTAACCTTTCTGTCAACCTGTGGGCTACTATAAACGTCTTGACCAAAGACGAGGCAAACTGCATCTATGGACAATACTGACAGAAACTTAATCGACGCCCATTGTCAGGGCAGCAAGACGGCGTTTGCAGAGCTTGTGCGCCGATATGGGGAGGGACTGTTTGGATATTTGATACGAATGAGCGGAAATCGAGACCAAGCTGAAGACCTTGTCCAGGAAACCTTCAAACGTGTCCACGAAAAGGCCCATACGTTTCGCGGGACCCAGTTGAAGAGCTGGCTTTTTACGATTGCAACACGCGTGGCCATCGACAGTTTGCGAAAACGCAAGCGTATAAGGCTTGTATCGCTAAACCAGCAAGCTGATTGTGCTGATGGAACCTGCGAACAGTTGGAAACGCTCGCTGTGGCAGATAATTCCTGCGAACCTTCACAAGAGGTAGTATTAACCGAGCAAAAAGAGCAGGTGCGACAGGCCATTGAATCGCTGCCAGCCAGGCAGCGAGCAACGCTCGTTCTGGCATACTATCAGGAGCTTAGCTATCACGAAGTGGCAGAAGTTTTGGGCTGCTCTATCGGAACGGTCAAGGCACAAATGTCGAGGGCACTTAGAACACTTGCGCAAAGACTGCCTGACATAGCAGGAGACATTAAATGAATCGTCATCTTACAGAAAAAGAGCTTATAGAATATCAGTTCGAGCTTGTCTCCGATTCCCGGGCCAAAAAAGCCGCTGAACATCTAAAAGAATGCAGCCAGTGCCGCGAGCATCTACAACAGCTAAATCGCAAGCTCGCATCGCTGGATTTACTGCGCGAAAAGATAACGGTTTCTAACGAATGGCTTACAAAAGTGGCAGAGCAGGCCGGCCAGCCGGTTCAAAGAAGGATAATACCTTTCAGGAAATCTGCCTGGCTCAGTGCTGCTGCTGCGGTGCTTGTGGTGGGGCTGTTACTGTTGTTTGTTTCCAATCTGCCGAAGGAACGCGAAGAGAAACCTGAATTTGCGAAAGAGACACCCTCTTTGCTTGCGCCTTATGGCGCAAGACGGGACAGCGGGCAAGAAAGCAGGGGAGTAGCGGGGGACATAAAACTCGAAGAGAAGATGGATGTTACGGCAGCTGGGGATTTAGATAAAAGCGCAGCCGAAACGAAAGCGTTTGCATTTGCATTCCCGGAAGAGAAGGCAGGAGTAGGGGGAGGTTTGAAGAGGGCTGGAGGTCGTGCCATTACAGAAGGCGAAATTCCTGAGCAGCCGCCTTTTGCACCGGCAAGTGCCATAGAATTGGTAACACTGCCGAGGCGCGAGAACGTCCAGCTTACAATTTATAATTCCGCTGACCTGACGCTGGTGCGGGAGCGGCGTAATCTGACATTAAAGAAAGGCTGGAATTGGCTACAGTTTATGTGGGCCAATACTTTGATTGACCCGACTTCGCTCGTTCTGGAACCGTTAGAGCAGAAGGATAAGGTCAGAATCGAACAGTTAGTATTCCCGGCAAGATTGCGAGAGCTTGGCCGATGGCTTATTCGCTCGGAGATTAGCGGCCAGGTGCCGTTTGAGATAACGTATTTTACAAGCGGCCTGTCCTGGCGGGCATTTTATATGGGGACGCTTGCCAAAGACGAAAAGACGATGCGGCTGGAGGGCTACGTGCGGGTTGATAATAATAGCGGCGACGATTACGAGAATGCTCAAACGCGAGTCATCGTCGGCCAGGTGCATCTTCTCGACCAGATTGCAGAGCTTGCGAAAAGGCAGTATCCATACAACAGGCCGATAATAGAAGGCCTTGGCGAACCAGGTGGGACACCCGGTGGCGATGTTGGCTTGCGGGCACCTACTGAGGCGCCCGCTGCAGTTGTTCTTGGTGACCTTGAAATGGCACTGGAACGCAAGGAGATAAAGAAGGAAGGACTGAGCGAGTATTTCCTTTATACAATCGAAGGCACCGAAACCATACCGGATAAATGGGGCAAACGGCTGCTCTCATTTGAGGTAAATGATATTCTGGTAAAAAGCTTATATAAATATGATGAGGAGCGATGGGGGACAGAGACAATAAGGTTCGTCGCCTTTACAAACGATGAAAAGCACAATCTTGGCCAGACTCCAATTCCAAATGGCGATGTCAAGATATACAGCCAGGCCGATGATTTGGGGTATCTATCATACGTAGGCGGCACAGGCATTAAATATATTCCTGTTAATGAAGAGGTGGAATTAAATCTCGGTCCGGCCCGGCTGGTTACTGTTGAGCCGAAGCTGATGGATTTCAAGACAGAGAATTATTTGTTTGACTCAAAAGGCAATATATCCGGCTGGGACGAAGTGCAAACCTGGCAGATAGAGGTTACAAATACCAGAACACTTGCGATAGAGATTGAAATTACCCGCGGCTTTGGGACTGCGTATTGGCAAATGAAGTTTGACCAGAAGGATATTTCATTCGAGAAGTATGATGTTACGCACGCGAGGTTTAAGCTTAACTTAGAGCCGCGAAACAAACGCACATTTGAATACACAGTAAGGACATATCAGGGCGAGCGTGAACAGGCGCTTACAGAACTGATGAGAAAGGGCGTTACAAAATGAAACTCAAGATGTTAAGTTTAATTGTGGTCGTTGCAATAAGCTCCGTTTTGCAGGCCAAGGTTGATTTGGTAACGCTGCCGATGCGAGATACCGTGCAACTGACGATTTATAACTCAGCAGATATGACGTTGGTGCGCGAAAGTCGTGCCTTGACTCTAAAAGAAGGCAAAAACAAGCTCCAATTTTCCTGGGCAAACACCCTCATCGACCCGACCAGTCTGGAAATGTTAGCTAAAGCCAACGCAAATAAAATCGACATCTCTGATTTGACCTATCCGCCGAGGGTGCAAAATCTTGGATTATGGAACATCGAAAGCGGTGTATCAGGTAAGGTGCCTGTGGAGATTTCGTATCTAACAAGCGGCTTATCCTGGCGGGCATTTTATATGGGGACGCTCACTGAAGATGAAAAGACGATGCGGCTTCAGGGTTATGTGGTTGTTACCAACAACAGCGGCGAGGATTATGAGAATGCCCAGACCCGCCTTATTGTCGGCCAGGTCCACATACTCGACCAGATTGCTGAGCTTGCCCGCAGGCAATATCCTTACGGTAGGCCAGGGGAAGCCGTGCCGGCGGACCGGTTGGGCACAGGATATGGAGCACGTAGAGCATATGCATTACGTGGGGTAGTCGCCGGTGCGGAGCCAGCCGCCCGCCCATCAATGAAGCCCAAGGCAGTTGAGAAAGAAGGTTTAAGTGAGTATTTCCTATACACAATTGAGGGAACTGAAACAATTCCCAACGGCTGGTCGAAGCGGCTGCAAAGTTTTGATGTTGACCAGGTGCCGGTTGTGAATCTCTACAAATACGAAGAAGAAAGATACGGCCCCGTGGTTTTTAGATTTCTTAGCTTCAAAAATGACAAAGAGCATAAGCTTGGCGATACGCCTATCCCTGGTGGGACATTGAAGGTTTATAGAACAGCCGATGACAAAGGGCAACTATCTTATGTAGGCCAATCTGCTTTCAAATATATCCCTGTCGATGAGGATGTTGAGCTAAATCTTGGCCCAGTAGGCGATGTCGTTGTTGAATCCAGGCTGATGGATTTTAAGACGGATAACTACCGTTTCGACAGGAATCGCAACATCTCCGGCTGGGATGAGATTCGGACGTTCAAGATTGAGGTTAAAAACACCCGCGAAATCCCTGCAAAAATTGAGATTCAGCGTAACTTTAATACGCCATACTGGACGCTTACAAAAACCGGCGATTTTGGCCAGTTTGAGAAGGTGGACGTAGATACGGTAAAGTTCACCCTTACTTTAGAGCCGAGGTCGGCTAAAAAGTTTGAATATGTTCTGACGACCTATCACGGCGTAAGACAGGAAGATGTAACAAGGGCTTCAAAGCCCAAAAATTAACCCTGCTTGATAAAAGAGACTGCTGAATGAAACGTGCGTTAATATTCATAATCCTGGTAATAAACCTTACTGCACAGGCAAAAATCGACCTGGTGACATTGCCCTCCCGTGATAAGGTTCAGCTAACTATCTATAATCCCGCCGACCTGACATTAGTGCGTGAGAGACGCAATCTTACATTAAAGAAAGGCTGGAACTGGCTGCAGCTTGCCTGGGCAAATACGCTGATTGACCCGACTTCGCTTACGTTAGAGCCGTTGGAGCAAAAGGATAAAATTGCTATCGAGCAGTTGGTGTTTCCTGCAAGGGTCCAGCAGGTCGGGCAATGGCTTATATATTCGCAGGTCGATGGGCGGGTGCCGTTTGAGATAACATATTTTACAAGCGGCTTAGCCTGGCGGGCATTCTATATGGGGACGCTCGCAAAAGATGAAAAGATGATGCGTTTAGAGGGCTATGTGCGTGTTGACAATAATAGCGGCGAGGATTACGAGAACGCCCAAACGCGGGTCATTGTAGGACAAGTGCACCTGCTGGACCAGATTGCCGAGCTGGCGAAAAGACAGTATCCGTACGGAGCCCCGCTGCGTATGCACGGCGTCGACGGCGATTATGGCGGCTTTGCCGGATATTGGTATGAGGTTGCAGATAAAAAAAACCTCTCTTTGTTCGGGGGGATGCGGAGAACAGGACAAGTTGCTCTTGATGCGTATGAGCCGCTTGAGCGTAAAGAGATAAAAAAGGAAGGTCTCAGCGAATACTTCCTCTATACCATTGAGGGCGCTGAGACTATTCTAAATACGTGGGGTAAGCGGTTATTATCTTTCGAGGCAAATGATATCACGGTAAAGAGCTTATATAAATACGATGAAGAACGATGGGGGACAGAGACGATAAGGTTTGTTGCGTTTAACAACGATGAGAAACACAATCTTGGACAGACGCCTATTCCAAATGGCGATGTCAAGATATACAGCCAGGCGGATGACCTCGGGTTTTTATCTTATGTAGGCGGCACAAACATAAAATATATCCCCGTAAATGAAGAGATTGAATTGAATCTTGGGCCAGCCCGGCTGGTTACCGTTGAGCCGAAGCTGATGGATTTTAAGACAGAGAAATACCTGTTTGACTCAAAAGGCAATGTATCCGGCTGGGACGAGGTGCAAACCTGGCAGATAGAGGTTACAAATACCAGAACACTTGCGATAGAGATTGAAATTACCCGCGCCTCTGGCACCGCTTACTGGCAGATGAATTTTGACCAGAAGGATATTTCGTATGAGAAGTATGATGTTACGCACGCGAGGTTTAAGCTTAACTTAGAGCCGCGAAACAAACGGACATTCGGATATACGGTAAGAATGTATCACGGTGAGCGAGAGCAGGCAATGTCTAAATAACGGTGGATGTGTAAGGGAAACTAAACAATGAAAAGAAAAATAATAACAACAGCACATATCATAGCAGGAATTTGCGGTTTGCTTACCTTTGCACAACCCGCTTTGTGTCTTATTGAGGTAGGCGGCAACGAGCCGATACAGGACCACGGCTGGCCGGCCGGCTCGGTGGAGCTGGCAAATCTGCCGACACGCGCAAGCTGGTGGGCAGGGCCTCCATTTGGAACCGGCAGTATGTACGAGTTCCAGTATAACTGCGAAAAGACATCTCAATTCAACGAAGCACTCACAGCTTTCGCAGCAATCAAAGCAAATAGATTGGAATTGGTCGTCCACAATGGCCCAAAGATTGATTGGCTAAATCGTGAGCAACAAAAGCGCATTGATTGGACCTTTACGATATGGAACCCTCAAGACTGGGACCACCTGAATAATACTTCTCGAGCTATTTATCGTTTGCCGGATTCTGATATACAAAAGCCGGTTACAAGAGCCGAGAAGCCGGTGCCGGCGCCTAAAGTTGACGTGTATATTGGCGCGGATTGTCCTATCGTTTGGAAAGAGGTGAAGATTCCGGGAAAGTTGATAGTCTCCGATAAAAGACCCGGTTCTATGGATGTGAAGTTTATAGATACGGGCTTGATACGGGGTAAGGTCTTCGAGCGCCGGACCAAGAAGCCGATTGCCGCAGCCACAATTGTATTACTTAATCGTGTCGAGGCCACAGAAGCAAATAAAGACCAAAGCGCTACATCCCGCTCTGTCGATTATGAGTGGAAAAAGCTGATGCAAAATACGACCGGCGCCGAGGGTTCTTGTCAAATTGAAATGATTCCGCCCGGTATTTACAAAATTCATATAACCGCCGAAGGCTATGCCCCGGTCGAATTAGAAACATACGACAATAGAAGACCGGAAATTTACGAATTTGAGGTAGGCCTTTCAAAAGCAGGTAGTATAAAAGGAATTGTGGTTGATACTGCCGGCAAGCCCCTTGGAGAAGTCGCAGTCTCAGCCAGCGATTTTGTTGGCACCGATGGTAATGAATATCCGTTCTGGACTGAAAGTCCGGTAGTTACCGATAAGCTTGGTAGATTCGTGATAGAGGACTTACCTGAAGGTTTTGCCAGTATCCGCTGCAATGCCGCAGGCTTTCACCAGAAGAATTCTATTTTCGAAATGTATCCGATACCTTCGGACAAACTCAAACTTATTATGGAAGGCACCGGAACAGTCCGTGGAAAAGTTGTTACAGAAAAAGGCAAAATACCGTCAGGACAGATTGTGCTTGAGATTGAAACGCCCGGAGAGGAAAAGATTGGAAAGTGGGGTTACTCAGGATACCTCGGCAAAGACGGCACATTCAATATCTCAGGCATACCTCCCGGCGAATATATCATTACTACCCGGCCTAACCCTTCGTCGGCAAATTATAAGCCATATAAGCAAAAAATTGTCATCGAGCCAGGCAAGACATACGAGATTGAAATTTTGCACGTTGAGTAAAACTGTAAGTTAAAAATAACAGTAAGATTAAATTTTAAGGAGATTGAACTATGAACGCTAAGAAAACAAAAGTAATGGTGATTATGGTGCTGCTTGTTTGCAGCGTCCTTTGCCAGGCCAGGATTAAACTGGTGGCGCTGCCTGAGCGGGCGGCGACGGTGATTCGGCTGGATAACCCGCAGGCGACACTGATTGAAGAAGAGCGGGTTCTGACATTGCAGAACGGCCTTAATAAGGTTGACTTTTCGTGGAAGGGCGTGAGCATTGATGCCGACTCGATTCGCCTTCGGGCCCTCGACCATCCGGACAAGGTAACGCTTTTAAGTGTCAGCTATCCGCCCAATGAGGCTGCCCTTGTCTGGGACATCGGCAGCGACAGTGATTATGCCGAGACGGTGCGAATAAGTTACCTGTTGAGCAACATCGACAGACTAATCACCTATAAGGCGGTCGCCGATAAGCCTGAGACTTTTGTGGATTTGCAGAGTTACCTAGTGCTGCGGAACTTCTCAGGCGAGGATTTTGACAAAGCACGAGTGCTTCTGGATTACGGCGAGTCCTTTGAGCAGAGTATCGACCACGAGGAGACCAAGCAAATGCTGTTTCTCAAGGCAGACAAGGTGCCTATTATCAAGGTCTGGAAGTTCGATGCGGCTGTGCAGCCGTGGGACCCGGAGAAGCTGGAAAACAAGAATGTGGGTATTCCGGTGAGCTATCGGATTGTCAATGACCCCAACAGCAAGCTGGGCAAATTTGCGCTCTGGGGAGGCAAGGCGCGACTATTCCAGGATGATGGCCATAACAGCACCATTTTTCTGGGTGAAGACGTCACAGGCTTGGTGCCTGTCGGCGAGAAGATGGAGCTTTATATCGGTGATAGCCGTGACATCGTTGTCACGCAGCGAAAAATGAAGGACGAGCAAATCAACTTGATAAAGAACAACGATGACAAGGTCGTTCTTTTTAATACCGATGAGATAATCACGGCCAAGATTGAGAATTTCAAGGATAGTCCCGCGGTCCTGACAATGGTTCAGCACATCCCCGGCCAGTGGGATATGGAAGAGTGCAATATGCAATTTGTCAAAAAGGACGCCAGCACACTCGAATTTGAGATTAAATTGCCTGCTCGCACTCAGGCCGGCCCCGCTGCTAAGGAACTGACGATGCACTACCATCGCCGTAACATAAGGCCGTGATAAAAACGGGTAATAACCAACCGCAAAGGATAATTTGGATTCCCGCCTTCGCGGGAATGACATAAGTAAAGGAGCGGCAAAATGAGACGCATAATGTTGATATTAAGTTTTATCCTTGCAATTGCTTCCGCTTTGCAGGCCAAGGTTGATTTGGTAACGCTGCCGACGCGGGATACCGTGCAACTGACGATTTATAACTCAGCAGATATGACATTAGTCCGCGAGAGTAGGGCGCTGACGCTAAAAGAAGGTAAAAACAAGCTCCAGTTCTCCTGGGCAAACACCCTCATCGACCCGACCAGTCTGGAAATGCTGGCTAAGGCCAACGCAGATAAAATCGACATCTCCGACCTGACCTATCCGCCAAGAGTGCAAAATCTGGGATTATGGAACATCGAAAGCGGTGTATCAGGTAAAGTGCCTGTGGAGATTTCTTATCTGACAAGCGGCCTATCCTGGCGGGCGTTTTATATGGGGACGCTTACTGAAGATGAAAAGGCAATGCGCCTTCAGGGTTATGTGGTTGTTACCAACAACAGCGGCGAGGATTATGAGAATGCCCAGACCCGCCTTATTGTCGGCCAGGTCCACATACTTGACCAGATTGCTGAGCTTGCCCGCAGACAATATCCTTATGGCAGGCCGGGTGAAGTGGTTACCGAAGCAGAAGGAGTATCGCGACTGGGAGTCAGAGCCAGGGTAGAAATGGAGAAATTAGCTGAAGTGGCTGCACCTGTCCCGGCTACTCTGGCAGCTAAAGCTATTAAAAAAGAGGGTATAAGTGAATACTTCCTTTATACAATCGAAGGCACTGAAACAATTCCCAACGGCTGGTCGAAACGGCTGCAAAGTTTTGATGTTGACCAGGTGCCGGTTGTGAATCTATATAAATATGAAGAGGAAAGATACGGTCCTGCCGTTGTTCGGTTCCTTAACTTCAAAAATGACAAAGAGCATAAGCTTGGCGATACGCCTATCCCTGGCGGCACACTAAAGGTTTATCGAACAGCCGATGATAAAGGGCAACTATCTTATGTAGGCCAATCCGCCTTCAAGTATATCCCAGTCGATGAGGATGTTGAGTTAAATCTTGGCCCAGTAGGCGATGTCGTTGTTGAATCCAGGCTGATGGATTTTAAGACGGATAACTACCGTTTCGACAGAAACCGCAACATATCCGGATGGGATGAGATTCGGACGTTCAGAATTGAGGTTAAAAACACTCGCGAAATCCCTGCAAAAATTGAGATTCAGCGTAACCTTAATACGCCATACTGGACGCTGGAAAAAAGCGGCGATTTTGGCCAGTTTGAGAAGGTGGACGTAGATACGGTTAAGTTCACCCTTACTTTAGAGCCGAGGTCAACTAAAAAGTTTGAATACGTCCTGACAACCTATCACGGCGAAAGACAGGAAGACCGAACCAGAGAGGCAAAAGTAAAAAGTTAAAAGTAAAAAATTATATATTCGCCTTGGTTCGGGTATTTAGATTTCAGGGCTAAAAACATCAAACTGTGGGCCAAACTGGCGCAGGTAATATAGCGAGTATGCACGTCCAAAAACCAGCAGTGGTAAAAGCACAACAGTTCCTATATAAGGTATTGCCAGAATACAGGCCAGACAGCAGCAGGTCAGACACATCGCAGCAAATACAATCGTGCTGGTACACAATGCTATGACGATTTGAAAAAGTATGTAAAGCGCAAAGCGGCCTTTATTCGCCGATAGGATTGTCAAAAATTCACGCCAGGCAGCAACACATCTTTCCCTTCTAAGAAACATTATCGGGACGACAAAGTCTGTCGTAAATTTTTGTATCAGAAAGAACACGAGCGAGAGGGTAAATATAACCAGAATAACCATCACGATTCCTATGATGGACATTAGTGGCCCGCCTCGATGAACCATCAGAACAATAAGTCCAATGGCCGCAACTATGGGTAGAGCCACCACGCCAAAACCTATTAAACCCAACACGACCCTGAAGCCAAACAGGCTGTTTGCGTGCTGTCGAAATTTCGTCCAGGGTATTGTAACTTCTGCTTTATTGTTGGCGACACAGTGAAGGAACATAAATCTGCCTCGGCTGCTCAGCCAGGCTATTACAAGCCACAGGACTATTATCAACGCCACAACAAAGATAGCTACGGGGACAATCCAGAAAAGGTTTTCTATTATAAAGTGTCTTGCCTGCTCGATGGCCTGTCTAGCTTCTCCGTTGTGTTGAAAGTTGGGTCCGCCTCCGCCGCCTCCTCCACCTCGTCCTAAATATGCCAGCCAGGCGCAGAAGCCGATGACAAACCATTTTCCTAAATCGAACGGCCTAAAAAGAATTGTCTTGACCCTTTCAATGGCAGGGGAGATGGGGTCAATTACACTTACTTTTGCTTCCAGCGGGGTCATAAAATAAGCCCTCCAAGATAGATAAACCAGTTAATAAAAATCGCTACTACAACTATCACAGCCAAACCAGAGTTTAATCCGCCAAACAGGCGAATTAGTTTTGTTTTAGCTCCATCAGTCTTAACAAGGAGGCGATATATTCTATATGGAACCTGAATACAAACAAAAGCAAAAAGTGCCGGGCCAAGTGGATGGAATCCGACGCCTGCAGAAAAGTCACCGTGGGCCAGCGCACAAAAAGAGCGTGTCAAACCGCACAGAGCGCATTTTACTCCGAATGTTTCATACAGCATACAACGGATGGGCCATTTGTATCCAAATAGATAAAGCTCGGAACCACTGACTCGAAGAATCAGTGCTCCGGCTAAAATTACAACACAAACAAAAAGTATTATTTTATGGTGCACTTTTGCTTTCACCAAAAACTTCGCACCGGTGCAAATAACCTAACATACCAAACCTGCCGTACGAGTATTGGCACATAACTTTCGCACCGATAGTTCGCAAATCAATCTGTTGTTCACTAATTACAATTAGCTGCTCGCAGGTTAGGTCTGTTCTATTTGTTGCTGCTGCTTTAGACGGCGTAGCTCCCTCTGGACAGGCCAGTCTGCAAAAGCAAGGAAGAAGGCCATAATGATATTTATTATAGGTATGAGCATCAGCAATCCAAGCGCCCAGCTATAGCCCGCCTTTGAAAAAATCTTGCAGATAATCAATAGCTTTATCGCTATTATAACCATAACGACAAATGCTATAAGCAAGGCGAAGATGAATGTTAAAACAGCATTCTCCTCTCCGTGGTAACTGAGAACACAAGGTTCCATATTTTTCCCCTTTCAATTAGTTTAAGAAATTATCCATTCGACGGCATCACTGTAAAATTATATTAGTAGTTTAGCGAATGTATATTTCCTCTACAAGTAGATTCTTTGAAACTTTCACTGCTTCAGAAAGATTGTTACCAATGCCATTATAGTAGCGCTCTGTCGCAGGATAAATGATGTATGTCATTCTGAGCCCTTCGCTTCGCTCAAGGATAAACTCCGCGAAGGATCTCCCGTGCGATGGCCAGATGTTTCGCCTTCGGCTCAACATGACAACTCCTCAAACAATCAGCAACAGAGCAATAGAGCAGCAATAAAACAATAGATTTATAGCTTATTCAGCCTGGCTATAGCACGAGCTATCTTGTCTCGGCGGTTCTCAATAGGAGACGGGTCTTTGGTGAAGGTCGTCATATCCTTGGTAATATCTTCCGGCACAATAAGCAAAACTGTATATTCATCATATTGCTGAGCAGTAATTTTATCTTTCTTTGCTTTCAAAAGTCTATCCAGAATAGCCAAATACTCATAATCCTCGATGCCATCACGGAGCATTTCCCAGCGGATACTCTCGACAGGTCCTTCGAGAACAGGCGCCGATGGTTTCGCATCGGCTGCCGCTTCGGGCGGATAAATAAATCGCCCATCGCCGTTGCCCCACGGTTCTTTTTTCCCCTCCGGAGTGCTGTAACCGCTGACCCAGCTCATAGGGTCCTCGTAAGGATTCTGTGGCTCTTCAGGTTTCGGGTAAGCGGCGGAGCTTGTCCAATAATTGGTCTGCCATACAAGGATGCCGTCGATTTTTCTCTGCCAGGTTTGCCACAACCAGACCCGCAGCTCTGTGCCTGGATGGTCAATAAATAGTGTGCAGTAAGGCTCCTTCGGGCCGCAGCAGATATACCACCAGAATTTCTCTCCATACTTGCGTCGCTCTTCAGCAGGTTCGTGCTTATAGTTTGGTGAAACTGGACACCATATATTTGGCCCGCCGATTAAATTCGGCTCAACCTGCTCGGTCAGCATACGATTTATGTCCGGCGCGGCACTCTTGAGCTTTGCAAAGCCATTCATAACAAACTGATAGTCCCTGGGCTCCGGCTCATCGAACCAATAGACGTATGTCTCATCGAGCCAGCCCTTTGCTCGCAGATGTTCCTGCACTTGTTGACAGTAAGAGGAGAAAGCGGCCTTGTAATGAGGGGTGTTTTCTTTGAAGCCGAGAAGCTCCGGCTCAACTCTGGAGTGGAAACTGCCGCCGCCGAGCCCCGGTATGTGAAGCATAAAGGAGTTAAAGTGATAATAGTCAATCGCCCGCTGCATTACATTGTCCCAATCGGTCAAGTCAAATGTGGGTTTAAGCTGTTCGGGCGCAGTCGATTCGGTAACTTTGGGCCAGGTGACTTTGATTTCATCAAGTGGTGCAGGGTCGTAAGGTGAGATATGATGAGTGCTAAAACTCGCCCAGTATTTCTCCAGCACCTGCTGCCTTTGCTGATGGTCCGAGAGTTTCTGATAGCGGAATACCTCGTGCGGCGAAAAGCCAAAGGCGGTCGTGCAGGTCATTCTATCAGGCAGCACAAAATCATAAATCTCCACCTCCAGTGCTGCCTCCGCGGAGAAATCCTTACCGGCAAAAACGATTTTACCCGTGTAGATTCCCGCAGGGACATCACGCGGGACTTTTACGCGGATCCAGAACGGCTGATTTTTATTCGGCTCTAAGTTGATAGGGCCTCTTAACGGCAGCAGCGGGTCCGGCCACAGACCACCAGCCGAACTTTTGTCAGTTGGGCGAGTGATATTAACATACCGAACTTTTAGCACCTCGACGTTTTCAGCAGAAATTCTTGCGCCGGCAGGACCAGATAACACCGTAGAGCGTATGGTAAAATCAGCCAGACCAACTTTTGGCCGAACTACAAGCTGCACAGCCTCAGTTTCGTTGCGGGCAGCACATATTGTAATAGCTGAAACAGTTGCCTCGGGCGGAGATTTATCCTGACTTACTTTCCAGCCAGACGATGCCCACCACAAACCAACCTGCTCGGTAGATGCCGGAATCTGCTGGCCGTACGATAGGTTAAAATAATTACTCGTTTGGGCCAGAAGACTCTGGCTGCCCATTAGCACTACTAATAAAAGCATTTTTTTCGACATAGCATATCCTTTTATTTAGAAAAATTTCGGTTTTAAGCTACCTTGAATAAATTTTTAGAGAATAATTTGGTTAAAATCTCATATCAGGCCGTTTTTTATGGATTCCCGCCTTCGCGGGAATGACAAATCGGCTTGATTATCTAAAAACTTTGTAATACCAGCTTAAGTAGTTAATCATTTGAAATTTTCAGCAATAAATCGAATGCTGTCAACAATTAAGCCGGCGAAAATATCAATTTAAGGAAAAATAGCTTAGAAATATTCTGGTTCAAGAGTATGTGGTAATTTTTCCAGCGGGCAGCCAGCACATCTGGCAGTCGGCCTGCAAAATTCTTTGCCGACTCTTACCAATAGTGCATGGTATTCATTGAAAAGCCCAGCTTCCTGCGGGAGATTCGACTGAAACAATCCTCGCAATTGCTCGTAGTCAGCACCCGGTTCAATTAGCTTATGACGAACGGCAACCCGCGCAGTATATGCATCCACGACAAAGACGGGTCTATTCAACGCATAGAGGAGAATCGAATCGGCGGTCTCAGGGCCAATACCTTTTATGGCCAAAAGTTCAGCCCTTAGCGTATCGGTCTCAACACTTTCAAGGTTCGCCAGCTCGCCGCCATAATTTTCAAACAGCCAGTCCATAAAATTCTTCAGCCGTCTGGCTTTTATATTGTAGTAACCGGCCGGCCGAATAAGCTCGGCAAGCTGCGAAAATTCAAGATGATAAAGTTTCATCGGAGTTAAACAGCCGGCAGATTTCAAATTTCTTATCGCCTTTTCAACATTGGCCCAGTTTGTATTCTGGGTAAGTATGGCGCCAATGATTATCTCGAACTTGGTTTCGCCAGGCCACCAGTGCTGAGGCCCAAAACGCTCAAAAAGCAGCCGATAGATTTCAGTTAGTTGTTTGGTTATCATTTCAAAAGTTCCTCAAGATGAGAAATAGCTCTATTTTTGACCGGACACCCTGCAATTTTGGGGGACCGCCTTTTTGACTATTGTAATTTGGCGTCTATTAAAGTAAACTCTGCAAAATTTAAGTGGTGCTAATTTTTGAAGTATAGAGACAAAGGAACAGGACGTTAAGCAGGTAGTCATCAGCCAATGGAAGGCAAACGCAAGCTCGATACCGGTCAGTTCTTTAATTTCGCTCGAAACTCCTATCTTGAACGAACGAGCCGGCCGGTTTACGCCATAGTGTTCTTGCTGCCGTTTATTATTTTCTACGAGGTCGGAACGATTTTGATAAACACCGATGTTCTGAACCAATCTCAGGTTCGTGTGGTGGCATTCGTCTGGCTGCAGCACCTGCTCGAATATCTTGGCGGAAGCAGACTGGCGTGGGTGGCGCCACCCCTGGTGGTTATAATCATTTTGATAGGGCTGCAAGTGGCATCGGGCAAACAATGGTCCTTTAGAGTGCATGATTTTTTGCCGATGGCAATCGAATGCACACTCCTTGCAGTGCCATTGCTGGTGATGAGTCTTTTTTTGAATAGGCCAGCACCACAAAACGATATCAATCAGCTTATCAATAATGCAGCCCAGATACAGGCCGAAGCGATACCGAGCACTCTGACAGTTGTAGCCAACAGCACATTGTTGGCTGCCGCAGAGTCAGAACGCGGGATACCAAAAGGTCGGTCGTTATTAGCCGACATTGTCACCGGGATAGGTGCGGGAATTTATGAGGAACTCGTTTTTCGTCTGATTCTGATTTGCCTTCTGATGCTGCTGTTTCAGGATGTGCTGCTGCTTAGTCGTAAAAATTCGCTCATTCTTTCAGTTCTCATTTCCGCAGCACTCTTCAGTGCACATCACCATGTGGTCATCGTGGATGGACATTTCGGACGAATCGCAAGCTTCAACTACACAGAGTTTGTTTTTCGAACAATCGCGGGAATTTACTTTGCAATACTCTTCGCGATGCGCGGTTTCGCAATTACCGCCGGCACTCATGCTTTTTACGATATTATCGCAACTATTATAAACGCGGCCTTTTTTCAGTATTGAAATCAAGGGGCTGCGCAAATTTTTTCAAATTTTTTCAAAAAACTTCTGTTGCTATTAGTCATTTAGGTTGCGTAGCTTGCAAAATAATCGTCCTATAAGGCAACCAAACCGCCCTATCAATACTGATATTGTGCTTGAATAGACAAGTCAATTTTTGTATAATAAGGACAAGATAAGTGGCTTGGTTTTTGTATCGGATATTTATGATGGAAATGCCTCAAATCAATGTTGCTGTCGAAGAATTGACCTTCAGTCTCTTCCAAAGGTCTCTACATCCGGAGCTTTTCCAGATTTACGCCGGCCGGCAACTAAAGACTGAAAAATACGAGGCAATTATCTGGGTTACAGGGTGCACTCACGTCGTCAGCGTCTTTGCTGATGGTGCTTGCCTGAGCGAAGTTGTCAGCACACCGGGCCAATTGCTTCCGAATCGAGGCTTGATTGAGCGTTTCCAGTTCCGCGGCCCTCGCAATCACAAATGCACCCTTAGCCGCGGGATAAGCTATATGACCGATTTTCAGATAGAGAAGATGAGTCCTAATCTGTATCTGCAGAGCCATAATGACCTCGAGCGGTTTGCGCGAAATCGCGGCCTGTTTATAAAATTCCCGGAACTGGAGGTCGGCAGATTGCAGCCGTTCTGCTTTGTTGACTTTGAGGCAAGACGAACCGAATTGCATATCCACACATTCTCAGCCTATCCCGACCAGGTAACAATGATTAAGACCCAATCATTGTTCGACTTTCAATAAGCAAACATCGACAGCAAAAAAAGTGGTCGCAGATTCAAAACGCAGGGATATTTCCCTTGACTTATAGCCCAAAGAGGTGTATACTTGTTCTTAGGTCTGCAGGTTGACTTTTAAAAAAATTGCGGCGTTACTATGAACAGACGAACAGGATTTACCTTAATAGAACTTTTAGTTGTGATTGCAATTATTGCATTATTGATGGCGATACTGCTGCCGTCACTAAATCGCGCCAGAGAGCAAGGCAAACGTGCAGTTTGTCTTAACGATCTGAAGCAATTGGTGCTTGCATGGATTCTGTATGCGGATGATAACGACAACAAGATAGTTAACGGTAATACGAGCACCGGCGGCTTTAACAAAGACGGCACTTGTTGGGTTTATTGGCCGGGCAGTGGTGCATCAGAACAACAACAAATACAGGGAATCACGTCTGGACTGCTATATAAATACTGCCCGAACATAAAACTTTATAAGTGCCCGACCGGTGTGCGTGGAGAGGTCGTAACGTATGCTATAGTTGACGCTATGAATGGTTACGATGCGATACCCGGAGCCGAGGGGCAGGTACTCAGAGATAGAGCGCAGATTCGCAGGCCAGGCGAGAGGGCTGTTTTTCTGGATGAAGGTCGGCTAAGTCCGGCGAGCTGGACCGTCTGGTACGACCAGGAAAGATGGTGGGACCAAATTACGGCGCGACACGGAGACGGGACAAACTTCGCTTTTGCAGATGGGCGAAGTGAATACTGGAAGTGGAAAGACCCCCGGACGATACAGATTGCCCAGATGGACTACGACTATTGGCAAAACACGGGCCGTCAGGGCAGTTTATCTTCATCACCGGGCAATCAGGATTTGCACAGAGTGCAGAAAGCTGTTTGGGGAAAACTCGGCTACACCCCAACACCTTAATATTGTCATTCCGTGCGCAGTCGAGGAATCTATTGAAAAATTGCCATTCAGTGATTGACACCGAATAATGCTATCTATATCATTTCATCACAACCCGACTATATCAGGGCTCAGTTGGTAATCTATTTGTCTTTTGGGACATAACAAGGGAGTGTAAGCATGGCCACTGAGAAGCCAGAAAATGGTAATATCCTTGACCGTGTCTTTCGGGACCCTCAGACCAAGCACGGCCTCAAGATATTTGAGCCACGCGAACTAAAGAAGCTGCGTTTTGTTGAAGACCGTAGTAAGTTCTATGTTATTTGTGCCCTGAACGGCAAAAACCGCCCCGCCAAACCCGAAGAAGTTATTCGCCAACTCACCCTTTACAAGCTCACCGACGACCTCAACTATCCACCGAACCGCATCGATATTGAGGTTCCTATTAAGATGGGTTCAACCTATGCCAGCAAGAAAGCCGACATAGTCGTTTACAAAGAAGATACCAAGCAAACTCCATACATAATTATTGAGGTTAAAAAACCGCTGCGCAAGGATGGCCTTGACCAACTGCATTCTTATATGAACGCTACCGGCGTTTATTATGGTGCGTGGATTAACGGAAATGACGCGGTTTACCGCCTCCGAAGAGAACCAAACCTATTCGAATATATCGGCAGACTTCCCGCCCTCAACGAAACCATAGATGATATAAGAACCCCGATTGTAAAAAGTGAATTGAAGCCAATCCAGGACCTAAAAGGCGAAGTCCAGGAATTAGAGGACACCGTTTTGGCAAATGCAGGATTGAGTGCGTTCGATGGCGTTTTTCCTCTTTTGTTTGCAAAATTGTGGGACGAGTTTGATAAGGGCTCCGACGATGCGATGGATTTCCGGACAACAACTGCTGATCCAACTGAGCAATCTCAGCGATTTTTAGGTGTCTTCAAAAGGGCATTTAATACTTGGCGAGATGTTTTGAATGAGAACGACTGGCCTGACATATCACCTGAAGCACTTCTGACAATTGTTTCTGCAATTGAGCGTATAAGGTTCTTAGATACCGACTTGGATGTTATTGATACGGCTTTTGAATATATGGTCAACCCAGAACAGAAAGCTGATAAGGGCCAGTTCTTCACCCCTCGACCTGTCGTAAAAATGGCGGTGAAGATGCTCAATCCGAAGCCCGATGAATTAGCTATAGACCCAGCTTGTGGTCCCTGTGGTTTCATGATTCATTCCTTGCACTGGGTGACCGACCAATACTTGAAACGAAAGTATAAGAATGATTGGAAGGCGTATAGTACCAACTACGCACGCTCAAATCTCTTTGCATTGGATTACGACTCTAAGCTAATCAAGGTGGCCCGTTTTATGATGTTGATTGCTGGAGATGGAAGAGCTAATGTCTATCGGGTGTCCTCGATTGATCCGAGAGAATGGAAAGGACGGCCTGATGGCCTTGTTAACTCAGTCAAAGATGGAAAATTTCACCTGCTTCTAACCAATCCCCCGTTTGCTGGACCGATAAAGCATCCAGAAATCCTCGGTGGTTACGACCTTGCATATAAAGGCGACCACACCAAAAACAAGCGCGTTAATAAATTGACACGAGATGTCCTTTTTATCGAACGGTGTCTGCGATTCCTCAAGCCAGGAGGCCGAATGGCGATTGTCCTCCCGCAGGGTAATCTCAATAATACAAGCGCCGAATTTATCCGTAGCTGGATTATGGATAAAGCCCGTATCCTCGCGGTGGTCGGCCTCCACGTTAATACCTTCAAACCTTTCACAGGCACCAAAACAAGCGTCCTATTTCTACAAAAGTGGCACGAGGGTCAACAACCAACCCAGGACTATCCTATTTTCTTAGCCGTCAACGAAAAACCGGTCAAAGATAATAGTGGCGATTACGTCTTCAAAAAGAACCCCGATGGTTCTTATGCCACCGACCCTTCTGGTAAACGGATTATTGACCACGACCTTGACGATATCGCCGAGGGCTTTATTGAGTTCGCCCAAGAACAGCGTTTTGATTTCTGGAGGACCTAAAAAGTGGCAGTCTGGTCGGTCGTCAGAATCTCAGAACTCGAAGGCGCCAAACGCCTCGACGCGGAATATTACAGACCTGAATACCTCGAGGCAACGAACCAACTCATCCGCTTTGGAGTAGGCCCACTGGGTAACTTTATCTCCGATATTCGGTACGGCATTTACACCGAACCAGATTACCTTGAGCTTGGGACCGATTTTATACGAGCCCTCAATCTTGAGGAAGTGGATGTGCAAGGTGATATTCTTAAAGTGAGACCCGATGTGGTCCCCAGCCCCAAGTACTTTTTATCTCCGGGCGACCTATTGGTAGTCCGGAGTGGAGCAAATGTCGGCAACTCTGGTGTAATCATCGATAGATTTTCAGAAGCTACTTTTGGTTCGTACACAATCCGCTTACGCTTTAATCCTTCGATAAACCCTTATGTTGCCTACGTGTTTTTGAAAAGCAAATTTGGACGCTTCCAAACTATTAGGTTTCGCACCGGTCTGGCCCAACCCAATATCAATATCCCGAACCTCAAACTTCTTCGCATAACTACACGTTTCTCCTCATCTTTCCAAGATGATGTTGAATCTCTTGTCAAGCAAACCCACCAAGAAATTATCCATTCTGAAAATCTTTACATCCAGGCAGAGCAGATGGTGCTGCAAGAGGTCGGCTGGGAAGAACTCAAACTTTCTCAGCCCAAATACTGGACCGTTCCCCTATCACGCGCCCAGCAGGTTGACCGTCTTGATGCCGAACATTTCCAGCCAAAATACGATAAACTCATAGCCCACCTGAAGAGAACAGGAAAGGCAAAACAAATCCGAGATGTTTTGGCCGAACCGATACAGAAGGGTGTCACGCCCGACTACGATCTAAATGGTCAGATTGTAGTAATTAACAGCCAGCATTTGGGACGGCACAATTTGAATTTTGAGGACACCGATCGCACAACAGAAGTTTTCTGGAGAGCAAACAAGCGAGCACAGATACGTCAAGATGACGTGATGATTTATGCAACAGGGGCATACATTGGACGAACCAACGCCTACTTAGAGTCTGCCAGTTCCCTTGCTGGGGTGGACATTCTGCTGGTTAGACCCACTAAAGATTGTCACCCTCTATATCTTGCAGTTTTTTTGAATGCTTTACCTGGTCTACTCCAATCTAAGAAATTTTCGAGCGGGTCAGGTCAGGCTCACATCTATCCTGCTTATGTTTCGTCTTATTGGATTTATATCCCATCACATGTGTTTCAACAAAAGGTAGCTGACTTCGTGCGGCAATCCTACAGCGCTCGCCAGAAAGCCAAAGCCCTTTTGGAAAAAGCCAAACGAGCAGTAGAGATAGCAATTGAACAAGGCCAAAAAAATGCAATGGCTTTTTTGAACACCTGATAAGCTTCATGCCCTTCGTGACCGCGTAATCGGCCAAGCTCAAAACAAACTTTTCGTCTAATCCTATCCCTCAAGACAGGCCCCCAACATCGAGTATCGAGCATCCACCTGTGCACTCATCTACCCCAAAAGTAATAGTCAAAAAATCTGCTCAAAACAGCTCAAAAAGTGACTCATTTTTGCAAAAAGTTGCAAAAAGTAGTTAATTTATGTCAAAAAGATGCAAAAAAGTACTCATTTTTACCCCCATTTTTAGGCCAAAAACGCATAAGTCTTATAATATCTAAATTAACAATATCACCAACAGCTCCATTTTCAAAAGTTTTTGAAAAAAACTCCCAATTTTCAATTTTTTTTATCTTTTTATTACCTTTTTTGTAAGCGTTCACCCAACTTCGAGTAATTGAAGTAAACTTTAAAAAATCTTTTACTCTATTGGGCGTAAATATAGAATTGAACTTGTGATATGACAAAAGAACAGGATAAATTCGGGTCAATTCGCCGGCAAGTAAAGGGGTTTCCGACCGGCCCCGGCCTTTATTTTATGAAAGGCGCCGGCGATAAGGTCCTCTACATCGGCAAGGCCAAGAACCTTCGCTCACGAGTGGCCAGCTATTTCCAGCAGGGCAGCAACGTAATTGGCTCGCGCGGGCCAAAAATCGCTGAAATGATAAGCAAGGTCGAAGGTGTTGACTTCCTGGAAACTGCGGGCGAGGTTGAGGCACTACTGGCGGAGGCCCGCCTGATTAAGGACATCCGCCCGCCATATAATACGGACCTGGTCGATGACAAAACGTTTCCATATCTGGAAATTACGGTCGGCGAAGATTTTCCTGGCGTCTATATGACGCGAAAACCACGGCCTGGCAGCAGATTATTCGGCCCATTCGCAGGCGCAAAGGACCTCAGGCAAGCATTAGCAGTTCTGCAAAAAATCTTTAGGTTTCGCACCTGTAAACTGGACATCCGCCAGGATGACCCGAAAAGAAGATTCTTTCGCCCCTGCATTTTATATAGCATCAAGCAATGTACCGCCCCCTGCGCAGATAAGATTAGTAAAGAGGATTACAAAAAGGCCGTTATAGGCGACCTGATAAAATTCCTGCGTTCAAAGCGGGCCACCATCCTGCAGCAGTTAAAAAAGCAGATGGAAAAGGCCGCTGTGGCCCTCGATTATGAAAAAGCAGCAATGTTCCGCGACCGCATCCGGCTGATTGAACGGCTCGACCGCAGGGGCACGCCGGATGAAGACGTCCAGCCGGAGGTTTTTGCTACTGAGCCGACCGAGGCTCTTACGCAGTTGCGAGAACTTTTGCAGGTCTCCGAACCTGTCCGCATCATCGAAGGAATAGATGTCGCAAGTATCAGCGGACAAGAGGCGGTCGGGGCACTGGTGAAATTCATTGATGGCAGACCCTTCAAAAGCGGCTATAGACGCTTCAGGATAAAGACCGTAAAAGGTATCGACGATTATGCGATGATTGCCGAGGTCGTCAAACGCAGATACAAATATGCCCTGCGGGGCGAGGAACTCTGGCCGGATTTGGTTTTAATTGATGGCGGCCTGGGCCACCTTAACGCCGCCGAAACTGCACTTAAAGAACTCAAAGCACCGCCGGTAAAAGTCGCCTCAATCGCCAAAAGAGAGGAAGAAATCTTTCTGCAGCAAACCCTTATCCCCCTCAAGCTGCCGAAAACATCTCCTGTTTTGAAGTTGTTGCAATATGTGCGGGACGAGGCCCACCGTTTCGCCCAGCATTACCACCATATCCTGCGAAAGAAAAAGATGTTAGACGAAGGCTCCTGACCATTTTTGTGGCTTTATGGAACCCGCCGTAAAACCACACCTTCGGCGGACAAGCGGCGGGCTAAATACAAACGACTAACAACTCGTCTGCCTGTCTAACCGTTTCTTTGCCTTATGCCCTTGCGCCTTCTTTTGCACTTTGCACTTTAATTTTTGATTTGCCTTCGCTTCGCCTTTGTGGTATAATGTTTTTGAAATAAAACTTTTTTTGGAGGGTACAAAAATGAACAAGGTGATTGTTGTCCTTATCTGCCTTCTGGCTATCCCCTGCCAGGCAAGGATAATCTATGTCGATGACGATGCCAATGGATTAAATGATGGTTCATCCTGGCAAAATGCCTACAACTACTTGCAGGATGCGCTGGCGGATGCTAACTCTTCGGCCAAACCGGTGGAAATCTGTGTTGCCCAGGGCATTTATAGACCAGATAGAAGCTCTGCTGAACCAAATGGCACCGGCGACCGAACGGCTACATTTCAACTGATTAACGGCGTAACCCTCAAAGGTGGCTACGTTGGCTTCAGTACACCCGACCCAAATGCCCGGGATATAGAGCAGTATGAAACCATCCTGAGCGGTGACTTAGATAGTAACGACATCAAATTCGAAGGCATCGAGTCGAGTGATTTTATTTACAGTCCCAGCAGGAGCGAGAACTCTTACACGGTTGTAACCGGCAGCGGCACTGACAGCACGGCTGTTCTTGATGGTTTTACAATAACCGGCGGCAACTCTAACGGTCAGTATGGTCCCGAAGGAAATGGCGGCGGGATGTATAACCACTGTGGAAATCCGACAGTGGTAAATTGTACTTTCCAAAGAAACTCAACTCGCGGACGTGATTGCTGTTTCCCATACATAGGTGCCGGCGGAGGTGGGGTCTTCAATTTGCAGAGCAGCCCGATGTTTCGCAACTGCTGTTTTGAGGAAAACCTTGCTTACGGCGCTGATGTGTTCAGTTGCGGCGGCGGGATGTATGATGTCAACAGCCAGCCCACGATGATTGGGTGTACATTTGCTAGTAACGTAGTGTATGGTTACGACAGTGAATACTATGGAGGCGCAATCTTTGACTACAACAGCAGCACCGTTCTTACCGATTGTTCGTTTATCGATAACTGGTCGCATTCGGGCGGTGCATTATACAGCACACAGAACAGCAGCGCAAAGATAAGAGGATGCCTGTTTGCAGGTAATTACGCATACCACGGCGGCGGGGCTATATTGTCCTCATCTGCTCGCCTGGGTCTGGCAAACTGCACTTTTACGGGAAATAGAGCACCATACAGCGCCACTATCGATTGCGAACACTGGGAGAAGACGAACTATCTTAAAGCCATCAACTCTATCCTATGGGATGGTGGAGATGAGGTATCCGCACTCTTGTCCGATGTCCAAATTACCTTCAGCGACATACAGGGAGGCTGGGAAGGCCAGGGCAATATTAACCTTGACCCCTGCTTTGTCCAGCCGGGGCATTGGGACGATAATGGAACGCCGGATACCGACCATGACGACTTCTGGATTAACGGCGATTATCATCTGCTCCCAGGCTCACCCTGCATAAACGCCGGCGACCCAAATTATATAGCCGAGCCTAATGAGACGGATTTAGACGGACGGCCTCGCGTAATCGGCGGCAGAATCGATATGGGCGCTTATGAATTTCGAGCGCCGCGCACTCTATATGTCGATGATGACGCGACGGGTGCAAACAATGGCTCGTCCTGGGTAGATGCCTACAAGTATCTGCAGGATGCGCTGGCAGTAGCAAAAAGTGGCGATGAGATTCGGGTCGCCCAGGGCATTTATAGACCAGATAGAAGCTCTGCTGAACCAAATGGCACTGGCGACCGAACGGCTACATTTCAACTTATCAATGGCGTAACTCTCAAGGGTGGATATGCAGGATTTGGCCAGCCATATCCTAATGTCAGAAATATTGATGCATACAAAACTATCTTGAGCGGCGACCTCGACGGCAATGATGAACTCACCGACCCAAGCTATTTACTATATGAGGAAAGCCGGCAAGAGAATAGTTATCATATTCTGGCTGGTAGCGGAACCGATTCTTCCTCTGTTCTATCAGGTTGCACAATCGTTGGTGGTCAAGCTTATTCAGAAGAATTTCAATACCTTAACGAGTTTTGCTACGGCGGCGGACTGTATATTATTTCCGGCAGCCCTGCCATACTCAACTGCACCTTCAGAACAAACGCAGCATTAGAATACGGCGGTGGCATGCACATAGACAGTAATTCTGCCCCGTCGATTGTCGGTTGCATCTTTAGCGAAAACTCAGCCACCGATGGCGGCGGAATGAACAGTAATTACAGTAGCCCGATGATAACCAAGTGCTTATTTACTGGAAATGCTGCATGCTCATACAACGCCGATGGTGGTGATGGAGCAGGAATGTACAATTATGAAAGTCAGTCAACCATTAATAGTTGCATGTTCATCGGGAATTCATCTGACAGGTGGGGCGCAGCAGGTGGTATGTATAACAATAAAAGTACCGTGACGGTAAAGAATTGTATTTTCGCGGATAATTCTGCTGGATACGTAGGCGGGTTGATTAACGGATGGAGCAACCTGACGCTCACTAACTGTACATTCCATAGGAACAATTCACTCGAACAACCCGGGGCAATCTGTAACTACCCTTACAATGCGTACATCAAAAATTGCATCTTATGGGGCGATACTCCAAACGAAATTAGTGGCGAAAATCTGTTAGTAAACTACAGCGACATTCAGGGCGGCTGGCCAGGTCAAGGCAACATTAACGCTGACCCCTGTTTTGTTGATGGGTGTTTCCGACTGAAGTGGGGTTCGCCGTGCATTGATACAGGCGACCCCAATTACGTACCCGAGCCGAACGAAAAAGACCTTGATGGTATTTCTCGCGTGGTATGTAATGCGGTTGATATGGGCGCTTATGAGTATCACACTGTCATCGGATACTCTCCGGGGGAATTTGAGTTTGAATGGGAGGAATTTTATCGTGGCGTCCCCAGTGAACAGGACATAGAGATATACAATTGCGGCAAGGGAACACTGAACTGGGAAATTATGCCGGATTGTAACTGGCTGCAAGTTTACAAAAGTAGCGGAAGCCAGACAGGCTGCGGGTGCAGTTGCGTAGAGCTTGAACCGAACGCTATCACTTGCAATCCAACCGGCACCGAAAACACGGTATGGCTCTCTATCGACTCAAACTATCTGGGATGCACAAATCCCTTGAAGGCAGGTAAATATGATTGCAACCTGGTGCTTTCTGATTGCCATGCAATAAACAATCCGCAGAGGATTCCGGTCACGCTGATTATCAAAGAGAACTGTTTCCCGGATGGGCCTGAATACGCAAATCAGTATGCAAACTTTAAGGCATATACTTGCTCCGGGCATTATGAGCCGGGTGATGTTAATTGCTGGTGTGGCCGGCGCACCAATCCACCGTGGCCATATCAGTGCGACGGTGACGCAGATAACGATGTTATGGGTCTTGAGGGGCTCATTGTCTATACCAACGATTTCAATAGATTAGTTGCCAACTGGAAGAAGGTGATATGTGACCCGGCTCTCAACCCGTGTGCCGACTTTGACCACAAACCGCAGGGTCTGCCGAAATACCGGGTCTATACTAATGATTTCAACATCTTAGTTGCCAACTGGAAGAAGACAAAAGCGCAGCTTCCGGGCAACTGCCCGCGACCTGAATGAAGAGGAATTTGCGATTTGCGATTTACAATTCTCAAGGCAGCTAAAAGAAAAAAACTGCGGAATTTGTTGTTCCGCAGTTTTTCGCTTTTATCCGCCTTAATTCTGGTGGATAAAGTTTTAACATCAATTTTTAGGGCCGCGTTTATGGTGCGGCGTCCTTCTTTATAGTTATTCGTACACTCGCGTAGCTTCGGTTTCCTCAACCGGCCTTGTGAGCTGGTCGGTGTTCATAGTAACTTTGAAACGGACATCGCCGGCCTTAAGGCCTGATACCACTACCTGCCAGGCTGCTTTAGACTTGGGGGCAAGACTGCCCAGCGGGGCAAAGGTCATCGTGTTACCCTCTAATGTGCCGGTAGTTGCACCGCTTGAGGAGACATATTTAACATTCTCTTCCAGAGTACAGGTAATACGGATGTTTGTGCTGAGTGCTGAACCCTGGTTTGTTACCGTAATTACGTATGCTGTTTCATCACCTATCCGGACAGGGTCATAAATGTCACCAACTTCAAGCAGCACGCCCGGGACGCCGCTGAGAGATGTTTTAACCGTGGCGGTTGCCTGGTCGGCACAATAGGCAGTTGCAGTCGTGGTGCTATTTAGCTCGCCTGCTTTGGTTGGCATATAGGATACACGCAGATTTCTCGTGGCACCTGCTGGAATAGTGCCGATTTTCCAGGTTACTTTTGAGTCTGTCAGCTTTGCACCAGAGGTTGCCTTTATTGTGGTTACCATCGGCGGGAAGCGATTTTCTACAAGAGTGTTTCTCGCCGGCCCATCACCTTTATTGGCAACGGTTATGTCATATACAAGCTGTCGGCCCAAAAAGTGTTTTTCCGGCCCCTTCTGCGTGATTGCCAATACAGGCTGGCCTACAACCAGAGAGTTTGCCAGCTCGAACCTCGGGCCGGCAGGCGAACTGGCTACCGTTTTCCAGGCGTATTTGCCGGTCTTGACGGCACGCAGCTCGACTGAGTATTGCTCTGACTGGCCCGGTGTTAGGGTGCCGACATTAAATGTAATTTCGTTCTTGCCGTCAAAAGTCTGCAATCCTGCGGGAAGGGTATCGACAAGCTTGACATCCTGCACAATTTTTGTTCCCGTGTTGGATACCGCGAATTTGACTGGAATCTGGTCACACAACAAAACCTCGGACGGCGAAATTCGCGTCACCTCCAATTTTGGCTGGATAACTTTCATGCTGGCACAGGCGGGAATAACCTGTGTCAGAACAGTTGTGCAGTGTTTAAGATAGCCGCCGTCGGTAGCTATACCGGAGATTGTAATCTGCTTTGTGGCCCTTGGCTCCAGTAAATCTACGTCCCAGATAAGCTGATTTCCCTGGGTTCTTGCCACTGGAGAGGAGCTTGTGAATTTGTAATCTTCAGAAAGGTCCTCTGCGATAAGGACGCCGGTCAGTGCCATATCCGTCAGGTTTGTGAATTTGATGTAATAATCGAATGGCTGATTTGGTTCAATTTCCTCCGGCATTGTTTTGTCCAGCCGAATAACGCCACATTCCGCACAGGGGTATAACCTCGAGACCACGTATGGTTCGGCTCCACTATTAGCTGCTGGGCCGGAAGCAAGCGGCCTAACGACAGCAGGCACCGCTGCGACCGCTCTGACAGGAGGCGGCCCTGCCTTGGGAATGGATGCAGGGACTAATAGAGTTGCAAGACTTGGGTTGGCACCTTCTGGTGGTTGGGTTCCTGTCTGCTGACCATACCGTGAAGCACACCAGCCCCTGCAACCCGAACTTGCCAGGAGCAGGCACAGAACGACCGCTAAAAAAAGAGCCGAGGTATTTAGCAACCTTTTCATTTTATGTCCCTTTCGTATTACAATCCGAAATACAGCCGCATAAATTGAGAATTAGCGATAGCGCAACTCCACATTCCACATTCTACATTCTGCATCAAAGTCCAATTTGCACTTCAGATTATCTAACTTTTGTGCGTTTCAGACGTTATATCGGAACTGCATTTGCCCAAGTTAAGCAAAAAATAAGATGCTTTGCTGCTATTTTTTAATTGGTGACCATCAGGGTCGTCTTTTTAGGACGTTGGCAATATCACCAGACAATCCTACCGCTTCTCAACAGGTTGATAGACATAGTATTTTGGCACAGGTATAGTGATGGATATCATTGTTACAGGAGCAGAAATTTACCCCGGTAATTAACCTGGATTCCTCATTCCCGACAAACAGAGTCGGGACAAGGAATTTTGGAATGACAATTCCTCAAGTTATCTGTGATGAAAAACCGCAGTGATATTTCTGCCGTTCTCGTGCTTTTGCTACACAAACCAGGAAGCTATTGTCAAAAGCAGGCGTTGTTTGAGAGGTCTTGCGCAGGCGGTTGCGCGGAGTGTTGCCTTAAGGGCTTTGCGAGCGGCACCTGTCATTAGTAAGGGTAAGATTGTATTCGAGATATTCTCGGTTTCGTTTGGTTTATAATCGTAAGATCTAATTACTGCCACGGGGATGCCGGCCCCGGTCTGGCCAAAAAGAAGCGCTGCGGCACTTGTCAGCTCATTTGCCACAAGGTCCATTCCGCCGAACTTCGGTCTGCCGAATAAATCCTTCTGGCCGAACATCTTTGAGACCGGCTCAATCCCTGACGAGCCGACCGCAAAATCCATCGTGCCAAATGGTATCATCTCGGTGTCCGCCAAGATTACGGCAACCTCTTTGCTACAAAGCCGGCGAATCTGGTCTCTAATATCTTTAGCGGCCTGGTCGGGACTTTCAGGCAATAGACTTACTATGCCGGCTGGGTGGTTCGAGCCATCGATGCCCGCATCACAGGTGTTGATTCGGCCATCCTTACCTCTTGTTATGCACAGTGCCTGCTCGTGCTCGACAAGCTCTCTGCTGCATTGAGCTGAAAGCGGGTCCTTTGAGGAATCGACAATATATTGCTCGATGATGCCTGTCATCGGGAGAATTGCCAGGATTTCGTGACCTTCATCGAAAATCATTTGCAGCCACTTTGCACCTTTGCCAGTCTTTCGTGATATAGCCAGGGCTTTCTTGCCCGGCACAACATCAGCCATTTTTCTTGTTCGCCCGGCAGCTTTGGAGACAATTTTACTGGTCAGGACGAGAATGTCTTTATCCTGCAGGCCGCCAATTTCGCGCTGTGCTGATGCGTGGATTATTTCAGATAAGCTGTCGCCGGGCTTAATTTCCGGAATAGTCTGCAATCCCAGGATTTCTATTTTTGTCATAGCTTCTCCTTAGGCCTACAACGCAATTTAAGTTTGAAAAATGCAACAACGTCTAACAGATGGAGCCTCACGGGCAAAGCCCGTGGTTCCTCCCTTTCTCCCGCCTTCGCGTAGCCCGCTGCGGCGCTCCGAAGCAAGGTCGGCGGATAAAGCAACGTCACATCTCCGAAACACTGTAGCTCATCGGCCCAATCTCTTTGCCATCGGCTAAGCGGTAGGGTTTTTCGCCGAAGTTGACGGTGACGGTGATTCCATTTGCAAATGTTGTTTGCTGAACATCTCTATCCGGCGTAAGAAAGCGATGGTCGGTCATCTCAACGTAGCCAACGGCACGGACGACCGAACAGGTGTTTTTGTAACTTTGGACAAAACGGGTCTTGTTTTTCTCCCAAAATTCCTTATTAAACATAAACATTGGCGGCGTGCCATACAAAATGTTAAAAAGGTCGCGCTTATCCCACAGTGAAGGCAATTTATTATTGTAGTCACCCCAGTACCACTGCGCCACGACACAATCGTGATATACCAATTCCCACAGCGGCAATCGATACGCCTGTCCCGCTTGAAACTTGGCCACCTGCTGCGGCACCTCGTCCCATATCTGAATCATATTTCGCCCTGAGTCGGAGACACGATAAGGTCCGAGACTGAGCATTCCTTCAAAATAGTGGACATAGGGAACAGCCGCATCGTGACCCGTTTCGCTGCCGGTTACGAGTTTGGATTCCTCACAGATAAAACGTAATAGTTCCATCTTCCAGTGTCGGCTTTCACTGCGTGTCATCGGGTGCTCGGGATTGTAACATTCGCGCCAGGGAGACGCTGTCGTCGTGTCAATGAAACGGCAGCGGTAGGGGTGCGTTTTTAACTCTTCGGGGACACGCTGGTGGGCATATTTTAGCGCCTGCTTATCGCACAGCACGCCGCACGGATACATCTGTCCATCTTTGCCCTTCACGCGCCAACCCTTGCGCCAGTCGCCCTTTTCATCAGTCATAATATCCTCGGGCCAGCCTTCCTGAGTCCAGTCGGGATGCGGTCGATTAAGTTTTTCTCTGACAATATTGGGGTCCATCAGGTCCTGGTAGATGTCATAACGACTTGTCAGAATCCCACCCATTTCGTTCATTGCGGCAATGACCTCCGGGCCTGCGCGATTGCTCCAGAGGATTCGCTCAATGCCGAGCGATTTCATCTCGCGAACAATCGCAAGAGAATCCTTCTCCCAGCACCAGACATTTACGGCACCGATAAGCAAATCAACATCGGGATTTTCTTTACGCTTTTGCTGAAGCGTTTTAAGCAAGCCTTTCTCTCTGGCGTAAGAGCGGTATCGTTTGCAAATTGCAGCGTGCCCTCCCTTTTCGAAGAAAACATATCGCAGCTTGCGCTTGTATCCAAACCGGCCTTTTTGGGGCTCCCATGCCGGCCTTACACACAGTTTTCCATCAATTCGCTCAATCCGGATAAGGGCATCATCAGGTGTTTCGATAATCGCCATATATCCAAGCTCTCCGTCTGTGGCGCCCCAGAAAGACATACAAATCCCGTGGCCGCCGTATGCGATAAGCCACATTGGCTCAATGGTCTGGTCCTCGACCGGATAAGAGATGCCTTCATTCATCGGTATCACAAGATATGTCCCCACATCGCTGACAAATGGATGTGGAAAGCCCAGCGACCATTTCAAAGCCGCTGAAGGCGGGTCTGCCGAAAGCTCAACTGTAAACTCCGGCTTTTCGCCATCGAGCCGAATTTCCGTCTGCACATCGAGTCCCAAACCCGGCTCTCGCCAGGTCATTTTGAGACCATCATCGAGCTTTTCGCTGGCAATCACCTGGCCTTTTGTTACAACCTTTTGCCGCCAAACCTGCCCAGTCCGTTTGTCTATTACCGACAGTGCTGAATCGTTGGCATCAAACACAACTGAGATTGCGGTATTGCTAATAGTAATCTTCTGTGGTGCTGCCTGGCAAAAACATCCCAGAAGAAGCAAGATGAATAATGTGTAGAGCCTGTTAGAGATTATCTTAAAACTGTCACCCTGAGCGAAGCGAAGGGTCTGGCCTTTCAAAAAGAGAGATTCTTCGCTGCGCTCAGAATGACATTTTATCTTTTGAGATAGTTTTTTAGTGTTTGCTATCGAATTATTCTTTCGAAGAAAAATGTGAGCTATCATTTCTTCTCCTTCTTAGAAGAATACTCGTAAGCGTTCAGGCAGATTTTGCTAAATTGCCTGCCGTTTTTATTAATGATGGAACGGGAACACCGTCTAAATGACAACAACAAGCTTGACGCAAATATTCAATAACACTTCTACCCTGCAAACG
>Ga0315279_10001181_pt1 | contig 44627 bp, 43 predicted proteins | sample YL17G06_20_MG_FD_203694 | JGI IMG/M metagenome (GOLD analysis project Ga0315279, IMG submission 203694) | Sediment microbial communities from Yellowstone Lake, YNP, Wyoming, USA - YL17G06_20 | ecosystem: Environmental > Aquatic > Freshwater > Lake > Sediment | place: USA: Wyoming | collected...
GGTCGATCAGCAAATCGATAACCGGCGCAGACTACCAGTGACCACAGGAGTGATCGACCTTAGAGGATTTATCAACGCCTTGGTGAAAATCGGTTATGACGGTCCAGTGGAGTGTGAGCCATTCGATAAGGAACTACGCGAGATGGAGGACGATGCAGCACTGCAAAAGACAATAGAGTCGCTTAACCGCTTATGGGATATGATCACGGTTTGACCCAGCCACTCGCTCTGTGCCGAATGAGGGCGATCTTAAAAATTAACTGATGGATTATGAATACTTTGATTCTACTATTGAAAACCAGAAATTAGAAGCCATAGCAGAGCAGGATGGATATGAACCCTCGATACCTTTGGGGCACAGGATTTTCCGAACAGATTCTAAAGGCTTGAAATTGTTTTAGCACATACAACGGCACTACAACCCAAAAGCCCAATAGCTCATAAAATCGGAAAAATCGCTAATACAATAAGATACGTAACATCAACGACTTAAAAAATTCTTAGAAAACGTAAACATTTTATAGTGCGCCAAGCGAAGCTGGTGCAGACAATCCCGACAATCGGGACTGGCTAAAGCCTAACCCAACTTTCGCAGTTAGGCATCGAAATTGACACTTTCGATAGCGCCAGTAAGGTCAGTTTCCACCACAAAGCTGATCATTTAGCTGATGGCTGTATATCTTCGGTGGCGGCTGCTTCGGCAACTTCACATCAAGCTTGTCTAATATTATCCGCTGTTCAAGCTCCGGCTGACTGTATCGACGCATCTGGAGTATTCGTCCATCATTTGTCGGTATGCGAACATCTATCATCACAATTGACCCGAGCTTATCAAGAACATCACGCCCAGTCAGACCAGGTGCGTGATATCGCAGCTTCTGGTGTAATGTTACCATTAGGCAGTAAGCCAAAAACGCCACAAAAATATGCGCTTCAACTCTATGCTCCAGTTGATGATAAACCGGACGGACAGCAAGGTCGCTCTTTAAGCACCTGAATGCCGCCTCAACCTGTGTAAGAAGAACATATCTTTGCCATACAACATCCGGGGCCGTTTCGGTAATATTGGTTCGCAACAGATACATACCATCTCGCAACATCATCCTTTTATAGACATCCTTATTCAAGTGATATGTAAAATTCTCCTGCGTAACCGGGCTGCCTTGCGGCGGTATTGTTATATCAACACACTTAGCCGATTTACCTGTCTGCTGTTTCAATGCTCCAAGTCTTTCCATCAGTCTGTCACGGTTACGACAGTTCTTACGCAGCTTTGTAAGCCCCTGCAGATACTTACGCAGTTTATACTTACGCATAGCTCGCTCTTTAGCTCTGCGGTCCTTGCTCTTTGCCAGAACATACAGCTCATTATCTTCGGCCAACAGTTTTACCATAACATTGTCGTTAGCCTGCTTCCAGTCCAAATCGAGCAGCTTGTCTTCAAGTTTATTGAGCATAGCTCTCCCAGTTCCAACCAGATACTGTATGCCTTCATCACGCATCTGCAAAAGAACATCTTCTGTAGGAATACCTCTGTCCATCACCCATACCCTGCGTGCCTTGCCGTACATTGATTCTATCTTTTTAAGAAAGAGCCGTAACGTGGTCTTGTCCAGAGTATTGCCCGGCAAAACTTCATAGCCTATTGGAAAACCTTCAGGCGTAACAATAAGCGCTATTACCACCTGCCGGCAATCGCAGCGTCCATCCCTGCTATAGCCGAATCTGGCCTTGGGATTCTGTCCGCATAAACCTTCAAAGTATGTGCTGGTCAGGTCATAAAGCAGCACATCAAATTCAATGCCGAACATATCTTCCCATCGGGATTTGAGGTGTCTGCACAAATCCCGCTTATGCTCAAGTATCCTGTCAAGACAGCGATATAATCTGTCTTTGGATGCTATCCGATAATCGGTGTTGAGCAACTCGTCCATCGCGTTCTTGTCGAACCATTGTCTGTGTATATAAAATTCACTGCCCGGCTGTATAAGACGGTTGACTGCCAAAAGCTTGAGCACCTTTGACCAGGAAATATCGCAACGCATATCGTCAAGCCGCTGTGACCAGAATTCATCAAGCCCCAGCTTTTGCCACAGTTCGCAGGCCAACCAGCAGGCACCGAACGAACGAGGCCGGCATAACTGCATCCCTGAAAGCTTTACCCTTATCGAATCGATATCGCTTTCTGTGATTACATGCTTGTCGGCAAAGAGTAACTTCTGCTGAGTTTTACCTGTGTCTGCATCAAATACCTCCAGTGTCTTACGCCATGAGTTTTCCTGTGATGAGGTTATTTCACCCAGATACAGCACCGTCCGCTGAACGGTCTTGTCTTTGGCAAGTCTGCGATTTTCTACGACACTGAAGTATTGGTGCCATTTTCCGTTCTTCTTGCGTTTATAACTTCTTATGAACATGGCTGTAGTTTCGCATCAGAAAAACAGCCTTGCAACAGGGTAGGTCTTCACCATGCAAGGTTTTAGACCGTTTTGTGCGGTAATGAAACGATACGCAGGGGGAAATTTTTTAAAATCACGGTTTCATCACCTAACTGCGAAAGTTGGGCTAACCAGCAGGCCAGAACATAACTTTGCACATATGGAGGCAACGAAATATGTGGAGCCAAAGGAATGGCAGATTGTCGACCATAACGAAAGTGAAGGTATTAAGCCTCGAAATGTTCATTGCATTGGGTCAGGGCTTTATAAAGTCGCAAACCAGTATTGCTGCATGCGTTAATGGTAAGTGTGTCAGCAACGTGCCGGGGTCAAAGTCCATGGTAGGTAATCGAATTGTTTGCACCGGAACTTGGGATAGCCATGTCGCTCCCATTAAAGCTTCCAACGAGCAGAAGATGCGAAGGCGGAAGTATGGCGGTATGGCAGTCGGTGTCCACCCGAAAAACCTCGTCATAGTTGTCATTGAAGGACTTATGTAAGCTTACTGCATACGGCTGATTATAGTATCTTGGCAGCATGAATACCATAAGAAACCTTACAACAAACCTCTTTCATCTTATTGTTTGTGCTTGCGAATTGTTTAGCTATGGCCTGACTTTCCTGCGGGCTATTCTTTGTTCAAGAGCAGTGCTGGCGACCAAGCTACTGGCCGTGGAGAGCCAACTCGCTGCTTGTAAGCACCAGATCAATTCAAAGAAGCAGTCGCGGCCACGATTCACGGCAGGTTTTCGTCTTCTGTGGGTGCTGCTCTCAAAGTCCCTGGACAAGCGGGAAGACCTTGTTTGCCTAATGCAACCAGCTACAGTCAAAAATTGGAATACTACAGCTTTCCGATACTTCTGGCGATGGAAGTCGCGTAGAAAAGGTGGACGACCTCAGATTTCCAAGGAAATGCAGAATTTAATCTACAGGCTGAGCAAAGAGAATCCCTTATGGAGCCCTGAAAGGATCAAGGATACGCTTATCCTCCTCCAGTATGATCTACCATGCGAGGATACTATACGCAAATACATGTTTAATCCTCGAAAACCTCGCAAGAAATCAACTACATGGCTGCCGTTTCTACGTAACCACCTGGAGGCATCTTGGGCGATTGATTTCTTTACTGTCACGACCATCAACTTCGCTACATTGTATATTTTCCTTGTCTTTGACCATGGCCGACGCAGAGTTATACACTTTGCAATAACAAGATACCCAGCGATGAAATGGGTAGTCCAGCAACTGCGTGAATCCATGACTTTCGGTGTGCAGCCAGAGTATCTGTTCCGTGACAATGACGGCATCTTTGGTAATGGTGTACAAGCTTTCTTGGAAAACTGCGGCATAACGGAAGTTTGTACTGCATATCGAAGTCCTTGGCAAAATCCATTCGTGGAGAGATTCATCGGAACGCTAAGGCGAGAGATGCTTGATCATGTGATAGTGCTCAGTCAGGGTCATCTTAATCGACTGCTTCTGGAGTTCATTAAAGAGTACTATCATGTTGCACGACCACACCAAGGCCTTGATTGTGACACACCTATTCCACAAACGAAACGGCCAGAGATTTCTGGTCCGAGCAAACTTATTTCTATTCCTGTACCGGGAGGTTTGCATCACAGGTATATTCGCGTAGCTGCATAGGCCAACGAAGAAGTTTTCTGATAGTCATATCAACATTGCCTGCTGATTCTCCAGCCTATCATATAGAGAGGCTTTTGCCAATTCACTTGCCCCCATGTGCATGGCTGGCAAGTCATAGATTTTATAGGTTTTAGCTCCACCTCTTCATCGAGATGGAGTTTTTCGGGGGGACAGGCATCATATAGGGAACTGGAGATACAACCGGGCAAAATTTGGCCGTAAAAGCCCGAATGAGTGGCGGATTTGTCGATCGCCAAAGGTAACACAAGGCTGTAAGTCTTTATCATACAAAGTTTTTCGCGAAGTCGTCTATCTTCACACCGACAACTCCTAACCAAGCAGCCGCGCGAACATCATTTACGGCCGGATGTAATTTTCGGGAAGGACAGGCATTGAATTCATTCCTAATGAGGCGATGCCCCAAGAAAAACCTGCTGCACTCTGCCAGCGTGTTCGTCAGATTTGGACCAATAAACCGCAAGGCACAATAAAGCTGGCAATCCGCTTGATTCCTGTTGGGGACCTCTCGGCCACACAAGAATGTAAAACATCTATTCAGGGAATACCTTTGCCTCAAGGCCTACCAAATCCGACGACTTCCAACAAACCGAATATTAAAAACTCCCTAAACTTCTCAAAGTACAATTCATTTCTGGACCAATTCAACCGCGGATATAATTTATGGTAGGAACGCCCATGTCAGCTTATCTACCACTACTCCCATTCAATTGTTGCCGGCGGTTTGCTCGATATGTCATACACAACCCGGTTAACTCCCCGAACCTCGTTTATGATCCTGTTGGATATCACGCTTAGCACTTCGAAAGGGAGCCTCGAAAAATCAGCGGTCATAAAATCGGAACTCTCAACCGCCCGGATAGCAATAACGTTCTCATAGCTTCGTTCGTCACCCATCACCCCTACCGTTGAGACAGGCAAAAGCACTGCCAAGGCCTGCGACACCTTTCTATATAATCCCGCTGATTTTATTTCATCTACCAAAATTTCATCAGCCGCTCGTAAGGTCTTGAGCCTTTTACGTGTGACCTCGCCGATTATTCTTACTGCAAGCCCAGGGCCGGGGAAAGGATGTCGCCAGACAATATCCTCCGGTAGCCCCAAATATTCACCAACAAGGCGAACTTCATCCTTGAACAAATCCCGCAACGGCTCAATCAGTTCAAAACCCAGTTCAACCGGCAGCCCACCCACGTTGTGATGTAGTTTTATATTCGCCGACAGACCGCCGTTTTTCGAACCCGACTCGATAACATCAGGATAAAGCGTCCCCTGGGCAAGAAACTTCGCTTTGGGAATCTTTAAGGCTTCGGACTTAAAAGCCTTGATAAATTCAGAACCGATTACCTTGCGTTTTTGCTGTGGGTCTGTCACGCCGGCTAAGCTCTCTAAAAACTGCTCAGACCAATCAACAACTCGCAAATCTATATGGAAATGGTCCCGAAAAGTTGACACAACTACTTCGCGCTCGTTATTTCGCAACAGACCGTTGTCAACGAAAATACAGACAAGCTGGTCAGCCATTGCCTTATGGATCAGCGAAGCAACCACCGATGAATCCACTCCACCACTCAAACCGCATATCACCGTCGCATCACCGACACGTTTGCGAATCGATTCAACAGCTTCGCCAACAAAGTCGCTCACCTTCCAATCGCCGCTGCAGCCGCAAATACCGTATAAAAAGTTCTTCAAAATCGTTGTTCCTTTCGGCGTATGAGAAACCTCAGGATGGAATTGAACGCCGAAGAATTTCTTCTCTTTATGTTTTACCGCAGCATAGGGACAAGTCTCTGTAGCTGCTAACTTGACAAAATCGTTGCCTAATTTACCAACCTGGTCGCCGTGACTGGCCCATACTGTGGTTGAATCCGGCAGATTTGCAAACAAATCGCTCTTGTCAAGAATCGATAGATTTGTTCGCCCATATTCGCGCCTCTGGGCGGCGATAATTTCCGCCCCTAAAATCTGGCAGCCAAGCTGCATCCCGTAGCATATACCCAATATCGGCACGCCCATCTCAAAGATTCTCTCATCGCACTTTGGCGCATTCTTGTCATAGACGCTCCCAGGCCCGCCGGATAGTATCAAACCCTTAACAATACCTAACTGTGATAGCTCCTCCGGCGTTATGTCCGCTCGGCAAATTCGAGAACATACATTATGCTCGCGAACGCGCCGTGCTATCAACTGCACATACTGACTGCCAAAGTCTAGAATGGCTATTATCTCGCGGCTCATAAGAAACCTCCTTATAAAAATCGCTAACAACTATCACAATTCAAATCAGGCAGCCCAGGAAGTCATCTTCCCATTAATTCAATAAAGGTCTTGAAAAGGTAACTTGCGTCATGTGGGCCGGGCGAAGCTTCGGGATGGTATTGGACGGAAAAAGCGGCAAGTTCCTTACATCGAATGCCTTCCACAGTGTTATCGTTCAAATTCACGTGTGTCAATTCGATGTCCCTTTTCTCAAGTGAATCCATATCAACACAGAAACCATGATTCTGACTGGTAATTTCTATTTTCCCGGTTTGCAGATTCTTAACAGGGTGGTTTGCTCCTCTATGGCCAAATTTCAGCTTATAAGTCTTACCTCCAAGTGCTAATGAAAGGATTTGATGGCCGAGACAGATTCCGAAAATAGGCACTTTACCAAGGAGTTTTCTTACAGTTTCAATGGCGTAGCTGACTGGGGCCGGGTCGCCTGGACCATTGCTTAAAAACACACCATCAGGATTTTGGTCAAAGACTTGTTTTGCCGGCGTATCCGCAGGAACAACATGAACATCACAGCCGGAGGAACAAAGCATTCTTAAAATGTTATGCTTAGCACCAAAGTCAAAGGCAACAACTTTATATTTTTTTCCAGACTTCTGTTTTGTTTTGCTAAGTATGTTAATTACGCTGTCTTTCCAAGTATAAGACTTTCTCACAGTAACATCTTTAACTATGTCCCTGCCCACAAGGCCCGGATAGTCCTGAAGTTTTTTTCTGAGACGGTCGCTATTTAAGTCAACTGACGAAATAATACCTTTCATCGCACCTTTGGTGCGAATATGTTTTACGAGTTTTCTTGAATCAATGCCTTCAAGACCAATTACATCGTTAGCTTCTAAGTACTGGCCGAATGAATCCTTGCTTCGCCAGTTGCTCGGATAATTACAATTTTCCTTAACAATAAAACCGCTGGCAAATACCCTTCTCGATTCCCAGTCGGTCTTGTTGGTTCCTACATTACCAATGAGTGGATACGTCATAGTAATTATCTGCTCGTTGTACGATGGGTCGGTTAATATCTCCTGATAGCCGGTCATACTTGTATTAAAAACGACTTCGCCGCACTTTTGCCCGCTGGCACCGAATGACTTACCTTCGAAAACTGTCCCGTCTTCAAGCAGCAAAATAGCTTTCATTTCTCAGTTTCCTTTCTGGCGATAGTATAACTGAATGGGCTTGACATTGACCTTTCTTTCCTTTAGCGCCGCAATGGCCTTTACCACCGCCGCAGCCCCGCGTATCGTTGTCACGTAAGGAACTTGCTTATCCAGGGCAGTCCTCCTTATTGAAAACGAATCCATTATTGCCTGTTTGCCCACGGTAGTATTTATAACCAGCTCAATCTTACCGTTTATTATGTAATCGACTATGTGTGGCCGGCCCTCCGGAATTTTCAGCACAAACTCTGACGGAACATTGTTGTTGATAAACGCAATGCATGTTCCCTTTGTGGCGAGAATCTTAAACCCCATCCTGTGCAGCTTGCGTGCAACTTCAACCGCCCTGGCCTTGTCGTCGTCTTTAACACTGAAAAACACATTGCCTCCAGTCGGCAAACTGTTGCCTGCTGCTATCTGCGATTTGGCATACGCAATGCCGAAATCATCTGATATCCCCATTACCTCGCCGGTCGAAAGCATTTCCGGACCCAGGATTGTATCTGTGCCGGGAAATTTCAAAAACGGAAATACCGCCTCTTTCACCGCAAAGTGGCTCCGCTGCACCTCTTTTGTAAATTTCAGCTCATCCAGTGTCATCCCTATCATCACTTTGGCCGCGAGTTTTGCAAGAGGAACACCGATGGATTTACTCACAAAAGGAACTGTTCGCGATGCCCTTGGGTTAACCTCAAGAATATACACCTGACCACCTTTTACCGCAAACTGGATATTTATAAGCCCTTTTACCTTTAATTCCAGTGCCAGCATTTTCGCCTGTTTTTTAACTTCTTGTAGGATTTTTCTGTCCAGTGAAACCGGCGGCAAGGTGCACGCGCTATCGCCGGAATGGATGCCCGCCTCCTCGATATGCTCCATTACTCCCCCGATTACAACCTTTCTACCGTCACAAATGGCATCGACATCCAATTCCATTGCGTCATCAAGGAACTTATCAATCAAAATTGGATGCTCCCCGGAAACCTCAATGGCTTTCGCCACACACGCCTTCAACCCCTGCTCATCATAAACAATCTCCATTGCTCGGCCGCCCAGCACGAACGACGGCCGAATCAGCAGCGGATAGCCCAGCTTGTTCGCTATCTTCAGCGCCTGTTCATACGTCATCGCTGTCCCGCTGGCCGGCTGGAGCAGCTTCAGTTTTTTAACGAGCTTGTTGAAACGTTCCCGATCTTCGGCTATATCGATGCTTTCCGGCGAGGTGCCGATAATTCTCACCCCCGCTTTTTGCAGCGGCTCAGCTAATTTGAGCGGTGTCTGCCCCCCAAGCTGCACAATCACTCCCTCAGGGTTCTCCTTTTCCACTATAGACATAACGTCTTCAAACGTCAGTGGCTCAAAGTAAAGCCGGTCTGAGGTGTCGTAGTCGGTGCTGACCGTCTCCGGATTGCAGTTTACCATTATTGATTCGATACCAATTTCTCTCAGCGCAAATGCCGCGTGCACGCAGCAATAATCAAACTCGATTCCCTGACCGATCCGGTTCGGCCCGCTGCCAAGAATGACAATCTTGCGTCTATTACTTGGATTGGCCTCACAATCCTTTTCGTAGGTTGAGTAAAGATACGGCGTAGTCGCTTCAAATTCCGCCCCGCAGGTATCAACTGTCTTGTAAACCGCATTTATACCAAGTTCTTGCCGGCTCTTGCGCACCTTCTGCTCTTTCACTCCCAACAGTGACGCCAGATACTTGTCACTAAAGCCGTATTCCTTGGCCTTTCGCATCACATTGCAGCCCATTTTTTCCCAGCCAAGCGACTTTATCTTCTCTTCCAGTCTGACAATATCTTTTATGTTATTCAAAAACCACGGGTCAATCCTGGTAAGACCGTAAACTTCATCTACCGACAATTTTCGCCTAAATGCCTCCGCAATATACCATATCCTGTCCCAACAGTTGGCTCGCAGCTTTTCCCTCAGCCGATGCAGCGAAAGCCCTTTTTCAATATGTTTGTTGTCCAACGAATACCGGTCTATCTCAAGTGACCTTATGGCCTTTTGCAGCGATTCTTTGAATGTCCTTCCGATAGCCATCACCTCACCGACCGATTTCATCTGCACCGTCAGCAGAGGGTCGGCTTTAGGGAATTTCTCGAACGTAAAACGAGGCCATTTCACAACGCAGTAGTCAATGGTCGGCTCAAAACATGCAGGTGTCTTCTTTGTAATGTCGTTAGGAATCTCATCGAGCGTATATCCGACCGCCAGCAGCGCCGCAATCTTTGCGATTGGAAAGCCCGTCGCTTTGGAGGCAAGTGCTGAGCTTCGCGAAACCCTCGGGTTCATCTCAATCACGTAAAGCTTGCCATTATCCGGATTAACCGCAAATTGTATATTTGAACCCCCGGTCTCCACTCCGATAGCTCTCATAATTTTAATCGCCGCATCACGCATTATCTGGTATTCTTTGTCGGTGAGCGTCTGGGCCGGAGCGACTGTGATACTGTCACCGGTATGAATCCCCATCGGGTCAAGATTTTCAATTGGGCAGACGATAACAACGTTGTCCTTCTTATCTCTCATTACCTCCAGCTCATATTCTTTCCACCCCGCAACCGATTCTTCAACCAGAACCTCATTTTTGGGACTTAAGCTCAATCCCCAGTGGGTATATTGCTCGTACTCTTCAGCGTTATAGGCGATATTTCCGCCCGTGCCGCCCAATGTATATGATGGACGGATAATAGCCGGGAAGCCAACATATTTGATGACTTCCTTTGCTTCTTCCCAGCAATGTGCGTATCCGCTTTTAGGGACCTCAAGTCCGCACTGTTGCATCGTTTTTTTGAAGCGGTCTCTCTCCTCGGCTTTTTTAATCGCTTTCAAACTTGCCCCTAACAGCCGGACATTATACCTTCTCAATACCCCGCTCTCAGCCAGCGTCACCGCAGTATTCAATCCTGTCTGCCCGCCAAGGGTCGGCAGCAAACTATCGGGTCTTTCCCTGCGGATTATCTTCTCGACAATATCCGGTGTAATCGGCTCGATGTACGTCCTGTAAGCCATCTCAGGGTCGGTCATTATTGTCGCAGGGTTACTGTTCACCAGGATTACTTTGTAGCCCTCGTTCTTGAGGACTTTGCACGCCTGGGTGCCGGAATAATCAAATTCGCAACCCTGCCCTATGACAATCGGGCCTGAGCCGATAATAAGTATCTTGTGAATGTCCTTTCGTTTCGGCATTAACGGTTCCTTCTGACTGTTGCCAAAATTCCCCCTAAAGCTGCGCACTTCACTGCCATATCAATGTGCCACATAACGATTTGTTATGGGCATCCTTCTATCTTTTCCGAAAGCCCTCGGTGTAATCTTGACCCCAGGCGGCGATTGTCTCCTCTTGTATTCATTTGAATCTATCATTGCGATAACTTTATCGAGGACATTCTTCGGCAGGCCTGCTGCCACGAGCTCCTGTGCCGGTTTGTTTTCTTCTACGAAACCCGCTACAATCTTATCCAGCAGGTCATACTCCGGCAGCGAGTCGGTATCCTTCTGGCCTTCTTTAAGCTCAGCAGTTGGCGCACGCTCCATTACGCTGGTAGGGATAATCCTTCTGTGATGAATCCTGTTTACATATTTAGCTAATTTATAAACCATTGTCTTTGGCACATCCTTTATAACAGCGAACCCGCCGGCGGTGTCTCCGTAGAGCGTGGAATAACCAACCGCAGTCTCGCTCTTGTTACCCGTTGTCAGCACAAGATAGGAAAATTGATTCGAAAGCGACATTAATATGGTCCCTCGAATCCTCGCCTGCAGGTTCTCGTAAGCCACGCCGGCATCTCTCCATCCTTTGATGGTGTTGAGCGTTTCGTTGAATTTCTCAAGAACGCCGCCTATCGGGATAGTATGAAACTCAATGCCGAGGTTTCTGGCGACCTTCGCCGCATCGCTTATGGTGGCGACGCTGTTGAATTTTGACGGCATAGTTACACCAACCACATTTTCGGCTCCCAGCGAAGCAACCGCAATCGCCGCCGTAAGGGATGAGTCAACCCCGCCGCTAAGACCGACAACCACTTTCCTAAAACCATTCTTTAGCACATAATCTTTCGTTCCCAGAACAAGCGCTTCATAAACTTCCGAAAGTGGCACGGGCTTCCAGCCCGTGAAGACACGGCCAGGATGGCCGTGCCACGGTTTTACATTTTTTACTCTCACCTTTTTGCTGCCGACCCGGCCGACATCGGCAACAAGCAAATCCTCGGCAAACGCCCCGGCCTGGCTGACAAGCTTACCAGTCGAATCAACAAACATACTGCGACCATCGAATACAAGCTCGTCCTGCCCTCCGATGAGGTTGCAGTATGCGACCGCACATTCGAAATGTTTCGCGCAGCGACTTAGCACCTCCAGCCGCTGTTTGATTTTGCCCGAATGGAAGGGAGATGCCGATATATTTATGATAATATCCTTGCGGCGAGTCTCTTCGAGGAATTTGTCCAGCCAGCCAAGCTGCCAAATATCTTCACAGATTGTAAGTGCCGCCGTGGCCGGGCCGATGTCAATCACCACCGGCTCAGTTCCAGGCCGAAAGTATCTCCTTTCATCAAACACACCATAGTTTGGCAGAACCCTCTTGCGATAAATATATTTTATCCTGCCATCAGCCAGCACGGCGAGAGCATTGAAACAGCCCTTCTCGTTTATCTCCGCAAAACCGGCGATAATCGTCTTCTCTGGGCAGTCCTTTGCGAGCCGTTCGATGGCCGCTCTGGTTTCATTCAGGAACTGACTTTCGAGGAGCAGGTCCTCAGGAGGATACCCGCAGACACTCATCTCCGGAAACACCACGACGTCTGCACCTGCCTCGACTGCCTGTGAGTAGAACCGCATCATCGTTTTGATATTGCCTTCGATGTCGCCTACCCAGGCGTTAAATTGCGCCAAAGCCACTCTCAATTGCGGTGGTGTCTTGCGGTCTTCCTTTTTGACATTTTGAACCCTTGCAGTCATTTCAAACTTAATCCGCCACGCGGATAGGCGGATTAACCTTTCTCTGTGAACCACCGGTCAATAGCCGCTGCCGCCTCGCGCCCACTGCTTATTGCACTTACCACCAGCGAAGCTCCACTGACCGTGTCACCGGCGGCAAACACCCACGGCTCACTGCTCTGAAAGTTGTTTACCGCCACATTACCTCTCTCGTCCAGTTTCAAGCCAAGCTGCATTACAAAACCTTCGTGCTCAACATGCAAGAACCCCATTGCTAAAAGCACAATATCCGCCTTGATAACAAAATCGGTGCCCGGTAATTCCCTTATCTTCCAGTTGTCGCCCTTTCTTATCCACTCCACCTGACAGCAATGCAATTCTCCGACACGCGTTTCATAGCCCGAGAAGTTTTTGGTCATCACGCCCCACAACCGCTCACAACTCTCTTCGTGAGAGGATGATGTTCGCATAATCCTCGGCCACATCGGCCAGGGTGTATCCGGCGGTCGGGTTTCCGGCGGCTTCGGTAAAATCTCAAGTTGATATATCTTCTTAGCTCCTTGCCGCTGCGCATTTCCAACACAGTCGCTGCCGGTGTCGCCGCCTCCTATTACAACTACCACCTTGTCTCTGGCTGTTACTACCCGCCCCGGCGCGCCGGGGTCTATCGGCTCGCCTGAACAAAGTTTGTTCTGCGCCGTCAGATAATCCATTGCAAACAGAATGTTCTCATATCCTCTCCCGCTCACAGCAATATCCCTGGGCTGCCGTGCCCCCATAGTCAGCAGGGCACAGTCAAACATCTTATGCAGATACCGGCCAGAAATATCCCCTCCCGCATTTACCCCGGTCTGAAATTTGACGTCTTCGGCCATCATCTGCTCAATCCTGCGGTTGATAATACGCTTTTCAAGCTTAAAATCCGGAATCCCATAACGCAACATACCACCGAGCCGCTCATCTTTCTCGAAAACCACAATATCATGTCCTGCTCTTGCCAGTTGCTGCGCGGCCGCCAGACCAGCAGGACCTGAGCCGACTATCGCAACCCGCTTGCCGGTTTTCTTTGTAGCCAACTGGGGCTTAATCCATCCTTCCGCAAACCCTCGCTCGACGATCTGGTACTCGATATGCCTGACCAGCACCGGCTTATCATTGACCGACAGCGTGCAGGCTGCTTCACACGGAGCAGGACACACCCGACCCGTAATCTCAGGAAAATTGTTGGTCGAGTGGAGATATGCACAGGCCTCTTGCCAGCGCTCTTTGTATACCAGCTCATTGAGGTCCGGTATGCTATTTTTTAGCGGACAGCCGGCACCGTGACAAAATGGTATTCCACAGTCCATACACCTTGCTGCCTGCTGGCGAATCTCGTCAGGCGTCAGCGGCAGGTCAAGTTCCTTAAAATCTCGGATACGTTCCTCAACCGGCCGATGTCCCACCTCTCGGCGGGGAAATTTTAGAAAACCTTTCAGCTCACCCATGGAACACCTCCTCGGTTGCAGGAGATGTTTCAGTGTCGCGTTGTTCTGCTGCCCGCATTTTTTCAAGAACCCTGCGATAGTCTATCGGAATGACCTTGACAAACTTTCCTATCATATCCGGCCAAACATCCAGAATCTGCTGGGCGCGCTTGCTTGCCGTCCATTTCAAATGACGCTCAATCAAATCACGCAGCAGCTTTTTATCTTCCTGTTGCCAGACGCTTTCCAGCTCCACCATATCAAGGTTGCAAAGCGTATCAAAAAGTTGCATCTCATCAAGAACGTACGCCACACCGCCGCTCATGCCCGCAGCAAAGTTACATCCCGTTTGCCCCAGAACGACAACTACTCCGCCGGTCATATACTCGCAGCAATGGTCACCCACACCCTCAACAACCGCTACCACCCCGCTGTTGCGCACTGCAAATCGTTCCCCTGCCATCCCATTGATAAATACCTCGCCGCTGGTCGCACCATAAAGCAGTGTATTGCCCACAATTATGTTCTCGTGCGCCAAAAAAGGTGAATTCTCCGGCGTCTGCACAACAATTCTGCCTCCGGAGAGCCCTTTGCCAAGATAATCGTTGCCTTCACCGATAAGTCGCATCTCCACCCCAGGAGCCAGAAATGCACCGAAGCTTTGACCTGCCGAGCCACGGAAAACTATCTCCACAGTTCCATCGGGCAGCCCCTGCGGACCAAATTTACGGACTATGTGGTTACTCAGAATGGCACCGACTGTGCGGTTCACATTGTGAATCGGCATCTCGATTACGATTCTTTCTTTCTTTTCAACGGCGCTTCCGGCTTTTTCCAGAATCTGCCAGTCAAGGTTGTCATCAATCCTGCGGGGCTGGGGATTTGTAAGCCGTGCCGGCCTGCCATTGCTATTATCCGCTTGATGAAAAATAGCTGAAAAGTCCAGCCCCTTTGCTTTCCAGTGCTCTATCGCCTTGCGAGTGCTCAACCGGTCAACTCTGCCAACCATATCCTCGAATTTGCGAAAGCCAAGCTCAGCCATAATTTGCCGCACTTCTTCAGCCACAAAATACATAAATCGCTCAATATACTCTGGCCTGCCTGCAAACCGCTTTCGAAGCTCCGGGTCCTGCGTCCCGATTCCGAACACACATGCCCCTTCGTGGCATTTGCGCAGCAGTGTGCACCCAAGTGCCACAAGAGCCGCCGTCCCAAAACCAAACCTCTCAGCTCCCAATAGCGCCGCCACCACGACATCTCTGCCGGTCTTTATCTGACCGTCAACCTGAACCCTTATCCGGTCGCGCAAACTGTTCATCACCAGCACCTGCTGCGTCTCTGCCAGACCCAGTTCCCACGGACAGCCGGTATGTTTTATCGAGGAAAGTGGACTTGCCCCCGTTCCGCCATCATGTCCGCTTATAAGGACCTCATCAGCGTTACCTTTAGCAACGCCCGCTGCAACCGTGCCGACGCCAACCTCGGCAACCAGCTTGACCGACACCTTGACTTCAGGATTACTGCACTTGAGGTCATATATAAGCTGTGCCAGGTCCTCAATCGAATATATGTCATGATGAGGAGGTGGAGATATAAGCGTTACTCCAGGCGTCGAATACCGCAGCCGTGCGATTTCTTCGGTAACCTTTTGACCGGGCAGCTGGCCTCCTTCGCCCGGCTTGGCACCCTGCGATATTTTAATTTGCAGCTCCTTGGCGTGAGCGAGGTAGTTTATGGTAACGCCAAACCTGGCGCTGGCAACTTGCTTGATAGCACAATTTTTTGAGTCGCCGTTGGCTTCCAATACATACCTCGCTGGGTCCTCGCCACCTTCGCCGGTGTTGCTCATCGCGCCTATGCGATTCATCGCTATAGCAATGCACTCGTGCGCTTCTTTGCTTATTGAGCCGTGGCTCATCGCGCCGGTGCAGAATCTCTTGACAATCTCACTGGCAGGCTCCACCTCCTCAATATGCACCGGCTCACCTGCAGCGAACTCGAAAAGCCCCCGCAGCGTGTATAGCTTTCGCGACTGGTCATTTACCGCCCTGGTGTAGTCGGCATACGCAACCGGGTCGTTATTAACTACGGCATGCTGCAAACGTGACACCGTCACAGGGTTCCACAAATGCCCCTCGCCGTTATGTCTGAAATGATACTCACCGCCAAATTCAAGCTCAAGCGCCCCGGAGGGGCGCTGCGCAAACGCAGACCGATGTCGCGCGAGCGCCTCTTGAGCAATCTCCTCAAGGCCGATTCCTCCAATCCGCGAGCTTGTTCCTGTAAAGTATTCATCAACAAAAGCAGGATTTGAAAGCCCGACCGCCTCAAAAAGCTGAGCACCTATGTAGCTGCGAAGCGTAGAAATGCCCATTTTACTCATCGTCTTCAGGATACCTTTTTTAATCGCAGCAATATAATTATCTGCAATCTGAACCGGCTCCATCTTCGCATGCAGCTCACCCTGGCGCTGCAGCTCATCAAGCGACTCGAACGCAAGGTATGGATTAACCGCATTGGCACCATACCCGCACAAAAGGCAAAAGTGCATAACCTCTCTCGGCTCACCGCTTTCGACAATCAAGCCCACTTCTCCGCGAAGTCCTGCCCTTAGGGCCCCATGGTGAACCGCCGACGTCGCCAGAAGCGACGGAATCGGCACCGAGCTTTGGGAACTTTCACGGTCACTGATGATAATAAGTGACGCACCGTTTTCGATTGCCTTTATCGCTCCATTGACCAACGACTCTAAGCCCTGCCGGAGGCTATCGCCAGCCCCGTAGGGGCGGTTCGCGAACCGCCCATACTTACTCATTAGAGAATTTCTAACGCCGCCAGCGTCAGAGGCATCCACCTCAAAGACGGCTGAAATAGCGGCGATTTTGGAATCATCCCGCCTGACCGTCCGCAGTCGTTCAATATCTTCGTTGGTCAGAATCGGGTGCGGCAGCTTAAGCTGTCTGCAATGCTCCGGCGTCTCGGCTAAAATATTTCGCCGTTTACCTGTAAACGTCATCAAGCTCATAACCAGCCCTTCACGCAGCGGGTCAATCGGCGGATTAGTAACCTGCGCAAAAAGCTGTTTGAAATAGTCAAATAGCAGCTTGGGTCTATCGGAAAGCACCGCAAGCGGCGTATCGTTACCCATCGACCCGACCGGTTCTTGACCATTAAGCGCCATCGGCGTCAGTATCATTTTCAGTTCTTCACTGGTATAGCCAAACATCCGCATCCTCTGGGCTATCGTCTCACGGTCGCTTCGCACAAGCTTTGGTGCGTCGAACAGACCGCGAAGCTCTATCCTGTTTTCCTCCAGCCATCTGCGGTAGGGTTTTTGTCTCGCAACTTTGCTTTTTATCTCGTTGTCGGTGATTATCCGCCCCTCAACCGTATCGACCAGAAACATATGTCCCGGACGCAATCGCCCTTTGCTGCGTATCTTCTCAGGCCCAAACTCCACAACTCCCGCTTCGCTGGCAAGGATTACCAAACCATCGGTTGTAACCAGATACCGGCAGGGTCTCAGCCCATTTCGGTCCAGCGTCCCCCCAATCAGTCGCCCGTCGGTAAACACCATTGCAGCAGGACCATCCCACGGCTCCATTATCGAAGCGTGGTACTCATAAAACGCACGCTTGTCTGCGCTGATGTGATACTTCTGCCCGAATGCCTCCGGTATCATCATCATTATTGCGTGCGGCATACTTCGTCCCGCCTGAACAAGCATCTCAAGCGTGCTGTCAAAGCAGGCCGAGTCACTCATTTCCGGCTGCAGAACCCCAAGAAGGTCACCAATATCATTTCCGAATAGCTCGCTGGCCATCTTCGGCTCACGCGCCATCATCCAACTGCGATTTCCGCTGAGCGTATTTATCTCCCCATTGTGAGCAATGCATCGAAATGGCTGAGCTAACCGCCAGCTTGGAAAAGTATTGGTGCTGTAACGCTGATGCACAATGGCAAGTGCTGATTTCACACGCTGGTCCGCAAGGTCGGGATAGTATGCGAACAACTGCCAGGCCATAAACATCCCCTTGTAGCAGATTGTCCTGCACGAAAGCGATAGCACATAAAAATCCTGGCCATCGTTACCAGCCGTTTCTCTGATTAATCGCTCCGCTCGCCTCCTCGCCATATACAGGCGCCGCTCCAGCAGCTCATCCTGCAGCCCGCGCCCGTCCACAAAAATCTGTTTGATTGATGGCTCCGACGCAAGAGCTATTTGACCAAGGCATTTATTGGATGCAGGAACATTTCGCCACCCAAGCGCCTTCATACCGTAATATGCAATCGCTTCTTCCAGCAACCTGTCGCATTGTGCCCGGCGTTTCGCATCCGGCGACCCGAACACAATCCCTGCACCATATCGCCCCGGCTCAGGCAACAAAATACCAAGCTTATCTTTGCACTCGGCGAAAAAAAACTTATGTGGAATTTGAAACAGAATCCCCGCACCATCGCCTGTGATTTCGTCCGCTCCTGCCGCACCACGATGGCGAAGATTGAGTATTATCTCTTTGGCATATTCGATGATTGAATGGTCTCGATGCCCGGAGATATTCACGACCGCACCGATTCCACAACCATCGTGCTCACGACGAGGTTCATATAATCCTGTGTTTTTGTTCGACCGCGTCATTTAACACCTAAGCATAGACTAATTTTTTGCAAAAAGGGTTTTTTACAATAAGCGTACTCCTGCCTTTCCGCATTTCCCCATAACAATGATGTAGTCCTCTTAATAAAGAAAAATCGGATGAGAATCCGGGTTCTTCCCAAAGAAGGTAACATCATCCACCTTTTCGACATATTTGCCTTTAGTTAAAGCAAACAGCGTCCGTTCGATTCCAATGCCCCCGCCAAAAGTGTCGGGGAATACCGGGTCCCCATTTTCATCTTTCTGCGCTATAGCCATCAGGAACGGGCCGTAACCACCCAGCTCATCGATATTTTTAAGCATACCATCGACTATTTTCGGGCGCACACCAATTACGTTGTTGTCAATAAGTCGCTCGATAATCGGTTCGTAGAGCCATTCTCTGACAGCTCCTGATAATACTTCATAAGTATCACCGTACTTGCCGGTCTTGCGTTGGATGGACTGGGCGCACATATCATAATTGTAAATCATGTCTGAAGTGAAATCGGCAATGGGTATCTTGGAACCGTCTGGCCTTAAATAAGGGTAGATAAGGTCATAGTTCTCACGCATCAGACCTGTCACCCAGAAAAACTGCGAACCAGCTTCCTGTCCCAGTTTGGACTCAAAGTTAGAGGCACCATATTTCGCCACAGCTTCATCTTTTCTGAACCGTGGAAAAGGTGACTTCGGCACTTCAACTGCAACACCAAGAGCCTTCAGGTTCTCCTCATTTTTATCAGCTAAAGCATTCATGAAATAGATGACCATTTCCTCGAAAAATCTAAGGGCCTTTTCCATATCCTCTTTAAGGACCTCTGTTACCTTTTTAGTATTGTTCAAATACTCGTCGAGTAGAATACGCCGGTTACGCCGTAGTTCAATATCCATCTGGGAAAAATCCGCCACGTACTTTCCGCGTTGCACTCCCGTAGGACTCTCAATTTCCAGGCGAATATTGGGCGAGTCCACAAAAATACCCTTAAAATTCGGGTTCATACAGGCAAGAAACTTCGAGTATATCATAGAATGGGTGAGCTTGTAGTCATGCCCTTTGTAACTAATGGTGGGAACATGTTCCACATCATGAGCAAGTGGATCGGTCAACGGACTCATTGATACCCTTTCCAAATTAAAAAGCCCGTAGTCGGTGAGAAAATTGTCCATAGCGTTAACAAAAGTTGTCCGTATGGCTGAAGCATGATACAAAGTATCACCCCGCCACTTTGAAATATAATTCTGGCGGATGAAATCCTCCAAAGATTGGCCGTTTTCTTTCAGTGCCGCCTGAAAATTATAAAGACTCTGACTTATAGGTTCTTCATTACCGCGCATTTTTCTCCTTTACTGTGATTACAACCCGAATTTCTCGATTTTCATCTCAGTTTCTTAATTTGCCCATTTTTTATTTTAACAATCATAATATAAATAAAACTCGTATGGATGCGGCCGCAATGCCATCTCGTCAATTTCCTTCTCTCGCTTCCATTTAATCCAGGTTTCTATCACATCATCGGTGAATACGCCGCCTTCCAGCAGGAACTTGTGGTCTTTCTCCAGGGCATCAATCGCCTCAGCCAGAGAGCCGGGTGTTTTGGGATACTTTGCCAGTTCTTCGGGCGTCATCTCATAGATGTCTCTATCCAGAGGTTCGCCCGGGTCGATTTTGTTTTGAATCCCATCAATCGCTGCCATAAGCATCGCCGTCCACGTAAGATACCCGTTCGCAGTGCAGTCGGGACAACGAAACTCAAGCCGTTTTGCCTTCGGATTCGGCGTGTACATCGGTATCCTCACGCCCGCCGAGCGGTTCCGTGCGCTCATAACCAGATTAACCGGTGCTTCAAAACCGGGCACCAGCCGCCGATACGAATTCGTCGTCGGTGCCGCGAATGCAAGAATCGCTGGTGCATGCTTCAAAATTCCGCCGCAAGCATATAATCCCATATCGCTCAGGCCTGCATATCCCTTGCCCGCGAACAACGGCTTGCCGCCTTTCCATAGCGAGAAATGTGTGTGCATCCCGCTGCCGTTGTCTTGGAAGATTGGCTTGGGCATAAGTGTCACTGTCTTGCCGTTTCGTTTGGCAACGTTCTTGATGATGTATTTATACCACATAAACTGGTCGGCCATCCTCGATAAATTGGTGAATTTCATATCAATCTCGCTTTGACCGGCAGTCGCTACCTCGTGGTGATGCGCTTCCACCGTAATCCCGACCTTCTGCATCTCAGTGACCATTTCGGTTCGCAGGTCGTGGAACGTATCGGTCGGGCTTACCGGGAAGTAACCGCCCTTGAAGCTCGGTTTGTACCCAAGGTTTGGCTCCTCGAATCTCGCCGTATTCCACGCGCCTTCCACAGAATCTATCTGATACATCCCTGTGTGCTGATTTTGCTCGTAGCGGACTTCGTCGAAGATGAAGAACTCCGGTTCAGGCCCGACGCAGCAGGTATCGGCAATGCCTGTTTTTTTCAGATAAGCTTCACCTTTCCTTGCCACATGCCGCGGGTCCCGGTTGTAATTCTCCCTGGTGACAGGGTCAACAATGTCAGCTATCACGCTGACGATTGGGTCCTTGAAGAAGGGGTCAAGCACCGCCGTATCCGGGTCCGGTACCGCCAGCATATCCGACACGTGTATTCCCTGCCATCCGCGGATTGACGAGCCGTCAAACCCGACGCCTTCCTTGAATGTCCCTTCATCCCACGTATCAAGCGGGAACGTGCAATGCTGCCACGTGCCCAGTAGATCCGTGAACTTCAGGTCCGCCATTTTGGCATTATTATTCTTGGCAAATTCAAAAAACTCTTTTGGTGTCATTGGGTTTCTCCTTCTCATAGACATCTTTTCGTTTTTGTTGATACTTGCTTTACTGCACAAGAGCCTCGGTTCAACCTATCGCCTCGCCACCTCTTTCGCATGTGCGGATGCGAATACATTCTGGCAGGTCCAGCACAAATATCTTTCCGTCGCCGATTTGGCCCGTTCTTGCGCCCTCGATAACAGCTTTAATCGTCGGCTCAACAAACGCTTCGTTCACTGCTATCTCTAATTTGACCTTTTTCAACAAGCTACCCTGTTCCTTGTGGCTGCGATACACCTCCGCGATGCCCTTCTGACGACCTCGACCGACAACGTTTGATACTGTTACAAGGTGAATCTCCTTTTCCGTCAACCGCTTGAGCACTTCATCCAAACGGTCTGGCTGAATAACGGCTATTATATATTTCATCAGTGTGCTCCTTTCCCGCTTAATCAATTAAGGTATACGCGGCCTCTCGATGTTGCGTCAGGTCCAGACCTACACGCTCTTCGTGCTCACTTACCCGCAGTTTCATTACTGCATCCACAAACTTGAGAAGTAAGGCGCCTACTATGAATGAATACACAACTGTGACGAGTACTGCCTTGATTTGAATCCAAAGTTGCGCCGGATTCCCGTACAATAAACCATCTGCTCCGTCCGGGTTAATCGTCTTTGTGGCCCATATACCCGTTGCAATTACGCCCCAGGTGCCTCCGATTCCATGTACGCCGAAGACGTCCAATGAATCATCGTAACCCAGTGCCCCTTTAAGGCATGTCACTGCCATCCACGGAAATATCCCGGCCCCTATACCTATCCAAATCGCTCCTGTGGGCGTGACAAACCCGGATGCCGGGGTGACGGCTGCCAGGCCGGCCACTGCACCCGTAATCATGCCTAATGTTGTCGGTTTCTTATATTTGAGCCAGTCAAGAATAGACCACGTTACGCCGGCAACGCAACCAGCTATATGCGTTACGGCGAACGCATTGCCTGCCAAGCCAGATGCCTTCAAGGCGCTACCGGCGTTGAACCCAAACCACCCAAACCACAATAACGCCGCCCCCAACACCGCGAACGGTAAATTGTGAGGAGGGGAGATACTACAGGGATAACCCTGTCGTTTTCTTAATATGAGCGCTGCCACCAAAGCCGTCATACCGGCATTGATATGAACCACCGCTCCACCGGCAAAGTCCAATACACCCTGGTTCCTCAAAAAACCGCCGACTCCCCAGACCCAGTGCGCGATGGGGTCATACACAAGTGTGGCCCATAGCAGCGAGAAAATCAAAAATGCCGAAAATTTCATCCGTTCGGCAAATGCTCCTATGATTAACGCCGGCGTTATAACGGCGAACATCATTTGGAACATCATAAACACTTCGTGCGGCACCGTCGCGATATAGTCGGGATTTGGCATCATACCGACGTTTTTCAGAAATGACCATTCCAGTCCGCCGATTATGGAATTCTTATCCGGCCCGAATGACAAACTGTATCCGCACACAATCCACTGGATACTTATTATGCATAGGGCCATAAAACACTGCATAAGTACCGACAGCATATTTTTGCGTCGAACCAGACCGCCGTAGAAAAACGCGAGCCCAGGCGTCATCAACATCACCAGTGCAGCACTTATCAGCACCCAAGCGGTATCGCCTGTGTCAATAACCTGCTTGGCCGCACTGGCAGTCATGCTCTCGTCTGAGCCGTATGCAGTGGCGGTCACAGTGGCAAAAGTCGCAAGACCACACCCTGCCAGGCAAACTAACCATCTTTTGCGCTCTTTTATGTTGTTACTATCTCTCATTTCTATAACACTCACCTTTTACCTAATAGGGGGTTCACGTAGATTCCCTTACTGCTAATCCCGCAATTGCTGTGCCAGAATCAGGATTCTTTGCCTAAAAATTCTGTAAGTCCTTGTAAAACAAAGGCATACAATATAGGAGTGGTTACGGCGCAGAGGCGGGCATTTCTACGAAAACGTGGATTTTATGCATATCTTCTACGTATTCGTAGATTATGATTGCTCAGATGTACTTTGGATAGATGTTGTATTTTTTGATTTTGTAGCCGAGGATGCGTTCGGTAATGCCGAGCTCCTTTGCAGCCCTTCGCTGCTGTCCTCCACATTTCTTTAGGGCATCAACGATAAGCTCTCTTTCCGTATTGGCTATTGTTTCCACCATCGAACGGGACGCGACCGGCTGGGTCTTTTTTATCATTTGAAGCGACGGCGGCAGATGCTCCGAGCGGATGACATCTCCGTCACATAACAAAACGGCCCGCTCAATGCAGTTCTCAAGCTCCCTTACATTACCGGGCCAGTGGTATCTGGTGAGCATTTCGATTGCAGGAGTCGAAATGCGAGTGATGTTCTTATTGTTTTCGGCAACATACTTCTCGAGAAAGTAATCTGCCAGGAGCATTATGTCGTCCTTGTGCTCCCGCAAAGGCGGCAGATAAATCGGAAAAACATTTATTCGGTAATAAAGGTCTTCCCGGAACAGCTCCTCCTTTATTTGCTCTTCGAGGTTCTTGTGTGTCGCGACGATAATCCGCACGTTCGTCTTTATCGTCTCCAAACCGCCGACCCTCTCAATCTCCTTAAACTGAATTACCCGCAGCAGTTTAATCTGTAAACTCGGCGGAAAATCCCCCATTTCATCCAGGAATATTGTCCCACCATGTGCCCTTTCAAACCGCCCGACCTTGCGTTCGACCGCGCCGGTGAAAGCGCCTTTTTCGTGTCCGAACAGCTCACTTTCTAACAATGTCTCCGGCATCGCTGTGCAGTTGACTTTAACAAAGGGCTTATCCACCCTTGGACTATTGTAGTGAATCGCGTGTGCGACAAGGTCTTTGCCCGTTCCGCTCTCACCGCGAATCAGAACCGTTGCATTGCTGCCGGCAACCTGTTCAATAAGCCGGTAAACCTCCTGCATCGCGCTACTGCTTCCGACCATATTATGCATACTGAATCGGGTCTTCAGTTCCTGACGCAGCCGGACATTCTCATCCTGCAACACCTTGCGGTCGGACTCCACCAGTTTGTTCAGCTTCACCGCCTGAGCCACCATAGTGGAAATAACATTTAATAGTCTGATATTTGCATCGAAATCATCCTTAGCTCCCGCTTCCCTATCCACACTCAGTGCTCCAATGGTCTTGCCTTCCAATTTTATAGGAACGCAGAAAAAGGCAATCTGTTTGCCAACGGTTAGTTTCCTCGACCCGGTCCTGTGCAAAAAACGCGGGTCTTTGGAAATATCCGGCACAACAGTCTCTCTGCCGCTTTGCACCACTAAGCCCGTTATGCCCTCACCCACTTTATAGCTGCCCGACTTCTTGGACTTCTCGCTAAGCCCGTGAGCCACCTTGATATTTATCGTCTCCGTCTCAGGGTCTAACAGTGTAATGGTTCCCCGCTGTAGTTTAAGGTGCGTATCGAGCGATTTAAGCATAGACGTTAGCGTCTCTTCCAAATCCAGCGACTCAGCAAACGCCCTCGCCACGTCGCTTAGAAGCTCTACCTCTCTTGCTATCTTGCTCTTCATAGACCTGCCTTTCCTAAAAAGTCAACCACCATACTAACAAAATTGTAGATGAGCTCAAAAGAAATTACAATTTTGTTGCCATAAGAGCAACAGCTAACATATATTCGCCTTTTGAATTGCTGGCAAAAGCACGATGCTCGTATGATTTCTATGGTGCCTGCTCGGTTTTTCGGAATATACTATGATAAGCAGCGCAAAGGACTTAATCTTCAGTTTTGATAAACTTGCATACCCCGGACAAAATGAGGTGTGTCTATGACCGCAGGGGCAAGCACGGGCCTGAAAGGGCTGGATGCAATACTCACCCTGCAAAAAGGCGACAACGTCGTCTGGCAGGTGGACAGCATAAATGATTTTCGCCGCTTTGTGACGCCTTTTGTTACACAGGCCGTCTCCGATAGTCACAAGGTTGTCTATGTACGGTTCACCAGCCACGCTCCACTTGTCAAAACCGGTCCCAATATCACCATTTACAATCTCGATGCCGACAGCGGTTTTGAAACCTTCTCCGCCCAGGTCCACAGCATAATTTCACGCGAAGGAAAGGGAGTCTTCTATGTCTTCGATTGCCTTTCGGATTTACTAAGCGCCTGGGCGACCGACCTGATGATAGGAAACTTTTTTATGATTACCTGTCCCTATCTGTTTGAACTTGACACTATCGCGTATTTTGCCCTGCTGAGAAACAATCATTCCTTCAAAACCATAGCCCGCATCCGCGAAACGACGCAGCTTCTGTTAGACCTGTACAGTTTCGAAGAGAATATCTACATACATCCCCTTAAAGTCTGGAAACGCTATTCTCCTACAATGTTCCTCCCACACCTTCAGCAGGCAGACCAGTTTGTTCCGTTGACTCACAGCGTTGATGCCGCCCGGCTGATTTCACATATATCCGAAAAAGGCCTCGAATCTACACGCAGAACTCTGGACTACTGGGACCGACTTTTCCTTCAGGCCGAAGAATTGGCAAAGGACCCCTCCACCTCGCCACAGGAAAAGCAAAAGATGGTGGACCAGCTCTGCCGGATAATGATTGGCCGCGAGAGAAGAATCCTCTCACTGGCACGAAAACACTTCTCGCTTGAGGACTTGTTAAACATCAAAAGCAGGTTAATCGGCACCGGCTACATCGGCGGAAAAACCGTCGGAATGCTGCTTGCCAACAGCATTATCCCCAAAGACACCTCCTGTGATTGGCGACAGTATTTGGAACCTCACGATTCATTCTTCGTTGGCTCCGACGTCTTCTATACCTACATTGTTGAAAATGGCTGGTGGGAATTGCGAATGGAACAAAAAACAAAGCAGGGGTATTTCAAAGTTGCAGCAGAATTAAAGCAGAAAATGCTCACCGGCAAATTCCCTGACCAGGTCCGCGAACAATTTCAACAAATCATCGAATATTTCGGTCAATCACCCATTATCGTCCGCTCCAGCAGTCTGCTCGAAGATGCCTTTGGAAACGCTTTTGCAGGAAAGTACGAAAGCTTCTTTATTGTCAACCAGGGAAGCCCCGAAGAGCGATATGAACAATTCGAAGAAGCCGTCCGCAAAGCATACGCCAGCACTATGAGCGAAGATGCCTTGACCTACCGGCTCCAAAGAGGCCTCAGTCAGCAGGATGAACAGATGGCTTTACTTATCCAGCGAGTTTCCGGCTCGTATCGAAACAGCTATTTCTTCCCCGACCTCGCCGGGGTCGCAAACTCCTACAACAGTTTTGTCTGGAATTCCCATCTCGACCCCAAGGCCGGAATGCTCAGACTGGTGCTCGGCCTCGGCACCAGAGCCGTAAATCGCGTTGATGATGACTACCCCCGTATCGTCGCTCTTGACGCCCCTCTATCAACGCCTTTTGCTGGTATGGACGACCTCAGACGCTTCTCCCAGCAGCGAGTTGACCTTCTCGATATCAAGCAAAACATCCTGACGACGTTCTCTGCGCAGAAGCTGCTCGCCGAAAACCCCAACCTCCGGCTGGACCTCTTTGCTGTTCTCGATTCAGAGACGACCAGACGAGCCAGAGAGCTGGGTAGCACGCAACAGCAATACTGGCTTCTTACTTTTGATAAGCTCTTGACAGATACGAACTTTGTGGGAAACATGCAAAAAATACTTAAAATTCTGGAGGAACATTATCAATACCCTGTAGATGTCGAATTTACAGTCAATTTCGCAAAAGATGGGACTCTGCTGGTTAACCTGCTTCAATGCAGACCCCTGCAGACCAAAGGCAAACAACCCAAGGTGACAATTCCCTCGGATATTGACCTACACAATATTCTTTTCCGGTGCCAGGGATACTTTATGGGCGGCAGCATTTACCAGAACCTCAAAAGAATAATCTATGTCCAAGCCCGGGGTTATGAGTCCCTGCCTTCAACTCAGAAATATGATGTTGCTCGTCTGGTAGGCACTCTAAATAGACAGATTTCCGACAGAGACCGCCTCCCTACCCTTTTGCTGGGACCGGGCCGATGGGGAACATCCACTCCCTCGCTTGGGGTGCCAGTCAGCTTCTCTGAAATCAATAATATTACTGTTCTGGCCGAACTCGCATACGAGGGCGGCAACCTGATGCCTGAGTTGTCCTTCGGCACCCATTTCTTTCAGGACTTAGTCGAGAACGATATCTTCTACGTGGCCATTTTCCCCAAACAAAATGGTTTTTTCTTCAACGACAACTGGTTCGAGCAGATGCCGAATCAGCTTGACCATATCCTGCCGGAAAAAGCAAAATACAAAGACATTGTGAAGGTTTATGATGTCCCCAACGACCGGCTGCAAATTGTAGCCGACATTCTTTCCCAAAAACTCGTATGTTTTACTACTGTTGATTAAGCCGCTATTTTTCTTTTGCTCGTGCCAGTGTGTGCTTATACGCCGCAAATCGTAAATCGCCCGTAGGCATCCCCGTAGGCCACATCGTACCTAATTCGAATCGAAATGCTGTGAATAGGCTGGATGATGAAAGTGCTGGTGGGCTGAGGGTTGTTTCAACGGCTGGGTAACCATTGTGCCGAATACCGACACGCCTAAACAAGCCTCTGGCAACCCTAACCGGAAATTTCCGTCGCTGGCGCAGCAAAAAAGCCAGTCACAAGTGACCGGCTTTGCTGGGCTTAACAAAATAGCGGGGGCAGGATTCGAACCTGCGACCTCCGGGTTATGGGCCCGACGAGCTACCAGGCTGCTCTACCCCGCGATCATCAATTTATAGTTCATACCTCGTGATTCGTCTCTCGAAGTATGCAAACGGTCGTCCCGCCAATGGCGGGCCAAAAACTATTAGAATCAAAATACCACAAGGGAGATTGATTATCAAGAGGGCAGAAAGGAATTTACAAATTTTTGCGAATTTCGGCGGCGATGACCTCAATCTTCCCCTCTTGATATTTATAAGAGGGCCAGCGGTTGAATACGCCGTCACTGGCTCTACGGGGGATTATATGAAAATGCAAATGCTCAACAAGCTGGCCGGCCGCTCGCCCATTATTGCACAACAAGTTATAGCCATCAGAACGCATCGCCGTTGTGACGGCATTAGCAATTTTGCCAAGACGCAAAGCGACCTGGCCAAGAAGTTGCGGAGGACAATCGTGTAATTTTTCGAAGTGATGTTTGGTAATCACCAAAGTATGGCCGTCACTTATGGGGCCGATATCCAGGAAGGAAAAAACGACTTCATCTTCGTAAATCTTTGCAACCGGAATCTGTCCGGCTACCATTTTACAAAAGATGCAATCACTCGCACTCATCCTATGGCCACCCCTAAAGCATCACTACTGGTCTTGACCGGTTTCGGCAGTCTTTTTGGTTTCAGCAGCGCCTTCGACCTCGGTATCTTCTCTGACTTCAACGGGCTGCTTTGTTTTTTTGCGGGAGCGTTTTTTCTTAGCAGCTTTGGTTTCTTTCTTTGCAGCCTCCTCCTTGCCAACAAGTTGCAGCAAAGCAAGCTGGCCATTGTCGCCCAACCTTCTTAGCGACAGGCGAATGATTCTTGTATAACCGCCCCGCCTATCGAGATAGCGGGGACCGATTTCGCTAAACAACTTTCCGATTATCGTGCCTTTCTTGATTGGTTTGTTATCTTCGTAATCTATGATGTCACGATTGCCCAGCAGAGCAATGGCCCTGCGTCTGGCGGCCAGCGTGCCTTTTTTAGCCAGGGTGATAAGCTTTTCGGCAAAGGATTTTACCTCTTTGGCCTTTTCGATTGTGGTTGAAATCGTTTCGTGCTGGATGAGTGATGCGACTAAATTTCGTCGCATAGCTATGCGATGTTGGCTTGTTCGACCTAACTGACGGCCTGCTACTCTATGACGCATATATTCTTACCCTTTTTTTCGTAATGCAATCTTCTAATGTTATCAAACCAAACTGTTACAAACTAACTGACCAGGTATTTATCTACATCCTTCATTTCTAAAGACAAGCCTATATCCGTAAGCTTTCTTTTGATTTCTCTTAGACTCGTTTTGCCGAAGCTGCGAATGTTCAGCAAATCGGCGTCCGCCATTTTCGCTAATTGGCCAACAGTCTGTATTTTCACTGACTCAAGACAATTGGTTGCTCTAACGGACAGGTCCAACTCTTGAATTGACATATTTAGTTTTCTGACCAATTCCTTATCTATTGTCTCTTGTGAGACCGGTTCGGTAATCTGGGCGGGCACGGTTTCTTCTCCGGCCTCGAAATACTGCACAAACGGATTAACGTGTTTGCGCAAAATCTTGGCGGCCTCTACCAGCGACATTTCAGGCGCGACGGTCCCGTTAGTCCATATCTCCAGAATCAGCTTGTCATAATTGGTCCGCTGGCCTACGCGGGTGTCCTCAGTTGTGTAACGCACCCTTGTAACCGGCGAATACACGGCATCGAGCATTATTCTCCCAATTTCCTGGTCGAACCTATCTGCTTCGGCAAGTCGTTCGGAAGCCGGCACATAACCTCGCCCATTCTCAACCACCATCTCCATCTGAAAATTCACATCTTCGGTCAAAGTGGCTAACACCGCATCTTTGTTTATCACTTCTATAGCCGGGTCAGCGACTATATCGGATGCTCTTACAACACCGGCTTTTTTGGCCGAAACATTCATTATCTTTGGCCCCTGGCCCCTGAGCCGAATGACAAGACTTTTGACATTCAAAACGACGTCGGTTACATCTTCCATCACCCCTTTTATCGAGCTAAACTCATGGTCAACGCCCGCTATCTTGATGGACGTCACGGCACTGCCTTCCAGAGAAGAAAGCAACACTCGTCTCAGGCTGTTACCGATAGTGGTGCCGAAACCGCGCTCAAAAGGTTCGATAAAGAACCGCCCATACTTATCGCTCGATATTGTGATGTCTCGCACAACACTGGTCGGCAACTCCAAACCACGCCATGTAACTCGCATATTAGGCCTCCGGTCAAAATTCAAGTATCAAAACTTAAATACCCCAATCGCATACCAAGGTGTAAAACTTCTCCTCCTTTGAGTTATTACCTTCCTTACTTTTTGCAGTTTGCGTCTCCGAGGAGCTACCTTGAACAGAATTCTATCACCAACTGCTCTGCAACAGGAATCTGAACATCGGCTCGGGCGGGCAGCGCCACAACAGCAGCTTCGGGCTTGTCACGCTCCAATTGCAACCAGTTTTGTATCGTAAAATTAGGGTTACTTTCCAACTGCGATTTCACCCTTTTGACGCTTCTTTCGGAACCCTTGACCGTTATCTTGTCGCCAACTTTCGTAATGTAATCACTGACGTCAACTTTACGTCCGTTTACATAGATATGGCCGTGAGCAATCAGTTGTTTGGCAGCCTTGCGCGACGGTGCGAAATTCAGCTTATACACAACATTGTCCAGGCGTCTTTCCAGCAATTGAAGCAGTGTCTCGCCGGTATTACCCCTCGTCCGCTCGGCTTTGTGGAAATACCTCATAAATTGTCTCTCCAGAACGCCGTAGTATCGTTTAAGCTTTTGCTTTTCGCGCAGCCGAACAGCGTATTCGCTTGCCCTGCCTCTGCGCCAGCCATGCATGCCCGGACCCAGATTACGTTGCTTTTTCTCGACCGGGCACTTAGCCGTCTCGCATCTTATGCCTTTGAGCATAAGCTTTATTCCTTCGCGGCGGCAAAGTTTACAAGATGATTCCAGATAACGTCCCATTTTTCCGTTTATCTCCAATATAAATTTTCAGGATTTCTGCATTTAGACTCGCCTTCGTTTCGGCGGCCTGCAACCATCGTGTGGCAGCGGCGTAACATCTTCTATTGATGTGATACGCAGCCCCACCTGTTGCAGGGCAGAGATGGCGGACTCGCGGCCCGAACCAGGTCCTTTAACCTTAATTTCAACCTCACGCACACCATTACGCATAGCTATGTTGGCGGCACGCTGCGCAGCCTGCTGAGCCGCAAAGGGCGTGCTCTTGCGAGCGCCCTTAAAGCCGACACAGCCCCCTGAACTCGAACATATTGTGTCACCATCCAAATCCGTAATCGTAATCAACGTATTGTTGAATGTCGCTTTTATGTGGGCGATGGCCCGGACGACATTCTTTCTAACTTTTCGCTTTGCACCTTTTGCCATTGTCAGGATAATCCTTAAGACAACAAAACCGAGTTTCCACTTTGCGACTTATTACCTAATGGCCGCTTCTTAACCTTAACCTAAGGAAGGTAATTGAGCTTTTAGCGTTTTTCCTTTACACCTTTCTTGCCCGCAACCGTCTTTCTCGGTCCTTTGCGAGTGCGAGCGTTGCTCCGGGTGCGCTGACCGCGAACCGGCAGGCCCTTCCTGTGGCGAAAGCCTCTGTAACAGTTTATGTCTCGCAAGCGAGCGATATTTTGAGAAATCTGTCTGCGAAGCTGGCCTCCCACGGTGTAGTTGCGGTCGATTATCTGTGTTATCCGGCTAAGCTCATCTTCGGTAAGTTTGCCGGCCTTTACATTTCTATCAATCTTGGCCTCTTTCAAAATCCGCTCGGAGGTGTGTTTACCTATACCATAAATATAGGTCAGCGCAATCCACATAGCTTTCTCATTAGGAATATCAACGCCAACAATACGCGGCATACCAGTTCCTCTTTAATCGTTTATTGGTTGTCCATTCTCTAAACTAACCCTGGCGCTGCTTGTGTCGCGGGTTCACACAAATCACCCGCACAACGCCTTTGCGGCGGACAATCTTGCAATTCTCACATATACGTTTTACAGAACTTCTAACTTTCATTTTTCGCTACTTAACCCGCCCGTCATAAGGCGGGTTCCGAACATAAACCGGTTTCGATTCAAAATGCAACAGCTAATGCCGGAGGACTATTCGGCCTCTACCCAGGTCATACGGTGACATTTCAACCACAATCGTATCACCGGGCAAAATCCGGATAAAGTTCATACGCATTTTGCCCGAGACATGAGCCAGAATCTTGTGGCCATTCTCCAGCTCTACTCTAAACATTGCATTCGGTAAGGCCTCGGTCACCTTAGCTTGCAACCTTATTGTGTCCTTTTTTGGCATATATGTGACTACTTTACAGTCAGCACTTCACAACCACTTTTCACTATCGCAATTGTATGCTCAAAATGAGCCGAGCATTTGCCGTCTTTCGTTACCACTGTCCAGCCATTTTTCAGTGTTCGCACAGCGCTGGTGCCGGCGTTAATCATCGGCTCGACAGCCAGAACCATTCCTTCGGTCAAAACGGTGTCATTGGCCAGCAAGTCATCGCTGACGAAGTTAGGCACCCTCGGCTCTTCGTGCATCTTTCTGCCGATGCCGTGCCCGACAAAGTCTCTCACTACTGAAAAGCCGGCGGATTCTGCATATTGCTGCATCTGTGCAGCTATCCGGCTCCACTTAACAGCAGGGGCAGCCTTTTCTATGGCTATGTCGAGAGCACGCTTTGTTACGTCCATCAGCCTGCGTTTATCCTCGGAGACCTTACCTATGGCAACCGTAATTGCCGCATCTCCACAGTAGCCTTCCAGTCTGACGCCAAAATCAATGCTCAGGATGTCGCCTTCCTTAAGTTTTGTGTCCTCTGAAGGAATCCCGTGAACAACCTGCTCATTTATCGAGGCGCAAATCGCACCAGGAAACGGAATTCGAGCATGCGGACTACGGACACCCTTAAACAGTGCCTCTGCGCCGGCCTCGGTAGCCATTTGCACAGCTACGCTGTCCAACTGTGCGGTAGTTACTCCCGGCTCTGAAATCTCTTGCAATTTTGAAAGAACATCTGCTACAACAGCACCTGCTCTACGCATTAACTGAATTTCTCTTCGGCTGCGAAGCGTTATAGCCATTTAATTTTGTATCTCGATTCACGCTTCACATTTTGACCAGGACATCCAGTTTCTCGAAAATCAAAGCGCTTACCTCACCGGGGTCCCTGTCAGCGTCAATGTCAAAAATAGTGCCGTTGTTCTTATAGTAATCCACCAGCGGTTCCGTCTGCTGGTGGTAGGTTTTAAGGCGATTCGCCACCACCTCAGGGCTGTCATCAGGGCGTTGAATGAGCCTGACGCCATCGTTATCACATAAGCCATCAACCTTCGGCTTTAGGTTTTCAATATGATAAACCGCTCCGCATTGCGGGCAGCTTCTTCTGCCGGTCATTCGCTTTGCTACTATCCGGTCATCTATTTTCAAGTTCAAAACAACATCCAATTTCTGGTTGCGGGCAGCCAATGACTTATCGAGCTCGACAGCCTGATTAACAGTTCTGGGAAAGCCATCCAGTATGAAACCGGCAGCAGGGGCCTTTTTTATCGCTTTAGTCATCATCTCAAGTATAAGTTCATCCGGCACAAGCACGCCCGAATCCATAAAACCCTGGGCCTTTTTCCCAAGTTTGGTCCCTGCAGCCCTTTCTTTTCTTAATATATCTCCGCTGGATAAATGGAGCAGGTCATATTGGGTGGCAATGTGTTTGCACTGTGTTCCTTTACCAGCACCTGGAGCACCCAATAGAACCAATCTCATGTATATGCTCCTTTTATCCTGCCGCCTTCGCTAAAGCCATCGTAACTGCGCATCAGGAGGTTGGCCTCAACTTTCTGAACCATATCCAGGGAGACACTGACGACTATCAATAAGCCCGTCCCGCCTAAAAACGTTGCCACTCGCCAGTCAATTCCAAGGGACACCACAACCAGCGATGGGATGACGGCAATTATGGCTGAAAACGCCCCACCGTAATAGGTAACTCTGGTCATCACCGTTTCGAGGTAATCAGCAGTTCTGCGGCCCGGCCGAAGGCCGGGGATGAAGCTGCCTGAATCCCGCAAGTTTTTGGCCATTTCCTTCGGCTGAAACGTAACCGTAGTCCAGAAGTATGCAAACAGAAATATCAGCAGCATATACAAGACATTGTAAGTGTAAGAATTGTGAGCCAGAGCATCTTGCAAGGTCTGAAGGATTGCCGAGTTACCGAGCGATGGGATTTTTGCCAGCTGACTGATTATTATGGGCGGGAACATCATAAAACTCGACGCGAAAATTATCGGCATCACTCCCCCATGATTAACACGAAGCGGCAGGTAATGCCTCTGGCCGCCATACATTCGCCGGCCTCGCATCTGTTTTGCCTGTTGAATTGGTATCCGGCGTTGGCCCTGGGTTATGAGTATCGCGCCGGCCACAACGAACACAAATGCTGCTATCAAAAATAGTAACTTTGCCGGGCCTACGGCATCGGCCGATGCGCCGAACTTAAAGTCAACGCGCTGCCAGAGTTGTCGAACTGCCCATGGCATCCTGGCCAGGATGCCGGCCATAATTATCAAACTGATACCATTGCCTACGCCGTATTCATCTATCTGCTCGCCGAGCCACATCAAGAAGACAGTGCCGGCAGTCATACTGAAAACGCCCATTATCAATGCCTGGCTTTCCATACCCGCGTATGTCAACCCTCCGCCTCCCAGCCATCTCATAAACATCATCGCCTGAAGGACGCACACCAGCACCGTTAGGTATCGGGTGTACTCGTTTATTTTTTTGTAGCCGGTTTGCCCTTCCTGACGCAGCTTCTTAAGGGCGGGAATAACCTCGCCTAAAAGCATAAGGATAATGGATGCCGTAATGTAGGGCATAATTCCCAGACCGAACAAGCTGCTTTCGCTTAAGGTTCCGCCGGTGAATATCTGCATATACTCCGCCGCTCTGCCCAATGGACTATCTGTGGGTCTTGCGTTGGCCATTGCTTCGATTTTTGACTGGTCAAAGCCGGGAACCGGGATGTGGTAACCAATCCTGTATATTACCAGTAGCGCCATTGTAAAAAGAACCTTATTGCGCAGGTCCTGGATTCTGAATATGTTAATTAGCGTTCCGAGCATTTTTACACTTTCCAATCAGCCATTCATTCTTACCCAACCAAACCCTATATCAGCTTTGCGGCGCCGCCACAGTCCACAATTTTCTGCTCTGCGGTTTTGCTGAATTTATGAGCTATTACCTGCAGTTTTTTTGTTAGTTCGCCGTTGCCGAGAATTTTGATTTTGCTTTTGAGGCTGTCAATTAGCCCGGCAGCAGACAATTGCTCCAGACCCACCGTATCGCCATTGCCGAATCTTTCTAATTGCGATACGTTGACAATTTCGCATCGTGGCTGGAACTTATAATTACTAAAGCCCCGCTTGGGCAGCCGGCGAAATAGAGGCATCTGGCCGCCTTCAGCAAGCGAGAATCTTATCGCGCCGGCCCTGCTTCTGCTGCCTTTGTGGCCCCGGCCGCAGGTCTTGCCGTGACCGCTGCCGGTCCCCCTGCCGATACGCTTGCGGGCTTTATATCGACCTGCCATAGAAGTTATTTCGTGGTTCAACATTTAATCACCCACTTATCATTTGCGAACTATCAAGCACCAATCTTTACGCCACGAACAGATTCAACCATTTCTTTAGTGCGTAATTTCAACAGGCCAGCCAGTGTTGCTTTTACCACATTTTTAGCAGAGGTGCTTCCATAGACTTTTGTAAGAACATCCTGGACACCGGCGAATTCAAGCACCGCACGTGCGCTGGAGCCGGCGATGACTCCGGTGCCGGGACTGGCTGGGACCAACGTTATCTTCGTAGCCCTGTGTTTACCGGCAACCTGATGCGGGATAGTTCGGCCAGCCAGTGCTACCTTATACAAGAGCTTCTTGGCTTCTTTTATACCTTTTTCAACTGCCAGTGGGACCTCATTGGCCTTACCATAGCCGATACCTACCGTGCCTGCTCGGTCGCCGACGACAACCAGTACCCCAAAGCTAAACCTCCGGCCGCCCTTGACCACTTTAGCACAGCGGTATACCTTTACGACCGTATCCTCCAGCGGCTTTTCTTCCTGGTCAAATGGCTGAACTGCTTCTGTTGCCATTTTTTTCTCCATTAGCTTTCAGTTTCTAAAAAACCAAACCGGCTTTTCTTGCTCCTTCGGCAAGGGCCTTGACTCTGCCGTGAAACTTGTAGCGGTTTCTGTCAAAACAAACGCATTTGATGCCGACGCCGAGAGCTTGCTTTGCGAGCGCTTCGCCCACAATTTGGGCGGCTTTCTTGTCACGGGTGTTTGACAATTGGTCCCGCAGGGCCTTCGCCCCTGTGCTTGCGGAAACAAGTGTCGCGCCCGCCGTATCATCTATAATCTGGGCGTAGATATGCCTGTTCGAGCGAAATACCGATAGCCGAGGTCTGTCTGGTGTTCCAGAAACCTTTTTTCGCACGTGATATTTACGCCTCAGTCTTGCTCTTTTTATCTCGTCAATTCGCATAAAAGCCCAATCCCAGCTATGCCGTTGTCCCGGCGGTAAACGCTTTTCCGACCTTGTGTCGTATGTGTTCGCCGGCGTAACGAATGCCCTTTCCCTTATAAGGTTCGGGCGGCCTTATCTTCCGGATATCGGCAGCGAAATGGCCCAGAAGAGCTTTGTCTATTCCCGAAAGCGCGAACCTGGCGGGAATATCATTGCCTCTGGTTGCGCCGACCTCAATATTTACCTTTATACCATTCGGTATCGGCCGCTCTATCTGTTGGGCAAAGCCAATCTGAAGGAGCAGCTTTCCACCCTGCTCTTTGATGTTGTAGCCGGCACCGTATATCTCTAATTTCTTTTCGAAACCTTTACTGACACCATCAACCATATTGGCAATCAGGGCACGCATTGTGCCGTGCATCTGTTTAGCCTGGCGGCTCTGTGGATGCTCATTTTCAACCAGTATTTTCCCCTCGGAGTCATCGACTTTTACCTTTATCCGGAGATGGCAATCCATCTGAAGGCTGCCAAGCGGCCCCGAAACCTTGATGGCCCGGCCTTTTTGCTCGACTTTTACTCCCTGAGGGATAATAACAGGTTTTTTCCCGATACGACTCATCAGCTAACCATGCAAAGTATCTCGCCGCCTACATTGGCTTCGCGGCAGTTTCTGTCACTCATTACACCTTTGCTTGTTGAAACAATCGCCACACCCATGCCGCCCAGGACACGCGGCAATTTGTCAACAGACAAATAGATTCTGCGGCCGGGTTTGCTTATTCGTTTTATTTCACTAATAACGGAGCGGCCATCCTGGTCATACTTCAGGGTAATTCTAATTGTCCCCTGGATGCCGTCATCGATTCTGTCGAAATCTTTGACGTAACCTTCCTTCTTTAGAACAGCCGCTATGTTTTCACAAATATTCGATGCTTTAATACTAACCTGTTCTCTATTTATTCGCACAGCGTTGCGAATTTTCGTCAGCATATTGGCTATTGGGTCATTCAAACTCATAAGCTCATACCTTATCTTGAGCGTTTCGTTCTTTTTACAAGACACGATTGACGCCTTGGCCCGTTCGACCTTTGGTCCCTTACGGGCCTTACCAACTGGCTTTTCTTACTCCTGGTATTTTCCCTTCATTAGCTAACTTTCTAAAGCAAATCCTGCAGAGTTTAAACTTGCGATACACGGCCTTGGACCTACCGCAAAGCTGGCAGCGCGTATATTGTCTGACCCGGAATTTCGGTTTCTTTCTTGCCTTGTTTTCCAGAGCTTTAGTTGACATCCGGACGCTCCTGTTTTCCTTTCCAATACCTTACGCTGACGCACCCTTGAACGGCATACCAAAAAGCGCAAGCAATTTCAGCGCTTCATCCTTAGTCCTTGCTGTGGTCACGAAGGTTAAGTTCATACCCTGCTGGGCCTCTACCTTTGCCGGATTGATTTCCGGGAAAACGGTCTGCTCAGCTAACCCCATCGAGTAATTACCTCTGGGGTCGAAACTATTCGGGTCAAGGCCTCGAAAGTCTCTTACGCGGGGGATAGCAAGACTGACGAGTCTGTCCATAAATTCGTACATTCTCACGCCGCGGAGAGTAACCTTAAGCCCGATATCAACGCCTTGACGAAGCTTAAAATTGGAGACGCTTATTTTGGCTTTGGTGACTACAGGGAGCTGGCCCGTAATCATCGTCAAGTCGTTTTTAGCCATTTCCAGGAATTTCTTGTCCTGGGTTGCTTTGCCCACGCCCATAGAGACAACTATCTTTTCAATCCGCGGGACGGCCATAGGATTCTTATAGCCAAATTCCTTGGCCAGCTCCGGAACTATTTTGGACTTATATAAATCTTTCAGCCGTGCCATTAAACACCTTATCAATTATTAGCCGTGCCCTCTTCTGACAACACCGATTTCGGTGCCATCATGGGCAACTCGCTTCTTACTTCCACTTTCATCTACCCGATAGTGGACTCTGCTGCCCTTGGAGCTCTTCGGAGTTACCGGCAAGACGTTACTTATATGAATCGGCTGCTCGACGTTGATCCGGCCGCCCTGGGGACTTTTCCGGGAAGGCCGGACGTGCTTCTTCGCCATGTTGTGACCTTGAACTATCACCTTGTTCTTTTCGGGCATGACCCGCAGCACTTTACCGGTAGCACCCTTCTCGTCCCCGGCAATAATCTCAACCATATCGCCTTTTTTTACATGCAGAGCCATTTCTTCTGCCTACCAAACTTCAGATTTACTTACTCAAACCAAGCAACCTTAGTTTAAGTTTCAAATCTCCACAGCACAACTTAAACATCGCTGATGCAATCGGCCTCAACCAGAACTAATTCGCCATACGTCTGGCGGACTAACAACTAAAAACTGACCGCTAACGACTCTCAAACTACCTCACTTGCCAGTGAGATAATTTTCATATAGTTTTTTTCACGAAGCTCACGAGCAACCGCGCCGAAAATTCTGGTTCCTACTGGATTGCCATCGTTGTCAATCATCACCGCGGCATTGCTATCAAACCGCACGTAACTACCATCGGAGCGCTTCACGGCATGTTTAGTGCGAATGATAACGCACTTATGCACCTTCTTGTCATCCAACTGGCAGGTTGGCAATGACTTTTTTATGGCGACACAGACAATGTCGCCTACCGTAGCCGTCGCCCGTGTAAATTTCCCATGTGCTCCGCTTCTTCCGAGCACCCTAATGCACAATGCCGACTTGACACCTGAGTTGTCGGCAATATCCAACATTGTTTCTTGCTGAATCATTTTTCACGTATGGTATTTCTGGTCACGCCTCAACAGCTTTTTCTAAAACCTTCAGGAGACGCCAGCTCTTGCTTTTGCTGTAGGGCCTGCATTCGGCAACTTCAACAACATCACCGACACGCCCCTGATTAAGCTCGTCATGGACGGCGAACTTTGTTCTGCGTTTCATATATTTGCCATACTTTGGATGCCTGACCCGCAGGTCAATAGCAACCCTGATGCTCTTGTTGCCGCTGTTGCTTACTACTACGCCGGTTAAAGTTCTTAATTTTCGTTCCTGCATTCTCGACCTTCTACTGCCGACCATCTAAGGCAAAGTATCACTTCTTTTCATGGATTACCGTTTTAATCCTGGCTATGTCACGCCTTGTGTTGATTATAGCCTTGGAGTTCTCCAGCTTTTCCGTAACCGCCTGCGCACGCAAATCAAACAGATGCTTCTGGAGCTCTTCCAGTTTGTCCTCAAGCTCATCGGCGCCCATCTCACGGTATTGCTTTGCCTTCATACCAACAACCCTTTTACAGCGAATGTCTTCGCTTAACGAACCTGCACCTGATGGGCATTTTATGGGCGACTCTGGCCAGCGCCAGTTTTGCGACATCTTCGCTCACGCCGCCCACCTCGAAGCAAATCTGCCCTGGTCTGACCCTGGCGACCCAGAATGAAGGCTCAGCTTTGCCCTTACCCATCCGTGTTTCCAGCGGCTTGGCTGTCACTGGTTTATGCGGAAATATCCTCATATAAACTTTGCCTTCGCGATGCAAAAAATGAGTCGCTGCAACTCGACCGGCTTCAATGACCTTGGCGTCTATCCAACTGGTTTCCAATGCCTGCAAACCGTATTCGCCAAACGCAACAAAGTTGGTCCTCGATGCGTTGCCCTTCATTCTGCCGCGTTGGCTCTTACGGTACTTAACTCTTTTTGGCATCATTGGCATTTTTCAGACCCTCACAAAAGGGCAGCTTTCAACGTCCAACCGCACTACCAGGTTCACCGCTGCCAGGCTTTGCAGGTAAGATGGCTGCATCGGCCTTGGCGGCGCTTTTGCTGTCTCGTGCGGGGGCGGCATTGGTCCTATCTTCCTCGCCTGGCCTTGGGGTAACAGGTCTCGGCGGTCGGCGCCGACCTGGCACGGCGTATTTGCCAGGCTCAATTTCTTCGCCGAAGGCGCCCTTGTAAATCCAGACCTTAATGCCAATCGTTCCGTATGTTGTTATCGCCGTTGCTACGCCGTAATCTACATTGGCATTCAGTGTGTGCAGGGGGATACTACCGAGCTTCTGGGTTTCCTTCCGTGCCATTTCCGAACCTGCCAATCTTCCGCCGCAGATAATCTTGACCCCTTTAGCGCCTGCGTTCATTGCTCCCTCGCAATGCTGTTTCATTGTGCGCCTAAATGAGGCCCGCTTACCTAACTGTTCGGCAATCGCTTCAGCAACCAAAAAGGCGTTAAGGTCCGGTTCTTTTATCTCGATAACGTTGACGGTCACGCTTCGACCCGTCATCTGTTCAAGCTCTTCCCGCAGCTTATCGACTTCACCGCCTCTAGGACCGATGACTACGCCGGGCCGAGCGCTATGCAGCGTTACCTTTACTTCGTTGCGTGTTCGGGTTACTTCAATCTTTGCCACCCCGCCTTTGGGCACAGTGCGGTTAAATTTCCTGTCAATGAACCGGCGGATTTTCTGGTCCTCGATTAGAAAATCACCGTAAGTGGCCTTGGGAGCAAACCAGGTGCTCTGCCATCCCAGCGTTATCCCCGTTCTGAAACCTATTGGCGATGTTTTCTGACCCATAATTCTGTATCTGGTGTTGCGCTTTTACCTTACTTCCTTGTCTTGCTTACGCCTGCGTCACTGTTATATGTATGTGGCAGGCCTTTTGGCGAATAGGGTACGCCTTACCCCTATCCTTTGCTATCCATCTTTTAGTGCCGATTCGCACCCCTGCATCATCAACGCAAGCCTGGCTAACGTATAGATTATCAACATCAGCCTGCTGCTCATCGGCATCTGCCACGGCGCTCCTCAAAATCTTATCAACCATCGATGCAGCGCGTTTTCTTGTGAACTTCAAGGTATCCATTGCATCCTGAACACCTCGCCCGACTATCAGTTGCGTAACCAATTTTGCCTTGCGGGCCGAAATCGGAGCATAGCGATAGGACGAGCGCCAGTCGGCTAAATCATTCACCTCAGCAGATAAGGCAGCCGCCAATCGCCGAATATCTTCTTTGCGAGGTATAGGTTTGAAAAGGCCTCTTTGCCAGTTTTTAACAGCCGATACTGCCGCCTTCTTATCAAACCCGGGCCTGACAAGCTGGCCGGCCAAGTGCTCTATGCTTATCTTCCGTTCCTGACAAAGCTCTTTTAACTTACTAACGCTTAACATAACAATCTCGTATTTTGCTTTTGCCTTGCGGAGTAACGCTTGGCGAATTATACCGTCGCTATTTTCTTGCTTGAATGACCTCTGAACGTCCGCGTGGGCGAGAACTCGCCCAGCTTATGTCCCACCATATCCTCGGTGACAAAAACCTTGTGAAATATCTTGCCGTTATGGACCATAAAGGTGAAACCCACAAACTCCGGGATTATCGTGCATCTTCTTGCCCAGGTTTTTATCGGCTCACGGGAGCCGGAGGCAACCTGCTTATTAACCTTGATAAGCAGCTTCTCATCAACGTACGGTCCTTTTTTAAGAGATCTTCCCATTTGGACTTACTCAACCTTCAAACTTCAATAGTTACGCGACCATCGCTTTTTGCCTTCTACACGCTAATTACGCCACGAATTGAAAACGTCCACTTTTTCGTCTTCGAATAATCCTTTTACTGCTCGGCTTTCTTCGGTTTCTGGTTTTCCCCCCTTTTGCCAGGACGCCCGTAGGCGAACACGGATGTCTTCCGCCGTTTGCCCTACCTTCTCCGCCGCCCATTGGATGAGAAACGGGGTTCTGTGCCTTGCCCCTTACGTGCGGCCTGCGGCCCAGATGGCGTGTTCGTCCGGCCTTGCCAATTCTAACATTCTGGTCGTCGGGGTTACTAAGCTGCCCAATCGTTGCCCGGCATTCCTTACGGAGCATCCGCATTTCGCCGCTGGGCAAAATGATGGTGGCCCAGTTGCCTTCCTTTGCTACTATTCGGGCGGTGCCGCCGGCAGTTCTAACCAGCTTTCCGCCCTGGCCGGCTATCATTTCGACATTATGAATCTCCATACCGGCAGGAATCGCCTCCAAAGGCATTGCGTTACCAATCCTGGGTTCACAAGAGGCACCGCTCATTAAGGAATCGCCCACCTTTATACTCAGCGGTGCCAATATGTATCTTTTTTCGCCGTCGGCGTAGTTCAGCAAGGATATAAAGCAATTCCTGTTAGGGTCGTATTCAACTGTTGCCACTCTTGCGGGGATGTTGTCTTTATCACGTTTGAAATCGATAATACGGTAGATTTTTCTTGCACCGCCGCCTCTGAACCTGACGGTGGTCATGCCGGAGTGATTCCTTCCGCCGCTCTTTTTAATCCGCATGCACAGCGATTTCTCGGGCACGTAGGTTGTCAAGTCGGCGTAGTCATTGACCGAGCTGTTTCGGCGTCCGGCACTTGTTGGTTTATAAACTCTAATACCCATAACTTATACCCCATCTCTTTTCCCTTGTTTTAGAACAAATCGATATGGTAATCCGGCTCCAGAAATACGACAGCTTTTTTCCAGCTCGGCGTATAGCCGGCGGTTTTACCTCTGCGGCGATATTTGCCTCTACGGTTAGCCGTCCTTACCTTCCGAACCTTGACGCCATACATCTTTTCCACAGCACTTTTTATTTGAATTTTGTTGGCCCTCTTATTTACCTCAAAGGGGTACGCTCCCTTTGTCTTTGCAAGGTGGACCGCCTGCTCCGTAATCAAAGGTCGAACTATGATACTATGCTCGTCCACGCCAGAACCTCTTAACTTTCATCTGCCTGATTTCTGTTCAAAAGAGACATAAATGCCTCTTTAGTGAACAACATTTTGCGGTGGTTGCAGATGTCACCAGCGTTCAATCCACCTACGGGCGTAACAGCTACTTTCGGAATATTCCTCGCCGACTTGAATAGATTATCGTCATAGTCGTTAATCGTTACAAGACAGCTACGGTCAATTTTTAAGTTGCTCAGAACGCGTGCGAAATCTTTTGTTCTGGGCTTTTGAAAATTCAGTGCGTCCACTACCACAACATTGTTAGTCAGGAGCTTTGCCAGTATTGCTGAATCTCTGGCCAGTTTCTTTTGCTTTTTAGGCATACACTTTCCAAAATCTCTGGCAATTTTGGCAAAAGTGACGCCGCCGCCGACACGCTTACCGGTTCTAATGGTGCCGGCACGGGCATTTCCTGTATGCTTTTGTGCGTAGAGCTTTCGGGTTGAGCCGGCTACCATGCCTCTACTTTTGGTCGCTGCCGTTCCCACACGCTTATTGGCGTGATACATAACAATCGCCTGCTTAAGCAGAGGATACCTGACCGACTTGCCGAAAACCGACTCATCGACCTTTAAGCTATCGACTTCCTGGCCATCTGTGTTGTAAACAGCCAAATCAATCATTTTCGGTCTTGCATTCTCCGATTACTTACCCTTTTTCGCGCTGCGGACAATGCAATAGCCGCCCGCAGGGCCTGGTATAGAACCCTTCACGACCAACAAATTTTTCTCCTGGTCTATTGCCAGGAGTCTATGGTTTTTCATTGTGGCCCGGCGGTTGCCCATATGGCCACCCATCCTCTTTCCCTTATGCAGGTTGCCGCCGTGGCCGCGGTCGGTCCCGTGACTGGCGATTGAGCCGGGCGAACGATGCTTTCGTTCGGTGCCGTGCGAACCTGGCATACCACCAAAACCATACCGCTTCATCACGCCGGCAAAACCTTTGCCCTTACTGGTGCCGATAACATCGACAATCTCTTTTTCGGCAAAAACCGATACCGTGATGGAATCTCCCGCTTTGTATTCCGGCTTGGTGTCGTCCGGCAGTCGCATCTCTCTGACGAATTTCTTTGGCACCGTATTGGCTTTGGCAGCAATGCCAAGCTGCGGCTTCTTCCTGCGAGAAGGCTTTACATCATCATATCCCACCTGAACAGCATTATAGCC